>PVMK01117116.1_pt1 | contig 18537 bp, 13 predicted proteins | sample 1853481 | NCBI WGS metagenome assembly PVMK01 (sample SAMN08533507, study PRJNA380276) | Marine sediment metagenome, whole genome shotgun sequencing project. | reverse complement strand
CATGAGCGACGTCGGGCGCGCAGATGCGCGGGTATCTCAGTTCTTTGAGAAGGCCGCTGAGTCTGCGGAATCCCTAGGTGATCGCATCACCGCGGGTACAGCTCTGATCCGTGTCTACGGGGACAAATGGCTCAGGTCGGGTAGTGGCATAGGTACAGAGGCCATCGACCGGGCGATCAAACTGCTCGAGGCTGAGCCCCCGTCCCCCGAACTCGCCGAGGCCTACACAACCATGGCCAAACACTACATGATGCAGGGCGACAACGACCTGCAACTCCGGTGGGTGCAGAAGTCGATCGAGATTGATGAGGAGCTGGAAATCGTATCCTCTCGCGGGTTCTCCATCCGAGGGATCGGCCGTTATGGGGCCGGAGATGTGGTCGGGGGAATGGACGATCTCCGCAAGTCACTGGACATCGCCCAAAGCACCCAGACTTCAAACCTGAATCTGACCACTGCCTTTATAAATCTCGCGGAATTCTCGGGAAAGGAATCTGGCCCTGCAGCGGCTATAGAGATCTATCAAGAGGGCATCGACCTTCTCGAATCTCGCGGCGGTGACATGTCCTGGGGGCATGCCGAGCTAATGGCGAAGGCCTTCGACTTGGGACATTGGGATGAGCTCATTGGGGAGGCCGAGGCGTTGCTCGAACGGTGGCAAGGCGAGTTGGTGCAATACGAGCCATGGGCACAGAGCTTGATGGCAGCTGTCTATGTATGGCGAGGCGAGGTCACCGAGGCCCAGGCCCTGAGCGAGAAGTATTTGGACCGGCTCAGAGAGATCGAGGACCTTCAGCTGCTGACACCTGCCCTTTTCATCTCCGCGCGGATCCGTTCGATGAAGGGTGACGTAGCCGGCGCTGTCGTGTTGATAGATGAGGCTCACAGTCAAACCGAGGGCAAATTTCCTCTATACCGGTCGACCTGGCTCGCTGAGGTGGTACGACTGCTGGTCGCGGCAGACCGACTCGACAAAGCCGAGGTATGGATGGGTGACCCGGTGGCACCGGGCAAACAGAGTGAGCTCAATAGACGTGCGGCCACGGCAGTACTTGCCGAGTCCAGGGGTGATCTCGAGTCGGCATCGGCTGAGTATGTGGATGCTGCCGCGGCGTGGCAAGAGTTCGGAAATGCGCTGGAGGAGGCGCTTGCCCACTATGGGGCAAGCCGTTGTTTCAGCGGTCTGGGACGCGACCGGGAGGCCGAGGGGCACGCCGAGCAGGCCAAGGTTATATTCGACCGGCTTGGCGCTGCCTCGATGACCGCTGATATGGACGGCGAGTCGGGTCAAGCAGCTGCGCTGTAGACCGACCTGCGTGTCGTAGAGTCTCCGTCGTGGGGAACTGCAAGTTCTGCGGGCAATCGAATCTGGATGATGCCAAGTTCTGTGCCAATTGCGGTAATGAATTAGGCGACAACTGCCCCAACTGTGGTGCAGACCTCCCCGGCGAGGTCACCTTCTGCCCTTCTTGTGGCACAAACCTGACTACGTCGCAGACACAGGAGCGGCGTTTCGTCACGGTTCTCTTCGTGGATCTCGTGGGGTTCACTGCCGACTCCGATCAGGCAGACCCCGAGGACGTTCACTCCCGGTTGGTTCCGTATCACGCGCGGGTGCGTCGAGAGATCGAGGGTTTCGGCGGCAGTGTCGAGAAGCTCATCGGCGACGGCGTCATGGCTGTGTTTGGTGTCCCGACGGCCCATGAAGACGACCCGGAGCGGGCTGTTCGTGCTGGTTTGCGGATCCTGGAGGGGGTCGAAGAGTTGAACGAGCAAAACGAGAAACTCTCCTTTGCTGTTCGCATTGGTATCAACTCCGGGATCGCCATGGTCACCACGGGCGGTCAGGGTGAACGCATCGTCGGCGACGTGGTGAACACTGCGTCCCGCTTGGAGTCAATAGCACCGGTCGGTGCCGTTGTGGTAGGCGAGGCTACGCATCGGGCAACCGAGTTGATGATCGACTACCAAGAGCTCGATGCTGTCGAAGTCAAGGGCAAGGCCGATCCGCTTCCGATCTGGCGTGCAATAGAACCACGCGGTCGTTATGGAATAGACGCCGCTGTACGTACCAACACCCCCTTCCTGGGCCGTGAGTCGGAGATGAAACTCATGGCCGACACCTTCCGCAGGGTTGTGGATGACGGGGTGCTCCAGTTGGTGACCATCGCCGCGCCACCCGGAGTGGGCAAGTCCCGCCTTGTCAACGAGTTCTGGCAATGGGCTGACGACCAGCCAGACATCGTCTGGTGGCGTCAGGGTCGCTGTCTTCCCTACGGCGAGGGAATCAGCTTCTGGGCGCTCGGCGAGATTGTGAAAGGCCAGGCCGGCATCAGAGAGTCCGACGATGCGTCAACTGCAACGGAGAAACTGCGAATCGCCCTTGAGGCAATATGTGACGATCCCGCCGACCGCACCTGGATGTTGACCCAGCTGAGCCCCCTCGTCGGCGCAGAGTCAGACGCCGAAACCGGTGACCGAGCAGAGGCCTTCGCAGCATGGCGACGATTCCTCGAAGACCTGGCCGCGAACCAACCGCTGGTGATGGTTATCGAAGATCTTCACTGGGTTGATGATCCGTTCATCGAGTTTCTGGACGACCTCATGGTTTGGTCGTCAGATTCCCCGATCATGGTCGTCTCGACAGCGAGGCCAGAGCTATATGAGTCTCATCCAGCCTGGGGAGGAGGCCAGCGAAACTCGACGACAATCACACTTTCGCCACTCACCGATGAGGAGATTGCCCAACTTATCGCAGCTCATCTCGATAGAGCCGTATTGCCCGCCGAGACCCAACAGTCACTCCTGGAGCGAGCCGAGGGGAATCCACTCTATGCGGAGGAATTCATCAGGATGCTCACCGACCGCGGAATGATCGATGAGCACGGAGTGCTCGATGCCGAGTCGACCGCGACACTCCCGGTCCCGGAGACCGTCCACGGTCTTATCGGCTCGCGACTCGATCTCCTATCGGAAGCGGAGCGCCACGCAATCGAAGACGCCGCTGTGGTCGGAAAGGTGTTTTGGGAGGGATCCATCAACGCGTTGGGCAGCCACGACGATGTCAGGACTTCGCTACGAGGGTTGGTCGCCCGTGAGTGGATCAGACCAATAAGGAAGTCCTCTGTCGAAGGGGAAACGGAATACGCCTTCTGGCACGCCCTCACCCGCGATGTCGCGTATGGCCGCATCCCCAGAAGGGCCAGAGCAGAAAAGCATCAGCTCATCGCCAACTGGATCGAGTCGGCCGCGGGAGAACGTGCATCGGATCACGCCGAACTGCTCGCGTATCACTTCGAAAGCGCATTGGAGATCGCCCAGGCGGCCGGTGTCGAAGACGTCGAGACGTTGAGGGAAGAGACCAAACGGACCTTGGTCATGGCCGGCGACCGTTCCGCTGTGCTCGACCCGGCTCGGGCTGCTTCGTATTTCCAACGTGCCCTCGATCTCTACGGCGACTCTGATCCCGAGGCGGCGAGCTTGTTGATCAAACTCGGGTCGGCCACAGGTGATTTAGGGTCGGAGACCTTCGAGATCCGCCCTCTCGACCGGTTCCGAGAGGCTGCGGTTCTTGCACGGGAGGCGGGCGACAGCCTCGTAGCTGCCAGGGCATTGAAGAATGTTCATGTCGCGGAGTGGTTCTTAAGAGGGACCGGCGCCGGAAGCCAAAGTCTCGATGAAGCAATCACGCTTCTGGAAACACTCCCGCCATCCGAGGAACTGGCCGAGTTGTATATCTCGATGTCCGGCCATCAAATGATGAGTGGAAACACACCAGAGCAGCTTCTATGGGCCGAAAAGGCGATTTCTGTGTATGACCAGATAGGAGTGACGGCCCCCAAGGGTTACACGTTCAGAGGAATTGCTCGTTTCGATATGAGTGACATCGACGGTGGGCTAGCGGATCTCGAGAAGGCCAACGAGATCGCGATTCATAGCCAGATCCCGAATCGCGTTCAGATGAGCACTGCGGTAAACCTTGCCGGTCAGATTTGGATCTCGCGAGGTCCGGCGGCCAGCAAGACAATCTATGAGGATGCCATTGCCCGGCTCAGCCCCAGGGGGACTGACACATCATGGGCGCAAGCAGAACTTATGTGGCTCAACTACGACCTGGGGGAGTGGGACGCCGTACTTGACAGTGCGGACACGTTGATCGAGCGATGGCAAGGTGAAGAGAGCCAATTCATACCCTGGGCTCAGAGTTACAAGGCCAAGGTATTGGCTTGGCGGGGAGATGTGGTTCAGGCCGCGGATTTGGTAGAGAAGTATCTGCCCGCTGTCCGCCGGATCGAAGACCTGCAACTGCTCGCACCTGGACTCATCATCGCAGCGCGAATCGAGTTCGATCGAGGGAGTCATTCAGCGGCTCGAGAGTTGCTCGATGAATGGGATGGTTTGACCAAAGGCAAGACCGCGGGTTACAGAACTTTCGCGCTTGCAGAGGTGGTTCGAATACTTGTGGCGATTGGCGAGATCGAGAAGGCCGAGGAGTGGCTGGCCGACTCGAGAGGCGGCGCGTGGCGTCACGAGATCAGCCGTGATACTGCCACTGCCATCATCGCGGAGGCGCACGGGGAGCACGATGAGGCGCTCCTCGGGTATCAGGCCACGGCCACCGAGTGGGAGAATTATGGGTTCAAGCAAGAGAGCGCCTTCTCGCTGCTAAGTGCAGGAAAGATGTTGCACATACTCGGCGACGAGGCGGGGTCGCAGGAACACACCGAATCGGCAAGACGACTCTTCGATGAGTTGGGAATGCCACCAGAACACGAAGGCATGTCCGATCAGGCGGCGGCCCTCTGATCTGATCCGTGGAGGTCCGCTTGCGGAAATCCAACCTCTTCGGCTCTAAGCGAAGAGGCGTTTACCCTGAGTCGACCATGAACTCCGCTCTCGACCTCCTGATGCGTCACGCCGACAAGGTGGTGCCTGAGGAGGAGCTTGCGGCGAAGCTCGGTCTGGGACGTCCGCTCCGAGTGAAGCTCGGGCTCGATCCGACCGCGCCTACCGTGACACTCGGGTGGGCTGTAGTTCTGCGGAAGCTCCGACAGTTCCAGGAACTTGGGCACACGGCCGTGCTCATCGTCGGGGATTTCACCGCACAGGTTGGCGACCCGTCAGACAAGGGCTCCACACGGAAACGGTTGTCGGCCGAAGAGGTCAATGAGTATTCAGAGAGTGTGCTCGGTCAATTCCGCAAAGTGCTTCTGGAGGACAATCTCGAGATACGTCGGAATTCGGAATGGCTCGCGGATCTCGACATGTATGGGCTGATCGAACTCACCAGTGCGGCCACGGTCGCTCAGATGCTGGAACGATCGGATTTCGCTAACCGCTATCGGTCCGGCTCTCCGATCTCGGTGACGGAGTTTCTCTATCCGTTGCTCCAGGGTTATGACTCGGTTGCGGTGGAGGCCGATGTCGAACTGGGCGGAAGCGATCAACTGTGGAATCTGATGATGGGCCGAGTTGTCCAGGAGCGTTACGGCCAAACGCCCCAGGTGGCTTTGACGATGCCCCTTCTCGTCGGTACCGACGGTGTCAACAAGATGTCGCAATCGCTTGGGAACTACATCGGCGTGGAGGATGAGCCAGGGTCCATGTTCGGCAAGACGATGAGTATTCCGGACGAGGTGATGCCTCAGTGGTTTCGTCTCGCCGCCGACAAGAACGTGGCGGAGGTCGAGTCGATCGAGGCTGCCCTGGAGTCGGGGGAACTCCACCCGAACGAGGCGAAGCGGACGCTCGCTCGCAGCGTGGTAACTCTCTACTCGGGTGAGAAGGAGGCAGCGGCTGCCGAAGCAGAGTTCGATGAGGTGTTCCGGCGCGGCGGCATTCCCGAAGACATCGAAGATGCCGTGGTTCCGCCCGGCGATTCGGTTCATATCGCCTCACTCATTCGTGATGTGTTCGACGTGTCTGGAGCAGAGGCACGACGTCTTGTCGACCAGGGTGCGGTCAAGGTGGATGGTGAGCCGGTTGTGAGTCAGGAGGTCGCCCGCTCCGAATTAGTCGGCAAGGTGCTCAAAGTGGGGAAACGACGGTTCGCACGTCTGATCAACTGACTTGCGTAGGTCTCAGGTTTCGTTACTATTCGATCACGGTTGGACATCGCGTCCAGCTATTCCGCCACCGGTGGAGCCTTCGGGCTGCGCCGGAATTGTCGTCTGTATCGGGGTCGCGGTATCATCGCCGACCCGTCTGACACACGAAGTATCAGATGCGGAGCTGTGACTATCGTCACGTTGCAGTTTCGGAAACGAAACTGCGCTGTTCGGCTCGCCGAACAGACTGGCTCCTTGACAACTGAACAATGTGCCAAAAGCCAGTAATGCCCATTTCCCCCGTAAGGGTGGGAGATGGAGCATTCATGAATTGTGACGCATCCCCAGAGAGCAATCGAAGGTGATGACGTCACGTGAGCAATCAAAGCGCCAGGGCCCTCACGGTCCTGGACCCAAATTGCAAACCCTTCATTGACAAGATTGACGTCCATCTTCGGATGTGCGTCTTGAATGTACGTTGGAGAGTTTGATCCTGGCTCAGGATGAACGCTGGCGGCGTGCCTAATGCATGCAAGTCGAGCGACGCATACCGGAGGGGTAACCCACTGGTATGACGGAGCGGCGAACGGGTGAGTAACACGTGAGCAACCTGCCCCACAGACCGGGACAGCCCAGGGAAACTTGGATTAATACCGGATGACCTCGGAGGATCGCATGATCCATCGAGGAAATGCCTTTGTGCTGTGGGATGGGCTCGCGACTTATCAGCTAGTTGGTGGGGTAACGGCCTACCAAGGCGTCGACGAGTAGCTGGTCTGAGAGGACGATCAGCCACACTGGGACTGAGACACGGCCCAGACTCCTACGGGAGGCAGCAGCAGGGAATCTTGCGCAATGGACGAAAGTCTGACGCAGCAACGCCGCGTGGGGGATGAAGGCCTTCGGGTTGTAAACCCCTTTCAGGAGGGAAGAAATTGACGGTACCTCCAAAAGAAGCACCGGCCAACTACGTGCCAGCAGCCGCGGTAATACGTAGGGTGCGAGCGTTATCCGGAATCATTGGGCGTAAAGAGCTCGTAGGCGGTTCAGCAAGTCGGCTGTGAAATTTCGAGGCTCAACCTCGAAACTGCAGTCGAAACTGCTGTGACTCGAGTCCGGTAGAGGAGAATGGAATTCCCGGTGTAGCGGTGAAATGCGCAGATATCGGGAGGAACACCAGTAGCGAAGGCGGTTCTCTGGGCCGGCACTGACGCTGAGGAGCGAAAGCGTGGGTAGCAAACAGGATTAGATACCCTGGTAGTCCACGCCGTAAACGTTGGATACTAGGTGTGGCGTCCCGATTAACGGTCGCCGTGCCGAAGCTAACGCATTAAGTATCCCGCCTGGGGAGTACGGCCGCAAGGCTAAAACTCAAAGGAATTGACGGGTCCCCGCACAAGCGGCGGAGCATGCGGCTTAATTCGATGCAACCCGAAGAACCTTACCTGGGTTTGACATCACGGGAAAAGCTGTAGAAATACAGTGTCCATTAGGGCCCGTGACAGGTGGTGCATGGCTGTCGTCAGCTCGTGTCGTGAGATGTTGGGTTAAGTCCCGCAACGAGCGCAACCCTTCTCCGATGTTGCCAGCGGTTCGGCCGGGGACTCATAGGAGACTGCCGGGGATAACTCGGAGGAAGGTGAGGACGACGTCAAGTCATCATGCCCCTTATATCCAGGGCTGCACGCATGCTACAATGGTCGGTACAACGGGCAGCGATCTCGTGAGAGTGAGCGAATCCCTTAAAGCCGGCCCCAGTTCGGATTGAAGTCTGCAACTCGACTTCATGAAGCCGGAGTCGCTAGTAATCGCGGATCAGCTAAGCCGCGGTGAATACGTTCTCGGGGATTGTACACACCGCCCGTCAAGTCACGGAAATCGGCAATACCCAAAGTCAGTGGCCTAACCCTTCGGGGAGGGAGCTGCCTAAGGTGGGGTCGGTAACTGGGACTAAGTCGTAACAAGGTAGCCGTACGGGAACGTGCGGCTGGATCACCTCCTTTCTAAGGAGCAACAAAGAAGACAGCGTGATAACTGTCTTCCAGCTCTCAGTTAATCACTGGTTATTTGGTCTAACTTATGGAGTTGACCTACGGGTGGAACAAGCTTTGCTTGGATGAGCCCTTTCGTTGAGACCAGTCAGATCAGGCGCATTGTTCAGTTGTGAAGGAGTTGGCCCCCCTCTCGGGGAGCTCGGGAGTTTCCTGATGGAGACTCCAGACTGCCTTCAGCAGTTGCGATAGCAACTGCCAAGGAACCGGGCATAGCCCTGGTTCCCGGCTTCTTGAGAACTGCATAGCGAGCACAAATATTGTCTTGGATTCTTATATCTATCCAAGCTACTAAGAGCCAACGGTGGATGCCTTGGCACTAGGAGCCGATGAAGGACGTAGCAGGCTGCGATAAGCCTCGGGAAGCTGCCAAGCAAGCGTTATAACCGAGGATGTCCTAATGGGGAAACCCGGCTGGGGTCATGCCCAGTCACTCCGGTCTGAACACATAGGGCCGGTAGAGGCAACCAGGGGAATTGAAACATCTCAGTACCCTGAGGAAAAGAAAGCAATAGCGACTCCCTGAGTAGCGGCGAGCGAAACGGGAAGAGTCTAAACCTATGCAGTGTGATAGCCCGGTGGTGTTGCTGTATAGGGGTTGTGGGACCCATGTCTCCTGCGCACCGGCGCGGAGCTGAAGTTACCAAGTCGGCGGTTAGCTGAACACAGCTGGAAAGCTGGGCCATAGGGGGTAATAGCCCCGTAAGCGAAAACCGACCGACCTTCAGATTGGTGTTCCCAAGTATCACGGAGGAGATTCCGTGTGAATCTGCGAGAACCACCTCGTAAGACTAAGTACTACCTAGTGACCGATAGTGAACTAGTACCGTGAGGGAAAGGTGAAAAGAACCCCGGCGAGGGGAGTGAAATAGTACCTGAAACCGATGGCTTACAAGCAGTGGGAGGACGTTTTCGAACGTCTGACCGCCTGCCTTTTGAAGAATGAGCCGGCGAGTTACCGGTATGTGGCGAGGTTAAGGCGTTAGCCGTAGCCGAAGCGAAAGCAAGTCTGAATAGGGCGTCTAGTCGCGTGCCGTAGACCCGAAGCCGAGTGAGCTATCCATGGGCAGGGTGAAGCGAGGGTAAGACCTCGTGGAGGCCCGAACCCACCAAGGTTGAAAACTTGGGGGATGACCTGTGGATAGGGGTGAAAGGCCAAACAAACTCGGCGATAGCTGGTTCTCCCCGAAATAGCTTTAGGGCTAGCGTTGTATGTTCCGCATTGGGGGTAGAGCACTGATTGGATAAGGGGGCCTACAAGCTTACCAACTTCAGTCAAACTCCGAATCTCAATGCGCCAAATACAGCAGTCAGACTACGAGAGATAAGTTCCGTGGTCGCGAGGGCAACAGCCCAGATCGCCAGCTAAGGCCCCTAAGTGTGTGCTAAGTGGGAAACGATGTGGAGTTGCTCAAACAGCCAGGATGTTGGCTTAGAAGCAGCCATTCATTTAAAGAGTGCGTAACAGCTCACTGGTCGAGTGATTCCGCGCGGAAAATGTAACGGGGCTCAAGCACACCGCCGAAGCTGCGGGATTCAGCGATTTATCGCTGGATCGGTAGGGGAGCGTCGTGTTGCCGTCGAAGCGGTGGCGTAAGCCAACCGTGGAGGCTTCACGAGTGCGAATGCCGGCATGAGTAGCGAATGGAGAGTGAGAATCTCTTCCGCCGAATGTCCAAGGGTTCCTGGGGAAGGCTCGTCCGCCCAGGGTTAGTCGGGACCTAAGGTGAGGCCGAGAGGCGTAATCGATGGATAACCGGTTGATATTCCGGTACCACTCTATGAGCGCCCAGGCCGAATCTGGTTTGCTAAGGAAAGCCCTTCGGGGCCTACCGACCCAACCAGTAGTAGGTCAGCGATGGAGTGACGGGGAAGGCTAGACGGACCCGGGCGATGGTAGTTCCCGGGGTAAGCGTGTAAGGCGAGATCCAGGCAAATCCGGATCTCATTAAGTCTGAGGCGTGATGCCGAGCCGATTAAGGCGAAGCCGTTGAAGCCATACCTCCAAGAAAAACTTCTAGCGAGCACATAGGGTGCCCGTACCCCAAACCGACACAGGTGGACAGGTAGAGAATACCAAGGCGAGCGAGATAACTCTGGTTAAGGAACTCGGCAAAATAGTTCCGTAACTTCGGGAGAAGGAACGCCCCAGTAAAGTGGAAAGACTACGCGTCTCAAGCTTGAGGGGGCCGCAGAAACCAGACCCAAGCGACTGTTTACCAAAAACACAGCAGGGTGCTAAGTCGCAAGACGATGTATACCCTGTGACGCCTGCCCGGTGCTGGAAGGTCAAGTGGATGGGTTAGCTTCGGCGAAGCTTTGAAACCAAGCCCCAGTAAACGGCGGCCGTAAATGAGTTGCGGCTCCAGAGGAGTAATCCTCTGTGAACAAACCTTGCTATATGCTGGAAACACCGAGTATCCGGTAGTACTCGTTCATGTCACACCCTCTCCGTAGGGTCGAAGACATGAGCAGTGAAAATCTATCCGGTGCGGTCAATCAGCAGGAAAGGCCCAGATCACTGAGTTGAGCTCAGCTTCGACGAAGAGCTCAGTTCGTTAGGTGGTGTGGGAATCCTCAGAGGCCATACGCAGGGCTCCCTTGAAAGCAAAGGGATGAAGATATGGTCCATACCTCATGGCGACATGGGGAGTTATATGAACTATAACGGTCCTAAGGTAGAAGACCTCTTAAGGAATGAGGCGCTGCCCCTCTCATTGGCAACAATGGTGAGTGCAGCTGGCTATATGCTGGAAACTCCGAGCATCTAGTGGTACTAGCTCCTCTTTGGAGCAGTGAAAATCCATCTAGTGCGGACAATCAGCAGGAAAGACTCGGTGCAAATCGAGAATCCTCAGAGACCATACGCCAGCCATCTCCTAGCGGAGATGAAGATATGGTCCGAACCCCATGGCGACATGGGGAGGTTGACAGAAATGATCAGCCCACCTGTCGAGAATTCGTGCCCTCGATATAGGTAACAAGTAACACAGACCGAGCGAAATTCCTTGTCGGGTAAGTTCCGACCTGCACGAATGGCGTAACGACTTGGGTACTGTCTCAACCAGAGACTCGGCGAAATTGCAGTGTGAGTAAAGATGCTCACTACCTGCGGCAGGACGGAAAGACCCCGGAACCTTTACTGTAGCTTGACATTGGTGTCTGGCATGTGATGTGCAGGATAGGTGGGAGGCTTTGAAGCGGAGGCGCAAGCTTTCGTGGAGCCAACCTTGAAATACCACCCTTCTCATGACGGCCATCTAACTTCGGTCCGTAATCCGGATCAGGGACAGTGTCTGGCGGGCAGTTTCACTGGGGCGGTGGCCTCCTAAAGAGTAACGGAGGCGCCCAAAGGTCCCCTCAGTCTGGTCGGCAATCAGACGGCGAGTGTAAATGCACAAGGGGGCTTGACTGCGAGACCTACAGGTCGAGCAGGGACGAAAGTCGGGATTAGTGATCCCATGGTGGCACGTGGGTGCGCCATGGCTCAACGGCTAAAAGGTACTCCGGGGATAACAGGCTTATACCCCCCAAGAGTCCATATCGACGGGGGTGTTTGGCACCTCGATGTCGGCTCGTCGCATCCTGGGGCTGGAGCAGGTCCCAAGGGTCGGGCTGTTCGCCCGTTAAAGCGGCACGCGAGCTGGGTTCAGAACGTCGTGAGACAGTTCGGTCCCTATCCGCCGCAGGCGCAGGAAATTTGATGGGAGCTGCCCCTAGTACGAGAGGACCGGGGTGGACGAACCTCTGGTGTGCGAGTTGTCCTGCCAAGGGCACGGCTCGTTGGCTATGTTCGGAAGGGATAAGCGCTGAAGGCATCTAAGTGCGAAGCCCACCCAAAGATGAGATTTCCCACCCGTAAGGGTTAAGGCCCCTGGTAGATGACCAGGTTGATAGGCCGGACGTGTAAGCACAGCAATGTGTTCAGCGGACCGGTACTAATAGGCCGAGGGCTTGGATAAAGAGTCCGTAGATGATTTTGTGCTCGCTATGGAGTGCTCGGGTAGCCGTGTACTCAGAAGTTTGTCCGGTGGCGAAAGCGATGGGGAACCACCCGTTCCCATTCCGAACACGGAAGTGAAACCTGTCAGCGCCGATGGTACTTGGGGGGTAGCCCCCCGGGAGAGTAGGTCACTGCCGGGCAGTAAACGTCGAAGGGCCGCTGACTAGCGTTGGTGGCCCTTCTTTGACACAGGAGACATCGTGGCTCGCCACTCCGACAACAATCACAAGTCGAACAGGTCCGGCGGTTCCGGCCCCCGTGGCCGGCAGCAGCCTCGACGCCAGACGATCACCTCGGTCACTTCGGGCCAACTGCCCAAATGGGTGCGGGAAGACATATTCCGCTCCACGCCAAAGGATCGTCGTGAGCCGGCCTTGGGGCATCTCTCCAAAGCTATGCAGCAGTTCGCGGACGAGCGGTACGCGGCCGCCCTTCCCGAGCTTCGCAGTGCGAAGGAGCTTTCGCCTCGCTCTTCAACTATCAGGGAATTGTTGGGTCTTTCCGCCTACAGGTCGGGACGTTGGGAAGAGGCCTTGCGGGAACTCCGCACCTTCCGACGCATTAGCGGGGATCTGATCCACATGCCGGTCGAGATGGATTGCCTGCGGGCCCTCGGTCGTAAGGAAGATGTCACCAAGACTTGGGAGCGTATCCAGGAGCACGACATCTCAGCGACGGTCTCCAACGAGGCCCGTGTGGTCTATGCCTCCTTTCTCTTAGATGAGGGAAAGGCACGGGAAGCGTGGCCAATCATCAAGCCGGGTCGTCTCATTGCCTCGCCTTCACCTAGTGAGGTGCGTCGGTGGTATGTGGCTGCCAGGGTTGCTCTGGCGGCCGGCGATAAGGACGCCGCCCGACGCATCGTGGCTGCTCTCGACGAGCAAGAGCCCGACTTCGAAGGTGTTGACGATCTCCGCCGGTCTCTCGGCTAGAGAATCTGTCCCCGGGTCCCGTCACACTCCTCATTGCCGCACTTCCCACATGTTGAGGGGAGAAATATCATGGATCTCAATCTGATGGTCCTATGCGGTCAACTGGCCACTGACGCCGAGCTGAGGGTCTTCGATTCCGGAACACGTCTGATTCGCTATCTGGTCACTGTGCGAGCCGACCATCCCAGACGTCGAACGGATGTGATACCGGTGACCCTCTGGGACCCACCTGACGACCTGGTGGACGACCCCGGTGAGAAAGGCGACCGGATTTGGACATGCGGGTCGGTGCAGAGACGTTTCTGGGAGAGTCCTGACGGGCGTACCAGTCGTATCGAGGTGGTCGCCGATCAGGTCAATTTCGAGGAGATCGACGAGCTCGAGCCGGTGACGGCCGATTAGCCCTGCGAGGGTCGGGCTGTCTCAGGGTTGAGGGGTCGCCTATCGTGGCGATTTGTCTGGATCTCGTGGCTTTCTCACGCCCAAATGGGTGATCTCACATCTGGTGGTGCTCCTGGTGGTCATTCTCTTTGTTCGACTCGGGTTCTGGCAGCTGGATCGATTCGAGGAGCGCCGTATCGAGAACACTGTGGGCCAAGCCCGGTTCGCGGAGGATCCTGTTGACATAGTGGTCCTTCTCGACTCCGTCGGGCCTGACGTGGAAAGCCTCGAGTATCGGCGAGCAGTCGCAACGGGCGTCTTCTACCCCGAGGACGAATTGCTGGTGCGCTCCCAGGTGTATCGAAGCACCGCAGGGTTCCATGTGATCACCCCACTGGTGGGGGAGAGCGGCGCAGCAATTCTGGTGAATCGTGGCTGGGTGTCCTTGGGCCTAGACCAGGTACCGGCGATCGAGGCTCCACCTCCCCCGGGGAAGGTAACTGTGGAAGGATGGGTGCATCTGTCCCAGGAGAGACCACCGCTGGGGCCTGTTGACCCCGCTGAGGGGAGACTGACGACGACGAGTCGTGTTGATATCACCAGAATCCAGCAACAGATGGAGATGCCGCTTGCGCCGGTGTACCTCGTTCTGATAGAGGAGGGGAGCGGAGACTTGCCGATATCGGTGCGTCCTCCTGTCTTCGACGATGACGGTCCTCATCTTGGTTACGCCATCCAGTGGTTTGCGTTCGCCATGATCGGCCTTGTCGGATATCTGTTCTTGGTTCGCAAACAGCGAGGACGGTCAACCTGATTCCGAAGCCTTGGCCAGACCCTCCACAATCTCGTAGAGGTCCTTTCCAACTATCTGGCCGGGATCGAATCGGATCTTCGCCGAACGGGAGCCGGCCCCAACCACCACCCAATCGTGTTCCACGACACGACTGTCGATCCACACCGGAAGATCGTCGGGAAGACCGAAGATCGTCACGCCGCCGATCTCTTGGCCTGTCAACTCCTCTGTCAGCGGAGCAGATGCGAAACTGACTTTCCTCACACCCAGACGACGTCTGACCACCCCGTTGACATCGAGACGGTCGGTCGCCAGCACCACACACACCGCGTTGTGTCCCTCCGGCTTTCGCGAGGCGACAACAATGGCATTGGCCGACCTCTCCAGCGGGACCCCGTAGGCCTCACAGAAAGCGGCCGTGTCGGCGAGTTCGGGGTCACAGGCCATCTCTTCGTATTCGATCGACGCTGCCTCGAGATCAGCAAGTACGCGTGGGTCGGCTGGCATAGCCTTCCACCATACGGGTCGGAACGGCGAACGGGTTCGTTCGGGGATGCGTCGCTACAGTGGTCGTGCGCAACCCCGCCACCGAGGGCCACCATTTTGGACCGACTGATCGAGTGCGTCCCCAACTTCAGCGAGGGGAACGACCTGAGCGTCATTCGTCTGATCACCGACGAAATCGAAGCTGTGGATGGTGTGAAACTCCTGGATGTCGACCCCGGCAAGGCCACCAACCGCACGGTGGTCACCTTCGCCGGGACTCCTGAGGAAGTCGTCGAGGCCGCGGTACGCGGTGTCCGCAAGGCATCAGAACTGATCGACATGACCAAGCACTCCGGGGAACATCCCCGTTTTGGCGCCACCGATGTCTGCCCGCTCGTGCCCATTGCCGGCGTCACCATGGAAGAGACGGTCGAGTATGCCCGGGAGCTAGCGAGAAGACTGGGCGAGGAGGTGGGGCTCACCGTCTACTGCTATGAGAATGCTGCCACCAGGCCGGAGCGGCGAAATCTCGCCGACGTGAGAGCCGGCGAGTATGAAGGCCTCGCAGAGAAACTCGCCGACCCGCACTGGGAACCTGACTTCGGACCCTCAGAGTTCAGTCCACGCACCGGAGCGACCGCGGTCGGAGCGCGCGACTTTTTGGTTGCTTACAACGTCAATCTCAACACCACCTCAACCCGTCGAGCCAACGCGATCGCGTTTGATGTTCGCGAGAAGGGACGGATGAGACGCAAGGGTGATCCGCGCACCGGCGAGGTGGTGCGCGACGCTGACGGTAACCCCGAGTGGGTGCCAGGCTCTCTGAAGAGCGTTAAGGCCATCGGCTGGTACATCGACGAGTTTGGCGTCGCTCAGATCTCGATGAACCTGACGAACATCTCAGTTACACCGATCCACATCGCCTTTGACGAGTGCATCGAACGGGCCCGAGACAGGGGAGTGCGGGTGACAGGATCCGAGCTCGTGGGCCTTATTCCGTTACATGCCATGCTCGACGCTGGACGATATTTCCTACGCAAGCAGCAGCGCTCAACCGGAGTGTCCGATTCCGAGCTGATCAAGATCGCGGTCAAGTCGATGGGCCTCGACGAGCTCGGTGAGTTCGATCCGAAGAAGAAGATCATCGAGTACGTCCTTGCCGACGAAAACGCTCCGAAACTGGTGGATAAGTCGCTGGGGGCATTTGTCGAAGAGACAGCGTCCGAATCACCGGCACCGGGTGGCGGCTCGGTTGCTGCAGCTCTTGGGGCTCTGGGCGCTGCTCTGGGCACCATGGTCGCCAACCTCTCCTCCCACCGTCGGGGATGGGATGACCGCTGGGAAGAGTTCTCCGACTGGGCAGAGAAGGGAAAGGTCTGCCAGGAGGAGCTCCTGGGCCTTGTGGATGCCGACACCGAGGCTTTCAATTCGATTCTCGACGCTCTTCGGCTCCCTCAAGGCAACCAGAAGGAACGTGAAGCACGAATGGCCGCAGTAGAGACAGCAACCGGCCACGCCATCGAAGTGCCATTGAAGGTGATGGAAGTCTCACTCGAAGCGATGGAAACGATCAGGGCCATGGGAGACATCGGACAGCAGACCTCGGCTTCCGATGCTGGGGTGGGAGCACTCTGTGCACGAGCGGCGATAAGAGGCGCCTATCTCAACGTGCGGATCAACGCCAAGGACCTGAGCGATCAAACGACCGCCACCGAATACCTCGATCGAGGTGCCGACATGGAGAAGCAAGCGACCGTGATGGAGCGCGAGATACTGGCCCTGGTCGACAGAAACATCTAGACGATGAGTGAGTACGACGACAAGACCTACGGCGCCAGGTGGGCGCCTCACTACGACGAGATCTACGAGTTGATCGAGGACGCGACACTGGACCTTCTGGTCAGCCTGGCCGGATCGCCGCCCAGAGCGCTCGAACTCGCTGTCGGTACCGGACGAATAGCCATTCCCCTGTCTCAGAGAGGCGTGAAGGTCACCGGAATCGAGATCTCCGACGAGATGATCACCCGGATGAGGGCAAAACCCGGGGGAGAGGCGATCGAGGTTGCAGTAGGGGACATGGCCGATGTCGACGTGGAAGGCGTCTTTCCGGTGGTCTTGCTCGCTTTCAACACGATCTTCGCCTTGTTGACTCAAGAACGACAGGTCGAATGTTTCCAGAACGTGGCTGATCACCTGGAGCCGGGAGGGCGATTCGTGCTCGACTGCTTCGTGCCGGACATGAAGCGGTTCGATGACCACAACACCCGAATGGGGGTCTCCAGCATCTCTTCAAGTGAGGAACACGCAATCGAGATGTCGATTCACAGTCCGTTGAAACAGAGGATCACATCCCACATGGTGCGACGAGAGGCCGACGGTCAATCGCTTGTTCTGCCCGTGGAGATTCGTTACGCCTGGCCTTCAGAGCTCGACCTCATGGCACGTTTGGCCGGCCTCGAGCTCGAGAACAGGTGGGGCTGGTATGACAAACGTCCCTTCACAGAGGCGTCAGGTCAGCACGTGTCGGTCTATCGCAAGCTGTCCTAGAGATTCACTACGCACGTTATGCGGTCAATGAGTGTGTTCGTGTTCGTGCTCTTGGTCATGACCGTCCGAAGCTTCCTGCTCGGCGATCTGAGCGCGGACGTCTTCCATGTCGATCTCCTTGACCTGATCGACGAGGTCTTCGAAAGCCTGACCGGGTAGCGCGCCTGGCTGGGAGTAGAGAACAATCTGATCTCGAAAGACCATGAGGGTGGGGATGGAACGAATCCCGAACTGCATCGCCAGCTCTTGTTCGGCCTCGGTGTCCACTTTGCCGAAGACGATGCCTTCATGTGTCTCCGAGGCAGTCTCAAAAACAGGGGCGAACGACCTACACGGACCGCACCATTCGGCCCAGAAGTCGACAATGACCGTCTCGTTGTCACGAATGGTCTGATCGAATGTGTCTTTGGTGAGGGCTACTGTGGCCATCGTTGTTGAACCTTTCCTGGCGATGGGATTCTGGAAGTACAACCCACGAGGAGTTGCCGGTTATTCCACGTCTGATGTGACGGCGAAGCGCATTCTAGGGTTCCTGAGGCTGTTCGCCTCTGTCAAGCGAACGGATCGATTGGACCGAACCAGAGAATCGCCAACGTCAATGTGGCGCCAAGGACCGCCCCAACAATGAGCGCTGACCGCGCTCCGCGCAGATCCTGGGTTCGATCCGAGGCTGCCTCGAGCACACCCATGGCGAGAAGGATGTACACCATCCACACGATGTATATGAACAACCAGTGCATCCCTCTAAACCCTGATAACGTCAACTACCACCTGGCGAAACGCCGACTCTGAGAATCGTAATGTGCGCGGAATGTGCGCGATAGTGTCGAAAGTTTGCATCAGATACCCGCCGTGAGCTTATCCGCTGCGGCCTCATCAACGCCCGGAAAAAGATGCCCATAAATGTTCAGGGTCGTGGACGGTTTCGAATGGCCCAAACGTTTTTGAATAACCAACACCGACTCGCCCTGTTCTATCAGCCAGGCGGCGCAAGTGTGCCGCAAATCGTGGAACCTGAGCGGCGGGGGAGTGAGCTTTGCTGCTTTCGTGGCCGGTTTCCAAACGCTCCTAATCCAATTGTCGGCCCGTAACGGTCCACCACCCGAAGCGGGAAACAGCCAGTCGTCTGACGCGTACTTCTTGAGGTGCGCCGCTAACACGTCGACCAGACCACCTAACGCAATCGTGCGCCGTGATGCGTCCGTTTTCATATCGAGATCACGGTAAGGGATCCCACCGACCGGTCGGGCAAGGGTCGCGTGGACGGCCAGCTGTCGCCGCTCGAGATCCACGTCTT
>PVMK01144322.1_pt1 | contig 18538 bp, 16 predicted proteins | sample 1853481 | NCBI WGS metagenome assembly PVMK01 (sample SAMN08533507, study PRJNA380276) | Marine sediment metagenome, whole genome shotgun sequencing project. | reverse complement strand
TCTTCACCCATGTCCGTGGTGTCACAGACGTAGCTCTCGGACCGCAACATCATCTCGATGGATTGGGCCGTCGCCGGATCATCCTCGACAAGCAGTACACGCATTGTTTTTCACCCCGATCTTACGAAGTCTACGCGAATATATCCTATTAACCATTTTCGGGACGGATCGTTAATAAACTCTTAGCGCCAAACATTAATTTGCCAATTCGTTTTACGTAACCTTAAGCCTAACGACCCATAATGACCCCTGGATTCGCCACTGGAGTCGCGGTCGAGTCGCGTGCGGATTCGCGAGATTCCCTCGAGCTTATAACTGGGGCAGAAGTTTGGGTACAGTCATTCAGAGCGCGTTTCCGGCCTTTCCGGCGCCCACGGGCGGCAGGGCGCCCGAAACCGGTCGCGCCAAAAAGGAACAAGCATGAGCGGCCTCGAAAATCTGATGCGCGTCCACCAATGGATCCTGGACGAGAAGCGCCAGCGCTTGGTTGGCCTGCAACAGCTTTTCGACCGTATGGAGGGCGACCTCGAGATCCTCGAGGAAAGGCTCGCCGCCGAGCGCGAGGCCGCCGGCCAGACCCTGGACGGGGCCTTGGCGTTCCAGACCATCATTCCCGCAGCCCAGGAACGCTGCGAAAAGCTGCGCCACTCGGTCGCCAATCTCGACCAGGAAATCGAGACGGCCCGAGACGAGGTGGGCGAAGCCTTCCAAGAGCTGAAGAAATACCAGACGGCGCAGGACATTCAGCAGCGCCGGCAGCGCGAACAGCTGACCCTGGACGAGATGGGCGTCGGGCTCTATCGGCGCAACCGGGCGGCCGGCGAAAAGGGCTGAGGCCGGCGGTCTCGGGCCGGACGGACCGAACCAGAAATCTCCAAACCTCCAACGGTGACGCCGCCAGGGGCCGCCAGGGGCCGCCAGGGGCCGCGGTCATTCAATGGACCGCGGGAACCTGCGGATGATCCAGCGAATGGCGACCGGCGCGGCAAGGCACGTCACGACAGAGATCAACGCCAGGGCCGAATAGACCTCGGCAGGCATCGCCCAATCGCCCAGGTCCTTGCCCTGCTGCGCAATGACCATGGCAATCTCGGCCCTTGGAACCATGCTGACGCCGATCAATGCGGCGCCGGCCAATCCTGTCGTCCTCAAGGCCGGCCAACCGGCGCCGACGATCTTGCCGAGCACGGCAACACCTAGCAAGACGCCCCCTATGCCGATGGCCGATCCCAGAGACTGGGGGTCGATCCTCAGGCCGATCGCAATGAAGAAGAACGGTGCGAACAACGCGTGCAGCGGCAGGAACAAGGTCTCAAGCTTCACCGCCTCCGGGTCCTTACTGAATATCAAACCGGCAAAAAAGGCTCCGATAGCCATAGAAAATCCAAAGAATGAGCCCAATGCAGCAACCAGAATTCCACATCCTATGACCAGCAGAATCGAATCCGGTTCGCCGGTTCTCTTCAGAACTTTCGAGATGTAGGTCTCGCCATAACGCGCGATGAGATAGCAGACCGCCAGAAAGCCTGCCGCTTTGAGCACCAAGACGACAGATTCCGTCGCCACGACGGCGAGGGCGTCGTCGTTGTCGCCTGTCCGCAGGACCGGGGCGACCGCGAGAAGAAGAGCCATGAGGGCCACGCCCGACAAATCGTCCAGCTCCGCCACGTCCACGAAGGTCTCGCCGTTGGGCGAGTTCAGAGCCTTCGCCTCACGCCAGACCTCCGCCGATACGGCGACACTGGTGGCGGTCAAGGCAACGGCAATGAAAAGGCTCGGGAGATTTGCGAGATCGAGAAAGTGGATCGAAACGAAATAGGCGGGCAGCCCGCTGAGAACGACATTGCCGATCCAGATCGGCGCGGCGCGCGGCAACTTGCTGATGAGACCCTGTAGATTGCTCTCGAGCCCCACGCGAAACAGCAAGACGAAGACACCGATCCTCGCCAAAAAATCGAGCACATCCAGGCCCTGTTGCGAGAGCAGTGCCAGGCTGTCGTTTGCAAACCGCAGCAAGAATCCCAGGATCAGAAAACCGATCAAAGACGGCACGCCGATCCTTGCAAACCAGGCACGCACGAGAATGGAGCCGAGGATGAAGGCGCCGACACTGAGGTCGAGCAGAGCGATGAAGTTGGCGTCGGTCATGGCCGGCAACCGAAATCAGCCCCATAGCCATCGGGACGACACCGGTAGAGCTTGTCCTTCGATTCCACTTTGGCGCCTCGAATGTGCTGGAGTCATACCTTCGCCCCTTGGCGGCGACAAGACCGGTAGGACGATGCTCGAAGCCACATGTTCATTTTGGCCCGGGTCGGGCTTTTCGGATTCGGCGCGGCCGCAAGGGCCAAAAGCGAACTCAGAGCCGGGCCAAGATGAGCGTCGGGCGCTGGCGGCGCAACCGGGCGGCCGATCGCCCCGAATTTCAGGGTATAGCGCCCCATGCCGCCCGGGCCGCGAGGCCCTGGAGTTTGGGAAAGATCCGCCGTTGCCGGCGATCACATCCTGCTAGTGAGGGGGGGGATGCTGCGCCCGCTGTCGGGCAGGCGGGCAAATTGCCCGCCGGGGATTTCGAGCCGCCCGGCGGTCAACCGGCGACCTGGCGGCGGAAAATCGGATTACGAGGCGGCGCGGCTGTCGAGGCTGTTTGTCAGCATGGGCCGATCGTGTTCGTGGGACTTGCGGTACTGCTGTAGGCGCGTTGTGCGCAGGCCGCGTAGCCCATGCTTGTCGATCAATCGCTGCCAGGACAGAAATTCCTCGACGGAAAGGCGATACCGCTCGCAAGCCTCTTCGAGGCTGATCAGTCCCGCACGGACCGCGGCGACCACTTCGGCCTTGCGCCGAATGACCCAGCGTTCCGTGTTGGGGGGAGGCAGGTCATCAACGGTCAGCGGCTTACCTGCCGGTCCAATGACTCTGCTTGGCCTACCTGTGCGCTCTGAACTCATATACACAACTCCGTGTGCGCGCTCTTATGCTCGCGGGCTTGATGCGGTGTTATGGTAGACAAGGGCCGTTTAAAAACTGCTAAGTGCAATAGTTAAAACAACCTTTTCGGATTACGGAGAGACCGTTAACGGCCACGGCCAGTCTCACGACTCAGGTCCAGCCGAAGAAGGGTTGTTGGACCCGGTATCTGGGATTGCGGATGACGCATTGGCGGGCCAGGCGAGTCGCAGGATTGAACACGATCGGCGCGCGCAGATTGATGCTCAGATCCAGGTCGTCGACCTCGGGTTTCGGGCGGGCCGTTACGATCAGAAGGAAAACGGCGTCTTCGAGAAATATCCCGGCGGTGCCGGCGATCTCCGCGAGGTCTTCGTCGGCGATAGGGCCGCCGCTCTCCGGAATGGGGGTCACGATCAAAACCGGGCCCTGGTCCTCGAGGGAGCGCAGCAATTTGAACTGCGCCAGTTCCGGATCCGGAAGATCGACCAGCGCGAAGTCATGGTGGTCCTGAAAACCCAGCGGGCCCTTGGGCATGCGGACGCGCCGGCCCGCCGTGGCGGCGCGGTTGCCTAACCGAATTGGCACGACAACGCTTTCGGGCAGCGTCGGCAGGTCCTGGGGAGCGGCGCTCGTGTCGGCGTCCAAGGGCATCGCTTGGCTCCTTGACCTACTGGTTCCGGCTAACGCGGGAGGTGTATCGGGGTGACATGGCCGTTTGGACCATTACCAGGCCGGAGGGATCTCTGGGTATCAGCGGCTTTTCCATCTGCTTGAAATTCTTCGTCTTTTGTTTTTTCTGCGATCCGCCGCGCGAACGTCGTGCGGTCGCGAATGGGTAAGTTAAACCATTGATGGATTTATATTTTCTGAATAAGGCGTGGCGCCGGCGGCCGGGTGCCATCGCCGGCGCGGGCAAGAGACGCCGGGCGCACCGGGTTCGCCGGGCCGGTCGAACCATGCCCGGCCGATCCAATGCCGGTGCCTGGCCAAGAATCCGACGGCTCGGTGGGGCGGGCTCGCCGGCTGGCGGACGTGATCGGGGAAATCCCGGTCAAGGCGGCGTTGAATCCGGCAAAATTCTGCGGTTCACCGCGCCGAGCCGGCGCCAAAATCACATTTATTCAAATTTCCCTTTGTATTTCAATAATATGACAATTTGCGTTCAAGGCACAGAGAGGCTTGCTCTTGGACTCGAAATTCATATACTCCCGGCCTCGAACCCGCTGTGTCATGTATGAGGCAAGGGATGGCTCGTAAGAAGCAAGGGACCGCCCCAAAGACGCAAGGGGCCGCCCCGAAGAAGCAAGCGACGACTCGCAAGAAGCCGGGGACGGCCAAGAGGGAAAAGCCCGTGTCGAGGTTCAACCGATATCGCCCGAGCGAGGGCGAGACTTTCATGAACAACCGCATGACCGAATATTTCCGCGGCAAGCTGCAGCTATGGCGCACCGATCTGCTCCAGGAATCCTCGGAGACCCTGATGCATCTGCAGGAAAGCAGCACGGCGGAACCCGATGTTGCCGACCGGGCGTCGCTGGAAACCGACCGTTCTCTTGAGCTACGGACCCGCGACCGGGAACGCAAGCTTATTGCCAAGATCGATTCCGCGCTGGCGCGGATCAATGAAGGTACCTATGGCTTCTGTGAAGAGACCATGGAGCCTATCGCAATTCGTCGTTTGGAGGCGCGGCCGATCGCGACGCTTTCGATCGAAGCACAGGAGCGCCACGAGCGCATGGAGCGCACCCATCGTGAGGAGTAGCTAGCCGCGCGGAGCGGCCCTTTGGCGGCTCCCATCGGCAACGCCAGCGGCCCGCCACGAGTGATCTCGCGGCGGGCCGGTTATTTTTGGCGCCATTCGCCCCCTTCTTAGCCGGTCCGGCGGGCGCCCAAATTTAGGTAATCCTGCAAGGTGTTACCGTGGCGCGACGAAAAAAGAATAGGCAGCGTCCAATTCCCGATTGTCATCGCTCATGCCAACCGCGAAGAATTCGCGCATAAGAAACCTCGCAAAAGGGACCGCCTCATGCCGATCCAAAGCGTCGCTTCACACTACGCCGGCAACCAGCGGCGCCAGCATGGCGCCATGGAATACAGCGAACCGCCGGTCGATCTGGACCAGGTACGACTCTACCGCCTCGGGCGCATCCGCCAAGAGCTCAAAAAGCGGGATTGCGCCGGCATCCTCCTGTTCGACCAGATCAACACCCGCTACGCCTGCGACGCCACCAACATGCAGGTCTGGTGCGCGCATTACGAAACGCGCTGCCTGTTCGTCGCCACAGACGGGCCCACGGTGCTGTTCGACTACGCGAACCTCCCGCATCTGGCCGAGGGTCTGCCGACCGTCGACGAGTATCGGGCCATGACGAGTTTCTACTATTTTACCGCCGGCTCCCGCGCCGAGGAGCAGGCGCACATGTTCGGCGACCAGATCGCCGACCTGATGGCCAAGCACGGCGGCGGCAACAAGCGCCTGGCGATCGACCGGCTGTCGCACCTGGGCACCGACGCGATCCGCGCCCACGGCATCGAGGTGGTGAACGGCCTGGAGGTCGCGGAAGAAGCGCGGGCGATCAAATCGCCGGAGGAGCTCGCGCTGATGCGGGCGTCGATCGAGGTTTGCGAGACCGCCATGGCGGACATGCGCGCCGCCCTCGAACCGGGCATTACGGAAAACGCCCTCTGGGCCAAGCTGCACGAGACTAATATCCGCCTGGGTGGCGAGTGGATCGAAACCCGGCTGCTGTCCTCGGGGCCGCGCACCAATCCCTGGTTCCGCGAATGCTCCATGCGCCCCATCGAGGCGGGCGACATGGTGAGCTTCGACACCGATTTGATCGGTCCCTACGGCTATTGCGCCGATATCTCGCGCGCCTGGATTTGCGGCGACAAGCCAAGCGACGAGCAACGCCGGCTCTATGCCCTGTCCCACGAGCAGATTCAGCACAACATATCGATCCTCAAGGCCGGCAAGACGTTCCGCGAAGTCTCGGAACAGGCTTGGCAGATCCCCGAGGACTGCCTGTCGAACCGCTATGGCAGCCTGATCCATGGTGTTGGCCTGGCCGACGAGTACCCCTCCCTCAAGCATTGGGTGGACTACCCGGCCAAGGGTTACGATGGGATCCTGCAGGCAGGTATGACGCTTTGTGTCGAGTCCTTCATCGGCGTCGCGGGCGGCCGGGAGGGCGTCAAGCTGGAGGAGCAGGTGTTGATCACCGAGGACGGCATCGAGCAGCTCTCGAGCTATCCCCTCGAAGAGGACTGGCTCTAGGCCCGATCGATCGGCCCTCGGGCGCCTTGTTTTGTGTCATGGCGCTCGCTCGCTCGACCGGATAGACCCGGGAGTCCGGCAAGAGGATGGGCGAAGCGTTGGCCGAACCTGCTATGTCATCCCAGGTGCGGGAGTTGGTCCGCCGATCGGTGGCCCTGCATCGAAGCGGGCGGCTCGACGAAGCCGAGGCCTTGTAACGCCAGGCCCTGCAAAGCGACCCGGCGAACCCCGATGCCTTGAACCTGTTGGGGGTCCTCGTTGCGCAGCGGGGCCGCCCGGCGGAGGCCGCCCGAATGATCCGCGAGGCGATCGGAATCAAGCCCGCAGTCGCGGATTTTCACTGCAACCTGGGACCCGTCGAACGCATGCGGGGCGAGGCCGCGGCCGCCGAAACCGCCTATCGCGAGGCGTTGCGCTGCGGGCCCGGCAGTGCCGCCGCCGCGCGGGCGCTGGGTGTGAGGCTGGGTGAAGCCGGCCACCTGAACGATGCGGTGGAGGTCTACCACGGCGCGCTTGCAGCACAGCCAAATCTGCCCGACATCTGGTTCAACCTCTCCGCCATGCTGAACCGGCTTGGCCAGGTGCAGGACGCGGAACAGGCGCTGCGGCGGGTTATCGAGCTTCGCCCCAACGATGTGGCCGCCTACGCCAATCTCGCCATGCTCATGCTCAAATGCGCCAGGATCGACGCGGCGATCGAGGTCTGCCACCGCGGCCTGGCGATCGATCCCAATTCGGCCGAGCTTCATTTCGCCTTGGGCAGGGCCCTTTCGCGGCGCGGTGACTATCGTGAAGCGGCCGATGCCTTCGAGAACTGCGCCGGCCTGCGATCCGGGCTTGGCGGGTGCCTGTTCGGGCCTGATCAGGGCTCTCAGGTTGGCGGCTTTCGAGGACGGCGTGGCCAAGGATCCCTATCAAGTCACCTGTTATGCCGAGATGGGGTGGCTCCTCCGCCGTCTCGGACGCGAGGCGGAAGCCGAGCGCCTATTGGATTTCGATCGGCTGGCGGTGCGCCGGGAGGTCACTGAGGTGCCTGGCCACCAAAGCGTGGAGAGCTTCAACACCGATCTGGCGGCCTACATTCTCGCGCAGCCCGACTTGGTCGGAGATCTCCCGGAGACCGCGATCCAGCCAGCCGAGCAGACCGCGACTCTGTTTTCCGATGCGGCCCGGCTCCGCCAGACTCTCAAGACTCTGATCGAGACGGCCTGGCGCGACTATGTCGCGCAAAACCGGGGGCCAGGCGGCCTGCCCTTTTTCGCATCGCCCCCGGCCGACTGGACCTTGACCTCGAACGCGGTCGTTTTACGCTCCAGCGGCTACCAGGATGCGCACATGCATCCCTCGGGCTACGTTTCCGGGGTCTACTACGTTCAGGTTCCCTCCGAGGTCGCGGCCGGAGACGGCGAGGCGGGCTGCATCTACTTCACCGAAAAGGACCGGTCCGCCGCGGAAGCGCAGATGCATGCGCATCGCATGATGCGTCCGTAAGCGGGCGTGATGCTCCTATTCCCGTCCTATTTCTGGCACCGGACGGTGCCGTTCGAAAGCGAGCGGGAACGCATTTGCGTCGCCTTCGACGTGATCCCGAAAGAAGGCGGCGGCTCTCACAAGCGCGCCGGCGTTGGCCGGACAAACGCCAAAATAGCCCTCAAGATAGCCTAGTGACCCGCTGGCGACCTTTCGAGGTTCACTCGACCAGCACAAGGTCGGAGGCGACGAGGTGGAATTTTTTGGTGGAGCCTCGCACCACTTCACCACTGATTTGGGCCCGCACGGAGCCGATCAGGCCTGCGCCGGCGATGGCGTCCCGAAGCACCTCGTATTGGGTGCGTTGAATCCCCGCGACATCGACGATTAGCGTCCTCGCCCCCGAATTGGATTGCAGTCGATAGTGCTGGAGGAGGCGCAGCAGGGAGCCGGTCACCACGACCTGGTGGGTGTCGTAGCGGTTGGGGTTGGCGATGAGGCTGTCCACGTCGATGAATTTCGCCGCGGCAGTCTGCTGCGGCCGCACTGCGGCGGCGGCATCCTCGGCATCGCGTGAAGTTCTTGGCGCGATGGCCACGTTATTGGTGCTGGACGGGATCGGTGTCTCTTGGGCTGCAGCCTGCTGCTCTATCTCGCCCTCAACCAGGTTCAAGGGTCTCGCCGGTTTCGGCGCGAGAGGTATGGGGGGCGGCATCGAGCGAATGCCAACATCCGTTGCGCCCAACGTTTGGATCGACGCTTCGTCCGCCGTGGAAGCGGCTTGTTCCGGCGATGCCGGCGTCGGCGCGATGGTGTTTATATCACTGACTTCTGGCGCCTGCCCAGTTTGTATCTGCTCGATTCCTGGCCTGTCAGCTTTCGCCTCGAGGGTCCGCAGCGCCGTTTCGAGGTCGGCGATGCGCTGTTGCGCGGCGTCTAAGTCCTGGTCCAGCAGGGCGGCATGGGCGGACCCAGCCTGCGCCGCGAGGACTAGGTCTTGGCGTGCCGTTGCGGCCGCGGCGACGGCGGTTTCCAGCGCCGCCGATTGCAGCCGCCGGGACTCGGTCAACTCACCGGCCAGGATGGTTGCTTCGGCCTTCGCAGCTTGCGCCTCCGACTCGAAACGGGCGAGCCGGTCCAGCGCGGTGTCTAGGCCGGCGATCTGGCGTCGGGCTCCGGCCAGCTGGCTCTTCAACGAACTCACGAGGGCCCTCTGGATCTCGTCCGGCCGCGCCACGTCCGGGCCTGATCCCGAGCCTCCGGTCTCGCCTTGCCCAAGAACGAACCCCGCCGCCAGAAGCGACAGGCCGAGCGCCAGGCCACCCGCGAGCCGGGTGGCGTTGCGACCGGACAAGCCGACGACTGCTGGGGGCAAGGCGCGGACCCATCTGAGGAGTCGTGCAGTCGCAGTCCGTTGGGCTTCGCCCGTCGCCCGCCAGACCAGGCTCAGACCCGTCCGTGTCCCGGTGAGGCCTGCGGGTTTGGGCGTCGTCGCCGGCTCGCTTGGCTGCGGGTGATTGTCCGCGGGGCAGGATGCCTCGTTTGTGGTCTCGGACGCCAGTTGGGCCGGCTCGAAATAAAAACCTGCCTGCTCCGCCCAGGCCTCGTCATATCGTCGTTGTGCAGGCCCAGCGTCGCGTGTGTCTTCGGTGGGCGACTGGCTGGCTGCACCGGTGGGAGAGTCCGATGGGATAGGGGTGTGCGGCTCCTGGTCTTCGGTGTTGCCGGCGAACCAGAAGCGCGGCTTGGCGTGGCCCCTCTCCTCGCAATAGACCGCAAATGTCTCCCGTTGGAGGTGCCGGCCGCCCAGCATCGCCATCAGCAGATTGGTGGTATCACCATCGCGGCCGGGCGACCCAAGTTGCTGTGACGATTGGCGCGCCACAAACCCCGAAAACCAGGTGTCGAGGTCCCGTTCGAACGCTTCCGCGCTCTCGCCGGTCTCATCGCTCCAGAGTTGCGCGATCTCCGTAAGGCTCAGCCAGTCTAGATTGGACATTGCCCGGCACTCCCCTTCAATCCGGACCGTCGTGCGGTGGATCGAGACGCCACATCCGGCTCTGGCGCGCCCCGGCCGCGGACCCGGCGGTTTCGTGAGAAGACAAACCCCGCACCCTCAAAATTCAACAATTCGCGCAGTGCAAAAATTCATGACAATACAGAGGGTGCTATTTCTTAAAAAATATAATTAAAACCGACACGGTCCTGCTATAATAATACATAAGATTCAATACATTTTACTATGATATGCATATTAAGTGAATATAAATATTATTTATGCTTATGGTTAATATGAGTTTTATTTATGCTGATGGAACAGCCGGCTGATGGCGGGAGATCAGACGGGGCGGCGACGGAGGAACACGGGCTCCAGAGGGTCGGAGCGGCAAACCCTGCCGAAAAGGCTCGCCGCAAGTGCCCTGTTCAACCAGGTCTTAACGACCGATCCATAAAGTAATGGCGTAGTCCGGCGAGCAAGCTCACGAGGAGACGCGCAGCAATGGCCGAAGATGCGGTCGCCAATGGCAGCAGCATTGACCTTGGCGAAGACGGCGAAGCCAAAGCCCGGCCCAAGGTGCTTGGGCTGTCGGGCAAGAGATTGGCGCTCTTCGTCATCCTGCCGGTCCTCATGCTGGGCGGCGGCGGGGCGGGGGCCTATTTCATGGAGTTGCTCGGCCCCTCACCGGGCAAGGGACCGGTCCAAGCCAAGGCCGAGGAAAGCGGGCGCCCGGCTTCGGCAGCCTCGCTTTACTACGAACTGCCGGACATGCTAGTGGATCTGAACAACGGCGGCAGCCCGTCGAATCTCCTCAAAATATCGATCGCTTTGGAGGTGGAGGACGAAGCCACCGTCGATCGGCTGCGTTCGGTGATGCCCTTGGTCATGGATAGCTTCCAGGTCTATCTGCGCGAGCTCGCACTCGAGGATTTGAGCGGTACAGCCGGGCTCGATCGATTGTGCGAAGAGCTGCTGCTTCGGGTGAACGCCTCGATCCGGCCGGCCAAGGTGCTGGACGTGCGGTTCATTGAAATGCTGGTCCAATAGGTGAGGCTCGGGGCGGCGGCGCGAACTGTGAGAGGCAGGAAAATGACCAAGTTTTTGCCACATTTATAGTTTAATTATAACATATTAGAGTGTATTCTTTAGATTATAACTTAAACTTTCATGGGCCATACGCGGCGGGGGACGCCTGGCCAAGGAGTAAGCCATGGGCGCGGTCGATCTGAATATGCCAGTTCTGATCGTGGACGACTACAAGACCATGCTCAGGACCATGGGCAACCTGCTGAGGAAGCTGGGCTTCGAGAACATCGACGAGGCCAGCGACGGTCATGAGGCGCTCGAGAAGCTGCACGATCGGCCCTATAGCCTGGTGATCTCCGGCTGGAACATGCAGCCAATGAGCGGTTTGGACCTTGTCCGGCAGATGCGCTCCAACACGGCGCTGGACGAGGTGATCGTCGTCATGATCTCGGCCGAGAATGCAGACGAAAACATTGCCGCCGCCAAACAGGCGGGGGTGGCCGAGTACATCGTCAAGCCGTTCTGCGCATCGGCCCTGAAGGACAGGTTGGCCCCGATCCTAGGCCCGTTCTAGGCCTCTGGCGGCCGTCCTCGGTGGCGCGCGCACCGCGCCGCGCTGTTCCTGAACCACATTCCGGCCCTCGCCGAGTCGCACGACTCGGCCGTCCGACGCGTCGCTTTCACCGGGCGGGCGACCCTGTTGCCAGCCTTTTTCGTGATGCCATTCGCCATCTCCGAGGCTGACCTCAGAGACTGGCAAAACCCCACGGCAGCCTTGGTTCGCGGCCTTGATACCGGCGCCGGAAGATCGCCATTGCGCCGCACCACAGTTTAGAGGTCGTTGACCACTGGCCAGGTCCTGGACTACCTAGCTGACGAATAGAGCCAACAACTGCCACTGTTTCGTTCGTGGTCACAGGTGGAATCCGGATTTGGTGGGTGGATTGGTTTTGACTTTGCCGGCTGGAGCGGAGGATGCCGAGGCCCGGCCGGACGGCTGTAGGCATCAGGCTGTGAGCGCGATGTGATTGTGCGGGGTCGAGCCTTGAATGACCGGCGGGCCCAGGGGTTGGCTGGGGCGCCGGCTGGGACGCCGGCGGACCAGGAGTTCCTTGCCGGGTGGGTGGACCTCGTGGTGCGGCTTGAAGCCGCGGAGGACTCCTGATGGGCTTGCTGCCATGCGCGTTCTTGCGCTTGGCCTTTTTCGGTTGCTTGATCGTCTCCGCTGCTTCCGCGGATGCGGCCGACCGGGTCGCCGTTTCCGGCGATGTGGGGAAAGGGTTAGGCCGCCTCGAGTTCACCTGGCCGCGTACGGTGCTCTACGACGCGAGGATTATCCTCGGCCGCCTCGTGGTGCAGTTCTCGGAGCCCGGCGACTTCGATTTCTCCGCCTATCAGAACGCCATGCCGCAGTATCTCGGCAATCCGACGGTGGTGGCCGACGGCGCGGTGGTCGCGTTTCCCCTGCGGGTCCCGGTCTCCTTGCGTCATCGCCAGGACGGCGCGCGTATCACGATCGAGCTTTATGACGCGCATGCCTTGCCGGGGTTGTCGACGGCGGCGGGGCCGGATCAGGATCCGGACCCGGCGGAGAATGCAGCGGCCAGCCCGGCAGACGATGCGGCAGGCGATGCGGCGGACGATGCGGCGGCAAAGTCCCTCGACACGCCGCCGATCGCAACCTTCGCCGGCCCCGCCAGCGGCCAGCCACTCGATCTCAGAGTTGGCGATCATCCCGGGTATAGCCGCCTGGTGTTCGACTGGCCGAGCGACGTCGCCTATCACATCGAGCAGCGTGGCCGCCTGGTCACCATCGACTTCGAGGCCAAGGCCGAACTCGACCTTTCGAATTTCTCGCGTCACGGACTGGACAACGTATCCGAGATCGCGACCGAAACCGGCGAGACCGGTCTCAGCGTGACCCTGCATCTCACCGGACAGCGGCTGGTGCGCCATTTCCTGAGCGGCTCCCATGTCGTCGTCGATGTCGTGCACTCCACTGAGGCCGCGCCGCTCGACTTCTCGTCCCAAGTGGTGGACCTGGCGCCACAGTCGCAGACGCTAGCCGCGTCCACCGCCTCCGCCGCGTCCACCGTGGAGCCAACGCCGGATGCGGCGCCCGTCGCCCCCAATTCGGAGCAGCCGCTTGCACCCTCGGACCAGGATGTTCCCGAAAACGGCCCCGAGAACGGCGGAGAAGGCAGCGCGCCGCAATTGACCGTGATCGAACCGTCGGACTCGCTGCAGCCGCCGGAACCGAAGGAACCGCCTGGTGGCGAAGCGGTCGAGCCCGATCCGGCCCCGCCGTCTCTTGCCAGCACCGGGACAGGCACCGGGACAGGCCCCGGGACAGGCCCCGGGACAGGCGCTGGGACAGGCGCTGGGATCGGCACTGGGACCAGTGCGATGTCGAGTGCGCTGCCGAGCGAGGAAGGTGAGCTGTCCATCGCCGAGGTGCGCGAGGTCGATCAAGGGGACCCGGCGCCGGCTCCGGGCGCGCAGATTAGCGCACGCAAGCCGGTGCTGCTGCGCTTCGACTGGCCTTCGGGTCCCGGCCGGGCCGCCGCCTTTCGGCGCGGCCGCCACCTTTGGATCGTCTTCGACCAACCGGTGGCGGAGGGGGGCGAGCAGCCGCATCGCCAAGAACGTGCCGGACCTGGCGCCGGTCGAGCGCTTGGTTGCCGAGAACGCACCCGCGACCACCATCTTGCGCCTCAACCTGCCGGCGGGCTTCGTGCCGGTCTTGCGGCGCGAAGACCATGCCTGGATCGTCGATCTGCAGCCCCGGGCGGACGAGCCGCAGACTGCGCTCAACGTGGAATACTTGACCGAGACGCCAGACCCCCGCATCCAGTTCAGCGTCAGCGGGGCCAAAGGCGTGCTCAGCGTCCGCGATCCTGATCTCGGCGACCGGCTCGAGATCGTCCCGGTGCCCATGGCCGGCCAGGGGCTCAAGCGGCCACGGCGATTTCTCCAGTTTCGCGCCCTGGCGACCTATCAGGGCCTGGCGATCATCGCAATATCCGACGGTCTCGCCGTCGAGACCCAGGACAGCGGCGTGATCGTGCGCGATGCGGCGGGCCTGCTGGTCTCGCCGGGCGCCGATCGGGACCGCAAGCTGCGCGACAACAACGATTTTGAATCCGGCCTCCGGCTGTTCGACTTGGAGGACTGGCGGCGGTCCGATCAGGGGAGCTTGTCGGAGGTCCGGCGGGCCTTGCTGGACTCTGTCGTCGCGGCGCCCCCGGAGGGCGTCGACGCGGCGCGCCTCAATCTCGCCCGCTTCTATTTCGCGCACGGCTTGGCGACCGAGGCCTTAGCCGTCCTGCGGCTCGTTTCGCAGGAGAATGAGCGCCTGGCCAGTGACCCTCAGGTACGCCTGCTCCGCGCGGCCAGCGAGTTTCTGGGTAACAATTACGAGCGCGCGGCGGAGCTGCTGAACGATCCCGTTCTGGCCGGCGAGCGGGACGCCCTGCCGTGGCAGGGCGCGATCGCGGCGATATCACGCGACTGGCCGTCCGCGGTAGTTCGCTTTGACGTCGGTGCGCCGCTGATTGCGGATTACGCCCCCCGGGTGCGGGCCCGGCTTCGCCTCCTGGCGGCCGAGGCCAAGCTTGGGGTTGGCGACAGCGATGGGGCAAGCCTCTATCTGGAGGACGTGCTCGAGGAAGATCCGAACATGGCCGAGCGAGCGCAGCTCGACTATCTCCTGGGCCGCCGCGCGCGGATCGACGGCGACACCGCCGCCGCACGCTCGCTGTGGCTGAATGTTGCGGCAGGGTCCCACCGGCCGAGCCGCGCCCGCGCCCGCCTGGCGCTTGTCGAGCTCGGGCTCGAGACGGGTGGCTTACTGGCGAGGGATGCGATTGTGGGGCTGGAGCGCCTGCGTTCGGACTGGCGCGGCGACGGCTTCGAGCTCGTCCTGCTCCAGCGCCTGGCGGAGCTCCATGTCGCATCCGGGGATTACCGCTCGGCGCTTGCCACCTTGCGCGAGGCGGTCTCGGTAATGCCGGACTCGCCGTATGCCGCCGAGGCGCGCGCGCGCCTCGGCGAGGTTTTCACCGACGTTATTCTCGGCGGGCCAAGCGAGCCTTTCGCGCCGCAGGGCGCGCTCTCGCTCTACCAGGATTTCAAGGACCTGATACCGGCCGGCCCGGACGGCGACCGGCTGATCGCGTATCTGGCGGACCGCCTAGTCGAGGCCGACCAGTTCGATGAGGCCGCGACGCTATTGGCGGATCAGGTGGCCCATCGCCTGCAGGGCGAGGAAAAAGTGCGCACCGGCGCGCGCCTCGCGTGGATTCGGCTGCTCGAGCGCAGGCCGGTCCTGGTTTTGACCGCCTTGAATGCCAGCTTGCCGGAGGCCGGTTTTGCGTCTCTGCCGGAGCAGCTCGAGCGCGACCGCCGTCATCTGCGCGCGCGGGCGCTGGCGTTGCTCGGACGAACCGCCGAAGCCATGGCGCTGCTCGACGGTGACGACAGCGCCGATGCCTTGCGTCTGAACGCCGAGATTCTCTGGGCCGAAAAGGATTGGCTGGCCGCGGCGGGGATCCTCGAGAAACTTGCGCCGCCGCCGTCCGACGGCCTGTCGCTGAGCGAGGCCGACAGCGACGTGCTGCTCAATTTGGCGGTCGCCTATAGCCTGTCGGGACAGCAAGACGACCTGAGCCGAATAGGCGGCGACTATGGCGCCGCCATGGCCGGCACGGCCTGGCGCGATGACTTCGCGCGGCTCACCGGCGAGCTGGAAGAAGAAGAGACGGTCTCCACCGCAAATGAGGCCGCAAATGAGCTCGCGGGCGCGGTCCGCTTCGAGGCCTTCGTGTCGAGGTTCAAAGACCGCCTCGCATCCAGCGAGCCGAACCGCCTCAACTGACGCTGGGGTCGGTGGGAGCGGCGGGGACGTTCAGCCGACCTCGCGCTTGGGCTCCGGCTTGGACTCCGGCTTGGACTCCGGCTTGGACGCGGGCTCGGATGTGGGCGACGCGGCGGTGCTCTGCTCTAACGCCTTGGCGAGGGCGTCGCCACCGGCGGCGGCAACGCGGTTTTCTTCCTGGATGCGCTCGTGGATCTCCCGGCGCAGCACCGTCGCCTCGGCCGGGAAGGTGAATCCCAGCTTGATCGACTTGCCGCGGATGTCCACCACGGTCACTTCGATGTCATCATTGATAATGACCGACTCGCCGACCTTGCGGGTCAAATAGAGCATCGGCTGCCTGCCTTTTTAGCGGCTCCCCGATCGAGGGGCAGGCCAGTTGCAAGGAGTGAGATTAGCAGGGTTTGGCGTCCCTAAACAAGCGGCAGGAGACAACGCTTCCGTGAGGTGCCGCAGGCCGGTGTAGAGCCGAACGGCGACTTGCCCGCCGTGCGCCACAGGAGGTTGGCCATGAGGCTGGGCATGAGGTCGGCTGGGGCAAAGGGGGCAAGCGACCCGGACGCGAACACCAACCTGGGGACTGGCAGGTCCGCCGGACGGATGCTAGGGGAAGGGCGGGGCAATTCCGGAGTCGTCGGACTTTCGTCCGTTTCACGAGAGCGATACCCTCGAGAAGAGAACGCAATGTCGTGGATCCTGGTCGTTTTGTTGCTGTTGGCTGCTGGCTCGACCGTCGGCGCCACCTTCGCCTACCTCTCGACCTATCGCCGTCTGAAGCGGCTCGAGGCCGAGCTGCCGGAGGGCAGGGCAGGAGGTGCTGGGGCCGGCGGCGGCGTGCCGGACCTGGCTGGCTTGTTGGCGCAGGTCCCGGTCGGGGTCTACGCGGCCGATCGGACGGGCCGGGTGCTCTATGTCAACCAGCGCCTGGCGCACTGGCTGGCGGCGGAACCGGAGGCGCTCTCCGGCGTGGCCCGTGTTGCCGATTGGTTGGCCCACGACCCGGATGGCGCCTCCGACGGCGGCACCGTTGCGGAGGCCCTGGCCCAGCGCAAAGCGACCGTCGGCGAGGTGCGCCTGCGCGACCGCAATGGCGCGACCTTCGCCGCCTGGATCGCCCAGGACCTGATCGCCGAGGAGGACGGGAGCGAGCGCGTCTATGGCGTCGTGCGGCGCCTCGACGAGTCCGGCGGCGCGGCGCAGGCGGCCAGCCTGGAAGAGCAGGCCGACGGCGCGCCCTCGGCCGCGGACGCCTACACGCGGTTCTTCGACGTCACGCCGGTCGGCATCGTGGTGATTGATTCCGCCGGCACAGTGCTTGACCATAACGCGGCCGCCCTTGGCCTGGCCGGACTGAGCGCGCCGGTTGCGGCGGACCTCCAATTGACCGACCTGGTCGACGAACAGGACCGCGACGGCCTGCAAGAGGTCCTCAAGGAGGATCGGGAAACCCCCATCGAGGTGCGCATGGCCGGCGGGGCCGGGCGGATCTGCGCGCTCCATCTGACGCGCCTGGCACCCGAACAGGCGCCCGAGCAAGCGCCGGAAACCGACCCGGAAACCGATCCGGAATCCGCCCCGGAAACGCCGGCCGAGGAAGCGCCCGTGGAGTCCCGGGCCGAAATCGTCGTCCATTTCATCGACACCACGGACCTGAAGAGCCTCGAGGCCCAGTTCGCCCAGTCGCAGAAGATGCAGGCGGTCGGCCAGCTGGCCGGCGGCATCGCCCACGACTTCAACAACCTGCTGACCGCCATGATCGGCTTCTCCGATCTGCTGCTCCTGCGCCACCGGCCCGGCGACCAGTCCTTCGCCGACATCATGCACATCAAGCAGAACGCCAACCGCGCGGCGGGCCTCGTGCGTCAACTGCTCGCCTTCTCGCGCCAGCAGACCCTGCAGCCGCGGGTGCTGGACATGACCGACATCCTGGCCGAGCTGTCCCATCTGCTGCGCCGGCTGATCGGCGAGACCATCGAGCTCGATATGATCCACGGCCGCGACTTAGGCGCCGTGAAGGCGGACCAGGGCCAGCTCGAGCAGGTGATCATGAACCTGGCGGTCAATGCGCGTGATGCCATGCCCGAGGGCGGCACGCTGACCATCGAGACCGACAGCGCGCACCTCGCCCGGCCGATCAAGCGCAAGGGCGAGATCATCCCGGCCGGCGATTACATCCGCATCCGGGTCACCGATACCGGCTGCGGCATCGCCGCGGACGAGCTCGACCGAATCTTCGAGCCCTTCTATTCCACCAAGGAGGTCGGCGCCGGCACCGGTTTGGGCCTCTCCACCGTCTACGGCATCGTCAGCCAGACCGGCGGCTTCGTCGAGGTCAAGAGCCGGCTCGGCGAGGGCACCAGCTTTTCCATCTATCTGCCCCAGCACCAGGCCAGCGAGGAGGCGGTGGAGGAGCAAGCGGCGCCGGTCGAGATCAGCCGCGATCTCACTGGCATGGGCACCGTGCTGCTGGTCGAGGACGAAGACGCGGTCCGGGCCTTCGGCGCCCGCGCGCTCAAGAACAAGGGCTACAACGTGCTGGAGGCGAACTCGGGCGAGGCGGCGCTCGAGGTTCTGGGCGACAGCGGCGAGACCGTCGACCTCTTGATCACCGACGTGGTCATGCCCCGCCTCGACGGCCCCTCCCTGGTGCGCCGGGTGCGCGAATCGCGCCCCGACATGCCGGTCATCTTCATCTCCGGCTATGCGGAGGACAGTTTTCGCAAGCGCCTCGGCCGCGAGGCCGGCATCCACTTCCTGCCCAAGCCCTTCTCCCTGAAGGAGCTCGCCAGCAAGGTCAAAGAGGTGATGGGCGAGAAGGCCGCCCAGCTGTTCCAGGCGGATTAGCTCGTTGGTAATCGCCGCAACACAGTAAGGTCCCGAAAATCTGTTGATCGATTCAGGATCAATGTTTGGTGAACTTGGCGGCTGAGTCAGTTGC
>PVMK01189500.1_pt2 | contig 18540 bp, 15 predicted proteins | sample 1853481 | NCBI WGS metagenome assembly PVMK01 (sample SAMN08533507, study PRJNA380276) | Marine sediment metagenome, whole genome shotgun sequencing project. | reverse complement strand
TGTATTTGATTAGAGTGTTGAAAGTTGAATCTTTCGATAAATCTGTTTTATAATTTGATTGAAATATTTTCTTGATTTATTGTACATTTTGATGTGTAATTGAGATGAAATTACATTATTATTTCAATATTAGAATTTAATCTGTTGCAGGGTTACTTCTTTTTCGACCTATTGTTAAACTCATTCTTGAATTTAACAATACTTTACAATTATCAATCTAAATTGCAATTATTAATTATTTTAACTAATTTAATTGTGAGGTTAAACTTTTCAATATCTTAAAAATCTGGTTCAAGAAAGATAGTAATTATTGCTAAAGATATTAGTTATCAATAAATATTTAGCTATATAATTGTCAGGAAATATTATGAGCCATCTTTTCAGAATAATTCTTTATATGTGACTCACCATGCGAAGCTGTATCCAATCGAATAAATCAATTTTATTATTAATTATCTATATATGAATAATGATTCTTAAAATTATTGTAACAAAAAAGTCTGAGTCTGAGTATTTGCAACAATTGGAGTTTGATAGATTTCCAATTGTTTTTGGCAGAGGTAAAAAAAATGATATAGTACTCCCCGATTCATTTAAAATCATCTCACGAGAACATGCAAAAATTGTTGGTACTGAAGGGATTTTGCAATTAGTAGATCTCAATTCAGCAAATTTTACTTATTTGAACGGACAAAGAATTGAACCAAACGAGGAGAATGCTTTACAAGCAGGAGATAGAATTAAAATTGGAGAATATGAACTCGAGGTTGAGCTTGTTATGCAGAGAGACACAAAAACTTTTGATGATCAGAAAACAATGGTATTCTCTAGTCCTTTTGCAGAAGAAATTAAAAACCTAACCGAATATTTAAAAGTGCTTTCGGAAAAATATTCCGTTGAGGATTCATCTGTGAAAGGTGAAATGTTAAGATTTTCTTTTCTACAAAGTCTTAATACTCTGGAAAATACTGAAGTGATTAAGATTCTATCGGAATATTTTGCCGAAAAATTTTTAGATAAAGAAATTAAGCCTGATAATTTACATAATAAAAAACCTGTTCCCCCGGATATTCTTTCCGGAGCTGAAGAACAGATAAAACCTATTCGTGCAAAAAATATTCTTGCGGAATCTGAAAAAGATTCATCATCTAGTGTTTATTCGTTTAGTTCTCATTTTTCCAATACAATTGATATTATGCTTGAAACCCTGATAAAATTAATTCAGGGCTATTTACAATATAGACAAGAGTTCTTCGGTGTAACTATATATCACACTTTACCAACCGGGTCTTTAAAGGAAATAAAAGAGTTTTTATTTGATCCTGATATTTCTTCTGAAGAACAGAAAAAAAGAGTAAGCTTAATTAAAGAAGAAACGGATAAACTATTAGCTCATCAGATTGGATTATTAGAAGGTTATAGAATGTCTGTTACAGAAGGATGCCAGTCGCTACTGCAAAGTTTAGATCCTGATTTAATTGAACAGGAAATTGAAAGTAAACAATCGACCGGATTGGGTAACTTTCTTCCTTATTCAAAAAAGCTAAAAACTTTGGATGCTATTAAAACAGCCTATAAAAAATACATTTCTGATCCTTACCATATTGAGAAAAAGTTCTTCAGACCTTCATTTATTAAAGGTTATCAAAAGAGAATCCATTCAAAAAATAACAGTAACGAATACTGATTTGAATAGCAATTTGATCAATATATATTTTGTTTGCATTTTAATAATTAACTATTAATATTAATGGAATTAATCATGAGAGAATCTAAATTTATAATTTTTGCTTTTATAATATATTTTACCGGCTGTGGCAGTGGAATTCAGACAATTAATATTGATCTAATTAGTGATGTTAATGCTAATGGCGGGAATGCTGTAGTAATAAAAATTTATCAATTAACAAACGACAATAATTTCCGGTATGCCGACTTTAAATCCCTGTGGAAGAATGCAGAAAAAACATTAGCAAATGAACTCATTCCACCATTTAGGGAAGAATTGATTATTCCAAATAAGAATATTGAATTGATGAAATTTGAGATTAGTAAAGATGCAGCATTTGTAGGTGTAGTTGGTGATTTTCACTCGCCATCTACAGATGGCTGGAGACTTATAATTTCTGTAGATTCTGATATTGATTATCTTAAGATCTTAATTCTTGAAAATTCATTATCCCTTCAGAAAGAATAAAATGATCAGTTTACATTGCTTACTCAAGATATGTAACACTAAAAATATTCAGGAGAATTCTTAGTTATATGAAAATGCAAAAAGTAGTATGGTACGAAGGAATGAAATTAGATCCGCATCACTTCCAGCAGGCGGATAGATATAATCAATATTATATCAATTCAAGAATCAGTTTGATAAACTCGAACTACTGGGGTTTAAAAGAAATTCAAATTGATCTTGCTGCACTTGCAGGTGGAGCATTTAGTATTGTAGAATGCAGAGGGATAATGCCGGATGGATTATTCTTCGATATGCCGAATAATGATCCTTTACCTAAAAGTAGAACTTTTGAGGAAATATTTTCGGCAACCGATGAAAAACTCGAAGTGTTTTTAACCATACCTATCGAACTGGCGGCAGGTAATAATTGTCAGATTGAAGAAACATCCGGTATGAATGAATCGAGGTTTACTCTTCAAAATACTGATCTTTTAGATTATAATACCGGCAGTAACATGCGCACAATTGGATTTAGCAGACCTAATTTTCAATTTAAATTTGGTGATGAGTCGCTTGAAGACTTCAGCGCGATTAAGATTGGTGAGATAGTCAGAAGTTCGGATGGAAAATATACACTTGATAGTAAATATGTGGTACCTTCAGTAGAAATATCAGCATCCGATGTTCTCTTGGAACATACCAGGGAAATTTTAAGTGTTTTAATTTCAAAAAGTAAAGAATTACGAAATCAAGCAAGTGTTCATAAACCTGAGTTATCAATAACTCAGGTAGAAATATTATTGATGCTTCAATCTGTAAATACTTTCATTCCAATTCTCAATTATTATTACTCTTCAAAACACATTCATCCTGAAAATCTTTATGTTCTTTTTTTGAATCTGGCTGGTCAACTTTCTACTTATTCAAATTTAGGGATAAAGACCAGCGATCTACCTGCATATGACCACAAACACCTAACTGAAATCTTTGATCAGATAGTCATTGAAATTCATTCAATGCTAAATGTTCAGAAGACAGTAGAAAGAAAAGATGTGGTAATTCCACTGAGGAAACAAGGTGATACATTGTTTATAGGACAGCTCTCACCGAATCAAATCCCGGCTCAATTCTTTTTAGCGGTTACAGGAGATATTTCCGAAAAGAAAATTATTACTGAATTACCAAAGAATATAAAAATTTCGGCTTACGAAGAAATCTTTGCTGTTCAGCAAGCTGGAATTCAAGGGGTAACTATTGAGTATATAGCACGTCCTCCAGCGGGAATTTCTGTAAATGAGAAAGCTCATTACTTCAAGATAAATAAAGAAGGCAGGTTTTGGGAAAAGATTAATGATAAAGATAATATTGCCTTCTTCATCGCTGCAGAATATAAAACACTTCAAATGGAACTTGTTCTCTTACTCCAGAGTGAATAATTCCAATTATTCTTTATAACTCTAACTATGTGTTATAGTCTCTGAAATTAAATCGGAGAATATTCATTCACTGAGTTTTTGTTTAGTCCAATTTTATTTTTTTAAGAGGTTAGATTAATGTACAATGATCAATTAAGTAAGACAAAAAAAAATCTATCTGATCTTTCTTCTGAATGTCTTATCCTTATTCTTCAATTAAGGTCAACAAACGATTATGGCGATGCAGAGGTGCTTAAAACTCGTGTATATGAAATGTTTGAAAGATTTGAAAGTAATGCTAGAAAATTTGGAATCGATAATGAAAAAACCAGATTGGCCAAATTCGCACTTGTAGCATTTTTAGATGAAACGATTATTAGTTCATCCTGGTCGCAAAAGGATGCATGGCTTTCTGATCCACTTCAAATAAAACTATTTGAAACATTTAATGCTGGTGAGGAGTTTTTTAACTTTTTGAATGAGCTTAGCCAAAAGACAAGTGCTAACAAAGAAGTTCTTGAGGTTTACTATCTGTGTTTAAGTCTGGGATTTAAAGGGAAGTATCAACTTCAATCTCCGGAGAACTTAAGGAATATTATTGACGATTTAAATTTAGAGCTACATCCAGAGACGTATAAAGCCATTGACTCGATATCTCCAAATGGTAAGCCGCGGCAGAGCATTGTACAATCTGTAAGAAGCGGATTGCCACTCTGGGTTTATCCACTTGGTGCAATTATAGTATTTGTTATTTTTTATGTAATAATGTCATCTGCCATATCAGGTGAGGCTGAAATAGTTGTTGATTCCTTAAAAAGTTTTTAATGTAACTAATTCCTAGTGAAACAAATTGAAATAATTTAACAATTAATCAAATAATTTATGAATAACCTTCTAAAAGCTTTAACAGCTAAGAATGTACTGATTGCAATTGGTTTGCTAATTCTTATAGTACTAATACTTTATCTCAGTACAATCTTTAGACTTACCTGGCTAATAAGGATTGGTATCCTTGTATTTATCTTATTGATCTTCATTATTATAGTATTATATAATAAGATGAAAAATGCTGAGAAAGCAGGGCAAATCGAACAATCAATAAGTGACCAATCCAGCACAGATGTTCAAAGCTTAAGCCCTGAAAAAAGAGCTGAGATCGAACAATTTAAAAAACAATTAGAAGCAGCAATTACCTCTCTCAAAAATTCTAAACTTGGTAGGGGGAAATTAGGCAGATCAGCACTTTATAAATTACCCTGGTACATGATAATAGGTCCACCCGCAGCAGGCAAAACTACAGTAATTCAAAATTCAGGTCTGGAATTCCCATTTGGTAAAGATGGAATCAGAGGGGTAGGTGGTACAAGAAATTGTGATTGGTTCTTTTCTACAGAAGGAATCTTTTTAGATACTGCAGGAAGATACGTATCGCAGCTTGAAGATAGAGCAGAATGGATAGCATTTTTAGAAACTTTAAGAAAAAATAGGCGCAGGAAACCGATAAACGGAGTAATTGTTGCTCTTAACATTGATGAAATCATAAATTCCGATAATGAACAACTATATGAGCATGCTAAAAATATAAGGGGGCGCATAGATGAACTTATTGAAAATTTGAGAACAGTATTCCCTGTTTATTTTGTATTCACAAAATGTGATCTTATGCAGGGTTTTGTGGAGAACTTTGGAGATTTTAGTGAGATAGAACGTTCTCAAATTTGGGGTGCTACTTTAAATGCACAACAACAACTTGATCCGAATCCAAAGAATGTATTTGAATTAGAATTTAAAATATTATCAGATGTAATATTCAAATTCCGCACTATTAGATTAAGTAATCCGTTAAAGAGAGAGCAAAGAAGAAAGGTTTTTCTATTTCCTTTTCAATTTAAATCTCTTAGGAAAAAATTAACTTATTTAATCGGAGAAGTATTTCAACCAAATCCATATCAGGACAATCCGATTTTTAGAGGATTTTACTTTACAAGTGGAACTCAAGAGGGAGTTCCGCTTGATCTTGCTATTGGAGAAATAGCAAAACAATTTAATCTACCCGCAATACCGGGTGAAGAATTTGAAGAAGTAGTTGAGACAAAAAACTATTTTATAAAAGATTTATTAAATGATATTGTGATTCCAGATCAGAATTATTCAGTGGGACAAACCTCTGGGGCAGAGAGACGAAGTAAAACATTGAAATTTGCGACAATATTAGTATCGGTTGCATTACTTTTTATTTTAAGTCTATTCTCTATTATTGGATACAGCGGGAGTAATTCAACATTAGAAAAAATATCTATAGCCGCTTCCGATTTCAATAATATAAATTGGGGAGGTGATCTCTTAAATAATTTTAGTAAAGCAGAGAATCTTAGAAATATAATTCAAAACATTGAGACCGGGGAGGTGAGTGAATCATCTATTTCTTTTGGAATGGATAGGAGTGAAGATTTGCTGGTTTATTTGAGAGATATATATTTACAGAAAACTGAGGATTTCTTTTCAAAAAATATTTATCGGGAGATTGAGAAGGTTTTAGATAATTATTCTAATGGACAGGATTATTCGGGTGAGAAAATTTATAGTTATTTAAAATCATATTTATTACTGGGCATTGAACGATCGAAACTGGATACAACCGGGCAAAAATTTTTAGCAAGGGTCTTTACAGGAATTTTAAATGATTCCAGGATTATAAATTCTAATCCCATGGCTTCGTCTTCTCAAAAAGACTCACTCAACCATCTCTTTAAGAATTATATTTCATTCATTGTTCAAAGTCTCAGCGATGAAAAAGTTTATCAGGTTCCAAGCAATAATTTACTTGTCAATAATGTGAGAAATGGAATTAAGTATAAACCCAGTACCGAAAGCATTTATGCAAGGTTGAGAGATAATGGCATTGCTGAATTTCCCAACGATTTTACACTTGAGCAGGCTATTGGAGGTAGATATATTCAGGTTATTAGAACAGGCTTGAAAATCCCATACATTTTTACCACCGACGGTTGGAATAATTATGTTCAAGAAAAAATACTCGATGAAAGCTTAAATCCCGGGACAGAAGACTGGGTGCTTGGAAAAGTTAAAATCACCCAACCACCATTGACTGCTTTTGACAGTGATAAGATGATGGAAGATTTGTTTATTCTTTATAGCAGCGATTATCTACAAACCTGGGTTCGGTTTATTCAAAATATTAAATTTTCCGGTTTTGAATCTGTGCCATATGCGGCTAACAACTTAAAAATATTAAGTGATCCGGTTAACTCTCCTCTAATCCTTGTACTAAAAAAGTTTGCTGACGAATTGAAAATTCTTGCTGATATTCAGTCACCGTCTGATTCAAGTAAAAAGACTCCTTTCACATCATTAAATATTAGTAACAGTAATCTCCCCGATATAGATAGATACAGAAGATTTGTTTTAGGTGAGGGGGATGGTTCGATAGGAGCCGACTTAAATGCAATTATTTCTCAATATGGATTATTAAGTGGAATTATCGCATCAATTTCAGGGGAAAGGGATAAGGCAAAAGATTTCGCAGTTAGTGTTTTAAATAAAGAATCAGTGGAATTTCCTACTTCTCTTCAGATTATTAATGGTGCGGTGTACGATACTCAGGAGTTTCAGGATTTATTAATTAAACCGGTGAAACTAAGTTGGGACGCAATCATTTCCGATGCAACTAAATATCTCAATCTTCAATGGAAAACTGAAGTAGTTGACAATTTCAGAGACATTTCAAATTCCTATCCATTAATGGAATCCGATACTGATATTCCAATTCAGGATTTCGCAGATTTCTTTAAACCGAAAGTTGGAACATTGTGGTCATTTTTTAATGAAGAGCTTAGTGCTTTTATTAATAAGGACAGATGGAAAGTTATTCAAGGAGAATTTAAAGGTGTGAATATTTCTAAAAAATTTCTTAATGCCTTAATAAAAGCAGAGGATATTAGTAGTATACTATTTAAAAGTGGTGATTTAAATGTATCATTCTCATTAAAACCAGAACTACCTCAATCAAAATTAACCGGAGATAAGGAACTAACAGTTGTCCAGGTTTATCTGCAATTAGATGGGGTTAACAATATTTACAAGTCCGGAAATCCATCCTGGACAGAATACATCTGGCCGGGGAACAAAGGTGCGCCTGGTGCCAAAATGAATATTTCGCTTAGTGATAATAGTACATCTAATACTAAAGTTTTTGAAGGTGATTGGGCTTTATTCAAATTATTAGGTGATGCCTCTGTCTCTCAAGGAGAGTCTTCTTCACAACTTATTTTTAACTGGATTTTTTACAAAGATAATTTTTACGATGTTACTGTTAGCTATATCCTAAAAGCTGCAAGTTCCAAGAATCCATTTTCTAAAATTTCTTTAAATCGTTTAGTCTTCCAGATAAAATAAATTAATCATTATATCTTATGTTAAAAGTAACTGATACAAATCTGGTGACTACTGGCTACTTTGGAAAACTTCCAAAATTTGCTGATTTTGTTAAATATAATGCAAGTGGCAATGAAATTTTAACAATAGATAATTGGATTCAAGAAGGTATAAGGTCTGCGGAATTAAAGTATAAAAATAACTGGAAAAATTATTACAACAATACTTCGCCAATTTATTTCATATTTCCATTTACTGGAACTGATAGGATTACAATTGGAATTATCTGCCCAAGCAACGATAAAAGTGGGAGAATTTTTCCTTTTTTAATATTTGGGAATATGAAGCAAGATCTCATCAAAAACTTACAAGTTCATTTACTACCTTTAAACTTCAAGGAATATTTTGATTCAATAACTGAAGTGTATAAAAATAATTACTCCACAGAGGATTTGTCTGAAATGAAATTCCAGGCTAATAATCTTTCTGACTCTACAATATCGGAAAAATCTGCTGAAAATATTTATGATAACTATCTATCGGATACATCAGTGGAAAGATTATTTGAAAATACATTAAATAATTCTGTTGATAACAATGTGCACATGGTAAATGATTTATTTAAGAATAGAATTGAAATAATAGAACATTCTCCGGCTGTTAAAATTAATTTCGATACCCGGGCCGATTATAAATTATTAGATACCTGTTTTTACGTTCAGCTGTTATTAAAAATTTTTAACCGATCTAATTTCTTTCCAGCCGTTTATTGGAATACTATACATGAAGAATTAATTAGTTTAACCTTATTCTTTCAAAAACCTACACCGCTAAATTTTCTGGATCTGATTTATACCGATGATGAAAGTAGAAATGACACAAATCTTGAGAAGGGGAAAGAAGAAAATCAGGCTCAGGATTTGTCTTCCATTTTTAAGGAGAATTTAACTATAAATAATAGTCATTCTTTAAAAGAATTTTTAAATTCCTTTAATACTTGAAATAATTTCTTTGAATAATTTAGAGTTCATGGAGAGTTAATTTTATGCCTGTAACTGAAGAGTCAGTTATTTCTGAATTTGTTCAGGAATATTTGGAACCAATTTCCGGTGATTCACCCACTGGGAATGATGCGAAAAATGAAGAGGAATATTTTAAGCTGAATATGGAAATTCCAAAAACTTCTCCGGATTATAAGAAATGTATTGAGTTGGCGGATGTTATACTAAAAGAGCAGAGTAAAGATATTAAGGTTGCTGCATGGTTGTGTTTCGCTCTGTTCCGAACTGAAAAAATAAAAGGACTTAAAGATGGATTAAGTGTAATTTATCATTTACTTAATAATTTCGAAAATAATCTATTCCCTTCCAACAATGTTCATCGGAGCAAAGCCATTCAATTCATAAATTCCACAAGATTTTATAAACTTGTTGAAAGAGAAGAAATCAATTCTTTAAATGCAAACGATCTGATTGAGACTGAGAATATCCTTTCTAAAATTATTGATGAAAGTAAAAAGCTATTCCCTGAAAATGTTCCTGTTCTAAAAGCCATAGCTGCAGTATTAAAGTCGCATGTTGAAGAAGCTAAAACAATTACTTCACCAAAGAAAGAAATAAAAGAAACAAATCAGGAAGAGATGGCAGTCGATTCTGATACTATAGAACAGTCTGGAGAGAAAGTTGAAACTGATACAGCACAAGAAGTAGCGGAAAAAAAGAAAACACAGCAGCCGACCATAAAGGCGACCCCTCCTTCAGCTCCCCAAGTTAAACTACATTCTGAAAAAGATAACATCTGCACAGCTAAGACAAATTCTTACAAACTTTTTTGAGCACGAGGAAGATGGTGTAAAAAAAGAAAAAGTACCGGATTCGCATTTGTTTTTGGACTGTCACGAATACTTCAATGGGGAAAACTTGCCAGTCCTCCCAATACTGATAAGGTAACACAGATCGAAGCACCTAATCAAATTATTCGGGGAAAAATAAAAGAGTGGTTAGAAAGCAATGATTGGGATACTCTAATACCAAGGATAGAAATCAATTTTCTTAAGGCTGATAGTGTTTTCCGCTATTGGTTTGATGTCCAGCGATATCTTGTCAAGGCACTTGAACAAAAAGGCGGAAAATATATTTTGGCTGTGGACGATGATAAAAATTCAGTTAGCAAGGCTGCTGAAGAGAATTCCGGATTTGCACTTGCTTAAATTTAAAGATAAAATAACACCTTTTGCAGATGATGAAACTATTTTATGGATTAATGATGAAGTAATGTCTATATTAGGAAAAGGTAAAAGTAGTGAATCAGTTATTTTACCTCCCATAATTGGCGAAGACTACGATTCAATAAATAAAGAGTATGAAATTGTATGTAATGAATTACCGGATAAATTTGAAGAAAACCTGACGGTGATGCAAAAAGCTATAGACGCTGATGTGAGACGTAAAGGAAAATTTTTAAGAAGGTTAAATTTTGCTAACTATTGTATTCAAGCTAAACAATTTAATCTTGCAAAGGTTAATTTGTTCGAGTTGAAAGATCTAATTGAAGAATACAACCTTGCGAATTGGGAGCCTGCTCTTTGTACCGCTGTTTGGCAGTCTCTCTATTTAGCTAATAAAAAATTGTTATCCGATTCAAAAGATGAAGAAGCCAAAATTAAAATGGAGAGAGAACAAAAGGAACTGTTTTCAAATATTGCAAAATATGATGGAATTTTAGCAATTAAATTAACACAACAAAAATAATAACAAGGAGGTAAGAATGGCAAGACCAACATCACCTAAAATATCACAAAGAGTCAAAGTTTCAATTCTTCCAAGCAGTGATGCTAAAGAAAGTGTTGAACTTGATTACAGGCTGCTTATCCCGGGTAACTTTAGTAAAAGTGAGCCCGGCAGCCAGGGTTTGCTTAAGGATAGAAGACTAAGGACCATTAGTAAAAAGGGAGATTTTAAGAAAGTTTTAAAGGATATTAATCCCAAACTAAAACTCACAGTCTCAAATAAACTATCCGATGATCCTGAAGCACAAATGGAAGTCGAGTTGGATTTTCAGGATATTAAAGACTTTCATCCAGATGAAATAGTAAAGAAAGTTGAGCCGTTAAAACAATTGCTTGCTGCCAGGGATAGGCTAAAACAATTGAAACTAGCTGTTTTAAAGGATGCAAATTTGAAGAAGGCACTTGAGGGTGTACTTAAAGATGGCAGCGGAAGTATAGATGACCTTCTTTCAAAACTTGGAACTACAAAAGAAAAAGAGGAAAAGAAAGAAAAGAAAAAGTAATGATTAATAATCTTTATTAACAAAATAATTAATAATAACGGAGGTTGAAGAAAAAATGGCAAAGGAAAAAACAACCGGAACTGAACAAGAACAAAAAAGTGAACAAAGTTCTGTTGATAAATTATTAACCATGCTGGATGAATCAAAGAAAGATGCAGTAGCAGAATTTATAGGTAAAGTTGGTAAAGACGCTGAAGTGTTTAAAATAACTGGTGCTCTTGTAGATTCCTTTATTGCAGACATTGATAAAGTTTTAAGTGCTCAAATGGATGAAATATTGCATAACAATGATTTTAAAGAAATTGAATCTACCTGGCGTGGATTACTTTTTTTAGTTCAGAATACAGAGTTTAGTAAACCTGTTAAATTTGAATTACTTGACGTTTCAAAGGAAGAACTTTATGAAGACTTAAATGAAGCTGCAAACGGGGAAGGATATGAAAAGGATTCAGGACTGTGGCATCATATTTACTGGGGCGCATATGACAAAGTGGGTGGGCATTCTTTTAGTTCAATCATTGGCGATTTTCAGATTGATAATTCTGCTCAGGATATCAGCTTATTACAGCATCTTTCCGTTCTTTCAGAGTCAGCACAAATTCCTTTCATCGGAAATGCAGGCCATAAATTTTTCGGTGAAGAAAGTTTTGGGGATGTAATGAATAATCGATTCTTATCTGAACAGGTGAATGATGGAGCTGAGTATACTGCCTGGAGAGCATTCAGAGATGATGACCGATCTAAATATATTGGTTTGGCATTACCACGATTTCTGGGAAGATTACCATACAACGAAGAATCAGAACCGACTAAAAATTTCAACTATAGTGAAGGTGTATATCGTGATGGTAAAGATAATAGCCTTTGGTGTAATGCATCTTATGCTTTGGCTTCAAATATGGTTAAAAGTTTCGAGAAGTGGGGATGGAGTGTAAAGATTGTTGGTGTTGATTCCGGTGGTAAAGTTGAAAACTTACCCACACCAACTTATGAAGAGGATGGTCAGAAAAAGTTAAAAGTTCCTATCGAGGCATCCGTCGGACAAGCTAAAGACCAGGAACTTTGCGATCTTGGATTTATTCCTCTCGCGCATTGGGATAGGACTGACTATGCTTGCTTTTTCGAAGTTCCGTCAGTAAACAGACCCAAAAAAAATTAAAAATGATCCGGAAGCAAGTGCTAATTATGCTGTCGGTGCAAGGCTGCAATATTCAATGCTTGTTACAAGAATTGCTCATTACCTAAAGTACCGGCAATTAACGTTCGTTGGTAAAAATGCCGGTGCTGGAGAGATTGAAAATGATTTAAAAAAGTGGCTCGATACTTTGGTAGCTGATTTTCCCAATGCACCCGAATCAGTGATAGCTGAAAGACCACTTCGCTCTTACCAACTTCACGTGGAAGAGTTGGCTGAAAAACCCGGCTTTTTCCAGATCAGTGCTGAGTTCAGACCACATGTTGCTATTACGGGAATGGATGTTAATCTTAAACTTATCGCATTCCATTCTGGGGAAGAATCATAATTAATGTTGAAACTCGTTCTTAAAAATAACTAATCATTTAATAAAGTGAGGAGGCCTATTTTGGATGTTAGTTGAAACTCGTTCTCAAAATTAACTTATCATTTAATAAAGCAAGGAGACTTATTATGGCTGTTAAAGGCGAAATAATCATTAAAAATCATGAGGGTAATGACCTAGAAGGCCCACGTGAAAATAATAGCAGTTTAGTATTTGATTTTAACCACACTGTATATTTACCGTTTGATAAGGAGCAGAATAAAATTCAAGGCTCCCGTAGAATTTCCGAATTCTCAATCATCAAAGATATTGATCAACTAACCCCTCAGCTATATGATATTGTCTGCAATGGGCGAAAGTGCACCGAGGTTCAGATTATATTATTCAGAATAGCTGCTGAAACAGGCGAAGAGGAGGAATACTTCCATTACTTGCTTGAAGATGCTAAAATTGTTTCCGTTGAGAATTGGATGCCATCAACAAAAGTTCCAGAAAACGAAAACCAGGGACATATGGAAAAGGTGAAATTCCTGGCAAAGAAATTCACTTGGAAATATTTGGAGGGCGGAATAGAATATACAGAAATTTCTGTATAACATTTTAACTATTAGTAGTTATAATAATCAAGGATATGATCAGTAAAAGATGTAATTCGGATCTGATATAATCTATTTATTTGGTCTACTCTCAAAGATTTTAGCTCCTTTTCTCCGGGAAGAAACTGAATTCTTCAAGTAGCAATTAATTTTATGAAGATTGCTCTTCATTTTACCAGTATTAAAACTACGTGAAATCTAATATTCTATTTAGGTGCAAATGCACCCCTGTAAGAGTTTATCGTTTAATGAGAGGATTCTGAAAAAATAGTCTAAAATATATTTCAAGAAACCCTAATTTTTTACCATTTTACTATTATTAGGCAGCGTTATAGAAAGTTTAAGCTTATATGATTTATTAGTGGGGCAATTTGTATCGGAATCGGAAAATCCTGATGATGCAGATGCAAATCAATATGATCAGTTAACCGAAGATCAAAAGTTGAGATTCAGCATAATTGAAAATTTAAGAATGGTTTTATCAACGCGGCAGGGTTCCGTTCAGCACCTTCCGGATTTCGGTATGCCGGATATATTGCAACTATATTTTGATTCAGGTAATACAATTGATCCTGTTAGAAAAGTAATAAGACACGTTATATTAAAATATGAACCGCGTATAAGAGATGTTGAAATTCAAAAATCCGACTTTGATAAAAAATCGATGAGGATATCTTTAAAAATAATTACATCGTTAAAAGACAGCTCAAATAAAGAAATTTTTCTAACTGAATTTTCAACAACAGGATGGACAAAAGTAATGTTTGAAAAGGATATTAAATGAGCGTAGAAAAATATTTCGAGAGGGAATACAATTTTCTGCAAATTTCCGGTGAAGAGTTTGCGAAGAAACATCCGACTTTAGGTTCGCGTCTTCATTTAAGTGAAAGAGAAAGGAAAGATCCGTTTGTAGAAAGATTATATGAAGGATTTTCATTCCTGGCAGGAAGAATTCATGAAAGACTTGACGATTCTTTTCCTGAAATAGCCGGTGGAATTTTAGAAATCCTCTTCCCTAATATGCTAAAGCCTTTCCCCTCCTGTTCTATTCTTCAGGCAAAGCATAAACCCGGTGCCATTACAAAACCTATGTTAATTAATAAAGGAAGTGAAATTCAAACTCAATCCGGCAAGTATAAAGTTAAGTACAAAGCACATTCCAGTCATTCTGAAAAAGAAGAACCTGCAGAATTTATATTCAGAACCACACAAAATCTTTTAGTGCGTCCAATTAACTTGGAAGAAGTAATAGTTCAGGATTCACTCCACGGAAATTCTTCTCTAATTTTAAGAATTCAACCGGACAGGAATGTTGATTATAATTCATTGGATATGAGTAGCATTCAGATTTACTTACATGGGTCTGCTTCGATTAAATACAATTTACATCTCTTTCTTACTAATTACGTTACATCCATTTCGATAAGAGAAATATCTGATGTTAAAACTGAACACCACCAGATAGATAATTTTAGTATTGGCATTCCTGAACTGTCCATAAATATAGAATCACCCGGAGATGACCATTCTATTGTTCCTTATTCTAAACAAACTTTTAGCGGCTTCAGATTGCTTCAGGAATATTTTGCATTTCCTGAAAAATTCTTTTTTGTAGAAATAAAGGGTTTAGAATCGTTTAGCGGATCCGGTGATGCAAATGCTTTTGAAATAAAAATAGATTTTGATCGTAAACTTGCAAAGAAAAACAGCCATCGTTAAAAAACATTCTTCTCCATTGTACACCAATCGTCAATCTGTTTTCAAGATCTACAGAAGAAGTAATAGTAGATCATAGACTTCCTGAATATCATATAGTTCCGGATTTGGATAGAAGAAAAAGCCGGGAAATTTATTCGGTAGACAAGGTATCAGGTATTAGTGAAACCAAACTTGAACAATATAAATATATACCGATTACTTCACATGATATTTTAGAGACAAATGATCCTGAATATAATTTCAAAAGATTTTTCTCAGTCTTCAGAAGAATTCAAACTGCTGATATGACTGACGCCTATATAAGATTGTTTGGAAAAAGTATTGATCAGGATGATTTCCCTACGGAAACCCTAAGTATAGAGGCCACTTTGTCTAATGGATTTCTACCCTCAGCTTACCTGGAAGTTGGTTCAATAAAGGAGCCATTAGATTTTCCGGCAGGCATCGAAGCGTCTAATATCTCAGTTCCCACTGAAGTTCTGGAGACACCTGAAAAAGAAAATTATCTATGGTCTTTAATAGCACATCTCTCTACAAGTTATACAAGCTTAGCCAACGTTGAAACAATAAAGAGCATACTAAAATTATATAATTGGGCTAAGGCTCATAACCATCCCAACACGAATAGAATTGAAGGTATTAAAAAAGTACACCGACCTAGAATTATTAGTAAAATAATAAATCAAAGCCTTATAAGGGGTATTGAATTTCATATTGAAGTTGACCCTAAAGATTTCGAGCAGGCTGAAGGAGACATAAATCTGTTAGGGATGGTTCTTAATAAATTTTTATCTCAGTATGTAACTATTAATTCATATATACTACTGAAAATAACAGAAATTGGAACGGGAAAAGAATATAAATGGGAACCGATATTAGGCGAAATACTTCCGGTTTAAAAGATGATTTGGTTAAGAACGGATCGTCCTATAATGTTTGGCAGGCAATCTGGATAGCTGAAAACATTACAAAAATAGATAATCCGAAAAGAAAGGATTACCTGTTCGAGCAAACGGCATTAAAATTTCGCCCCTATGAAAAATACGAATACCCTCCAAGTGATTTAAAATCCGTCTCTTTCGATGAAGGGATATTTGAATTTATTCTCACATTCATGGGTTTATATGGAATTAATTCACTATTAGGCGAAATACTTCCGGTTTAAAAGATGATTTGGTTAAAAACGGATCATCTTACAATGTTTGGCAGGCAATCTGGATAGCTGAAAACATTACTAAAAAAGATAATCCGAACAGAAAAGATTACCTGTTAGAGCAAACGGGATTAAAATTTCGCCCCTCTGAAAAATATGAATATCCACCAAGTGATTTAAAATCTGTCTCTTTTGATGAAGGGATACTTGAATTTACTCTAACGTTCATGGGATTATATGGAATTAATTCTCCTCTACCGAGATGTTATCACGATCAAGTTGATTTGCAGCAAAGGATTTTTGGAGCCGGTGAAGTACCCCTGCAAAATTTTTTGGATATATTTAACAACCGTTTCTATTGGCTCTATTATCAGTCATGGAAGAAGTACAGGTTTCATCTCCATGTGGGTAGTGATCCAGGTAATAAGGTTCTGGAGAGAATCAATTCCTTTAGTGGAAGAGGTTTTTTTACAAAAAAAAATGATTCGCTATTATCTGATTTTACATTATTAAAATTCTCAGGTCTTTTTAGCCAAAGAGTAAGGCATAAAGAGGGCCTTCACATTCTCTTGATGCATATTTTTCCCGATTATCAATTAAGAGTTAAAGAGTTTGTTCCCAGATGGGTTGAACTATCCGACGTTCCGGAATTGGGTAGTGATGATAATAGTTTAGGTAAGAGTAATTTTATTGGTAAATATACTGTCGACTATTCAAGCAGAATATGTATTGAAATAGGGCCTCTCTCATTTGAACAATATCTGGAATTTCTTCCGGGTAAAGAAAATGCAAATCGATTGATTGAACTGTTACAACTATACCTTAATGACAGCCTGGAATTTGATTTTGCTTTTAAGGTAAAAGCCGATTCTTTGGTTTCAGTTTCCTGGGATGACAATCGTATAAAATTAGGTTCTACTTCATTCTTAGGCAAGCCCCAAAAAGATTTTATGGATGTGTATCTACCTTACGAGGAGATTTTACAATTAAATTAAAGACTGGTTTACCCTGACCTCAAAATATATACCCATTACCTGGATCCAATTGAAGAGAAAATCCTGCCATAAATATATTAGAAAATAATTAATATTCAGAACAAGTAACTTTCAGGAGTTAACAATGCAAAGTAAGGATCTAAAATCCCTCCTACTAAAACTAAATAATTATATAGTAAGGAATCTTGATACAGCCACAGGTTTAGGAATTAATCGTTCCCATTATGAAATAACTATCGATCATCTATTGAGTGTACTGTTAGAGGATGGGCAAGGGGACGTACCTCTGATACTTAAACAATATACCATCGATGCAGGGGAAGTTCAATCGAGAATTGCAAAAAATCTTGAAGAAATGGAATCAGGAAATTCCGGCAAACCAAAACTCTCCCCACTCTTAACTGAATTACTGGAACAGGCATGGATTACGAGCTCAGTTCATCATCATGAAACTAAAATAAGATCAGGTGCTCTGTTTGAAGTTTTTATCGCTTCAGAACAGATAATTAGTAGTAATCTAATGGATATCTTCTCTGAAATAAAGCAAGAGGAATTACGTGCTCGGATTTTTACAACTTTGTAAAAGGATCGGTTGAAGACCCCGATGTGGCTTCGGAAATAATTTCGCAGGAAGAGGCGAGGGAATTACCAGCCGATGCAACTGTTTTAGATTTATATACAACAAATCTTACTGCACAGGCAATGGAGGGAAAGATAGACCCTATATTGGGCAGAGATGAAGAAATTATACAGGTAATTGAAGTGCTTTCCAGACGAAAAAAATCTAATCCTATTTTACTTGGCGAACCCGGTGTTGGAAAGACAGCTTTAGTTGAGGGTTTAGCTATCAAAATAGCAGCAGAGGAAGTTCCGGATATATTAAAAAATAATCAAATATATTCTTTAGATATGGGTTCGCTTCAGGCAGGAACAAAAATGAGAGGTGAATTCGAGAAAAGACTAAAAGCAGTAATAAATGAGATATCAAACTCGCCTCAACCAGCAATTCTATTTATAGATGAGGCTCACACTCTAATAGGTGCGGGAGCTTCTGCCGGCGGTGGTGATGCAGCTAATCTGCTAAAACCGGCATTAGCCAGAGGATCTTTCAGAGCACTGGCTGCAACAACTTATCTTGAATACAATAAATATTTTTCGAAAGATGCAGCTCTTGATAGAAGATTCCAACCAATCCATGTTGGCGAGCCTGATGATGACAAGGCTATTTTAATGCTTCGCGGAATAAAAACCAAATACGAAACTTATCATGGGATTCA
>PVMK01118652.1_pt1 | contig 18541 bp, 30 predicted proteins | sample 1853481 | NCBI WGS metagenome assembly PVMK01 (sample SAMN08533507, study PRJNA380276) | Marine sediment metagenome, whole genome shotgun sequencing project. | reverse complement strand
ATGTTTCCTTTTATCAGTTCCAAACCCTTCATGTCTAACACCAAAAATAAACACTATATAAAAAAGGGAACACTTGCAAAAATGAAGCATTATAGAAATCTTTCAAAGAATTTTATTTTTACGCATATCTCTATCTTAATTTATTCTCAATTTGGTAGGCGAGTTCTCGTGAAGTTGAACCTAAAACAAATTTGAAATTAAAAAACGGGCTAATGTGTAGTAATATTCGCGGTACATTATTTGGTGTGTAAACCAATCAAAAATCATGCCTAGAAATCATAAGTCTTTAAAAAAATAATACATTAGAAAGATAAGTCATTACTGACATATTTTCGTGTATTGAAAATATCTAAAATTGTTCTATATGACGAGCCCACTGTACCTGAAATCCAATTAAAAAAGTTAGAAAAATTTCTTAATGAAACATTTACAATTAAAACTGAAATAAGAAAGAATTTTTTCCAAAATTCAAGTAACAAGATCTTTGAAAAAATAGCAGGAACTAGAATTTTTGATTTGAAAAAACCATTTGAAAAACATACTCCCACAGAAATAGAGATTTCAATTGAAAAAGAAAACAAAGACATGTCAGAAAAAGAAGTGATGACACTGTATGATGGGTTTGAATTTCAAAAAATAATTAATGAATTTATTCCAATAAATGAAAATCAAATAGATGTATTGCATATAATTTTTACAAATAAACTTACATGCACATTTGATGAGACAGATTTTAGATATCATGCGAGAGCATTAATCGGATCTAATCCCACAATAATTTCAACTACAGGTATGATAGAAGCTCCAGCAAAACCTAAAAAATATTATTTAGAATTAATGACAAATTTTTCTCAAGAAAAAATTGAAAATGTTAAAAAAAAATACAAGGGTCAATTTTTAGAATATCATGATTCACAAATATATGAAATTTCTGAAGGTTATCTATTACAAGCCATTATGTATTATGAAACAGGTGAGATGTTCTGTGAACATAAAGATTGTAGATTATTTAACGCACACTGGCAAAAAGATCTTTTTTTCTCACAATTAGAAAATAAAAAATTATGTGAAAAACATTTAAAAATTTTAAAAGAGTTAAAAAGTTAAATCTGAATTGAGTTTATATCATTACGAATTTTATTTGAAGAATTTTTTAGTTGTGTTGATTCAAAATCATTAATATTGATTTTTTGAATTTCAGAAATTCCATGTCGGTTAATTTTTACAGGAACCCCCATAGCGAGGTTATTTTCCCCATATTCCCCTTCAAGTACAACCGATGCAGGAATTAGTAATTCTTTTGAATTAATGATTGTATTAATTACATCATAAGCGTTTTTGGCAATTCCAAATTGAGATCGACCTTTGTAAATTCTTAATTTTTTCCAATAATTTTGAATATCAAAAATCATAGAATCTCTATCAGCATTATTCATCATAGAAAGAAGGGTAGTTCCATTAACAGTTACATTAGAAAAAATAGGGACCAATGAATCACCATGTTCTCCAAGAACTAATGCATTTGAAATGGTGGAATTAGTAATGTTAAATTTTTTTGAAATGAAGTAACGAAATCTACTCGTATCAAGACTAGAAGCAATTCCAATTACTTTGAACCTGTCTAATCCTGATTCTTTTTGGAAAAAATAGGTTAGAACATCAAGAGGGTTAGAAATTAATAAAATTATTGCATTTGGACAATATTGTTTAATTTTTTCTGCAATTGTTTTTATCATATTTACTTGTAAATCCATATTTTCTGTTCTATCTTTCAAATAAACACCAGTACTTGCAGTTATGATTACAATACTAGAACCAGTTAATTTTGAATAATCATCAGTTCCCCAAATAGAAAATTTTGAAGTATTTGGAATAGCACTTGCAATATCCAAAGATTCTCCAATTGCTTTATCCTTAGTACGATTAAGGAGTAAAACATCATCTAATGCATTTAAAACACAAAGAAATGCAATTGATGCACCGACTCTGCCACTACCAATAATTGAAATCAATTTATCACATCTGATTTATTTAACAATCAGAACAGGACATTTAGATTTTTGAGAAACTCCATTTGCAACACTGCCAAGAAGTAATTTATCAAAACCAGTTCTACTGTGAGAACCAATTACAATAAGATCATACTTTCTAGACTTTGCAAAAGTTACAATATCATTAGAAACAGATTTTGATTTTATAATATTAGTTTTAATAGAAACATTATTTTTTTCTGCTAAAGATTCTAACTTTTCAAGATATTTTTTTGCAACTTTACTTTGATTTTTTACAAGTGCCGAATCAGATCTTGCATCATAATATTTGTGATGCCAAGCACCCACATCTATACAAGTAAGAAGAGTTAATTTTGAATTATATTTTGTTGCAAGATCTAATGCAACTTTAAAAGCTCTAGTAGATTGATTTGATAAATCAAAAGGAATAAGAATATTTTGAAATAACATTAGATGACACCTTTTTTACGAATACTTTCTTTTTGACGATTATGATCATGTTTAATTAATTCACCCTCTAGTTTTCTACACAATTCATCGGCAATTTTGAGAACATCCCAGCCGTCATCTGTGTAAATTAGTCGTTTTTTAGAAGTAATGACAGTAAATGTTGCATTATAGTGTGTTCTTGTGCCTTCAGTATTCTGAGATTCTACTGAAATTTTTGCCTCTATGATTTCTGAAAGTACTCTTTTTGCTTTATTTAATGCGCCACCAAGTTTTGACATAACAAGTTCTGTAGCAGGATCTTCTTTTGATAAGCCAATTTCATACAAAGGAACATTTTCACTCATATCTATTCTAAAAAAACTAGAATTAAAAATCAATATAACAGTTACCAGGCGTGATTTTCAACAATGATATTTTTAATGATATATTTAACAAATAATCAAATAGGAACTAAATGGATGCAAGAAATTCAAAATTATCAGAATTAATCAAAAAACCAGTTACAGTAAATCCAAATACAACACTTATGCAAACAAGGGCAATTCTATTAGAAAAAAAGATTAAACGCGTGATAGTACTCGACAAAAGAAAACCTGTAGGAGTAGTCACTGAAAAAGACATTGCGAAAAAAATTTATAATTTAGGAACAAAACCAATTAAATCAGTAAAGGCAAAAGATTTCAAACCTAGAAAATTATTCACATTAACTAGAGAAAATTCAGTACAGGAATGTGCAAAAATGATGAAAAAGCATAGAATTAGTCTAGTAATTATTCTAAACAAGGATAAAACTCTTGGAGGAATAATAACAAAAACTAATCTTGCGACTATTTTTCTCACAAAAGAATCAGAATCAATCAAAGTTTCTAAAATAATGAAAAAAAATGTTATCACAGCTACTCCAAGTGATCCAATATTACATGTGGAGAGTTTATTGATAAAATATGGTATTTCAAGAATAATAATAAAAAGAAACCAAAAACCAGTAGGAATTATTACGTTTAGAGATTTTGTACCTGCAAAAATACCTCAATGGATTGCAGAATCAGCAGACCCTAAAGAAGTTCAAGAATACAAGTTCAAAAAAGGATTAGAAGAAATTCACTCAAATCAAATGAGTTATCTATTTCCATTTCATTCCACAGATATTATGACGTCTAATCCAGTCACAATTGATAGTGGAGAGGATGTCAAACAAGCCATCATACTCATGATAAAACATAATGTCAGCGGATTACCTGTTGTTAAAAAATCAAAGTTGGTAGGGATAATTACAAAATCAGATATTGTAAATGTATTAGCAGGATAATTCTATTTTACAATTAATAGTGAACAAGAAGATGATTGTGCCAGTTTATTTGAAACGCTACCAAGTAAAAATCTAGCAACAGCGCCAAGTCCTTTATTTCCAACAATTACTAAATCACATTTTTCTTTTTTAACAACTTTTTCAATTTCATTAATGATATTTCCTTCTTTTAAGAGAATTTTTGCACTGATTCCTTTTTTTGAAAGTGTCTTATTTGATTTTTCCAGAGTATTGTTTCCAAACTTTCTAAGGATATCCAAATACTCTTTACGATCTAAAAGATTGAACGGTAATGATTTTTCTACAACATACAGTACAATCAATGTAGAATCAAACACATTAACAATTTCACATGCACGTTGTAATGCTTTTTCAGAATACTTTGAACCATCTAATGGAACTAAAATTCTTTTAAAATTATGATTCATGTTTGATCTCATTTTACAATTAAAACAGGTTTTTTAGATTTATGTAAAACATAATTTGAAACACTACCCAAAAACATTTCCTTTGCAGAGCTTCGTCCACGAGCTCCAATTACAACTAAATCTATTCCATATTTTTTATTATTCACAAATTTTGCAATATCAAATCCAGGATCTCCTGCAAGTGATTTGCCAGTTAATTGAATACCTTTTTTTGCTGCTCGAGTCTTTGCATCATCAAGTAATTTTTTTACTTCAGTCATTGAATTAAAATCCAAAAATCCAAGAGGATGTATTGCATAGATCCAGGCACACTTTTCACAGTTAAAGCAGTAATGGTACCCTGAGATTGTCTTGCAATATGAATAGCCATATCTAAACCTCGAATTGAGTTTTTTGAACCATCAAGTGGAACTAAAATTTTCTTAGTTTTGACTTTCATGATTTAATATTTGCCACTTTAAATTTAAATGATACAATGATTATTTTAACTGATTTTCAATCATGATAATTTAGAATTAATCTCATATAATCAAAAATGTATGTAAAATTGTGAACAGTACATTTGTGAATGATGTGATGAGTAAAAATATGCTAACAGTGGATAAATCAGTATCATTACAAGAAGCAGCACAAAAAATGAGTGAATTAAACATCGGATGTGTGATTGTTACTGATAAAAATAACCCCGTGGGAATTGTTACTGAACGAGATTTTGTTACAAGAATTGCATCTGAAGGAAGACCATTATTTACAGAAATCATTGAAGTAATGTCATCGCCATTAATTACAATTAGTCCTGAAGAAACAATATGGGAAGCTTCAGAAATGATGAAGGAAAAAAGCATACATAAACTTCCAGTTAAAGAAAATGGACAAATTATTGGCATCATTACAACTACGGATATTGTAAAAATTTCCAGTGTAGGATCTGATTCTGAAATGCGTAGGATCTGTGATCAGATCCTTATGAGAATGAAAGATGAATAATCCAATAAGGATATTCACTTAAATTATTGAAGCATGCGAAGATGAATTATCATGATGGCAGCAGATGATGGAGCAACAATACTTGAAACTAAAGACGACGGTTCAGGAACACCCAGATAAAAAGAAAACAAAATTTGACGTAGTAATTATTGGTGCAGGTCCATCAGGGTATACTGCAGGAATTTACTGTTCCAGAGCAGGGTACGATACGTTGATTTTATCAGGGATTCTGCCAGGAGGTCAATTAGTAAACACTACTGAAGTTGAAAACTATCCTGGATTTGAAAATGGAATAATGGGTCCAGATTTGATGATTGATATGAGAAAACAATCTCAAAGAATGGGAACTACAATTATTGATGATGAAGTAGTTGATGTTGATTTTAGACGTAAACCTTTCAAAGTTTTAACGGCATCTGAAGAATATGAAGGACGAGCAGTCATTATTGCAACGGGTGCTACTCCAAGAAAAATGGGGTTAGAGGGTGAAGAAACATTTGGTGGAAAAGGAGTATCATATTGTGCTACATGTGACGGGCCATTCTTTAGAAATCAAGAGATAGTAGTTGTAGGTGGCGGAGATTCAGCAATAGAAGAAGCTACATTTCTAACAAAATTTGCAACAACTGTTCATTTAGTTCATAGACGAGATGAATTACGTGCAAGTAAAATAATGCAAGAAAGAGCACTTAACAATGAAAAAATAAAATTTCACTGGGATTCAGCAGTCATAGACATTAAAGGTGATCAAAAAGTACAACAAGCAATTCTAAAAAATCTAAAAACCAATGAAGAAACTACACTGGACATAGGAGGTCTATTTGTTGCAATTGGACATAATCCTAATACAGAATTATTCAAAAAGCAAATTGAATTAGACGATAAAGGGTATATTATTTTGAAAAATAAAACTCATACAAACATTGAGGGGATTTTTGCTGCAGGTGATGTTCACGATAGAACTTACAGACAAGCAATAACAGCTGCAGCATTTGGATGTATGGCGGCAATTGATATTGACAAATATCTTACTGAAGATGCAGACAAGGAATAATGAAAAATGCACAATGCAAAAAATGTTTGAATAAATTTTATAAAAAAGACATTTACACAATTCAGCAATTTCAATATAGAAAGACCCCATCATATAGCTGGACATTAGAATTTTTTAAAAAATTAGGAATCGGCGAATGGGATTCATTCTGTGAAAAATGCATAATGATGTACTCCAAAAAATCTAATGATGTTTGGAAAAATAGTCTAAACTCTATATTGTAAGTAATTAACTGAATTTTGTGAGCCAAAATCCAGAAAATCTGAAAAAACTAGCTAAAGAGCATAGTGAAAAACTAGCTAAATTAGGAACAGAATTAGCTGAAAATCAGTTCAGTTACAAAGTTGAAAATAAACCAACTGCGAAATATTGGCAAAAAAGAATTGCCAATTTTAAAAAATATAGTGAAAAAGGATTAGAATATTATAATCAGACATATTCGTTGATAAATTTAATAAATAATGAAGAAGCGCAAATGTTTTTGTTACGAATTAGTAAATTTCGCCAGTTAGGAACAACGCTAATTACGATAATGGAGAAGATTGAAAAAAATCCATCAATTATGAATTCTAAAGATAAACAACAAAGTTTGTGGAGTAGAAAAATAAAAGAGGAAGTTACAGAACATAGTAACAAATGCCTCAGACATGAAATGGATATGAATACATCATTTAGAGAATGTTATGAAAAACACTTAAAAAAAATCATAGAATAATTATTCAGTAAGCCAATTCAGACATGTGATTTGCAGTCTTAATTGCATTATCAAAGTCTTCTTCAGACATAACATTTTGTTCAGCATAAACGCTCTTGAATTTTCGTCCATCGTCAGCAAAAATTCCCACTACACATGCATCACCATCAATTGGATATTTTTTCATACATGCATAAACTGCAGCAGATGAAGGGCTAACTAGAAGTTTATCTTTTTCAAGTACCTCTTTTACCATAGAAAATGCCTCATTATTATCTACAGAAACCCAATCATCAACAACACTTTCTCTTTTTAAAAATAAATCAGGTTTTGCAGACTCTTCAAAATTTCTCCATCCTTGAATCAAATGATTTTGTTGTGGCTGACATCCAATTATCTTAATATTTGGATTTTTTTCTTTAAGAAAAGTACCAATTCCAGTAATAGTACCTCCAGTACCAACACCTGTAAAAAAATGAGTTACTTTTCCTTCAGTCTGTTTCCAAATTTCAGGACCTGTACCAACATAATGTCCTTTGAAATTTGCCTCATTAGCATATTGATTTGGGGAATAGTATGTTTCAGGTCTAGATGAGGCAATAGATGTCGCAAGTGCAATACTTTGATCAGTGCCAGCACCAACCTTTGGACACAAATCATCACTTGTTTCAAATACTTTAGCTCCAAGGTTTCGAATAATATCTTTAGTTTCATTGCTTACTTTTTCGGGAATAACTATCTCAACTTTGTAATTTAGTAATTTACCAATTCCAGTTAACGCAATTCCAGTATTTCCAGAAGTTGGTTCAATAATGATACTTTTTCCTCTTTTCAAAATTCCTTTTTCTTCGCCATCTTTAATCATCCAATATGCAGCTCTATCTTTAATAGAGCCAAATGGATTATGACCTTCTAATTTTGCAAAGTATTCAGTGTTATTATGCGAAAGAGAATCTAATTTTACAAGAGGCGTATTGCCAACACGGTTTAACACATCTGTATCAGTAACAGTTGTCATAATTTGATTATTTCACCTTTTTAATTTGGAATGTGATAACATCTCCATCTTTAGACACATTCAATAATTCATGACCACTTTTTGTGACCCATCTTGAAATATCATCTTCAGCTGCAGGATCATCTGCAGAAACAGTTAGTGTTTCACCAACTTGCATTCTTTCAATTTCAATTTTTGTTCTAAACACAGGTTCAGGACAAAATAATCCAGTTGCATCTAATTTTTTTTCAGTGGATTCAGACATACCTAACTATTTCAACAAAGGTGTTTTGTCATATTAAAATCTATTTGAGTTTAGCTTGTCCTACTTTTTTTCAAAAGTGGGTTCGAAGTATGATTAAAAATTATTTGAAAAGATCTTCATGGTCAGGACGAATTAATTCATCAATTACATGTTCTTCAATGTTAAAAGAATAATCTCGAATTATCGCTACAGGACATTTCAAAGTTTTACCCATTACAAGCTCTGCAGCAGAAGAAAGTTCATCAGCAACTGCAATTGCAGTAATACGTAAAATTTTTTCAAAAGAATCTAAGGTTCCAGCATAGTCTAAAATAGGATTCAGTCCAGATATTCCAATTGCGCAGTTAGTTTGCCCCATCCTAAAAGGACGGCCGAAGGTATCAGCAACAATTACTGCAATCTTTTTGTTAGTTTTTTCCAAGATTTTGTATCGAATTGTTTGTGCAGATATATCAGAATTGATTGGGAGTAAAGTAGCATATCCAGATTTTACATTACTTTCATCTATACCAGCATTTGCACAAATAAATCCGCCATTAGTCTCAACAATGAGTATTTCATTTTTCATTCTAACTATTCGTTTAGTTTCAGATAAAATTAATTCTACAATTCTAGGATCTTTCCGATATTGAGAACCAATACCTTCAGCTAACAATGAGGGGGTTACAGTGGATAAATCAACAATTCGGCCTTCTTGTTTGGAAATGATTTTTTGTGCCACAACAAGTATGTCGCCATCAGATAGATTAGTAGATGCTAAAATTAATTCAGTGAGGTCATCAGAAGGTTGAATTTCTTTTTCAATGTGAAGTGGAATGATTTGCAATTACAATATCTGAAAAAAGGTAGTAAAAAATTGTTTATACTGTTGGGGTTGTTTCTAATTCCAGTTTGTAATGTTTATTAATAATATCCAAAATCTTTGAAAGATCTTTCTCTTCTAAAGTAGTAGTTGCCAAATCCTTGACTACATCTTGTGCTCTATAAGCAATTCCTAAACCACAAATATCAAATAATTTTATATCATTTGCACCATCAACTACACAAATTATATTTTCTTTCTGTTCACCCCATTCTGCAATTTTTATTTTGGCACTTTTGGATTTATCAGAATCAACATTAATTTTTACACCATCTAGTTTTCCATTTTTGAAAATCAATTCATTACAATATACATAATCCAAGTCTAGTTCTTTTTGTAATCTTTCCATCATAATGGTAAATCCTCCAGATACAGCCATGAGTTTCCAACCAGCGGCTTTTAACACTCTACAGGCTTCTTTTGCACCAGTCATAATTGGTAATGAATCAGATACTTCTTTACAAATTTTCTCATCTAAACCTGCAAGTGCTTTAACTCTAGTTCGTAAACCATCTTCCCAGTTAATTTTACCTTGAATTCCTTGTTTGGTAATTTCCCAAATTTCATCTTCTTTGTTTAATTTCTCTGCAAGTATTGGGAGATATTCTTCATCATACAAAACACCTTCAACATCAAAAATTGCTAACAACTGATTTCTAATCTGCAAAAAAAATCCTAATTATATTAAAGTTGGGAGTAAAGTTTTCGTGATTAAACTGCGATCAATCTAGATGTAGTGGTTGTAGAAGTATGCTAACTAAAGTTTAGAATCCACATCATAACCAATAGTCCTCATGGCTGCACAAGGCTTGTTTCCTTTGCTCCAACACCCACAAGAACAAGAAACAGCTTTTCCTGTTTCTAAATCTTTAACGACTTTATGAAAAACTCCCTCTCTAATTTTTGATTCAATAGATATTGTTTCATATCTATCAGGTTTCATGGAAAAGCACCCTGAAAATATTTGATTGTGATGTACACACTAATAATGACTAACAATACTATACTTGCAACCATAGTCTTTCTTTCATTCCAAGGTATGTTCATAAATTATCTACAAGAATTTTGAACTTAAGCGTATTGAAATTAAACGACATGAGGGAGATTAATCCACTCACATCTAAACATGCAAACTGTTCGATATCATGATCAATTGCAACTCAAACCCAAACTAATCAAGTCTAGTTGTTGAAATGAACATATCCTTGATACGCTGCATGTGCAAGAACCATTTTTTACATATCAATAAGAATTTGTTTAGAACAAAGGTTTGGGGTTTAGAAACTAAGAATCATTTATGACAATCATATCTACAACTGTTCGGGACACATCTAGGATTAATGCAATCTGTACAGCCTTTGCTTCTGCCACTTTTTACCATTAAGCGCTCTTTATCCAATTGACAAAACCTTGTGATTCTAAATTTACAATGAACTTTAAGCGTGTTGGAGTCTAGAAGGAATTATCATACATTATGCCTAAAATTGTAATGGCATCTCTTATTGCAAAACCAATCAAGACCTCCTAAATATTCCACACGATCTGACTTGCCACAAAATTTGCATTTTATAACACCCTTCATTCTTTTTTCATCTTTCGTCGTCATGATTATGATTTTTCTACAAGAATTTTGAACTTAAGCGTATAGTTTAGAATCTAAAAAAAATAAAAAAAGAATATTTGAAAATAATCAAGTTTAAAATTAATCAAACGAAACTAATCTAAATCTTCTACTTTTGGTGGTTTTTTTGGTAACATTCTTTACAATATACTGGTCTGTCTGCTTTTGGTTCAAAAGGAACTTCAGTTTCTTTTTTGCAGTCAGAACAGGTACATTTGTACATTTTTCTGTCTTCGGACATGATTTACAAAAAATTCTTTCCTATAAGAAACAAGCGTATTGGAGTCTAGAATCTAATCTCGATTTTTTTCATTATACTTTACCGTCTCATCTAGAGGTAGAGTAATTGTTCTATCTGAGCCCTTACAGTAATTTTTTCCTTTGAAATGCTTGTGAATTTTAACTTTGGCCATCATGACACTATCTATCCCATAGTTTCCCTGATGTTCTGTAATTTCTTGACTAACGATGTGACAGTTTTTAGAAACATTACACCATTTGCACATGGTTTTCATTTTTTTATCATCGGTCATGAGTTTTCTTTGGAAATTTTGAACTTAAACATTTAGTGATACCTGAATTATATATTAAAAAATTATCAAAAGCGAGATTGAAAGAACTGAATAGGTCCTCCCAATCTCATGAAGAATGGAGAGAATCCGTTCTTCATAATTGCGTTTGACTACCCGATTTGGTAATCGCGATTTTTGGAATCACGCAACAGATTATCAGTAGGGGATGTAAAAACTAGATGATTTTTTAGTATTCCCTGAAAATCAAGATTTCCAGATATAGTTATTATCGGATTTGGAAAAAATTCGGATATGGGATTCAAAAAAGGTATTCACAAATGTGTAGAATGTGAGAGAAAAATCAAAGAGGAACCAAATGATATGGGAATGTGTAGTAAATGCGGTTCAGCAGAAACTCGTCTTGAAAGAACAATGTACAAAGAATTAATCGATGATGGAAATTTTCCATAAGTTACGGATAAAATTTAGGCCGTAGTTTTTCATAAAAATACATTATCAGTTCAGGATCTTTAGTTACTCTCCCTATGGAATCTTTCATCGATGGGGTAATTGGAGCACCAGTTTGAGTCCATCTGAATATTAAATCCTCAATGTGTAGTTGTAATTTGTCTAGTTCAGCTTGTTCCACGTTCATTAATTTTCTACGAGAATAGAACTAAAGATCTGTAGGTTATTGTAGAATAGGAATAATCAGATGTCTAATAATTTTTGTTCTAATTGTTCCATTTGTTCATCATTACATTGTTCTGCACTCTCAATGACACAAAATTCCCTTACTTCATCAAATGCATTAAGACATGATTGTAATTCTTCAGGATTAAGGTTATCTTCACTACACGCAATCATCATTGCTTCATAATTTATTGCAAATTGATCTAATACCCATTTTTGAGTATCCATACTTTCCAAGATATCAAAATCAGTTATGCTAGTTCCAAAATAAATAACACCCACAAGTATAGGAATAATCAAAAGAAATTTTAATTTAGATTTTATCAACATTGACACAATCTTGTAACTTACTAGACTGTATTTATACATCAAAATTTAGAATGTACGAACTTGGGAGTTTAGAATCTAATTTACAATTAAAAGAAATTCTCCAATCTAATTAAATGTGCAATATGCCAAACACATTTTCTATGATACCAATTCTGATACCTTATTCTCACTTCATCAAATGGCATCTGTTTATGACAACAAGAACAATAGATAATCAATATCATGTATCTGATTTTTAGAATTAAAGGCAGTAGGTTATTGTGGTAACTTACTTCAAATCAGTGCATCTTTTTCCAAAATATGACACTATATGATAAAACTGAAACTCTTGTTTTGATGCTATTCTATACTCTAGTGTTTTGCTACAATATAGCCCGAATTGGTCTAGATTCTTGTACTGCATGAACTGACTATTATTCACTCTATCAAATCATACCTTGTCATTTTTGATAGATTCCTTAGGTAGTTTTAAGATGATTTATGCCTATTTTCTTAATTTCAAATCGTCACAATTCTTGCAAAACCATTGCATCTCAGTATCTTTCCTGACCAATAATTCGCCACATTTTTCACAATGTTTTACTTCGGTTCCAAAACTCATTTATTCACGATATTGCAGATCATCTGAATTAACTTAATCGTATTGGAGTTTAGAATTCATGTTCTCTTTATGTATAATGAACTGCCTATTACATTATGACAAAAGAAGAAAGAGAAAAAATCTTTGAAGAAATCATTTTAGGTCTTAGAAAAAAATTTGTTCATTCGGATAAAGAACACCAATCTGAAAAGTATCGAAGACTGCCTTTAGACTAGGGTTTAGAATCTAGGAAACGGATAAAAGAATATTCAGAAAAAGTGTCACTATATTAGACAGATCGTGTATAGTATCGTAGTGGTGTGAGTTTGCATATCCATTTGGAAGGACTGAATTAACTAATCAGCTACGAAAAAAGAGTTTAGACTATGAATTATTTTATTTGTAAATTATTCCTAAATCCCTATTGCTAATAATGCAACTATAATTCCAGTAACCGTAAGACCAAAAGTAATCCATTTTGCCCAATTTGATTTTATGAAATCTTTTCGTTCTTGTTTTTGCTCTACTTTGATTATTTTTTTCATGTTAACTTCATCCATACAAATTGTACAGATTTTTTCATTTTCATATTCAATCAAGTTACCTCTTAGGTGTGCTGGTTTTCCACATTTAGAACACTTGAGATCGTAATAATCGTCAATCTCTTTGATACAGTCTTGACAAAGCAATTTATCTAATTCATGATTTTTGTAATGAGTCATTTTACCGACATCTGTATCTAATTTATGACATCTTTCACAGGCATTACCTTCTTTTTTGAATTCAATACCCATTATGTTCAAAATGTATGATTAATTGAATATATGGATATTCTTAGGTACCTGTTGTGATAATTATTACAGGTTTCGTGAATTTTCTACGTTAATTATGAACTTAAGCGTATAGTTTAGAATTTAACATCAAATTCTTTGAGTAATTCTTTAAAATCTTTTGGATATTCTTTTTTCATATCACGATGTCCATCAAATCTATCACTTTCTAAATACAATTTGTCATAATCGCTGTTTTTTTGTGCTTCAAACAAATCCTTACTCATTTACGAATTTTCTACGTTAATTATGAACTTAAGCGTATTGAAGTTTAGAATCTAAGGATTAACCGTATTTAATACTAAAAGAACACTGAGAATAATTCCTGCTACTATGATAACGCCTTTGAATAATGTTTTCAATAATTTTCTCTAAAATATATCAACTTAAGCGTATTGGAATTTAGAATCTGATTAAAGAATTTTCCACATAATCAGAACAAGTAAAATCCCTATACCAATTCCGTAAATATAACCATTTTTACAGACCATCTCTAAAAATAGAATGCCCCTTTCCTTCGTAAAAAGTTGATAATGACTAGAAGTATAACGTGAGTTTGTTTGTTGGCAAATGGTTATTTGTCTAAAATCGTTCTAAGATTACATTGACTGATCCGTTAACAAAATTGGCTGAAAGAATTCGTTTTCATTATGAGCAACAAACCAATATTTCAAAATTTATGGATGTTAGACGGGCAGATATAGAGAATTTTGAATCCATCCGACACACTACAATTTTAAAAAATGTTCCAATTCCTGAAAAAGATTCTGAAATAGATGATCTGGCACAAAAGATTGGCATACAAATTGTAAATCATGAATTCTCTCATTTTATTTCATCATTGAAAAAAATTGCTTGTAAAACAGTAGAAACTACGTTGGATGGATTAATCGAGACTTTAGATAAAACACATGGTGAATTATGGGATTTGAGTCTTAACGTTGAACAATTATTCATACCTCGGGTATTAAAAAACGAGATCAGGAAACGAAAACAATCTATCGGCATTGGAATTGATTTTTCAACTCAGTCCTTAAACCCAACTTCAGCTAATGAATTGGGACACGAAGAAATTATTTTTGCCAACAGACATTGTTTTGGCAAAACATATCCCATGACAATCGATAAACAAATTTTGGTCTCAGCACGAACAAGTGGACAAAGTTCAGAAATTGATTGTCAGATTATTCAAAATTTACATTATCGCAATTTGACGTCTATGCGAAAAATAATTGTTATAGATGTCGAAAATTCAGAGTTTTTAAATTGTTTCTAATGGAGATGTTCTAAACTCTTTAGCTCAAACATACATTAATCTTAATTCAGCTCGCTGCTAACAGATTAGATTCTAAACACTTTTTGTTTTATTAAAATCCCTTACGTATCCTAAAGGTTCCTTTTTTTACTCGGTATAAAATTCGAATTAGCATTAAAATCCAGATCGTCAAGAAAACGAAAAAGATGACATTTACATTCTCAGTAGTCTCTGGAGGAGTTTCAATGCTGGGTTCTACCTTAATTGGCTCATCAAAAAGTGACGGGGCTCCCACAATTAACATAATCATTGGAAGTATAACAACTGCTGCAATCGATATTAACATACTAAATCACAGTTTGGATACCTTGATAACCAGAATTATTATTAAAAGAATTCATACTGCAATTCCTATCCATAAAGGTGTCATGTACTAAGTTACACTTCATTGTATATTAAAATAATTGAAAAACCTGGTCCACCAAGCTCAAAACAACCATTATTCCATCAAAACTAAAATCCCCTTTGATTATCAATAACCTTAATGGATTCTGAAGAATAGTGTTTTGATCAATTAAAAATAGTTGATAAAATCAAAAAGTTATTCTAGACATGAGTTTGGATTTTATTTTAAAGAAACACAAGTGGTTTTTAAGATTAAAACTGCTAATTGTAATATGTTAGAAAAAAAGATAGTAAATGTAACTGGAAGGAAAAGACTATTTTCAAATTTCAATTGTCTACGTTGCGGAAAAAATTCTTTGTTGACTGACGAAGTTACAGGAGAACGATTTTGTGCAAAATGTGGTTATGTTATTTCTGAAAAATTAGATGCAACAGGTCCAGAATGGAGATCATTTCAAAAAATTGGTGGTGCAGATCCTGCAAGAACAGGGGCTCCATCGTCACTTATGATGTATGATATGGGATTATCAACAATTATCAATCCATCAAACAAGGATGCTTCAGGAAAACCACTCTCTACATCTATGAAAAGTACAATCAAGAGACTCCGAATTTGGGATAGTAGAAGTCAATCTCAAAGACCTGTTGATAAAAATTTGAGGCAGGCTTTAACTGAATTGAACAATCTCAAAGATAAACTCGCAATTTCTTCCAGTGTGATTGAAAAATCATCTTATATTTACCGAAAAGCATTGGAGAGAAAACTGGTTCGTGGTAGATCTATTTCTGCAATGATTGCAGCATCACTTTATGCTGCATGTAGAGATACTGAAACTCCTAGAACACTAAAAGATATCACTAATGCGTCTAATGTTAAACGAAAAGATATTGCAAGATGTTACCGATTATTACATCACGAATTAGAACTAAAAATGCCTGTAGTTGATCCAATTCAATGTATTGCAAGAATTTCAAGCAAGTTGGATATTATAGAAAAAACAAAACGTCATGCAATTAAAGTTCTCCAAAAAGCACAGGAGCAAAATGAATCAGCAGGAAAAGATCCTATGGGACTAGCTGCATCAGCATTGTATTTGTCGTGTGTTCAAACTGGAGTATCTATCACTCAACGAGATATTGCAGAAGCTGCAGGAGTTACAGAAGTTACAATAAGAAATCGTTACAAGGAATTAAGAAGAACAAGCATTGATGTAGGATTTTGATGTTTGTAATTTCAGACATTGCATTCCCAACATCTATTGCTGTTTCCATATCCTATGCCCGTAAAATTATGGGAAGAATTTGAAAATCATTCATGAAAATAGGTTGTCAAATTTTAGTACATAAGTTTTGATCATACTTTTATCTCATCCTAGTATGTTATGATCATGCAACAATTTTTAAAAAAAGGACGACATTTTTCTAATTTATCTTTCTCTGAAAAGGAATTTCTAATGCCAAAAATACTTGGAGATAGTTACTGTGTAACAATTTTGGAAACAATAAAAGAAATGCCAAAATCGTGCATAGAGATATGTGCTGAAACCAAGATTCCAATTTCTACAGTATATAGAAGAGTTCAAACTTTGTATGACTTGGATCTTTTACGAGTAACAGGTTCAATTAGTAATGATGGCAAAAAATATTTTCTTTACAAAAGTAAAATTAAATCAATTGAAATCAAATTTGATGGTAAACTCGAAGTTAAAATCAAATTTGTTTAATTTTTAAAGTAATCCCCTTACATTACGTCTCTCCAAACAATCAAATCCTTACTGGATTGTGTATCTGAAATTATAGTAATTATCGCATCTAAGAAAATTGATCACCTTTAAGCAAAATTACCCTATCTGGAAAATTTCAGATAATATACTATTCAATTTATATTTCATAATGAGAATAATTTTTTATGAATATTGATGGAATGTATATGCTAAATACTGCAGAATATACAGAAGAAAAAATCCAACAAGCCCTTGAAATGTTGTATACTGATAGGAAAAATGAATTTCGTGAATTATCTGAAGTAATTCTTGCTGAAAAAGCAAAAACAATGTCAAACTGGAAAGAATTTGTTTTGAATTTTTGTTTAGATATGGGGGATTCTTTCAAAACATGGACTGGTCAAAAGCCTTCATCTGCAACCTCCCCACAAAAAGCTTTGACCCTTCTAAGACAGTTAGGAAAGGGTATGACATCAATGAATCAACTAACACATATGCAAAACATATCATACAATCTTTCAGCTGAATTCAAAGAGATCTACAAACGTCTAGAATGATATTTTTTATCTAATCTTTGTTTTTGATATTTGTATCTACACTATTATTCTACTAATATTATTTACCGCTATGCTACAAAATAGATTCAAGAAAGTACTTGTTGGAATTGATGGTTCTGCAAATTCAATACGTGGACTAAATGAAGCTATATCGCTTGCAAGACAATCACAGGGGACAATCACAGGAATACATGTACTGCCTGAATTTCCTCCTTCCTATGAAATAAACCTAAAATCATACAGATCTAAGTTAAGCAAACAAGCTAAAAAATTCATGGAATCTGCTAAAACTAGTGCAGCACGTCATGGAATAGAATTCAATGAGAAGATTACATCTTCAAGAAATTCCGTGGATACGATAGTTGGATTTGCCCGTAAAAATAAATTTGATGTCATAGTGATTGGTTCACGAGGATTAGGATCTCCAAAGGCCAATTATATTGGCAGTGTTGCACATGGAATAGTCAATAATTCAAAGTTGCCTGTGTTAGTTGTAAAATAGAATCTATTTTTATATTTTCAAAATTAATAGTTTACAATTCAGATTAAATAATACGAGAAATAATTCAATACGTGGTAAGTCAACCTATTTGGATTGGAATTGTAATTGTAGTTTTCTTTGTAGGAATTGGTGTAAGTTATGCTCATTTTGCAAATAGCTATGACCCAATGTCTATGAAATTTCAGAATCAACAAATGTTTGATCAAATGATGTCTAACAATCCTAGAATGTCACAACATTGGATGGATTCAGACATGATGATGGATGGTAATATGATGAATCAAGGCATGATGACTTCTCAATCTTTACAAACATTACCTACAAACGAATCCCCACAAACTAGAACTTTTAAAATAAGTATGGAAGAAGTTGAATTTTACGCAGAAGCTGAAAATGAAGAAGGAGTTGAAGGAATATCATTTGTTGAATTACATACATGGAAGCCGAACATGATAATTGTAAATCAGGGAGATA
>PVMK01120175.1_pt1 | contig 18544 bp, 13 predicted proteins | sample 1853481 | NCBI WGS metagenome assembly PVMK01 (sample SAMN08533507, study PRJNA380276) | Marine sediment metagenome, whole genome shotgun sequencing project. | reverse complement strand
CCCCTTTAATCATACTCATTCTTCTATTTATTATTGTTATCGGATTATTTGATCAAGTTGAACCTATAAAAACTTCAATTTTTAATAATTCTTTCACTGAAGGAATTTTAGAAGGGTACCAAACTTTTGATGCCATAGGTGGGGTACTAGTTGGAGGAGTAATAGTGATTTCATTGACCTTACAGTCTAAATATTCCTATCAGGAAAAGAAAGCTATAATTGCAAGAGCAGGCTGGTTATCAGGATTAGGACTATTACTTATTTATGGAGGATTAATCGGATTAGGGGCTCATTATAATGGAACTTTAAATGTTGAAAACCGAACAGATCTATTAATAGTATTGAGTACCCAAACTCTAGGTAATATTGGTACTGCATTTTTAGGGGTATTGGTTGCTTTGGCTTGTTTTACTACAGCAGTTGGTATCTTAACAGGTACAGCAGATTTTGTCAAAGGACTTTTTAAGAATTCAAAATTAGCATATACAATTACAGCTATAATTGGATGTATTATTGGTGTAGCTGTTGGTCAATTTGATGTAAATTATATAATAGGTATTGCATTACCTGCATTAATGTTTATTTATCCAATTACTATAGTACTGATTTTATTAAATGTGCTTCCAGAAAAATTTGCTTCAAGAATTGTGTTTAGAACTGTCGTATTGGTGACATTTATTTTTAGTATTCCAGATTTTTTGAAATTTGTTATTTCTGAAGAAAAGCTAATGCCCATACAAAGCTACATTCCATTAGCTGAAAATAGTATGGGGTGGTTAATACCAGCATTGCTAACCTTTGTAATAGTAAATATTACAGTGATGTCATTTCGATCCGACTGATGCGGTGAGAAACCCCTAATTATTACTTATTCATCAAGTCCTCAATCTCATCAGCTTCTATTGGGATATTTCGCATTAAGTTAAATGGCTCACCACTTTCTTGAACAACCACATCATCTTCGATCCTAATTCCAAATCCCTCGTCTGGCAAATAAATTCCCGGCTCCACCGTAAAAACCATATTGGCTTTTATAGGTTCCCAAAGCAATCCATAATCGTGGGTGTCTAGTCCCATATGATGAGAAGTACCGTGCATAAAATATTTTTTATAGGCTGGCCAATCCGGATCTTCTTTTTGTATATCCGCTTTGTCAAGTAGTCCTAATCCAAGTAATTCAGAAGTCATTAAATTCCCAACTTCTACATGATAATCTTTCCACATAGCTCCAGGGACCAACAATTTTGTGGCAGCATCTTTCACTCTATTTACAGCATTGTAAACATCACGTTGTCGTTTTGTAAACTTCCCATTTACAGGTATAGTACGGGTCATATCACTACTATAATTGGCATATTCTGCTCCAACATCAATTAAAATCAGATCTCCGTCTTTACATACTTGATTGTTTTCGATATAATGCAACACATTAGCATTATTCCCACTTGCTATTATTGGAGTATATGCAAATCCTTTTGATCGGTTACACAAAAATTCATGCATATATTCCGCTTCAATTTCATATTCAGTTACACCGGGTTTTACAAAATTAAAAACTCGGCGCATTCCTTTTTCAGTGATATTACATGCTTCTTGGATGATATCGATTTCAATTTTGTCTTTTACCGACCTAAGTCTTTGCAAAATTGGATTGCTTTTTGCAACACTATGAGCAGGGTATTTATTGAGTAGCCATTTGATGAATCGCGCTTCTCGGGTTTCGGTATCTACATTGGCTCTATAATGTTCGTTGGTATTGATATAAACGGTATCGCATTGTGTCATCAATTCGAAGAGAACTTTCTCCATTTCATGAAGCCAATACACAGTTTTTATTCCGCTGGTTTCAAATGCTTTTTCTTTGGTTAATTTTTCCCCTTCCCATATAGCAATACGCTCGTTGGTTTCTTTAAGAAATAATACTTCTTGATGTTTTTTTTCAGGAGCATTAGGGAATAAAACCAATATACTTTCTTCTTGATCAACACCACTTAAGTAAAATATATCTCTATGCTGCTGAAACGGCATCGTACTATCAGCAGTAATCGGGTAAATATCATTACTATTAAAAATAGCCAGACTATTTGGCTTCATATGAGCAATAAAGTTTTTTCGGGTTTTTAGAAATAAATTTTGGTCTATTTGGTGGTATTTCATGGTGTGATATTTTTTGTTTTTCAAAAGTACAAGAAATTAAGAGCATAAGGTGTTAATCCCTCATTAAAATTTTGAGAAACAAAGGGATTTCAGTAATTTCATCGACCTAAATAAACCAAGTAATGAAAAAATTCTTTTTAGCCTTTCTAGCCCTAATTTCATACCTATCATTTTCACAACAACCTGCGACAAGTCCTCTGGAAATTGAAAATGGTTTAAAACAAAAACAACAACTCTTAGATATTTCTCTGGTTAAAAACCTTCCATTTAAAAGTATTGGGCCTACTATTATGAGCGGACGTGTTACTGCTATAGAAGTGAATCCAATGAATCCAATAGAATTTTACATTAGTTATGCCAGTGGAGGGGTTTGGTATTCCAATAATAATGGAACTTCGTTTACGCCTATATTAGATAACAGCCCAACTCAAGATGTGGGAAGTTTAGCTGTAGATTGGAGCACAAAAACAATTTGGGTGGGAACGGGAGAAGTTAATTCGTCACGATCTTCCTATGCAGGAATAGGCTTATTAAGATCGACAGATCAAGGTGAGACGTGGGTGAATATGGGACTGAGAGATTCACACCATATAAGCATTATTTTAATTAATCCAAATAACTCAGATGAAATAGTAGTTGGCGTAGTAGGTCACTTATATTCCAAAAATGATGAACGTGGTGTATTCAAAACATCTGATGGCGGTAAAACATGGAATAAAACTCTATTTGTAAATGATCAAACAGGAATCATTGAGGTAACTGTAGACCCAAATAATTATAACTTAATGTATGCTTCTTCCTGGGATAAAGACCGAAAGGCATGGAATTTTAGAGGAAGTGGTGAAGGATCTGCAATCTATAAAAGTACCGATGCTGGAACTACCTGGACAAAAGTTTCAGGAGAAGATAGTGGTTTTCCAACTGGAGAAGGAGTAGGGAGAATAGGGGTAGCCATTTATGATGAAAATACGGTGTATGCTATTCACGATAATCAATTCCGAAGAAAAGAGGATTCGGACGATAAAAAGAAAGAGGATCTTACTAAAGAAGATTTTAAAAGTATGACGGCTTCTCAGTTTTTAGAACTAGATGATAAAAAACTAAATAAATATTTAAAATCGAACAGATTCCCTAAAAAATACCAAGCAGAATCGTTAAAAGAAAGTATCAGAAAAGGAACTATAAAACCCATAGATCTTGCTAAATATTTGGAGAATGCTAACACCTTATTGTTTGACACACCGGTTATTGGAGCAGAAGTGTATAAAAGTACCGATGGAGGAAAATCTTGGAATAAAACACATGAAGGGTTTCTGGATGATATCTATTATTCTTATGGCTATTATTTTGGAAAAGTACATGTAGCACCCGACAATAAAGACGCTATATATATTTATGGAGTACCCATTTTAAAATCTAAAGATGGAGGAAAAACTTTTGAGTCTATAGATGCCGAAAATGTTCATGGTGATCACCATGCCTTATGGATAAATCCAAACCTTCCCGGACATTTAATTGATGGGAATGATGGAGGATTGAATATTAGCTATGATGATGGAGCAACTTGGATTAAGAATAACTCCCCAGCAACAGGTCAATTCTATACGGTAAATATAGATCATGAGGAACCCTATAACGTCTATGGAGGGTTACAAGACAATGGAGTATGGGTAGGTCCCCATACAACTACCGAAAATAAACGATGGCATCAGGTAGGGAAATACCCTTACGATTTTATAATGGGAGGCGATGGAATGCACGTTCAAATAGATAACAGGAACAGTAATATAGTTTATACTGGAATGCAGTTTGGGAATTATTATAGATTGAACCGGGAGAACGATGAGACAACCTATATTCAACCCAAACATGAATTAGGAAATAACCCCTATCGATTTAATTGGCAAACCCCGATCTTATTGAGTCCACACAACCAGGATATTTTGTATTTAGGTGGAAATAAATTGATGAGAAGTATGAATCAGGGAGATGATTGGGAAGCTATTTCAGAAGATCTGACAAATGGCGGAAAAGTTGGAAATGTAGCTTATGGAACCCTAACTTCAATTAGTGAATCACCTTTTCAGTTTGGTTTAATTTATGCTGGAAGCGATGATGGTTTAGTGTATGTTACAAAAAATGGAGGAGGGAATTGGACAAAGGTATCAGGAACTTATCCCAAAGATTTATGGGTGAGTAGGGTAATTTCTTCACAACATAAAAAAGAACGTGTTTATGTGACTTTGAATGGGTATCGGTGGGACGATTTTAAGCCCTATGTATATATGAGTGATGATTATGGAGCTACCTGGAAAGATATCAGTAACAATCTTCCTACATCATCTGTAAATGTGATAAAAGAAGATCCTAAGAACGAGAATGTATTGTATTTGGGAACCGATAACAGTGTGTATGTTTCATTAAATAAAGGGGAAAGCTGGGAAGCATTTTCTAAGGGATTACCAAATGTAGCATTTCATGACCTGGTCATTCAGCCTGAAGCAAATGATCTGGTTTTGGGAACTCATGGACGTTCATTTTATATAGCTGATATTTCGTTATTACAACAAATCAAAGAAAGTGAATTGGCGATAGCGGATATTGAAACGCTTCATTATTCACCTCGATGGGGAAGTTCTTTCAGTCAGTGGAGTGAAGTGAATGAGCCTTCAGTGGAAATTCAATTTTTTAATCCGGTTGCTGAAAAAGTAAAGCTAACAATTCAAACTATTGAAGGAGTAATTCTTAAAGAATTCGACATTGATGCTGTGAGAGGGGTAAATGTTTTTAAATATGATATGACGCTTTCAGGAAAAGGAAAGAAGAGTTTAGAAAAAGAAGAGGTGAAAATTAAGAAAGCTGATAATGGGAAGTACTATTTACCAAAGGGAGATTACTCTATTCATATTAATTCTGTGACTACAAAATTCAAAATTAAATAAATATTTATAACTATTCTAAATACCTTATAAAACAACCTATAAAGTTTGGCAATCATTCTTTTGAACCGTAATTTTGTAGGACTTTTTAAGAAAATCTATAACAAATGGGAATGATGACCTCCTCCATCGCCAAGAAAGTAGCAATGGCTCTTTCGGCTCTTTTTCTAATCATTTTTTTATTAATCCACGTAACTGTAAACTTATTATCTGTTTTTAGTGAAGATACTTTTAACGTTGCCTCTCATTTTATGGGAACCAATCCATTAATTCAATTTGGAATGCAACCCGTCCTTATTTTTGGGGTAGTATTTCACTTTGTGTTAGGTTTTGTTTTGGAATTAAAGAACCGAAGAGCAGTAGGTGTTTCCTACACTAAAAATAATGGGGCTGCTAATTCTACTTGGATGAGCAGAAATATGATCTACAGTGGCTTGGTAATATTAGCATTCATAGTATTGCACTTTATCGATTTTTGGTTTCCAGAAATAAACCATAAATATATTGAGGTACTACCTGAAGACCCCACAAGATATTTTGAAGAATTACAACACAAGTTCTTAAGCCCATTTAGGGTTGGAGCTTATGTGATAGCCTTTGTAATGTTAGCATTACACTTATTACACGGATTTCAATCTGCATTCCAGTCTATGGGAATGAATAATAAATATTCAAAATGCGTGAAAAGTTTTGGAAAATGGTATGCTATTTTGATACCATTACTATTTATTTTCATTGCACTGTTTCACCATTTTAATCACACATCATAATTTCCAAACCTATGGCAATTTTAAATTCAAAAGTACCTGAAGGTCCCATTAAAGATAAATGGACTAAGTATAAGGATAAAATAAATTTAGTAAACCCTGCCAACAAACGTAATATAGATATCATTGTAGTTGGTACTGGTTTAGCTGGAGGTTCTGCTGCTGCAACTTTAGCCGAACAAGGGTATAATGTAAAAGCATATTGTTATCAGGATTCTCCACGGCGGGCACATTCTATTTCAGCACAGGGAGGCATCAATGCTTCTAAGAATTATATGGGTGATGGTGATTCTGATTATCGTCTTTTTCACGATACTGTAAAAGGAGGCGATTATCGTTCTCGAGAAGCAAATGTTTATCGTTTGGCTGAAGTTTCAGTCAACATTATTGATCAATGTGTGGCACAAGGAGTTCCTTTTGCCCGTGATTATGGCGGACTTTTAGATAACCGATCCTTTGGAGGCGTTTTAGTTTCACGTACTTTTTATGCGAAAGGACAAACAGGTCAACAATTATTATTGGGAGCATATTCAGCAATGAATAGACAGATTGCCAGAGGTAAAATAGAAATGTTTAACCGTCACGAAATGCTAGATGTTGTTATAGTTAATGGGAAAGCAAGAGGAATTATAACACGTAACTTAATAACTGGAGAAATTGAACGGCATTCAGCTCATGCAGTTATAATTGCATCGGGAGGTTATGGGAATGTATATTTTCTTTCTACAATGGCTATGGGGGCGAATGCTACTGCAGCCTGGAAAATTCACAAAAAAGGGGCATTTTTTGCAAACCCCTCTTTTACTCAAATACACCCAACATGCATTCCTAGATCAGGGGATTATCAGTCTAAATTGACCTTAATGTCAGAATCACTTCGGAATGATGGTCGTATTTGGGTACCTGCAAAGATCGAAGATGCAAAAGCAATTCAGCAGGGAAAATTAAAACCTACCGAGATAGCTGAAGAAGATAGAGATTACTATTTGGAAAGACGTTATCCTGCATTTGGAAACTTAGTTCCTCGTGATGTTGCTTCACGTGCAGCAAAAGAACGTTGTGATGCTGGCTATGGTGTAAATGGTACTGGAGAAGCTGTTTTTTTGGATTTTGCCTCTGCTTTTGAACGTTACGGAAAAGAACAAGCAAAGATCAAAGGGATTAAAAATCCTTCGGAAGAAGAAATTATTAAATTAGGACAAGCAATCATTGAAGAAAAATACGGGAACTTATTCCAAATGTATGAGAAGATTATTGCTGAAAATCCCTATGAAACTCCTATGATGATATACCCTGCAACACACTATACCATGGGAGGTGTTTGGGTAGATTATAATCTCATGACCACTATACCTGGTTTGTATTGCATAGGTGAAGCTAATTTTAGCGATCACGGAGCAAACCGATTAGGAGCTTCTGCATTAATGCAAGGATTAGCCGATGGTTATTTTGTATTGCCATATACTATTGGAGATTATCTAGCCGATGAAATCCGAACAGGAGAAATACCTACAGATACACCTGAGTTCGATGAAGTAGAAAAATCGGTTAAGGAACGAATAGATTTCTTTATGAATAACAAGGGAAGTAAATCTGTCGATCATTTCCATAAAAGGCTTGGAGTTGTGATGTGGAATAAAGCAGGTATGTCTCGTAATGAAAAAGATCTGCAAGAAGCCATGAAAGAAATTAAAGCTATTCGTGAGGAATTTTGGAAAGATGTTAAAGTATCGGGAGATGCTAATGAAATGAACTTTGAACTAGAGAAAGCAGGCCGTGTTGCCGACTTTTTAGAATTAGGTGAATTGTTTGCAAAAGATGCCTTGAACAGAAACGAATCCTGTGGAGGCCATTATAGAGAAGAAAGCGTCGTTACGGAAGGAGAACAAAAAGGAGAAGCTTTACGTAATGATGAAGATTTTGCTTACGTGGCAGCATGGGAATATAAGGGAGAACCTGCTGACTCGGTATTACATAAAGAAGAATTAGAATTTAAAGACATCGAATTAAAACAACGTTCATACAAATAAAAAGGAGTTTTATGAATCTTACACTGAAAATTTGGAGACAAAAAGGGCCACAAGTAAAAGGAAAGATGGTCGAATATAAAGTAAATGATATTTCAGAGCATATGTCCTTTTTAGAAATGATGGATGTGCTGAATGAACAATTGGTAAATTCAGGTGATGAGCCTGTTGCTTTTGATCATGATTGTCGCGAAGGAATTTGTGGAATGTGTTCCTTATACATTAATGGAGAAGCCAATGGTCCAGACAAAAAAATAACAGTTTGTCAGTTACATATGCGAATGTTCAATGATGGTGATACAATATATATAGAACCATGGAGAGCTAAGGCTTTTCCTGTAATAAAGGACTTGGTTGTAGACAGAACATCTTTTGACCGTATTCAGCAGGCAGGAGGTTTTATTTCGGTGAATACTTCGGGGAATACTCAGGACGCGAATGCCCTTCCAATTTCTAAACATGCAGCAGACGAAGCGATGGATGCAGCAACTTGCATAGGATGTGGTGCTTGTGTAGCTACATGTAAAAATTCATCGGCAATGTTATTTGTGGGAGCAAAAGTTTCTCAATATGCATTATTACCTCAAGGTCAAGTTGAGGCTGCAGATCGTGTAATAAATATGGTTCACCAAATGGATTTGGAAGGTTTCGGGAATTGTACCAATACAGGAGCTTGTGAAATTGAATGCCCCAAAGGAATTACACTGGTTAATATAGCTCGAATGAATCGCGAATATTTAAAAGCTAGCCTCAAAGGATAATACTATATTGCTTTTAGTTGAGATTTTTCTTCTGTTTCTAGAGAAATGTTTTTTATGATGCTTTTAATAAACGTTCTAACATTATAAGGTTTAACAATAATATCATTCATTCCAGCTAAATAAATATTATTTCTCAATTCTTCAATCTCAACTGCAGTTAAAGCAATTATTGGTATAGTCTTGTTAAACTTTCTAATTTCTTTTGATGCTTCAATTCCATTTTTAATAGGCATATTGATATCCATTAATACAAGATCATAAGAATTTTCTTTTACCATATTAATGGCTTCTTCACCATTCTCTGCAATGCTGCAAATAATTTTATTTTTTTCAAGTATTTTTTTCGTTACAATTTGATTGATTCGATTATCTTCAACAATCAGCACTTTTTTCCCTTTTATTTTTTTTGAATCTAATATTTTGGGAGCTGTTTCGGGTTCAATATTCTCAAGGACTTCAAATAACAAATTAAAGGAGAAGGAAGATCCTTTACCTAATTCACTTTCGAGTTTAATTGTTGAATTAGATAAACCTAATAGTTTTTTAACAATAGGTAATCCAAGACCCGATCCATCATTATTATAATTAAGAGAGTCAATTTGCGAGAATTCATCGAAAATACTTTCTTGCTTTTCTTTAGCAATACCCATTCCAGTATCGTTAACAGTGAACTTAATTAATACTTGTGAGTCATTAGTAGTTAGTTCTTCTGCTTTAACATAAATATCTCCCTTCTCGGTAAATTTACAGGCATTACTTATAAGATTCATTAATACTTGTGATAAATGAACTGAGCTCCCCTTAATTGTTTCTGGAATATTTTCAGAAATTTCAATGTAAATTTTATTTTCATTTTGGATACGCATATATTCGAAAGAAGAGGTAATTGTATCAATCAACTCTCTCAAATTAAATGCAATTTGTTCATCTTCGATTGTTTTGGAATCAATTTTATTAATCTGTAAAACATCATTGATCAGTGCCAGTAGATAATCAGCAGAAAATTTTAAGAACTTTAGATCCTTTTTATGTTTTTTGAGCGAATCATCTTCCAATAATATAGAGCTTAAACCTATCACACCATATAAAGGAGTACGTAATTCATGACTTACAGTTGAGAAGAATTTTACTTTAGCCTCTGATAGTTTTTCAGATTGTTCCTTGGCTTTAATAGCTATTTTATTTTTGATTCTAAGCTCTTTAACAAGCTTGATTCTTTTTATGGAAGCAGAATATAAGGCAATCAGAAGTAACAAGAAACAAGCCGATACTATTATTAATATGGTGTTTATTAAACTTTTGTTTTCTACTATTTCCGCTTGTAATTGGGTGTTGAGCTCTGCAGCCTCGATATCTTTTCGATATTCTTCCAATTGGAATTTTTGAGTTAATGAATATCTTTCAGCTGAGGTATATACTCCAGAATTCTCATCGCTGTATTTATCATAAATTTTGAATACTTCATAAGCTTCTTTAAACCTATTTTGTTCGAATAAACTTTCACCGTATAGGTAATAAGCATTTTCTAGTTCAACAGTAAGGTTTTCTTTTTTTGCGTCTTCTATAACCTTTAAATATAATTGGTCAGCTTTGTTATAATCTTTTTTTTGAAAATAATATTCTCCTAAAAAGTTGTTTAAATTTATAGAAAACGAATTGTGATCTTCGAATTTGTTTAGCTCTTTTGCTTTTATTATATGGGTATAGGCTTTATCGTAATCGTCAATATCCATAGCAGTAAGCACTGTATTATAATGTGCCTTTGCAAGACCTGCTGAATCTTTTATTTTCTCAAATAATCTAACTGACCTATCAAAATATATAAATGCTCTGTCATAATCCTTGTTTGTTGAATAGACATTTGCCAAATCCATATAAGTCAATGCGGTAGCGGTATCATTTTTAGCAAGTTTTGCATAGTTCTCGGATTTTTTAAAACTATCCATAGCTAAAACCGTATCATTTAAAAAAAGATAATCGTAGGCAATAAACCTGTAACCCTGATGGATAAAATAAGGGTCTCCAAATTTATAGGCCTTATTTAATATTTTCATATTTAACCTGAGAGACTTGGTATATTCGCCATCATTATAAAAGTTGTTTGAAGAGTCTAATAATTTTTGAATGTCTCTTTGTTCTTTTATCTTTTTTGAAAGTAGTAAGTCCTGTTCACTTGATTTTTCTTGTGCAAAAAGTGAAGTTAAAAAAATAAAAAATAGTATGAAAAAAACAAGTCGTTTCATAAGAATCTCTAAATTTGGGTAATCTAAAGTACGCATTTTCTATTAATTATAAAAAAAGTTCATAAATTTTGTTTGTAATAGGAGTAAAGTTATTTTTATAAAATGATTTCTAAACTTCCAAATGCGACGACTTCCATATTTGCTATAATGAGCAAAATGGCTGCAGATCACAATGCTCTCAACCTTTCACAAGGGTTTCCGAATTTTAAAAGTGACCCATTATTAATCGATTTAGTTGCTCAAGCAATGAAAGAAGGGCACAATCAATATGCTCCTATGCCGGGAGATATCGGTTTGCGAGAAGAAATTTCTCAAAAAACTAAAAAACTTCACAGCAAAAGCTATCATCCAGACACAGAAATTACCGTTACAGCAGGGGCCACACAAGCTATTTTTACTGCAATTGCTGCTATAATTAATAAAGGGGATGAGGTAATTATTTTTACTCCAGCGTATGATTGTTACGATCCTTCTATAGAATTGTTTGGAGGAATAACAATTCCTATACAACTAAAAGCTCCAAATTATACCGTTGATTGGGATGAGGTAACAGATAAGATCACCTATAAAACAAAGCTTATTATTATTAATACACCTCATAATCCCAGTGGGATGATTTTTTCTAATAACGATATGCTTCAATTGCAAAGTATTGCAGAAAAAAACAATTTATTAGTTTTAAGCGATGAGGTTTATGAGCACATCATTTTTGATGGAAATACACATTTTAGTGCAGCTAGGTTTCCAGAATTGGCCTCTCGCACTTTTATAACGGCTTCCTTTGGAAAAACATTTCATAATACAGGGTGGAAATTGGGTTATTGTTTAGCCCCAGAACCTCTAATGAATGAATTTAAGAAAGTTCACCAATTCAATGTGTTTAGTGTAAATAATCCCATCCAAAAGGCATTGGCAAAATATTTAAAAACACCTGAACATTATTTTAGTCTTTCCGCTTTTTACCAACAAAAAAGAGATTTTTTCTTGGATTTGATCAAAGATTCCAAATTTAAATTTATCCCATCACAGGGGACCTATTTCCAAATGTTGGATTTCTCTGATATTACCTCAGAAAGTGATATTACTTTTTCTGAACGATTAACCAAAGAGAATAAAATTGCAAGTATTCCAACTTCTGTTTTCAATGCCAGAAATGAAGATTTTAAACAAATTAGAGTTTGTTTTGCTAAAACCGAAGAAACCTTAGAAAAGGCAGCAGAAATTTTAAATTCAATCTAAAAATGCAAGAACAATTTAATTTAACAATCATTCAATCAAATCTTTTTTGGGAAGAAAAAGAGGCAAATAGAGAACAATTCTCAAAAAAGATAGCCAGCATTTCAGAAAAAACAAACCTTATTATTCTTCCCGAAATGTTTACAACGGGTTTTACAATGAATGCTTCATCATTGGCCGAAGAAGAAAGAGGGGAAACCCTTAAATGGATGCAGAATGAAGCAAAGATTAATGACTGTGCCATAACTGGAAGTGTTGTAATTTCTGAAAATGGCAAGTATTATAACCGTTTGTTTTTTGTATTTCCAGATGGGGATTATAAGATTTATAACAAACGACATACGTTTACTTTGGTCGGAGAACATAAAACCTATTCATCTGGCGAGGAACATCTGGTCATTAATTATTTGGGCTGGAAAATCTGCCCTTTAATTTGTTACGATTTACGCTTCCCCGTATGGTCTCGTAATACAAATGATTATGATGTTTTAGTCTTTGTTGCTAACTGGCCTCAAAAAAGAATCGAAGCCTGGGATGCATTATTAAAAGCTCGGGCAATTGAAAACATGTGTTTTTGTATAGGGGTAAATAGAATAGGAACAGATGTTAACGGACATGTTTATAACGGACATTCTGCTGTGTATGATGTGTTGGGAAATCAGATTTCTACTCTATCAAACGAAATTGAATTTATCGAAACAGTAAGTCTAAAAAAGGTTCACATCGAAAAATATAGAAATCATCTTCAGTTTTTAAATGATAGGGATGAATTTAATTTAATATAAATGTTTCGTTTAAACTCCAATTAGCCCGAACATCTAAAAGAGAGGGATAATAGATAACCTTTTCCGGTTGAATGCCTTTTAAATAATTACCAGTATCCCATATCTTATTTTCATTTTCGTCATAAATAAGCCGAATATAATATTCAGCAGGATTGATATTTTCAAAAAACGCATCTTCATTTTTTGTAAGGTATTTTTCAGATACCAGTTTAAACCTTTTACTTACCAGTTGTACTATAATTGGAAAAGATTTTGCATTTTTTAGACTAAGGTTTAAAGTGCCATAATCCGACAGATCTTTTGTTCTTACCCTATAATGAATGGTGTCGTTTGTGTTCTCAAAAAAATCTGTGATGGCCTCTGGTAGAATTTGAATAGTATAGGATTGACTTTCAGATTTATTAAAGATTATATCTGCAGTATTAAATTCTTTATCAATTTTCACACTAACAGAAATGGCCAGTGAATCTTTATCGATAATATTAATTTTTTCAGAATCAATAGAAACTATTGGCGTATTCATAGTGATCTTTAAAGTATCATCAAGAGCTGAAATTCCAGGATTTATGGGAGAAATTTTTAAAGTGTCCAGGTATAAGTCACGCATTCTAGCGTCAAGTGTGTCAATAATAGTATTGTTTGTGGCGATAAAAAGCAGAGAATCATTTTCAATTGCTGGTTTAAACCAATAATGTAAAGAATCTGTTTTGCGGTCTAGGAAAGAGACATATTCAAAATCCTTGGGAACATCGGATAACAATTCGATGTTCAAATTTTTTATATCTCCTTGAAAACCAAAAATAATATGATTTTTAGATTCGTGTTTTGGTTTTGAAATAAAATATTCTGGTACTTCCTTAAAAATGGTCAGTGGATATAAACTATCAGTTGGTATAATGATCCGTTCTTTTACAAATCCAATTTTATCATTTCGAGGTTGAAAAATATAGTCGTTGGTTTTTTCATTTAGAGCAATTAACAAATACTTTCCTTCTTTTAGGTTGGTAAGTTCAAAAGTATGAGTGCTGTCTTGTGTTGTTGTAATATATGTTGGTTTTTCAAAATAAATAATAGAATCATGAAAAGCCTCGTTCACTTCATACAACATAACCGTTGTAGGAGAATCAGGCTTAAGTAAAAGAGCATCGTTTATGGAGCCTTTAAGTTTTAAACTATCGATAAAATCGCCTGTAGAAAAGATATATTTAAAATATTTGAAAGCGTTTTCCTCATTGTTGTCAACGATACTTTTTCCGAAATTAAACGAATAGGTAGTGTTCTCTTTAAGGGTGTCAAGAATTTTTATTTTGATATATTTTGAAGTACTGAGTGGTGTAATAACTGGCTGATATTTAAGAGGAGGAGATATAATAAGTTCCTTGCTTAGATTTTTTAATTTTATATACTCATCGAAATAAATTCGAATTTCTTTTTTATTGAAATTTATACTATAGTTTTCTGGAGAACTCTTAACTATTACAGGAGGAATAGTATCCTTTTTGCCACCGGAAGGGTTCCCTCTCTTTGCACAATCTGTAAAAGATAGTATAAATAAAATCGCAATAGGAATGTACAATAAGCGATGCTTCAAAATAAGAAATTAGAGATTAGATATTAGAAGTCAGAAAAATTTAAAACATCTAATAAAACAATTAACATCAAAAGTAATTAAATCTATATTAATTTAATGAATTCAAAAATATTTAATCTTAATGTGCTTGACAGCAAATTTATAGAAAAAGGGTTAATTTTTAGTGGAAATAAAAGATCAAGAATTTACAGATGATTATTTTTTATTTATATAATGCTTGAAGATTGTAATTATCAAGTCTTACGTCTTATGTCTAAAAGCGTAGCGGTCTTATGTCTTTTACTATGCTATGGCAATTGTGGCAAGACTAAGTTTTACTTGTGTGTTATGGAGTAATTGAAGGGCACAATTTTCAAGTGTAGCGCCGGTAGTTACAATATCATCAACCAATAAAATATGCTTGTTGGTTATTAACTGGGGCTTATGAAGTGTAAAAATCTCTTCCGATTGAAAACGGGTAAATCGTTCTTTAAATACTTGAGATTTAGTTTTTGAGATTTTGATCAAAATATCATCTTGATAAGGAACACTTAGGGCTTTAGCTATTTCGACTCCAAAACCTTCTACTTGGTTATATCCTCTTTTTTTAAGCTTATGTTTATGTAAGGGCACAGGAATTACCATATCAATAGATTGATAATGTGGATTTTGGGATAATTCTGCCCCTAGCCACTTTCCGAAGAATGAACTAACTTGTTTTTGACCTCTATATTTAAGATCGTGTAATAGCTCTTGAGTAATGCCTTTTTTTTGAAATTTTATTATTGCAGTGGCTTTTTCTAATGGGAATTTTCCATAGAAAAGAGATTTCATCGCTTCATTTTCTGTTCTGTGATGGCAGACTAAAGGCAAAGTGTGTATGCACTGTGTGCAAAGGGTTTTTTCAGACTTCAACAAAACAGACTTACAACCACAACAAACTTTTGGAAATAAAAGATTTAGCATGTATATAATATTTATTTTTTTTAACGTTTTAGGACTATACTTAGTATCTTAGCAATAGATTAACACAAAAATATAAAACCATGGAAACAGAGAATAAAAACAGTAACAACAAATTTAAAATATTAGTAGGAATTTTATCACTACTACTAATAGTTCTAGCCGTTTATACGGTAACACTGTATAATGATAGTAAAGAAACAGCTATTATATTACAAGATCAAAAAGATGATATTGAATTAGAATTAGAGGAATTAATAGCCAACTATGATGAAGTGATACAGGACAATGAAATTAAAGATAAAGATTTGTTAGAAGCTCGTGATCGAATTGTGGTTTTGTTAGATTCTGTTAAAGATGCAAAGGCCAATGTTGCACTACTAAGACGTTATAGAGTGGAGATTGGAAAACTTAAAGATGAACGAGTATATTTATTAAAGAGAGCGGATAGTCTTATTGCATCCAACCAACTCCTGGCAGCTGAACGAGATAACACTTATTTAGAATTAAATGAAACTATTAAAGTGGTAGATTCTGTTAGTGAGGAGAATAGAATTTTAGCAGAAACGATAAAAGAAGGATCAATTGTAAGTGCAATTGGCTTATCGGCTTCAGCCGTTATTATAAGAAATAGCGGAAAAATAGTAGATACTAAACGGGCAAAACGAGCAGATAAAATAAGAACCTGTTTTACTTTAGCACCAAATTCTATCGCACAAAAAGGAGACCGAATGGTATATGTACAAGTAATCAATCCTAAAAATAATTTATTGGGAGAAAAAGGAGAGTTAGTGTTTGAAAATGGAGTATTGAATTACAGTGCATCCACTAAAGTATTTTACGAAAATGAAGAGTTAGATGTATGTACTATGGTAAATGCTAAGGAAGGAGATATCATTTCAGGAAGGTACACCATCAATGTTTTTGATGGATCTAATCTGGTGGCAACTTCTACTATGGAATTAAAATAAAAAAACCTTATAAATAATTGAAACCGTTACGAAGTATTCGTAACGGTTTTTTTATTTTTGCAATATGGCAAATGAAGATAAATTCAAAAAGGTAATATCACACGCAAAAGAGTACGGATACATTTTTGCGTCTAGTGAAATATACGACGGGCTTAGTGCTGTGTATGATTATGCACAAAACGGTGTTGAGCTTAAGAATAATATTCGTGAGTATTGGTGGAGAAGCATGGTCTACATACACCAAAACATAGTGGGTATTGATGCAGCTATTCTAATGCATCCTACAACATGGAAGGCTTCCGGACATGTAGATGCTTTTAACGACCCATTGATAGACAACAAGGATTCAAAAAAAAGATATCGTGCTGATGTTTTAGTTGAAGATTATTGCGAAAAAATTAATAAGAAAGCACAAAAGGAAATTGCCAAAGCTAAAAAACGATTTGGCGAAAGTTTTAATGAAGAAGAATTTATAACAACCAATCCAAGAGTTGTAAAATATTTAAGTCAGAAAAAAGAAATTTTAGATCGATTGGCAAGATCTTTAGAATCTGAAAATTTAGCCGATGTTAAATTACTTATTGAAGAATTAGGAATTGCAGATCCTCTTACCGGATCTAAAAATTGGACTGAAGTTCGCCAGTTTAATTTGATGTTTGGAACCAAGTTAGGTGCCTCTTCTGAAAGTGCTATGGATCTATATCTCCGCCCGGAGACTGCTCAGGGAATTTTTGTAAACTTTTTAAACGTTCAGAAAACAGGAAGGATGAAAATTCCGTTTGGAATTGCACAAGCCGGAAAAGCTTTCAGAAATGAAATAGTTGCTCGCCAGTTTATTTTTAGAATGAGGGAATTTGAGCAAATGGAAATGCAATTTTTTGTTCGCCCGGGAGAAGAAATGAAATGGTATGAGTATTGGAAGGAAACCCGTCTTAAATGGCATCTATCCCTAGGATTAGGTGAAGAGAATTATCGTTTCCACGACCATGAAAAAGTAGCTCATTACGCCAATGCTGCTACCGATATAGAATTCAATTTTCCTTTTGGGTTCAAAGAGTTGGAAGGTATCCATTCTCGTACAGATTTTGATCTAAAAGCACATGAGAAATACTCTGGTAAAAAACTTCAGTTTTTTGACCCAGAACAAAATAAAAGCTACGTCCCTTATGTAGTGGAAACATCCATTGGATTGGATAGAATGTTTTTAGCAATATTCAGTAATTCATTGAAAGACGAAACACTTGAAGATGGAAGTTCCAGAGTAGTTCTAAAATTACCATCCATATTGGCACCTATAAAAGCGGCAATATTACCATTGGTTAAAAAAGACGGCTTACCCGAAATCGCCAAAGAGATCGTAGAAAAATTACAATGGGATTATAATGTGATCTATGATGAGAAAGATGCAATAGGAAGACGCTATCGTCGTCAGGATGCAGTAGGAACTCCCTTTTGTATTACGGTAGACCATCGAACAAAAGAAGATTATACGGTGACCATACGGTATCGGGATTCTATGGAACAAGAGCGGATATCGATCTCAGGGATCGATGAAAAGATTGATGAAGCCATTTCTTATAAAGCCTGGCTTGGTTAAATTAATGGTTGAAGGATTGAATGAGAGAAGGGTTTTGTAAAAAGCAACGCACTCTTTAATTCTATCATTATCCCATTCTCACATTATACCATCCAATTATTCCCCCCGCTTTTGTATCTCTATAATAGAAATTGGATTTGCCTTTATACATCGATTCATCATTCTTAATCCACCAAATTTAAACCATATTTTTTCACCTTCTTTTTTGTACTCTTCAGTGATGTTGATTGGGTCGAATAAAGTAGTACCCTCTTTTGTTTCAACTTGTATAGTTATGGGGCAATCACCTTCTTTATTGGAAGTGACAATTACACCTTTGATAAATCCTTCTTCCATCATTTTTTTAGCGTCCATTTGAGTTTCGGTTTCTGTATTATTTGTAGCAGTCTTATTGGTAGAGTTACAAGAAAATAATAATACTGAAAATAATAATAAGGAGATTTTTAAGAATTTCATAATAGTTAATGGTATTAAATTAAGACAATAAAATTACAAATAATGTGCCATTTGTGTTCAAAAATCAGACAG
>PVMK01128718.1_pt1 | contig 18545 bp, 16 predicted proteins | sample 1853481 | NCBI WGS metagenome assembly PVMK01 (sample SAMN08533507, study PRJNA380276) | Marine sediment metagenome, whole genome shotgun sequencing project. | reverse complement strand
TTCTGCTCCGGGTCGATCTCGGAATTTATCACCTCATGGATTACTGGTTCCGGTGTTAGGCAGTTAGCGGAACCTGAAGACAACATCAAATCATTACTGCCAAGTTCTCAGTTCGGCCAGAAGCGGAAAACCAATTGCAGGAAATGCACCGCGGGCTTTGTCAAAGTTGGTGCAAATCTGCCCTCAAGTGAGTCACCATCCTATATTGCAGAAACTCCGGCTGATACTACCCTGCCAGTCAGTAGGCTATCTTCAGATGGTGAGGCAGGATGCTAAACCTCAGTTTCTTCTTGCGCACCGGCTCGCCATCCAGGTTGCAGTGCAGCGGCTGGTCTGCGTCGATCGTGAATTCCGCTAACTGTCGATAGGCAACGAAGCGATTGCCCGGACTCATGGGGTTCTCGAGCTCTCTGGCCAAATCGCTCAGGCTGAATCCAGGGCCGCGCATTATGGCGGTTAAGTCCAACAAGCCGTCATCAAGCTCTGCACTCGGTGCAATGTCGAAACCGCCGCCGGCAAAGTGGTTGTTACCAACTGCACCGAAAAGCAAGTTGCCTTCTATGGGGTCTTGCCCTGGTATCAGCAAACGGCCGGTATACGGCGTCAGATTCATCGCTTTGACCATTCCCATCAATGTATAGGCTCCACCACCCAGCTTTTTCTTAAGTTCGACCGGCGTCGTCGCAGTGATTTCCGCACCAAAGCCCAGACTGGCCACGTTGATGAAAAAATGTTTGTTCATTTTACCGACATCGATGACGCGAGCCTCCCGTGTACAAGCAATGCGCAAGCATTCAGTGAGATCATTCAAAGGCAAGCCGCAACCACGGGCAAAATCATTCGCCGTGCCAAGGGGGAAGACGCCCATGGTCGCCGATGGCTTTTCCTTGCCCTTGCCGATCAGGGCGTTAGCCACGGCGTTGATCGTACCGTCACCGCCACCCGCAACGATGCGCTCCGCACCGCGCTCAAGTGCCTCGCGCACGACCCTCGGTTTTTCAGCCTTGTTGAACGGCACCAGCACACGAAGCTCCATACCTTCTTTGCGGATAGCTTTGATTGCTTCTTTCACGTAAGGCTCGTTTGCAGATTTCCGGTGAAGAATGAGGCATGTTTTTTCGGGCATAATGAACTCCTGTAAACCGGTGTACTGCAGGTTATGCAAGAACCTCTTTCAGCGCAATGCTGAAGATGGCTTGACGAACTTCTGTATCGGGGCGAAAGGGAATGAAGACGGCTTCGTAAGTTGATGGCCGGTTAGGGCTAGAAAGCGGAGCTGAATCGAGTTTTGGTTTAGTGCTTTTTTTTCTCCGTTGTCGGCCAAAGCGGTCCTTCGAGCAAACTAATAAACGTAGCGATTGCGCAAGTTTCGTCAAGATCATCGCCAGCATCGAAGATCCTGCGGTGATCAACCAAATACTCGCTCACCTGGATGAGAAAGCGGCTACCGCCGTGTTGCCGCCGTGCCGTGCCTCGCCGGCAACGGGATGGTTTGACTGAAGGAAGAAGCTCAACCCGTCTATCTGCTTGCTGTTCCCGACCGAGGAGCGGTATGGCTGGCTTCACCACGGGCGTGGGAATTGGCCTGAATTAGAAGTGTAGCAGGGTAGAATTCAATCGCGGGCACTCAAATCTGATGAGATTTCACGGCGACTTGGCTGAAAAGTTGATGTAAAAAGTTGCTCAATACATGTGGATTTCATGTAAAAGGGCTTTTATTCTCCTTATACCCTGAACTTGGTCGTTGGTGTTTCAGGCCTTGCGTTATCTGCCAGGGCAAGGGGTGGTCTTGCGCTATTTACTCAGGCAAAACATAGTTCCCCGGATAACCACCCGGAATGGACCAGAACCTGCCACCCAAAAATTCCAGAGGCCGGCCGGGAGGCCCCGGATCCAGATCATAGCGCAGCATCAGTATCAGGTCAGAACTCACTGTCGGTGCATTTCGGAAGTAGGAGTGGCCAAAGGAATCCAACTTGGAATCTGTCTTTTGTGCCGCCTTTGAAAAATTAATCACTGCAATGCTCTTGTTGCCGTATTCGAACGCCCTGCGGAGATTGGGTGGAACATCAGCTTTCCCAAGTGTGCCTACACGTCCTTTTGGGCTGTCATACAACCACGCAGCCCAACCGATGGCCCGGTCTTTTGGAGACGAATAAATGGTAAACCGGTCCACGCTATATGCCAGATGGTCGCCACCGACGCGCTGGACGGCTACCTGCAAATCCAGGTCGGGTGCAGCCATTACGAAATTATGAATCTTTAAAGCAACACGCGGATTATGACCGGCGGCACGTGCTTCGATGGTCAGTTCGCGCAGTGCAGTCACCGCCACATCTGTTCCACGGCTATGAGCGATGATATTGATATTTTCCACTTCGGGAAAACCGGCCAGAAATTTAATCACCAGGCGGAAATGATAGACCGTGAATTCACTGGACTCCCTGTCATAAGTGTAGCCAAATAGGCCGGGGTGGCCGGCTGGCCAGGTGTATATGATGGGTACGCCTGCACGCCCCAGGAAGTGCCACAACTCGGCCATGGCGAAGGCGGCATCGTCAAAATTATTGTGAAAACCATGAACGTATATATAAACGTCTTTGCGGGGGGTCAACTCAAGCTGATTCACAATTGCGGCCCGAAATACAGCCCTAGCTTTCTCGGCATCTTCCCGCAGTTCCGGCTCTTCGATGATTACGCCATCTACTTCTTTGAAAGGCAGCGGAAAATCCGGAGAACGAGCTATCTCCTGCACATCAAGTAGTTTTAATTCCACGGGGTCAAATCGTTGCTGGGTCCGACTGGCTTCGACTAACTGCTCCCAGGAGGTATCTGCGCCAAGGTCTACCTGCGCTGTCCCAAAGGCCAGGGACTCTGACCGCCCGTAACCGTAAACCAGCTTGCCGTCCTCGTCATGCTCGGGCACCCGGTCGGTGACGTAAAATAGTCGCACCTGAGTTTTCTGCAGTTCCGGGGACAGGCCTTCGTAGAGATCACCCTGGTGACCGTGATAAATATTTGGCGTGGGCATCATGTGGCGTGCCCCAGAGCAAGCGGCCAGCAGGGAAATAATCCCCGCAAGTAAAAGCTTGTTCGATACACCAGACATATCAATATCCTGTGAACACCGATACTGATACTGTTGATCCCATCATAAGGGTTTGGTCCCCCCGGGGAAGGACAAGAGCTACATAGAGCTTGAGTATGACCTTGTTTCTGATAACGTGCGAGTACTGGTTTTCGTTTTGAACCAGCAAGACGTCGACAGGGAGCGGAGGAAGCTCGATCCTACCGATTAAAAAGACCGTAAAGAGGTTGCGAACAACGATAAGTTCTTCGCCTTCCGCGAAAAGCTCCGCAAGGAAGAGCACTTCTACCGTGAGTGGTCACTGGAGGACCCTCGTCAGATCCACATCAATGTTGCGCTGTCTATTAAGGACATAGCTCTTGTGGAGCCGCCACTCCCTGGCTACATTCGGGAAATCGACGAATCCCTCACGAGCAACGAGGTTATTGGAGAACTCCTTACCCGGCTCAGTCGGATAGGAAGAATTAAGCGGCTGTTGTTTGATTTAAGCAAGTATCACCGTTGAGGTTAGGGGTCTGCCGCCACAATCGGAAATCGGATCGCCAATGACTCGCAGTTCTGCAATGGGTCGATCTCGGAACAAATCACCTTGAATACGCCTGGTTCCGGTGATGAGCGGAAAGCAGAATAAATCTGTTGCCTAGTTTCGGGCGTGTTTGGTTCTCAGTTCGGCCATAAGCGGTCATGCCAGGATAGAAAGTCAGGCCGTGTTTTCACATCTTAATCAGGCAGTTTTACCTCAAATGTGATGGCGTCGAGTTGGGCGGGTGAACTGCCTACACGGTCCCGAAATGCCGCCCATCGCGGGTCATCGTGAATTGGGGCGTAGAAGGGCCACATGAACTGTTCTTCGATTCCGCCTTCTGATTGCTCAATTGCCTTGTCCAACCACAGAAACGCTGCATCGGCGTCACCCATCCAGGCGTACACATGTGCCACTTCTGAGGGCCATTCCTCGCCCCAACGTTCGATTAGTTCCGCAAGTGCAGATGCAGATTCTTCCTGCCGCCCCAGGGCGTAAAATGCCAACGCCATACCTTTTGTTCGGTATTCCTCGTCTTTCTCCAGCCTGAACTCTTCAAGGGCTGCCTGTGCCTCGCCCTTGATCAATAACGATGCACCGATTCCGTAGTGACCGCCAATACGGTTCGGGCTTAGCCGCAGTACGGCTTGAAAAGCAGCGATGGCTTGATCCGGGTAACCGGCCCAAAGATAGCCCAGCCCCAGGTTGTTGTGGACAAGGGGAGTTTACCGGGTCACGTTCGGCCACATACTCTCCGAGTGCGAGGGCCTCGTCCTGGCGGCCCAGATGATGGAGCATCGTGGCAGCCTCACGAATCATATCGATGTTCGTGGGATTCAGTTCCAATGCGTGCTGATAGTGCCGTGCGGCAGTGGATAGATCACTATTTCTCGCCATCCTGCCGAGTAAGGCGTATGCCGGGGCATAGTCCGGATTGATGGACAATGCCTTCTCAATCGCTTCACGGGCCAGACGGTGGCCTTCCTCAGATGGCCGCAGACCATTTTGCGCCTGGTTGGTGTAGTTGCTGGCCAAACCGCCCCATGCGGCAGCATATTCAGGGTCGATGGCCAGTGCACGTTTAAGAAGCGCGTTGGACTGCTCGAAGTTCTCGGCAGTAAACAGTCGGCCCAGATGGCGGGCCTGCAAGTACAATGCAAGTGCTTCGGGGTTGGTCTTTTGCACCTTCGGCGCATCACCCAGCAGCTTTATTTTCAGCTGCTCTACAACGGCGGCAGCGATCTCTTCTTGGATGGCAAAAATATTGTCCAGCTTTCGGTCATAGGTTTCAGACCACAGGTGGTAACCGTCATCAGTATTGACCAACTGCGCAGTGATTCGTACCTGGTCGCCAGCCTTGCGCACACTGCCTTCCAGTATATGGGCGACCTTGAGAATTTCTCCCACCTCCGAAATCTGCAATTCCTTGCCCTTCAGGGCGAACGAGGAGGTTCGTGCAGCAACTCTTAATTCCGAAATCTTGGCCAGCAGGTTAAGCAATTCTTCGGACAGACCATCAGAAAAGTATTCGTTGTTGGCATCGTTGCTCATGTTGACGAACGGCAGTACCGCGATGGATTTGTCGGTTTCTGCCGCGACTTCCTGCTCAGCAGTTGCCTGTTCTGTCACGGCCTGAGTTGCGGCCTCGACAAGGGCTGCTTCGCGTTCAGCCGAAACAATGAACTTGTCATAGACGAAATAGGCCAGTGCAACAACCAATACAGCGACGATTGCACGATCCAGCTTATTACCCGTGATGTGAGTGATTGATTGAGTGCGGTCAACTTCGGATTCGCGCTTGATGCCTTCGGGCGTAACTTCGTAGGCCCATGAGAAGAACACCACGACGGGGAAACCCAATGCAAACACCAGCAGGATGGCCTGCATGACCCAGGCAGGTGCGCCGATGTTCTCCAGCACCAGGTCCGCCACCTGCGCCAGCAACCAACAGGAAATAACGTAGCCGATGGTGACACGGACGACATTTCGACGCTGAAGTTCTTTGAATAAATGCAAGGGCTGGCTTCTGCTTGGCCGCTAATGTTGTTAAGAGTAGTCGCTTGTCACGTTAATGCCAACAAATTCATAATTGATTCAAAAACTGACAGTTTATTAGTTCTGCAAAGGGTCGAACTCGGAAATAAGCACCCTGGAATCCCTTTGTTCTGGTAATGAGCGGAAAGCAGTACTGATCTGCTGCCTAATTTCTGGCGAGTTTAGTTCTCAGTTCGGCCAGAAGCGGCCCTTTCAAGTCGCCAGACAGCACGGCAGAAAAGTATCTCTTAGAAAATAGCTCAAGTGGTGCCATATGCTTTGACGACGTACAGTCTGGCAGCCTATGTCCCCAGACCGTGTATGGCTCGGTGCGCCTCTTCGATCGCGGATTCGGTCATGGCGTTGGACGCGGCATCGATACCGGCGAACGCGATATTGCCGACGCGCTGCCGCGCATCGACCCATGGGCGGCGTTCGTGTCGCCACCACTCCGGCCACCAGGCCACGTCACCTGACTCAGCATCAACCGAGTACGCGTAGCCGTGCGGCCATCGATTGACCGTTATGCCTGCGATATCGCGCGCCGCATCGAACCCGCCCGGGCCCAGCATGCGGCCAAGCTGGTCGCGCACATTGCGCTCAAATGTCTCGAACGAAGTCTGGAGCAAGGCCCGGCGCCCTGCCAGGAACTGCTCCGGTGCCGGCAATCCCGGCGCAAGCGGAACGTAACCCAGGTGCAGGATGACGGGCTCGTCGGGCGACTGGGAAAAACGGTAACCGCCCATGCTCACCGGGTGCGTGAACATCACGGTGTGGAAGAAACTGCCGGGGCAATAAGCTTGCCGCAGACCGAGGTTGACGAAACTCCGCCAATTGCGAATCAGCACGTTGGTGTAGACCAGCGGCGCGCGCACAGAACTGACCTGCGCTGCGGCCTGATCTGCGGGCAGGTCGGGACAGATATGCGGCAGCATCGCGTGGTAGCCGGCCCAAACAACTTTGTTTGCCGACACCGTCCGACCTTCGTTACCACTCACGTACGTTACGTCAACATCGGCATCGAGCTTGCCATCTCGATGATGCAGACCGACCACAGTACTGCTGAGGCGGACGCGCGTGAGATTCTCGTCCCGATCGAGCCTGGAATAATCGAAGCGCGCGGTTACGATATCCTCCATCGAACTGCCCGGTGCGACTTCGGGAATCAGCTTGCGGACCAGCAAGCGGGCAATCGATGCGTTGCCGTCAGGGAAGTAAAAGCCTGTCGCCATCATTATCACCATAATCGGCGCCATCATCTTCGTCGACCGTAGCCGAGGTCCATGCCAGCGAACCCGGGGTAACCCTCGAGCCAGGCCATCATGGCCGGTAATGCATCTGCACCAATCGCCCAGACGCCGTGCGGCCGCTTTTGCACGAAGGCGAGCACTTCCTCGCCGATCCCGGCGAACTTCTCGAGGTACTCACGCCAGCTGTGAGACTCGAGCACAGCGCGACGCTCAGCTGGTGTCATGCCGGCCAGGTAGTCTTCTTCGTCGGCGAACAATCGTTCGAACTCCGCCTTTGCCGATACCGACAATGGTGCGTCGCCAATCGCCTCGCTAAGACCATGCTCGCCGGTCGCGAGGTAGTCTGCGCCGAAGGTTTCCTTGTCGAAGAAACTGCCACGACCCAGATCGTGCGACGCGAACAGGCCTTCGTGGTAGAACTCACTATGGCGGTCGGTATCGATGCCGAGTTCCCGGATCACCTGTTTGGCGACAGCCGGGTGCGATCTCGGCGCCTCGATGAGCATCGTGCCGCCATATCCGATATACGTACGGCCGTCGAGCGTAAACTCGTTGCGTGTCGCATGACCGCCGTAGTTGTCGTGATTGTCCAGGATCAGGATACGCGCCTTCGGGTCGACATCGCGGCGATAGATGTACGCAGCCGACAGGCCGCTGATGCCCGCACCGACGACGACGAGGTCGTAGTGCTCGTCAGTTTTCTCCGCCGTCCAGCGCAGCCCCCGCAACGTGGCGTGGGCCACTTCGAACGAACCGGCGTGAGAACCGCGCATGCCGGTCACGGCCGGGGGGAAATACGCCGCAGGCACGACCGCTTCCGGTTCGCCGTTTCTCGCACAAGCGGGTAACAGCGAGGCACCGATTGCGACACTGACTCCGTTCAGGAAGTCACGCCTGGAGATTGCCCGGTCCATACCCAGGCACCGATCACGCGAGTCCATCAGATACCTCCCGAAAAACCGCTTGTACGCAAGCATAAACGATCTTGGTGTTTGGCGGCCAGTGACGGACCGATTCGAGTCCATCGAACCACCGACGTGCTCAAGCGCTTCCCTACCTGCAGCTGCGTTTCGCCCAGGCCTGAACGTGTAAACTGATTACAGAAGTAAATCAGGTCAACTGAATACTCTGGTCCAAAAGGAGCAAAGATGGTTGCTCAAAACGCCTTAGTCGTGACTGGATGCGACCACGATGATATTCGTGCAGCAGAGATAGGGGAGCAGAAATGAGTCTTATAAATACTTTAGTTAATGGACACGAAGGTGGGCTAAAACACGAAGGGATGACTCCCATGCAGAAAATTGCCCTTCGTTTTGTAGTGTTGGGCGTTCTCTACTATGGCGTGTCCGCTATCGAGGGAATGATGATGAGAGTGGTGGCAATTACACCAGTTCCCTTGATTGATTATTCTCGCTTCTTTTCTATTATGACGGCCCATCCAATGGTCGGGAATTTTGGCTCCACCTATATGATCGTATTTGGTACCTTTCTCTTCGTCGTTCCTTTTTTGATGAAAAAGCCAATATTCAGTCTGAAACTGGCCAATGCAACGTGGATGTTAATTGGAGGGGGAACCTTCATCATGTGGCTAGCTGGATTTCTTTTCTCCTATGCTCCCTTGTACACGCTTTACTGGCCACTTCCTGCCGACTTCTCTCAGTTTGCAATAATTGGAGAACTATTTTACGTAGTTGGCGTTGCCTTGATCATGGTAGGAACCTTCCTGTATTCCTACAATATTTTTAAAACGATTATGTACACCCCTGAAGGATGGGATAAACAACCTTCCATGGAGCTTTTCAAGTCTGCTATTGGATTTACAGGATTAACCAATTTTTTCAAAAAGAAAAAAACTGAGCACTTAGTTGATCTTCCAGTTGCCGCCATTTCCATAGGAACTATTGTTGTCGGTCTAAATGCAGTGGTTATCATGGCCGCTGGCGTTTTACTTTTGATCTTTTTGTTTGGAGCGGCGTTTGGTTTTAATCTTGAAACAACCTGGGTGGATGCTCTCCTATACAAAAATATCTTTTGGTGGGGACTGGATTTAATTGCTGATGGTCTGGTTCTGATCTTTGTTGTCGGTACTTGGTACCTGTTGGCAACGATGATTACTGGTAAAACGCTTTTCATGCAAAACGTTGCCCGCGCGGCACTGTTTCTAGTGATGGTCGTTTCCTGGACAGTTTGGTCTCACCACTTAATGTCTGACCAAGGACAATCTAATTTACTGAAAGTTATTTCCGGAGAAATGGTTACGGCCCTGGAGCTTGTAACACAAGGTCTCGCTGTTTATATCACCCTGGTCACTCTGGCCAGAGCCCGTCCTCTGAAAATGACGAATGAGTTAAAGTTCCTTTTGGGTGGACTGCTCGGTTTCATGTTGGCAGTGCCCGCCGGAATCATTCAAGCTGACCTGGGGATGAGCCGAGTTCTTCACAACACTCAATGGATTATCGGGGCTCACGTCCATGTTGCCATCCTCGTTGGACTAACAATGACCCTTTATAGTGCTATCTACTTTCTGCTTCCTATCCTTACCAATGGAGCAAAGCTTTATAGTCAAAAACTGGCAACCGCTCACTTCTGGTTACATATAGTTGGTGGAATTGGTATGGGGTCCTTCATGGGCATGGCAGGAATTGATGGCATGTTAAGAAGGTCAATCTATGTCGATGGAGAGTACAACACCTATATGATTCCCGCCGGAATTTGTGGCTGTTTGCTGCTCTTGGCATTTTTTGCATTCTTGATCAATGTTGTGATGACAGTTGGAGTAAAAGGACTGATTGGAATTTATTCACCGGCCACAATGAACACCAGGGAATGTGTTCCCGCTCAACAGGATGTATAAATGCAGTACTTTATAATTATTATCCTATAGCCGCTTTGCGCTTGCGAAGCGGCTATAGGATAAGCACAATTTTCAACAGCCCCAAGGACTGCAAACGGCCTATTGTGTTGAAAAACTCCTTTTCTTGATAATTTGGGTATTTCGGCAAAAGCTACTTTCAATAAAAACAACGAGTTAGGCTGAGCCAGTTGACCAAAATTGATCAAAATCTCGGAATAAACGAGTTTTTCAACAGAATAGGCCAGTAGCAGACACTCAAGATGATGATCTAATGCTAATGGATCAACATGGACTATCGTTTAACAGGCTGTCCATTTCGGACATGAATTCAGGCGAATATAGTGATCGAACCTGACACCAATAATCTTGCGATCGGCTGGAATTCGTAAAAGAGGCTTTCCAGGCGTCCCGCTGTTTTGCAAACTCAATTTCGTCATAGAGACCGACACGATATTGGTAGTGGACATCTTCCCAGTAACGAAACAGTGCGTTGGTGCGAAGTTGAAATTGATATAGTTCTTTCGGATTTAGCTCTCCGCCAGAATGCGCGCGATACAATACGTCGGCAAGTTGCTCATTGCTTGCCGGAACCTGAAGAAGATCAACAATTCCCATCGCAAGCTCATGACGGGTTTGGGCCCGCATCATTTCCCGGTTTTGGTCCAATTCCACAATCAGAAGAATTATGCCGACCAACACACCAAGGTTGGCACCTAGAGTAAGCCAACGGGCTAGCCAATTAGAATCCACAGAATGCTCCTGTTACGGGTTAGGAGATAGCGTACTTGATTGCCTTCGGCATGTCTGCTTGGGGTCGGAAGGGAATAAAGACGGCTTCGTAAGTTGATCTCCGGTATCAGCCAGAAAGCGGAACTTCACCAGACTCAGATTGCAGTGCCATTTAGTTCACAATCGGCCAGGAGCAGCCGCTCACACAGGCTAAACCGTGACAAGATCTGGCTTCTTCTCGGCAACTGAGTGTAGCTAGTCGGCCCCGTCAATCCACGTCGTCTTTACCGGCCCTCGTCCGATAATCTGAACCTCGACAGTCTCTTCGCCACACGAGCCGTCGAAATGGACAGCTCCTTTCGGGTGCATCACATACGCTCCAGTTGTCAGTGGAACCGTATCCTCGCATTCGCCCGAGTGGCCTTTACCAAATGCCCAAACACCAGATATAACGGTAACGTATCGGTCTTGATCGTGATGGTGGGGCGGGAAGGTCCGGCCGGGAGGTATCTTGAGGCGAATAACATAAATTCCCGCCTCCTCGGGGTCGCCTGACAAAACTACATAACCTAGCTCCGGTATATCAGGGACTGCTTCATAGGGTACATCTGCAGCTTGAAAATGTACGAATCCGGAGATCGATTCATCCGTTGGCGCCGTACTTGCAGAGCTTGCCACAATCAATGAACACAAAAGAAGCCAAACGCTCGGTTTCATATTTTCCCCAACTTGGTGAGTGTCTGCTTTGGGTTGCAGCCCACTAATAGGCTATCACCAAAATGACCGCTTTAGGTTCGGGATAAATCACCCTGGATACGCCTGGTTCCGGTGATGAGTGGAAAGCAGAACTTATCTGCCGCCTAATTTCTGGCGTGTTTAGTTCTCAGTTCGGCCAGGAGCGGCCCTTCGTGACGCGTGACGAATCACATTAGTTATGCACAATGTCAACCCCTTCACAGGTCTCTGGCAGCGGCTGCCAGTCATCGGGTACCGGGTTGTTAAAGCAGATTAGCTGGAGCATTTTGTGGCGCTCTTCCTCGAGAATCGCATCGAGCCGGGCTGCCAGCGCCTGGAACTCCGGATCTTCCTCGTAAGGCGCCATCGCGGGTTCGCGGAAAATGAAGTCCTCTCTTAGTCCGGCATCGATCGCATCGCTCAAACTGGCTAACATTTGTTCGCGATCACCCTCGATGGCCGCGACCATTGCCGCGGCACGCAACATGAAAGATTCATGAATGCCGGCTTGTTTTCTCCGGCGGATATCCTGCCTCACCATTTCGACAAGCTCTTCGGCGCCGTCAGGATTACCCGCAACCAATCGTCCATACGCCATCCTCGCCGTTGGCATGGCGGATGAGTTGTTGGGATTGATAATGACATGCCCCCCCGTGGTCACCAAAAGTGCCTCGTAAATTGGCTGGGCCTCAGCCAGTTTCCCGGACATGTGCAGCACATTGGCCAGGTGGATTCGCGCAAAACCGTGCCCTGAAGAGTCAGCCAGCTTCTGTCGGGCTTGAGCGATGGCCTCATTCCACCGTTGCTCAAGGGCATTGATCCACCAATGAGAATTCGGATCGAGGTGCCTGGCTTCATCAAACTCATGGACTGCGGCAAAGTTCATCGTCATGCGATGCAAGCTGAAGGTATTATTCGGGTCAAATTCAAGACTTTTCAGATACCACATGTTGCTTTGGGTTAATTCTCCACGGAAGTCCGCTGATATCAGCCCACGAATGGTGAAGCTGGCGAAGCGAGTCAACTTTTCGAGATCAGCGGCTACCTGTTCCGCCTCATCAAAGCGACCGGTACGGCCAAGTAACAAGGCATAATTCATGCGCACGATGATCGATAAAGGGTCAACGACCAGCATTTGGTTCATGGTTTCCATGGCTTGGACCCACTGCCCGGTATACAAAAACACCACGTACAGCCAATTGAACACATCAATGTAACTGGGATTGAGCTTCAGTGCCTTTTTACCATTTTCCAGCGCAGTCGGATAGTCCAGTTGGTAACTTGCCAGCAGGGTTCTGGCCCCAAATGCCTCAGCCAGGTTTGGATCAAGCTCGAATGCACGATTCACATGGGGTACAGCACGCCGCAACACTTCCTCCATGCTCAGGTCGCCATAGCTCCCACCACCGCTTCCATCTCTGAGCATCGTAATCGCAATGGCAAGCTGTGCATGGGACGGGGCGTAGCGTTCATCAAGTTCCAGAGACTGTTCCAGTGCACTCACGGCTTTTTCCAGGGCGTTACGTCTCCTCTGGTTGATGAGTTGACGTCCTTTGAGGTAGTACTCATATGCCTGCGCACTTGCAGCAGCTGGAATGGAAGGCAAGGATGCCAGCTGCATCTCGATTTTCAGCGCTTCTCCGATGGAGGCCGATATCTCATCCTGGATAGCGAACACGTCGTCCAGATCTCGATCATAAGTTTCTGACCAAAGCTGAAAACCTGAGACCGCATCGATCAACTGGGCCGTGATGCGCAGCTGACTACCTGCCTTTCGCACTGAGCCTTCCAGTATGTGATTGACACCCAGTTGCCGGGCAATATCCGCAATGTCCTCATTCTGGCCTTTAAACTGGAAGGATGAAGTACGCGCAGCCACCCTAAGCCCGGGGTACTGGGCCAATACATTCAGCAATTCTTCGGAAATGCCATCGGAGAAATATTCCTGGTCCGGGTCGTTTGACATATTGACGAAGGCGAGTACTGCAATGGATTTGCTATTGGCTTCCGACCTGGTCTGGGTCAGTTCAGCGTTCTGCGAGGTATCGGGCACGAACTTGTCAAACGCGAAATACCCCAGTGCCAGCGACATTATGGCAAAGATCATGAAGTTGAGTTTCTTACCGGTCTGGCCTGTTATGGAGCGCGAACGATCCACCTCGTGTTCCCGTTTGAGTCCTTCGGGGGTTATCTCGTAAGCCCAGGCGAAAAACACTGCGAGCAGAAGCCCGATCGCAAGAAACAATAGCAGGACGTGGAATACCCAGTCTGGAGCAACAATATTGTTCAAGACGACATCGGCCACCTGCATCACCAGCCACGCCATGACGATGTAGGCAATCGTTACCTTGAAAACATTACGGCGTTTGAGTTCGTTGAATAGGGACAAGTGGTGGCTTCTGAGTGGCCGCTGTTGCTATTAAGGGTAGCCGCTTGTCTGGTGAATGCCAACCACGGCATGTCCTATACCGGAATCTGGCAGAAACTGAAGGGCCGCTAGGGCCGCTGTGGGTCGAAAGGGAATAAAGACAACTTCGTAAGTTGATCTCTGGTTACGGCCAGAATATAGGTATACCGTTCCGCTTTCCGTGATACTGGACATAGCTGGCAGGTAGCTGTCAGTGAGAGTGGGACATGCGCCCGCGGATTACGAATATTACGGCCATAACACTCGATGTTTACCGCTTCAGCTTCGAGTCCGCGGGTGCGCTTGGGTTCGACAACGAATACTCAGGGATCGCCGTTACGCCGGCTCACTATATTGCCTTCGCAGAACTCAAGCATCGCACGTCCCTTAGTTTTACTTTAGCACTTTAAGGAGATGGATGATGAAGCAAAGCAACGCGGAATTTACTGCCTTTGTCGGTCTTGATTGGGCGGATGCGAAGCACGACATCTGCATACAAGTGGCCGGCCGCGAGGAACGGGAGTTCGGCCGCTTTGCTCACCGGGTGGCCGCCATAGATCAATGGGCACGCTCTATGCAGCAACGCTTTGGCGGTCGCATCGCAGTGGCACTGGAACTGTCCAAAGGCCCCATCGTCTATGCCCTGCAGAAATACGACTTCTTCGTGCTGTTTCCCATCAACCCTTCGATGTTGGCCAAGTACCGCCAAGCGTTCAAGCCCAGTCGCGCCAAGGATGATCCGACCGATGCGGAGCTTGCGCTGGATCTGCTGCTGCGCCATCGCGAGCGCTTCCAGCCGCTCAAACCCCAAAGTGTACCGATGCGCAAGCTGTGCATGTTGGTCGAGCAGCGCCGCCGACTGGTCGGTGACAAAAATCGCTACACCAACCGCCTGGGCAATGCGCTTAAACAATACTATCCGCAAGCACTGCAATGGTTCGAGCAGCGCGATACGGTGTTGTTCTGCGACTTCATTACCCGCTGGCCCACACTGGTCCAGGTCAAGCGCGCACGCAAGGCCACTCTGACGGCCTTTTTCAAAGCCCACAACGTGCGCTTTGAGCGGGTCATTGAAGCACGCCTGTGCGCCATCAAGGCCGCTACACCGCTGACCCGTGATGTGGCTGTGATTACTGCGCATCAATTGCAGGCTGAGGTGCTGACTGAACAACTACGGGTGACGCTTAAGGCCATCGATCGGTTCGACGGAGAGATCGCCGCCACGGCTGCCAAGCTACCCGATTATACCCTGTTGTTTAAGCCACTCCCCGGTGCCGGCCCAGCACTGGCACCGCGGCTGCTGGCTGGCTTCGGCGAAGATCGCCAACGCTACGCTAGTGCCGAGGAAATACAGCAGTATGCCGGCATCGCCCCGGTGACCGAGCGCAGTGGCAACAAGACCTGGGTACATTGGCGTTGGCAATGTCCCACCTTCCTACGCCAGAGCCTGGTTGAATGGGCGGGTCAGACGATTAACAAATCCTTCTGGGCCGGTGCTTATTATCGCCAGCAAATAGATAGAGGTTCTTCTCACCAGGCCGCCGTGCGGGCGCTGGCGTTTAAGTGGGTGCGTATTCTTTACCGTTGCTGGCAGACCCGAACACCGTACGACGAATCAAAGTACCTGGAAGCACTGCGACGACGTGGGTCGCCCCTGCTCAAACAACTTGGTGAAACTATGTAAAACACTTGACGGACTACCTCAGGGCGTGAAGCAACTATACAACGGGTGTAAATCTTAGTGCCGTTTTTCTCGGCAATCGGCCACATAAGCGGTCGTCAATCATTTATCTACTCTGGCACTTTACTCTGACCCCATCGTTTCTGACCCCATCGTTTCAGGAAAGGCTGATTACCTGTGAGCCAGGGTTTAGGCTGAATCCTGTTTGGGTGACAGATTATCCAACGCCAGTACTTTATCTCGCATCATGGCCTGGTTATCCCGTACCTGCTTCAGGATCGCCTGGAAATCCGAATTGTCTTTCATGCCGTCAAAAAATGGGGTCTCAAGATCCGATGGCACCGCGAAACCGTTTTCCGCTGCCTGTTGTAGTGTAAACAGGGCTCTTATCCGTTCACCTGCAATCGCGTAATAGGCTGCCGAAGATGCCTGGTTGGATAGTACATAATAGCGTTTCTCGACGGCATTTCTGACTTGAATACCGGCTTTGTCGAGCAATTCGTTCGCAAGCGCTTCATCGCCTGCCGCACGCGCTGCAAGAATCAGCCAGAGCGCACCATCCAGGCTAAGACTGATATTTCCGATCTCGGGTTCGTAGGGATGTTTCTGCAGAGATTCTTTTAATACCTCGTAGGACTCTGCTGGCTTCCCCTCAAGCATCAGCGCAGATCCAAGGCGGAAGTAGTTTTCTTCAGTCGCTTCTTTCATCCAGGTGTCACGCATTAATGCGGTCAATATGCCGTATTTTTTATTTACCCAGAATTGTTCATAGGTCGCCGACACCAGATATCGGCTGTTCGGGTTTACCTGGCGTGTGCGCTCAAGCCATTGCTCACCGGCATCGTTTGCGCCCAGGAGGAACAGGGCTGAGCTGATGTTGCCTGGTGCCCACGCATCAGCCGGCCTCAATGCTTGCACCCTGATCATGTCCGAAATCATGCGATCATACTGATGCATGTTTCGATAGTAGCTTGCGGACCCGTCGTAAAATCGCGGATCGTCATAGTTTTGTTCGCGCAGTCGATCAAGCGATTCGGCGACCTGCTCATTCTCGCCAAAGTAAGCTCGAATGTATTCGTAAGTAACCTCATGATTCGGGTTCTGCGGATCGAGTTCCGACAACGTCCGGTATAACTCCAGGTACTTCCTGAAATGGCCCTCGCCTGATAACACGGTGGAGTAGCTGCTAAGCGCTCGTACGTTGCTGGGCGCGAGTTCGAGGGCACGCTGAAAGGATTCGCCGGCCTGCCGGTTCTGGTCGAGCCGCAATTGCCGATAGCCCAGTGCTGCCCAGGCATCGGGTTGTTGCGGTTCAAGCTCCAGCGCTCTATCGACCAGCGGTCCACTCAGGCGCAGCGACTCCGTTATCGACATCGAACCATACTCGTCCATATCCAGGTAGGTGCCAGCCAGCAACGCCATCGCCGCCGCGTAATCGGGTTCGATTTCGATCGCACGTTGCAGATAGTCGGCCGCCCGTTCGAGTGAGCCAGCGATATTTTCATTTAGTTCGCCTCGCCCCCTGAGAAACAAATCGTAGGCTGCAGGACTGATCGCAACCCTTTCCGGGCTCATCTCCTCATCGAGCAGTTCGATTCGCAAGGCTTGGACCACAGCCGTGGCAATCTCGTCCTGCAGCTCGAAGATATCGGTCAGTTCGCGATCGTAAGTCTCCGACCACAAGTGAACATCACCATCCACTTTGATCAATTGTGCTGTAATACGTACTTGGTTCCCGGCTTTTCGCACGCTGCCTTCCAATACATTACTGACGTTCAATTCACGACCAACATCAGTGATCTTGAAGTCCTTACCCTTGTATGAAAACGCTGAAGAGCGCGAAGTTACCCTCAGTTCCGGAATCTTGGTCAGTTCGTTGAGGATTTCTTCCGAAATGCCATCGGAAAAATATTCATTGCTCGCGTCGTCACTCATATTGACGAAGGGCAGCACCGCTATGGAACTGTCAGGTTCCGCCGCCGCTTCCGGTTCAACGGTTGCCTGTTTGGTTACAGCCTGAGACGTGGCCTCAACCAGGGCTGCATCACGCGTAGCCGATAGAATAAACTTGTCATAGGCGAAATAAGCCAGCACGACAATCAGTACAGCGGTGATCGCACGATCCAGCTTACGGCCAGTCACGTGCGTTATCGATTGAGAACGGTCAATTTCGGATTCGCGTTTGATACCCCCGGGTGTGACCTCATATGCCCAGGAGAAAAACACTACAACCGGGAACCCTAAAGCCAGCACCAGCAAGATGGTCTGCATAACCCAGCCAGGTGCACCGATATTTTCCAGCACCAGGTCCGCCACTTGAATGAGTAACCAGCTGGATATGATATAGCCAAAGGCTACACGGAAGACATTTCGACGCTGGAGTTCTATGAATAAATGCAAGGGGTGGCTTCTGCGTGGCCGCTAATGCCTTTAAGGGTAGCCGCTTGTGAGGTTAATGCCAATACATTTGCGACCGAGGCCAATTATTGGCCGATGCCAATGGCTGCCTTGGGTCGTAAGGGAATGAAGACGGCTTCGTAAATTGATCTCCGGTTTCGGCCAGAAAGCGGACCACCACCAGCTATGAATTTCAGCGTGATTTAGTTCACAATCGGCCAGGAGCGGAAGCTGTCTTTTGAACCCCACAAACCCCAGAAAATGGCGTGTTACCATGTCTTATTCCACATTATTGTAGTTATGTTCTAGATACAATCTGGTTAAAGGCGTTTAATAATTAACAAATAGTAAGGAGAGAATTATGGCTAAAGGTCGAGATGCACAAAAATCAGGTAAAAAGAAATCTGAAAAAACATTGAAAGAAAAGCGTAAAGAAAAAAAGGAAAAGAAAGCTAATAAAAGGTAAATATGATTTGGGTTTATCCAAGTTGAGAAGAGATGTGCCAGCCACATAACAAATCGTTTAAATTCGTTCCGCCAGCAAGCTGGCTCCACCGGACGCGGTTCCGCCGCGCCGCTTAAGGCGCTCGTTTCACTCACTTGGACGCATCGGGGTGATAAATTCCGAAACGGGTCGTGAGCGGAGATTCTAGGCAGCCAGAGGCTCAGTTCTGCTTTCAAGCGATCAGCGGAACCTATTCAGCTTCCAATATTAGGGACGATTTGTTCTCAGTTCGGCCAGGAGCGGTCCTTCGAGCAAACTAATAAACGCAGCGATTGCGCAAGTTTCGTCAAGGTAATTGCCGGCATTGAAGACCCAGTAGTAATCAAGAAGATACTTGCACAC
>PVMK01189168.1_pt1 | contig 18548 bp, 19 predicted proteins | sample 1853481 | NCBI WGS metagenome assembly PVMK01 (sample SAMN08533507, study PRJNA380276) | Marine sediment metagenome, whole genome shotgun sequencing project. | reverse complement strand
ATCATTAATCTGTCGCTATTATCGCTGGCCCTCGTTGATTTGCCGCGGGCTTCATCAATCGGGCAAAGATCATGAAATGCGTCACCAGAAGTAGCGGAACCAGGAACGTCGGAATGTACCAGGCCGCTCCAAAGTTCGCTGCCACGTCCACATGACGTAGCGCATTGAGCAAGTCGACAGTGCCGATGACATTGAACAGCCATACCGCCGCGATTGAGCCCCTCCATCCGTTTCTGAGTGCGATTAGTGCCAGCAGCGCCAGCACACCCGCCAATAAATCTCCGTAGGCAGCGGGAACTGCGAAATTGTCCGGAAGCGGTTGCGCCAGAACGTTGGGGACAAGAAAGACCATGCCAATGTGACGAAACGCGTGCGGTATGGAAAGCCAGAACAACGCATCGCGCTGCGCCTGTTTCGACAACCAGGGAGCCAACACCCACTTAGCGACCAGACCGATCACTATCAGGCTCAACATAAACTGTAATCCGAAAATCGCTTGTGTATCCATTGCTAAATCCCCCTCGGTGAAATTGCCGTTGGCAAACTTGAGTGCAGGTTTTTAAATTCAAACAGGCAGCAGATTCAGCTCTTGCTGCTTGGCACTCGCGAGCCATTCTTTGTTATCCGCCGCGAGAATTGGCGCGTTCAGCATCGCATGCCCCCGGTCACGTTCCCAGCGATCCAGATTCGGAACGCGGGCCAGCAACATGCGCACCATGAAGGCCATTGCCGCCAGTTTTCCGCCATTCGCCAGGCGCGGATCGATCAACGAAGGGTCGGCCAGGTAACGACGCGCCGTGTTTTCAAAGGACTCCGGTTTGCGGCCGGTAATGATCTCTACATGATCCGTCGGCGCGCCAATTTCGAAGACCCCATTGCGCAGCGCATCAGCGTAATGGCGGATTTGTGATATCTCAAAATCAGAAACGCCGAGTGCTTTAGCGGCTTTGGAGAACATGCCCATAGAAGCGTCCTGATACCTGACCTTGCGGTCCAGCACTTTGGTCAGAATGCCGGCAATGTCGTTGGGTGAAAGAAGTTCCGGACCGGTGGGTCGGTAACTTTTACCAATATGTGGCCCCGGATTGGCTAATAGTGCCGCGGCAACGCGGGCGATGTCTTCGTTAGCCGGCGGCGCATTGCGGCCGTCGCCAAATGGCGCCATGAACATGCCCATGTGAACGATTGCGGGTAGGCCCAGCAGGTATACGAAAGCAAATAGACCAGGGTTCAGGTGAATGACATCGACGGATGGCATCCAACGGTACAACTGATTGGCGATCCAGTGTTCACGGGACACTATAGACGGGTCTGCTGGATGAGGATTCCACTGACTCATCAAGACTACGACTTCGAGTTTCGCTTCTTCGGCAGCCAGTGCAAATAGCATGACACCCTCGAGGAGATTGGGTGCCATTGGCGGGCAATGGTAGGCGCGCTGAACACCGACTAACGCTTTGCGGATATCGCGAAAGTCGAACAAGTCACCGATGGCAAGCTCTGCGCCGGCCTTTTCAAGGGCTTCCGCACGGGCATCGCGTTTGCGAACGAATGCACGAACCGGAAATCCTTTTTTTAATAGCTCGAGTACGGTGGCGGAACCGGTTCGACCGGCTGCTGAAGTTACCAGAATTCCAGGCTTGTTCATGACTGAGTCTCTCCCGATCGATATAACAGACGATGTCGTCTGTTATAGTTAAAAAAAACGTTAGTGAAGTACCTGCAGGGCCATGTTCAGATGGCGCTCTATATCCTGGCGCGAGTGTCCGCTGGCCGCCAGCATCAGCGAGGCACGAAACTCGGTTGCCAGGTAGGTTGCCAAGGCTGCGATATCTGTCGATGCCGCGAGCTCACCCTTCTCCACGGCGCGCGACAGGCAAGCTTTTAACACCTTGGCGGTATCGCGAAAGAAGTTTTTTACGAAATCGCCAATTTCGGGGTCACGTAAACCAAGCTCGACACCCGTATTGCAAATCAGGCAGCCCCGTCGGCTATTCTTTTGGGTCGTAAGCCTGGGCACTTCTTTGAAAAATCTGAGTACCTCAGGAAGGGAAGCGTCCGGCTGTCGAATTGGGCTTTGAATGGTGGCGTGCCGATCCGATGCGTATTGGGTCAGCGCCTTCTGAAACAGCTCCCGCTTCGTGCCGAAAGTCCCGTAGATGCCATATTTGGCGACTCCCGAGCGTTTGACGACTTCATCGACAGAAGCGTCGTAATAACCCTTCTCCCAGAACAGCTCAATAGCCGTCTGCAGGACGTCCTTTGGGTCGAATTCTCGGGGTCTGGCCATAATTTCAAACTCTGCCGTCTGGAATAGTTACAGACTATACCGTCTGAAAGTGGCTGTCAACCATTTGGCCGATAACGTTTTGCCAAAAATAGCCCGCGCTTAACGGTTTGTAGTAAGCATGACATCCATTGCCGACGCTGCCGTTCCGCGGGTAAGGTCTCAAAATCAGGTGAGGAAAAGGGCGCCGCGCCGATTAACCGGGTATCCGATTGCTCATTGGCTGTAGACTTCTATTGCGGGTACCACAGAGGAAGCAGCATCATGACGCGACAAAATATAAAGTTCACGACCGATGAAGGTCACCAGCTTTCGGGCATTCTCGACTCACCGGGCGCGCAGCCCCGCGCTTTCGCGCTTTTCGCTCATTGCTTTACCTGCTCAAAAAATCTCAAGGCCGTCAGCAACATTGCCAAATCCCTTAACGATGCCGGCATTGCCGTACTTCGCTTCGATTTTACCGGCCTTGGGGAAAGTGAGGGAGAATTTGCGGACAGCAATTTTTCAAGTAATGTCGCCGATCTCCTGGCCGCGGTTGCGTACATGGAGGAGAACTTTCAGGCGCCATCGATTCTGATTGGTCATTCGCTCGGTGGTACCGCTATATTACAGGCCGCTGCAGATATTCCGTCAGCCGTGGCAGTTGTGACGATCGGATCTCCATCGCGGCCGTCCCATGTTGCCTCGCTGCTGGAGAACGATCGCGCCGAGATCGAAAAGATCGGCCAGGCGACTGTGCAGCTCGGCGGCCGGCCGTTCATTGTCAAGAAGCAGTTCCTTGATGATTTGGAACGACATGGGCTGCCGGAAAGCATCGGTAGATTACGAAAAGCACTACTTGTTATGCACGCCCCACAGGATGACATTGTCGCAATCAAAAACGCCAGCGAGTTATTCTTGCACGCGAAGCATCCGAAGAGTTTCGTGAGTCTTGACAAGGCGGACCATCTTTTGACACGCGAAGAAGATTCGCGCTACGTGGGCCACGTACTCGCCGCCTGGGCATCGCGCTATCTGCCGGCTGCGAGCCAGGCCAGCGACGAATTAGGCTCAGATGGTGTCGAGACCGTGGCCCGCACCTATGCGAGTGGATTTAAAACGGACATTATCTCCGCCGGATACGCGCTGATCGCCGATGAGCCGGTGAGCTATGGGGGTACCGACAAGGGGCCTTCACCGTATGATTTGTTGTCCGCGGCGCTGGCGAGTTGCACAACGATGACGCTAGGTATGTATGCCAGGCACAAGAAGCTGGATCTGCAGTCGTCAACGGTGCGCGTCAGGCACTCTAAGGTCCATGCTCAGGATTGCGAGGATTGTGAGGCCACGAACGGCAAGATCGACCAATTTCAGCGCGAGCTGACCGTCGAGGGAAACCTGACTGTCGAACAACGACAGCGGCTGCTCGAAATCGCCGACAAGTGTCCCGTGCATCGAACGCTGCACGGTGAAGTCAAGGTCAGGACGACGCTCGTGGACTGATTTTCCCGTGCCATCTCAAATGATCGACGCAACACTTTATCTTGCTGTTCTGTAATGCTTCTGCCGGCACCGGATACGAATACCCGTCATCATCGAAGCTTGCCGGCATAACCCGTTAGCTCAACATAGCCCCGGCCATCAATCGCCACGCCGGCCTTGTGTCCCGTGACATCGACCGCACCCTCCCAGTAACGCGGGCTCGTGTTCAGCTCCTGGGCATTCAGAACAGGCTCTAGCTGCAAATTCAACTCTAATAAAGGACTGAGAATCCGCCAGGCCGCCGGGTAGCGGCCCCCCAGAGGGCTATCCCAATATTCGAGCACCTCAATGGTGACATCCTCGGCGCTCAGAGCCGTGCCATTCCCTTGGCGGCTCACCCAGGTGCCTGCGCTGTGCTCGTCTTGACTGCCGTCATGCTTTCGCAAACTGTAAAACATCAAATCGCTGCCATCAGAAAGCTGCACTGCAAACCAGTCCCAACCTTGCTGCTCTGCGGACAGGCCATTGCTACCCCACTCGCGATCCAACCAGGATAAGCCGCTGACGGGGAAAACCGTGTCCCCTATGCGCAAGCTTCCCTCTGACCGCAAGCGTGAAACGGAATAGTAATAGGTTGCGTTGCCCGGTTTATCGGACTTCTGACTTAAGCCGCGCCGACCATTGAATACCGGCGGTTTGAGCGGCGTCAGTTTAAGATCGAGTTCGATGTCCGCGGCCGTGGCCCGTGCGCGCCACGCAGTACTCGAATCCTCTATGCTCGCGAGCGACCAGTTTTCCAGCCAGACACGAAAAGGCCTGGCCCTGGCACCGGCGAGGCCGACACTTGCGCGCGAAAATCGTTCTGCGAAATGAAACTTCTGCCGGGCGACATCAGTCACGGCAAAGTGACCGATAAAAACTTGATCAGCACTCCACGCCGATGGATCGCGCCGCTCCGATATTGACAAGGGTGTCAACGCAAAGCGAAATAATGTCAATTCAAAGCCGAAACGTTCTGCTGCAGGCCCGTCCAGGTTACCCGTCAAATACCACCATTCATTGCGATATTCGGGGTGCGGCCCGTGATCCGCAGGAAAGACAAACGGCTGCACTTTCTCTGCTTTGGCGTAACCTTCGGTCCCCTGGTCGCTCAGCAGCTCCGCCAGGCCCGGCGAAGCGCCGTCCTTATTAACCTGAGGTGAACCGTCGTCGGAGAAGAATCGAAGCAGCAAGACGCCAACCATCACCAGCGTGGCTATCGCGACAAACCTTTGCAAACTATTCCTCACGCATGGCCGCCGCAGGTGGCGTGCTTGCCGCGCGCCATGCAGGATAAATGCCAGCCAATACGGCGGCGCCAACGGATAACGCCAGGGCGCTCAAGAGAATCCCGGGAGACACGGTGATGTCCATTTGCCAACCAAACGCACGGCGGTTAATCACGTCAATGAGCACCCAGGCCATGACCAGACCCAACGGAATCGCGGTGAGACCGCTTAACAGACCCATAAAACCGGTTTGCATGCTCACCAAACCGCTCAATTGACCTGGTGTCATGCCCACGGCACGCAGTATCGCCATATCTCTGGCACCTTCGAGTTGCATTGCGAGCATCGCACTTAATATGCCGATGAAAGCCACACCAACGGCTAGCCAATAAAGGATATCGGTGATCACGAATGTACGATCAAATATGTCCATTGAAAGGGCGCGTATTTCGCGATTGGATCTTATAAGTAGCGCTTGACGGCCGGCGCTGATCTGCCGCATTTGCTGTAGCACATCCTCAAGATTCGCTTCCGCGGTGAGATACAGCCCCAATGAGTCAATCTGCGTATCGCGCCAGTGCGCGACATAAGTTGACCGGTTCATGAGTATGGTGGCCTGATTGGTATCGTAATTTTGATAAATTCCGGCTACGGGAAAGGCTTGCTCGCCGTTGGCTGTGTTCAGGGTCAGGATATCGCCTGGGTTGAGGCCGTAGCGGTAGGCGTAGGGATCGGACACGATGACGGCGCCGTTGGCGTCGAATGCCGGCCACACTTCGTCCGGATCTCCGGCGAGCAGGCGGACGCCTGCGTAACTCTCCGGCGCCATTGATACTGCCATGATCCGCGTACGCCGGCCCTCAGACTCCATCCAGACGCGGCGGCTGGCGCTGTAATCGGCGACACCGGGCACCTGTAACAGGTCGGCTATCAATGCGGCGTTGATCTGCCCGCCGGGCCGGTCCACGGACACACCCGGCGCAGCGACATAAATATCCGAGCGCAGGGTGTTGTTCAACCAATCGCTCACAGAATCCCGGAAGCTTTCTACCATGACACTGACGCCGATAGTGGCGGAAACAGCAACTGCAAGTGCCGCGATGGCAACGCCGGTGCGGCTCAGCGCAGCGGCGACACCAGAGATGGCCAGTCGTCCAATTGGACCACCAAACCGCGCCGCGATTGGCACTGCAAACCGCGCGCTCAGGGGAACAGCGATCGGGATACATAAGGTAATTCCGAACACCAGCAAAAAAAGAGCGGTGAATCCGGAGACCAAATCACTGCCGGAGAGCGTTAGGACACCGAACGCCAGCATGATCATTGCGACACCGGTGAAAGCGACATAGGGGACCAGGGTTCTGGCGCGATGCTCGAGTACCGAACGAGCCAATGCAAGCTTGGGCACGTAGCGGGCGGCTTCCATGGCGGGTATCGCCGCCGCGAACAGCGTTGCCCCCAGGCCGGCCAACAATCCTTTGACAGCCGATGAAGGACTAAAGGCAAGGTCCGTCACAGTGACGACAAAATAGTGATCGTTTATTGAGCGTGACACGAGATTCAGCAGCTGCTCACCCAGCACGATACCGAACATCACACCGAGGATTGCGCCAATGAGCCCCAGCAGGAGCCCCTCGTTGAGGATCAAAAAGAAAATCTGCCGGCGGGTGGTCCCCAGTGCGCGCAACACACCAATGAGTCTCCGTCTTTGTAATACAGCAAACCCCATGCTGTTGTAGATCAGAAAAATTCCGACCAGTAGCGCTAGCAGACTCATGGCGGTGAGATTTGTCATAAAGGCGTTAGTCATTTGTGCCACGGCTCGAGTGCGTCCGGCTGCACTCAACAGCTGCGCCTCTGCGGGAAGAATCCTGCGGAGTTCATCGGCAACAGCCTCACGGCTTTCGGCCTCGGGCAAACGCACATCGATTCGCGTAAGCCATCCGAGCTTATCCAGCCAGTTCTGCGCCACCGCGATATCAACGATGACCAGGCCATCCAATCCGGGGGCGGCACGCTCCGAGCTTTCCAGTAAGCCGACGAGGACAGCAGGGAAATCCATACCGGCGATAGAGATGCGCAACTCTGTTCCTTTTGCCAATCCCAACGAGGCCGCCGTCCGTGGCGACATCAGGAATGCACCGGGGTCGGTCAGCAGGCGGCGATAGGTTTCGTGATCTTCAACGACTGAATTGGGGATGGTATAAGTGCGGAACTCCCTTTCGGCAAAAATATCGACGCCTAACACACGCAACGTGGTGTTCCCGATTTGGGCATAGCCCTCAACGATCGGGGCAATGTTGCGCATTCCCGCCTCGACGCGCAGCTGGGTGTACAGCGCTTCGTCAACTCCGTGAGGGCCTGCAACGATCTGGTGCGTCGTCGCCCCGTTGATGGTATCCATGGATAATGCAAAAGCCCGTCGGGCGCTTACATTGACCAGGTCAACGGCAACGATCACCGCGACCCCAACACAGATACCCAAAAGCGCGAGCACCAGCTGCCATGGATGTCGCCACAAATAGCCGAAGCTGGCGCGGTACAGAACGCTTATCACGCCCGGTCCTGACGCTCGCCAGCCACCAGCACGCCATCGTGTAGCTCCAGCATGCGGTCACAAAAAGCGGCCACCTCGATACTGTGAGTAGCGATGATCATCGTTCCGCCCACCTCTTGTACCAGTTTATGCAACAACTCTAAAACGCCTCGGGCCGTTGCATCGTCAAGATTTCCGGTGGGCTCGTCGGCAAGCAACAGGCAAGGCCGGTGTGCTAGCGCACGCGCGATGGCTACACGCTGTTGCTCACCACCCGATAGCACATCCGGATAACTGAGTTTTCGATCGAATAGATTGACTGCTGTTAGTAAATCGTTTACGCGTTGCGTTGCTTCAGGCGCAGGTATCTTGTTTAGTTCCAATACCAGCTTGACGTTATCTTCTACAGTGAGCGTGGGTACCAGGTTAAAAAATTGGTACACGAATCCAATATGTCGGCGCCGAAATAATGTACGGTCGCGTTCGGACATCGTTGTGATAACTGAGCCGGCAATCTCTACGTGACCTTCGTCGGGGGCGTCGATGCCGCTGATTAGATTCAGCAGGGTTGATTTACCCGAACCACTGCGACCCCGCAGAGCGATGCTCTCGCCGCAATAGAAATCACCGCTAAGGTGATTAAGCACAGGATGCAGCTGATCGCCTTCCCGATAGCTGCGGCATAGATTGCGTATGCTGACTTGAACGTTCTTTTTTTGGACGTCGTTAGCCACGTTGCGCATAACCACTCCATTCTCCGCCATGGTCTCTTGCCATATTCGGCTACAGCGGGCGGTACGTGTATTTCGCCAGATGCGCGGCGAGTTCAACCATCAGGCCGCCCTTGGTGCGGCTGAATATCGCGACCCTTGCTTTTGTATCCGGGATCCACCGACGCGCCGATCACGATCAGGACGGCGCTGCCGCGGCCCTCGAATTCCCAGCCGAAGGTCTTAAATTCGTCCATGATTTCGGCGTCCTGGAAGAAAATGATCTGGCTGTGGAGTTGCGCGCCGAAATCGAAGCCGAGCGCACCTTTGTATTGGTTGGTGCTCCCAACCAGTTGCCCCTGCTCGATCACAAGACCGCGACCGTAAACGAAGCCGAAACCGGCCGCGACGCGACCGACGGTCGGAAAAATCGCATACCCGTAGGCCTCGTCGAAATACTTTTGCAGCTTCGGTTGCTTGGTCAGCATTCGGGCGATTTCCGCTGCGGCGGCAACCTGTCGTTCGTCGCTCGGGTCGGGCTCCCAGTCCGCGGCAACGCTCGGCGACGCGATCGCAAGAAGCAGCACAGCCAGCAGGATCCGAATCAGCGTCTTCATCGCAGGCACTCTAAATGAATCGTGTACCAGTCGGCACCGCCGGCGACTTCACCCAGGATATCCGATGTCTCGAAAATACCGGATCGATGGACGACGGTCACACCGGCGAAGCAATTGCGGGTCAGTTTGGATTTGATCAGACCTTCGAGCGGGAAATCAACGGTCCATTCGAGGTAGTTCAGGAAATGCGATGTGTTTCGATCGCGATTGCCCTGTTTGACTTGCTCGATATACGGGACTTTTTCGGCGGCTGAAAAGCCGAAACCAAAGCCCCAGCGAAAGGCGAGACGATCCGACCACGGTAGATAACCTTTACCGATAGCCATTATGTAGGCCGTGTAGTTCCAGAAATCATCCTGCAGGCCTTTCTCGAAGTGTCGATACAGGGCCAGCTTGGCATAAATGTCGACGCGTTCGCCGCTCTGGACCAGCCTGCCGACTGTCAGGCCGCCGATGTCGGTGTGAACTTCTTCGTGCTGGGCCAGCTTGCCCTGCATCGGATCGGGCACGATGTTGTGCTTGCCGGTATAGCCGTAGTTGACGCGCCATGACCAGGTTGTTTCTTGTGCCACTGAACCCTTGCGTTGTCCATCCAGGTCACCGAAGAGATACCCGCCGCCGACGAATAGGCCCGCAGCAAATTCGTCTTCGGTGATCGGGCTGTTGCGGATCGCCGTGTCGAATGCCTGGAACCCGAGGTTCGCAAACAGGAAAATGTGGTCTGTCAGGTGGTAGGAGCTGTTGATGCCGTAAGCGAAATTCGTCGCGGCCCCTGCTTGGTAGGTGGGAATGCCGGTTGCGGCCGATTCTTCAGCGCTGACGCCATAATAATAATCAACGAGGTCCGCATCCTGCCAGATTAGCGTTGCAAACGGGGAAAAAGAGAAATTGCCCCACTGGAACGGGTAACGATAGGCCAGGTCAAATTGGTTCCCGTTGTGGTTATTTTGTGCATCCCACACGTACTCGGCCTTCAGGGCGCCGAAGCGTCCGAACCAACTGCCGGACACTCCACCTTCCAGCGTCTGATGTCGTGTGTTCAGACCCTTGAGCAATTCATTTGCACTCGGATCGAGTTTGTTGAACCGGTAGCGCAGGATCAGGTCGAGGCTGAAATTGTCGTTTTTGAAGGCGTGTAAGCCACCAGACGTACCATGGGCAAAAAGCCATTTTCCTTCATAGAGATATAGCGGGATCAGATCAGGGTCCCGGTCGCTACCGATATAAATGTCCGCGCCGGACCGTATGCCGCCGCCGATGGCCGGTGTGCCCGGCGGCGCCGTATCGATCGGTATCCTGGCTAGTTCCTGGCCTGCGTATGCAGATGTTGCCGTCAGCCAGAGGGCGGTGAGCAAGTACTGTCCTGGTTTCAATCGCCAGCGCATTGTAAATCTACGTACATCGCCCGAGGATGCGTGCTAGAAGTCATCGGCCCACTCGATTAATTCGACCGTCTCGAGCGGCACCGGCTCGTCGGCCAGTCGTAACACGGCACGTCGGCCATCGGTCCACCACGGCGAGCCGAGCAGGTTTTTCTTCGGCTGCTCACGCGTCACTTCACCGACACCCTTCAGCATGCCAATCTCGCGCAACGCCTGCGCGATGGCGAGATCTTCGGTCAGGAAGTTGCGCGCTTCGTCGACCTCGGGGTCGATCGCGTGCGTTGTCAGGTTCCACGCGCGCGTTGTGAACAACACGCCGATGTCGCGGCTGATCGCGCCGATCCAGACGAACTCGCCGCGAAACGTCATCGGGCTCAGCCACAGGCGCAGGTGGTTGCGCTCGTTTATGGTGTCGCGCGCCTTTTGCAGACCGATATCCTGAGGCCGTTGAAAAACATACAGCGCGCTGATCGGTGAGTATTTGTACTCACTCCCCGCGACGAACGACTTGAACGTGCGCCAGGACGAACCGGCACTGATGATCTCGGTCTCGTCCCAGCCAGCCTTGATGAATCCGCTCAACGCACTCACCGAGCCGATGATGACCAGGTTGATCGGGTCGCCGGAGCCGGTGCCGTCCTTCCGCGTCGTACAGCACATGAATTCTTCCAGCACCTTTTGCAACTCGGCCGGATCGTCATAGTTCACCCACTCATCGTCTGCGTACAGCGACTCGAAATCGACGCGCTGCCAGTCGGCTCGCAGGCCCGGCACCGTGACGAAAAATTCGAACTCCAGCAGCTTGCGGTCACCCATCAGGCGCACGCGAACCTGTTTCGTGCCGAGCTTGAGGTTGCTGAATACGAATCCGGACGTGGTCTCGCCCCTAGTGGCGAATGGAATGATCCCGAGATTATCGAAATACTCATCGATGTCCTTGTTGCTGGCCGTATTGGCGCCATGGCTGACATATGCGGCCTCGCGTGCGGAGAAATAGTCCGGGTCGAGACCGTGCAGCATCAGCCAGTAATCGCGGTCCGAGTTGTTCTCGATCTCGATCCAGACCGGCTGGATCCATTGCTTGTCGAGTTTCTTGCCGAAGGCCTTGCGCGCTTCCTGTCGCGTCAGCACCGAGACGGTGACCCTGACGCCATCTCGTTCCTTCGTCTTGGCCCGTGCCACATATTCGAGTTGCTCGAGTTGCTCGAGTGACATCGGTTCGAAGCTTGCACAACCGCCGAGCATGGTCGACAGCAGCAAGGCCAGCATGAAACCGCGAAACATGCTCGACATCCGGACCTACTCCTCGCCGACCCGACGAATCAGTCGCTCATAATCCCAGTCGAAAAAATCGATGTTGTCGAGACGCACCGGTTCATCGGTCATCTCCAGCACGGCTCGATACCCGCTCGTCCAGTACGCCGCGTTCGCGAAGTTCCGGCGCGGCGCATCGCGACTGACAGCACCGACACCGTCGACGCGGCCGAAGCGTCGTACGGTCTCTGCAGTTGCGAGGTCCTCGACGACGTATTGCACGGCTTCATCGACATTCGGGTCGATACTGCGGCTGACGGTGCCGATGCTGACAATCTCACCGCGATATCGTATTGGACTGACCCACAACCGCACGAGGTTCACCGAATCGACCCGGCGGCGTTCTTTCCGAAACTGGACGTCCGGCTCCCGACCGTACAAATATGCGGCACCGAATACTGCCCGGAAATCCCGCTGGAACTCCGTCTCGTCCCAGCCTGTCTGAATGAACGCCTTCAATGACTGCACGCCACCGATCATGACGAGATTCAGTGGATCTCCGGCACCGCTGCCGTCCGCCCGCTGCGTGCAACACGGGAGGGCGCGCAGCGCTGTTTGTAATTCGTCCTCGGTCTCGATGTGCACCTCGGCCGCATCCGTGAGCGCCTGGAGTTTCTCCCAGTCCCAATCGAATGCCACGCCGGGCACGATGATATAGAAATCGAATATGCGCACATCCTTGTTACTGTACATCTTTACCCGCACCTGCTTCGTGCCGACGGTTTCATTCGCGAACGCGAAACCGGCATTGGTCTGTCCGGGTTGCAGGGATTGGTCAAGGCTGAGGTCCGAGAAGTACGCGTCCATTTCTTTGTTGGTCTGACCACGCATGAAGAAATGGTTTATGTACGCGGCTTCGTGCGCGGAGAAATAATTCGGGTCGAGGCCGCTCATCATGAACCAGAATGGTTTGTCGGTCTTGTTTTCAATCTCCAGCCAGATCGGCTGTATCCCTCGCTTATACAGGCTGACGCCGAACGCCTGCTTCGCCTCCTCACGGCTCAGCACCGAGACGGACACCCGTATGCCCGCGGCCTCCTGCGTCTCAACCCGGTCCTTAAACGTCAATTGGTCGAGCGGTACGGGCCGATAGCTGGCGCAGGCGGTAGCAAACAGAAGTACGATCGTCGCCACGAGCCTGGTCGCGGACCGCGATATTGTGATTCCAGCAGATGTCATCGGTAGCGTGATGCGGGTCATCCCGCAATTATAGTCTGGCTCATCAGGAATCGCTCTTCGTTTCATTCGGCTAGCCGGTTTCCTTTCGGTAGCGAGTCGGCGTAATCCCCTGCATGTTTTTTAAATGTCTTGGTAAAAGCGAGATCCGATTCATACCCGACGCGACTGGCAACTTCGTAAAGCGGTAGCTTTGTCTCCTGCAATAACTCCTTTGGCGCGTTGTACACGCAACCTGGTCAAGTACTCGAACATCGGTTGCCCCACCAGCTCCTTGAATCGTTTCGCAAAAGCGGCTCGGGACATGCCGATTTCTTCTGCCATCTTTTCGAGTGTCCAGGCGGTGTCAGGTTTGTTGTGTAAGTGTTGCAGCGCTTTTGCAATGCGTTTGTCGGATAAGGCCAGCACGAACTGACTTTGCTCAGCGCGACCGAAGTTGATTCGGATCAGTTCTACGAGCACGACTTCGGTGAGTTTGTTCACCACCAGTTCGGCACCGGGTTGCTGAGACATATATTCGGAACTCAGCTGGTCCAGTGTGCCTTTCAGCCACGGATGCTTTAGCAATTCCTCTTCGCGAACTATCGTCAGGGACGGGAAAACATCCAGCAACGGCGTGGCGGTTTCCTGCGTAAAGTCGCAATAACCACAAAGCAATAAAGTCCGGGCCCCGCCGGCCGGCGGGGCTTGCCCGGGCGGTTGGCTGGCCAGCACGTGATCCCGGCCCGGGCTCGACAAACACCAGATCTCCCGGGACCCAGACATTCCGAGCGATTCTCGGATGTCACCCAGCACTCACCCCGGCGGACCAGGTGAAAACTGGCCGAGGTGGTGTCCTTGAATTCCATGCTCCAGGGTGCGTTCAGCTGATCGCAGAAGTACACGCTGCCCTGCACCCGCATGGATCTCAGAATATCGCTTAATACTTCCACTGGCCTCTGAAAGTCTCCAATAAGTATCGTGATATTAGACGATCGATACTATAAATCGATACAAACAATTATAGAAACGATGCCTGATCAACCATATCGTATGCCTCAAGTATTAACAAGCAAGGAGTGGACCGATGGCAAAAGTAGAGATTTACACGAAGAGCTGGTGTGGCTTCAGCGCCCGCGCCAAGGATCACCTGGATCGCAAGGGTGTGAGCTACGAGGAGATCGACGTCACCACCGATGCCGTCCGTGAGATGGAGATGGTCAATCGGTCGCATCGACACACGGTGCCGCAGATTTTTATCGACGGTTACCACGTCGGCGGTAGCGATGACCTGCTGGCCGCGGAAGCCAGTGGACTTTTGGACCGGCTATTGGCCGGCCACAGCGAAGGAGAAGCAGCATGATCAACAGGATATTCAACTTTGTCACCCAGAATTCAGTGATATGGGTAATCGCCCTGGGCTATGCCTACAGCCTGCACGATTTCGCCACTCTGCCTTTCTGAGCCCCAGCAAATAAACGAATCAATGCACTACAAACAGAGGAAACCATGATGACAAACTTCAACGTACACACTATTGATACAGCACCCGATCAGTCACGCTCACTTCTCGAAGGGGCGCAACAGGCCTTTGGGTTTGTTCCAAACCTTATCGGCGTATTGGCGGAATCACCGGCGGCCGCGGAAGCCTACCTGGCACTGGGCCAGATATTCGATAAGAGTTCCCTGACGGCTGTTGAGCGGCAGGTCGCAATCCTGGCTATCAGTCGCTACAACGAGTGCACTTACTGCGTGGCTGCCCATTCGGTCATCGCGTCGATGCAAAAAGTGCCGGCCGATGTGATCGCGGCGATTCGTAATGATCAACCCTATCGCGGACACGAAACTCGAAGCGCTGCGTGTGTTTGCAACAGCAATGGTTGACAAGCGTGGCTGGCTTGCAGATGGGGACGTATCCGCTTGTCTTGATGCCGGTTACAGCAAGGCGCAGATACTCGACGTCGTCCTGGCCGTCAGCCTGAAAACCTTGAGCAATTACGCAAATCACATCACGGAAACACCACTGGACGCGGCATTTGTAAGCCGGGCCTGGCAGCCCGCGAAACCCTATGCAGCCTGAGTGAAAGTCCTGCGACGCACGCTACGGTTGTTGTTGAAACTGAAGCTATAAAGGAGAAGATGATGAAAATACAAGATCGATTTACGGCAAACGCACATTGGTTGCTACGTATTGGTGTGGTCAGTGTGTTTCTTTACCACGGAATCCTGAAGTTCTCGAACCTGGACGGATTCGCCACAATGCTGCCGATTTCCTACACCGAAGTGGTATTCGTGGCACTTGCCAACATCGGCAGTGTTCTGGTGATACTGGGCGGTTTTCGTAACGACATACTTTCCGATCTGGCAACACGGATTGGTGCCGCCTTGAATATTCCGGTGATGGTTGGGGCGATCGCCCTGGTTCACTGGGGACGCTGGAACTTTGTACCAACGGATACGCACCCGATGGGCGGCATGGAATTTCAGGTGACCCTGGTGTTGTTGATGTTGTACCTGGTCATCACCGGGAATAAGGGCGTTCAACCCGTGGTTACTCAGGCATCGACGGCATGATCGAGTCGGGAAAACAGGGGTTGAACCTCGGTTCGACCCCTGTTACTTCCAGGCGGCGAAATCCGGATCCGGCTGCCAGCCGGCCGGTGGTTCGGCCTTCGGCGGCACACCCTTGTAGTTCTCCGGGCCGAGATCCAATGAAGAAACATCCATGACATAGGAATACAGGGCGCGGCTTCCTGGTTCACCGCGGGTAAATACCATTTTCTTGCCGTCCGGGGAGAACGCGCCCATGCCGTCCCAGCCGGGATTGTAAGTCAGCCGCACCGGCTCGCCACCGGCCATATCGGCGAGAAACAACTCCCAGTTACCCCGTTCGAGGATACGCACGACCAGAAAGTGTCGTCCGTCCGGTGCCGGGTACGGGGCCCAGTTCGTGTCGTTGGTGAAAGTGCGGGGCTGCACATCACGGTCCGCGCCGACAATCTTCAGCGAGAAAATATTCATCGGCGTCTGCGTGCGGGTGCCGTTTTTCCTGTCCAGTTCCTCTAGTCGCTCTTTCTCGCTTTGTTTCCAGGCCCGGAAGATGACCGTCTCGCTGTCGGGCATGAAATAGGCCTCGCCTTCTTGCCAGTCCTCGGTAAAGGTGAGCTGCGTCTGTTCCGTCCCATCGGCCTGCATGCGCCAAAGGTCGGCGTTGCCATCGATCTGGCGGCCGAAGACAATCCACTTGCCGTTGGGAGAGACGGTGCCCTCGGCGTCGTACCACTGGTTATTGGTCAGGCGCTGGACATTCTTGCCATCCAGATCCGATGAGTAGAGTTCGGCGCCCTGTGGATAGTCAGTGTCATCCGACCAGTTGCCAGCCGGCATGTCGTCGATGTGATCGCGGGTGGACGTCCAGAGCAATCGTTTGCCGTCCGGATAGAACCAGGAGCAGGCATCCATGCCGCGATCATTGATGCGGCGGATGTCCTCGCCCGTATCCGTGAAGGTATAGGTCAGAGCGCCGCCAACTTTTCGTTCACCCGGGTCCTGGGCATCCGGATCCTTGACCTGGGCGATCAGGTGCACGCCGTCGGGGGCGTAATAGGCTTCGCCGTTCTCGGCCAGGTTGGGAACCTTGTACATCGGCAATTCCCGGGGGTCTGGTGCAGATGCCGTGGACTCGGCTGCGACAACGTTAACCCCGGTCAGCATCGCGGCGGCAACAAGCAGACAAATCCTGGGGCCAAAGGTGCACATGATAGTCTCCTCAGTAAGACATGACTGAAGTATCAGGCAGGGACATGGCAATATCAATTCAGTGCCGTATCGAGGTTTAAACGAACTGCGGTTCGACCCCTATATAATAAGAGTCGTATAAATAGCGTCGGTAGATTATGCAATGACACAAAAACTCCAAACCAAAACCATCTGGATCACTGGCGCCTCGTCTGGCGTCGGCGAGGGCATGGCCACCGTCTTCCACCGCGAGGGCGCGGACATCATTATTTCCGGTCGGCGGGAGGCTGAACTCGAGCGCGTTAAAGCATCCTGCACCGCCGGGCCTGGCAGTGTCACAGTCGTGCCGTTCGATATCACGGACCCGGTCGGCCGCGAGGCCGCCGCAGCGTCGGTGCTCGAACAGTTCAAGCGAATCGATATCCTCGTCAACAACGCCGGCATTGGTCAGCGCAGCCTGGCGAAAGATACGACGCTGGATGTTGACCGCCGCGTCATGGAAGTCGATTTCTTCGCTCCCATTGCACTGACCAAGCTCGTTTTGCCGCGCATGATCGAGCAGCAGGGCGGCCTGATGATCGTGACATCGTCGGTGGCCGGCAAGCATGCCGTGCCTTATCACACGGCGTATTGTGCGGCGAAACATGCGTTGCATGGCTACTTCGATACGCTGCGTATCGAGCACCTGAAAGACAATATCGACGTCATGTTGCTGGTGATCGCCGGTATCAGCAGCAACGTGTTCGAACACGCGTTGACCGGTGACGGTTCTGAATACGGCAAGAGCGATCATAAGTCTGGCGGCGGCATGACGGCCGAGGCCTGTGCAGAACGCGTCGTCGAGGCCATCGTCAATCGCGAACCTGAAGTCGTGATCAGCATCGAGGCAGCGCTGCAGGCGATGCGTCTGAAAGACAAAGACCCGGCCGCGTTCACCGAGCGCATGGCCAACATGATGGATTGGATGGCGAACCAATAGGAGAATAGACAGGGGTCGAATTCACGGCTGTCCCACCACATAATCGCGAAAGGGCGAGAATAGCCCGTAGGAGCGGCATCTTGCCGCGATCGATGATCCGTACCGCACCAATCGCTTAAAAAACTGCAGTTCGACCCCATCAACCAAAGATCGCTTAGAAAAACCGCAATAGTGCGCCGAACTGTAGCGCCAACTCAGGACTCTGCAGCGTCTCGGGTTGACCGACGAACACGACTGTACCGTCAGATGTCGGCAGCCAGCCAGTGACGCCGATCTGCAGCAGAAAGCTCCAGGCATCCCGTGGCTCACTGGCGCCGCACCGTAAGCCGGCGCCTCCAACCAAACCGAATCGATCGATCGCGGCGGAGCGTTCCGCGGTGAGTTCGCCTTCACCTTCGAGCCGCTCACTTCGCCAGCCCGCACCTATTGCAGCGTATGTCTCGAGCCAATCGAGATCGGCCACCGGCCGGGCCGCGAACTCCATGGCCAGGGATAGCTGGGTTGTCGCCACAAAGTGTGTCACCGAACTACCGAATGCGGGCTTGCCGTAAAAAACGTCGAACAACCCTGTTTTTTGGAACTTCGCGGCGCAATTCACGAATTCGCAGAGAGTCCAACGCCCCTGCGCGTTTACATAAACATCAGGCATCGTCAGTCCAAGCTGTACACCGAATTCATGGTTATTTATCCGCTGCCCGGATGAAACCAGGCTGATATGTCCGTAAGCTGAATCATTATCGAAATTTTGCTCGGTTTCGATGATCAACGGACCGTAGCGAAATCCGAGCACTAAACTCGCGCCGTCCTCGAACTCGGCCGTCTCGCGCTGCACGTTGTCGCGATCGTAGCCTTCACGCCAGTCGGCCTGGGCGCCGATCCAGGCCTGAAAACCACCTTTGCTTGCAACCCCCATCAACCCGAGGTTTGTATCCCACTGCCCGTCACTGGTGACCAGGGTCGCGGCGCGGCCCCAATACCCAAATTGCCAGTCTGCGCCAAGTAACGGAACGGACACATCGCGTTTAAGAGTGCCGTTGCGATCCAGCCGCACCCACAGAGTCGCATCGACCCTGTCGGTATCGACATAGGGCATGTCCTTGA
>PVMK01123355.1_pt1 | contig 18549 bp, 25 predicted proteins | sample 1853481 | NCBI WGS metagenome assembly PVMK01 (sample SAMN08533507, study PRJNA380276) | Marine sediment metagenome, whole genome shotgun sequencing project. | reverse complement strand
GGATGGCGTTGAAGTGGTGTACGCGACGGACGCGACTACGCATCACTATGCGGCGCTGTATCGGCAGCTTCGGCAGCAGGGGACGCCTATTCCGACGAACGACTTGTGGATTGCGGCGTTGGTGACGGAGCATGGGGCGAGGTTGTTTACGTGCGATGCGCACTTTGAGGAGCTGGCGCAGCTTGATTTGGTGTGAGCGGGCGCGGCTAGACCAGCTTTGCGAAGCCCTTGTTGACCAACTCCTGATTCAAGTACCAGCCGTTTAAGAACGTGTGCTCGATGCCTCGCCTGTTGAACACGTAGAACACGTGGGCGACGTATCTGCGGTGGATGTCGTATTTGCGCGTGTTGACGATGACGGTGCGGGCGACGGCGAGTTGTTTGCGGACGAAGCGGCGGCCGGCGGCGCCTTCGGGGGTGTCGCGGGGCGGGGCGTCGATGCGGGCGAGGCGGATCGGTTGGCGGCGGATGACTTCGAAGCCTAGGTCGATGTCGAGGAGGAGGGTGTCGGCGTCGATGACGTCGCGGACTTCGGCTTTGTAGAGGTAGCTTCGGTCGGTGGGGCGCGGGTTGAGCCGTCCGGCTAGCGCGAAGATGGTCATCGAGGTAGCGAAGCTCTTCTAGGGACCTACGCGCCTCATCGCACCTCGGGCGGCTGCGGCATTGGAACACCAGGACAGTTCGAGCCTCCGCGGTATTTCCGACACGCGCCAACCTCGTTCACCCGCTAGAATCGCGAGATACGGATGGGTTGGTTCGGAAAGATTGTTGGAGGCGGCGTTGGTGCGCTCATTGGGGGGCCGGCTGGGGCGGCGGTTGGTTTTGGTCTCGGCACCTTGTTTGATAGGGCGACGTCGGAAGGCGCTCACGGGTTCGACGAAGGACTGCTAGCCGGGTCACAGGCGAACACGTTGGCCGACGAGACGGGCATCCAGATCGTAGTGCAAGCTACCACTGCGCTTCCCGACTCGGCGCTCTGCGCGATTATCTTCTTGTCCGAGAACGAGCAGCCGCTTTCTCCGAGTCGTCGTTCGGGGGATCGATTCCGCACGAATGATGGGTCAACTGGTCATCGGCGGCGCGGTGAGTGGCAACACGATCTTGGCCTACCTACCAAGTGGGGCCGTTCCGTCGCGGGTCTCCACGAAGATCTACGCAGTCGTCCAACTCGTCGAAATGCGCAGCGGTCGTGCTGCGGTTGGGCTCGGGCAGACACCGTTCCTCATGGAAGCGCCCGCGCCGCGTCCCTGGTGCCAGGTCGAGCTGATCGAGCCACTCGTTCTGCTGGCAATGCGCGTCGCACGCGCGGATGGCGTGCTGCATCGTGAGGAGATTCGGCAAATCCGGGGACGCATGGAGGCGATGTTCGAGCTCGAGCCACGCGACCAGGAGGCTCTTCGGACGACGATGAAGTCGACCAAGCCCTGGCTCACGAATGGCGCGCTACTCGACGTAGCTCACCGAAGGCTACCGATGATTGAAATGGAGCACGTCATCGAGCTCCTCGTCGGGGGTGGCGCACGCCGACGGCGCGATCTTTCCATCCGAGGTGAAGGTCATCCGGGAGCTCGTCATGGGTTACTACGGTGCTTCGCGCGCGGAGTGGGCCTCCGTGGAGAGGGCGCTTGGACTCGGGGTCGTGCAGGAGCCGGTGCGGGAGGTGGTGCAGGTCGACCACTGGACCGTGCTTGGGCTCTCACATGGCGCGACGCGAATCGAGATCAAGAAGGCGTATCACGCGAAGATGCTCGCCTACCATCCGGACAAGGTGGCGACCTTGGCGGAGGAGTTTCAGGAGCTGGCGCATCAGAAGACGATTGAGATTCGGGCGTCGTATGAGGCGTTGCTGCTGATTGTCGGGTGAGCTGGGCGTTTCCGTCTTTCTATCCCTCTATCTGTTGTGTTGGCGGGCACCGGCGGGCGACGATCGCCCCGCCATCTCTTCGCGGCCAACCGTGCGAAATCGCTGAAGCAAGCACTGGCACGATGGATGCAGTGCTGAAAGGCGTGAACACGCAAAAACTCAAGCCGAACACCCATATTCGACTAGGCAGCACATATGCTGTACGCTAATCATGCCGATTTCGGGAAAAGAAATCGTGCGGCGGCTCAGGAAACTCGGGTGGGAAGTCGTCGGGCAACGAGGCTCACACGTCAAGATGCGAAAAGGAAAGCGTGGCACAATCGTTCCTGTACACGGAAACAAGTCACTCAAACGAGGCCTGCTTCACGGCATCGAGAAGCAGACCGGCGAGAAAATCCTGTGATTGAGTATCAAGCCAAGCTGCACAAGGAGGGTCCGGGCTACTGGGTAGACTTCCCGGACCTGCCCGGCTGCTTCTCTGAAGGCGATTCTCGGGAAGAGGCGCTCGGCAACGCGCGCGAGGCACTCTCACTCTGGCTAGAAGAGGCACGCGACCCCGATTGGACCGTTCCAGTGCCCAAAGCACGGAAGGGCAGACAGTACGCATGGGTCGCGCCCTACGAGGACGTCGCAATCCCACTGATGATCCGCAGGGCCCGCCAGCGAAAGGGACTGTCCCAACGCGCACTCGCCAAGAAGCTCGGCATGAGCGTGCAGCAACTTCAGAAGCTCGAGTATCCGGGGAAGTCGAACCCCACCGTGAGGACCCTCGCGGCAGTCTCGCGGGCGCTCGACGAGCAACTTCGAATCGAGCTCGTGGCGTGAGGGGGGGTCATGCGGGTTGCGCTCGAGGATGGACGGAAGCTGGAGGTACCCATCGCCTGGTTCCCGCGTTTGCGAGAAGCCACGCCCGAGCAGCGGGAGGACCTGCGGCTCATTGGCGGCGGCATTGGCATTCATTGGCCGCAACTCGACGAAGACCTGTCGATCCGCGGCCTGCTGTTTCCGCATCCGGAAGGCGCGCAACGCGTGGGCTAGCGACTCAGTAAAACGGCGTCCTCGTGTAGCTCTGGTCTGGCGAAGCTTGGAGCTTGGTCTGCCTGGTTGAAAGGTCGGAGTGCCCATGCTTCCCTCCGGCTTCCGGCATGCGCGAAACGGTTGAACAGTGGCTGAAGCTAGCGGGCTTGAAAGAGTCGGCGATCGATGCGTCGACTACGCTTGTTCTGCTGTTCGCCGTGTTGGCCCTGGCTTGGGTTGTCGATTTCGTAGTCCGTAAGGTCCTGCTCCGCTTCGCAGCCGTGCTTGCCAAGCGCACTGAAGCCAAGTGGGACGACAAGCTTCTTGAACACCGGGCGTTTCACAGGGGCGCGCACATCGCTGGGGCGTTGGTCGTCTACGCCTTAGCGCCCGCGGTTTTCGCAAATTGGCCCACGCTCAACGCGATTATCCGCAACGTGCTCGAGGCGTATGTGGTGCTGGTGACGTTGTTGGCATTCACAGGAGCGCTTCGAGCGTTTTTGGACATCTATCAAGCCAACCACCCTGAAAGCCGAGTCCCGATACGCGTGTTGGTCCAAGCGGCGAACATCGCGATGTGGTTCATCGGTTTGATCATCATCATTGCGCTTCTCATCGATCAATCGCCGACTGTCTTGCTAGGCGGACTTGGGGCGATGACCGCGGTACTGGCGATCGTCTACAAGGACTCGCTGCTCGGTTTCGTCGCCGGCATTCAAATCGCATCGAATGATCTGCTTCGCAAGGGCGATTGGATCGAGATGCCCGACTACAACGCCGACGGCGACGTGACCCAGATAGGGCTAACGACCATCAAGGTGCAGAACTGGGACAAGACGATCACGTCGATCCCGTCCTATGCGATTATCACCGCTAGCTTCAAGAATTGGCGCGGGATGAGCGAATCCGGCGGGCGGCGCATCAAGCGCGCGATCCAAATCGACATGAACAGTGTGGAGTTCTGCACGCAGGACATGATCGATCGGTTTCGCAAGATCGACGACTTGAAAGATTACATCGACGGAAAACAAACGGAGCTTCAAGACTGGAATGCGAAACGCAACATCGACGACAGTGTGCTCGTCAACGGCCGGCGCATGACGAACCTCGGGACGTTCCGAGCTTACCTAGTCTCGTATCTTCGAAACCACCCGATGATCAACCAAGACATGACTTTTTTGGTGCGCCAGCTACCACCGGCCGCTGAGGGCTTGCCGATCGAGATCTATGTGTTCAGCGGCGACAAACGCTGGGCGGCGTACGAGGACATCCAATCGGACATCTTCGATCACATCTTGGCGGTGATCCCGGAGTTTGACCTGCGGGTGTATCAACAACCAAGCGGGAAAGACGTCCAGGAACTTGCTTCCTTCGGACAAGGGCTCTAACGGCCTGCCAACTGCTGCTGAAGCGCTACTGCCACACGCTTGCCGTCGAGCGCCGCGCTCACGATTCCGCCCGCGTAGCCGGCCCCCTCGCCCGATGGGTAGAGACCTCGGACATCCGGTGATTCGAGCGTGTCGTCCCTGCGAGGGATCCGTACCGGCGAGCTCGTCCGTGATTCGACGCCTAGCAGAACCGCGTCGTCGCTTAGAAACCCCGGCATGCGGCGGGCGAAGGCTTCGAGCCCACCACGGATGTGCGCGGAGACCCGTAGTCCCGTGCAATCGAGCACTTCATCGACGCTCGTCGCTGTGAGGCCCGGCCTGTAGCTGCTCTTGGGAGCTACGCTGGAGCCTCGGCGCGCGAGGAAATCCTTCATCATCGTGGCCGGGGCACGAAGGTCGCCGCCACCCGCCACGTAGGCAGCACGTTCGATCTGTTGCTGGAAGTGGATGCCGCCGAGCGGTCCTTCGAACCCCTGAGCTTGCCAGTCCGCTGGTTCGATCCCTGCGACGATTCCTGAGTTTGCAAATGGTGAGTCGCGCTTCGACAGACTCATGCCGTTGACCACCTGGGCGCCAGCTTCGGTCGTTGCCGGAACGATCCAGCCGCCCGGACACATGCAGAAGCTGAACACACCCCGATCTTCGATGGTCGCGGCAAGTCGATAGTAGGCGCTCGGGAGGGCTGCATGCCCGACGTCGCGGCCGTACTGGATCTTGTTGATCAGCGCCTGCGGATGTTCGACCCGCACACCCATGGCGAATGGCTTCGGCTCCAAGACGACGCTCATCTCGTGAAGCATTTGGTACACGTCACGTGCGGAATGCCCCGTGGCGAGGACCACGGCATCCGCCTCGAACGAACGTCCATCCGCGAGCTCGACCGCGCTCACCTTCCGGTCGGCGCCCTGACCATCGACGACGATGCGCTCGAGCTTGGCCTCGAAATGGAACTCCACACCCACGTGCTCGAGCCGTTCGCGCAGCATGGTTACGACCTTGGGCAAGCGATTGCTTCCAATGTGCGGCCGTGCGTCCTCCAGAATTGCGGTGGGCGCACCATGGAGCGCGAGGATCTCCAGCACGTCGCGAACCGAGCCCCTCTTGTGCGCCCTCGTGTACAGCTTGCCGTCGCTGTACGTCCCTGCGCCGCCTTCTCCGAAGCAGTAGTTGCTGTCCGCGTCGACTTTGCCCTCGCGATTGAGGAGAGCGATGTCACGACGTCGGGGCTGTACCGGCTTACCGCGATCGATGATTCGGCTCGCGATGCCGTGTCGGGCGAGCTCGTAGGCACAGAAGAGGCCTGCCGGGCCGGAACCCACAATCACCACTCTTGCGGGAAGACGAACATCTCGGGGGTGAGGAAGGGCCCATTGGTCGGCAGGCATCCCCGGTCCGGTGCCGAGCAGGACGTGGACGCGCGTGCCCTTTCCGCGTGCGTCGATCGCGCGCCGCAATACATGAAGCTCTGGCAGATCTTCGACTGGCACGGCGAGCTTCTTGGCCGCGAGCGCGCGCATGGCCTCGGGGTCCTGCGATTCGTCGAGGGTGAGGCGCAGCTCGATCTGGCGATCGGTGGCTGGCGGCGACATCCCTAGAGTGGGCGGACGTTCTCCGCGCGGGGCCCCTTGGGACCTTGGCCCTCGTCGAATGAGACCCGCTGTCCTTCGCGCAAATCTTCGAAGCGCACGCCTTCCACGTTCGACATGTGGAAAAAGATATCGTTGCCGGGAGAGGTTTCGATGAACCCGAAGCCCCGGTCGGTGAGACGCTTGATTGTACCTTCAGCCATGTTGTATTCGTTCCTGCTCGAGATTGTCGGTAGCCCCGGTAGCTCGCAGCCGCTGTGGCGGCGAGGGTGCAAATCACCCCGGGACTGGCTTCGTAGCCCAAATCGCGTCCGATGTCTCCGGATCGCGTTCGATTTCGTCAAGGGTCCACCTCGGTGGGGTTATTATGCTCTCGGCATGACTTCGGCCTCGCTGAACGCGCCTCTCCGCCATGCCGCCAAGCTCGCGGAGGGCGAGCAAATCGCACTGGACGCATTCCACATGCGCGCGCTGCGCCAGCGGGAGATCAAGGAGAAAGAGGCCTTTACCATCGTCGACCGCGAGGGGCATTTCTTTCGCGCATCGCTGAAGGTGATGAAGAAGAGCGGCGGCGAAGCCCTCGTCTACGAACGCATGGCCGGCTCTACCGAGTCGCCAGTAGAGATCACCCTGCTCTGCGCCGTGCTCGCACGGCAGCGAATGCTCGCCGTGATCCAGAAGGCCACCGAGCTAGGCGTTGCGCGCATCATTCCCGTGCTCTCGGAGCGCTCGGTGCCGCGCGATGGTCTCGAGCATGAAAAGGCCCATGCATGGCCGAAGCAGGCCTTGCGGGCTGCGCGCCAGTGCCGACGCGCGAGCTTGCCCGAGGTGCGCGAGGCCATCGAGCTCACCTCCATCCTGGAGGATGACTGCTTCACCGAAGCCGACCTGTGCGTCTACCTCGACGACCGAGCACAGAGTCGTTCCGCCCTCGACAACGCCGCTCCGCGTGCAGCCCGCGCGGGACTTCGCATCGTCTTCGCGGTGGGCCCCGAGGGAGGTTGGAACGACGCGGAGCGCGCCATGCTCGAGAGGCGTGGCGCTCTCCCCCTTCGGCTCGGCGGACGCGTTCTACGCGCGGAAACCGCCGTGCTCGCGGGGCTCACGCTCCTACAACACGCGTACGGCGATATGTAACCGCAAAGAGAAGAAGGCCAAGAAGGCAGAAAAGTCCGCCAAGAAAGCCGTCCAGACGGGACTAGGCATTCCGCACAGCTAGAGGACAGGCTACCCCCTCGCGAGCGCGAATAGTCGACTTCGAAAGACCGGCACAGGGACCTGGGAGCAGACCACCACGAGGACGTGAACGCGTCGGTGCTCTATTGCCTCGGAGAGATGTCAGGTAGCGGGGTGCTGGTGCTGGAACTCGGCGCGGCGGCAACGGACCCTACTCGGTCTCCGAGCTCTCGGCCGGCGGGAACTGCAGCTTCTTCGTTGCCGTCTGACCGCCCGTGAGGGCCGGACCCACCGTGTTCCCGGACATCGTATGCCTGGAAGCGCGTCTGAACAAGGTGGCGAACCTGGCGGAGGAGTTTCAGGAGCTGGCGCATCAGAAGACGATTGAGATTCGCGCGTCGTATGAGGCGTTGCTGCGGGTTGTTGGCTGAACTGGGCGTTTCTGTCTTTTGTTGGCTCTCTGAAGGCCAAGAAGGCAGAAAAGTCCGCCAAGAAAGCCGTCCAGACGGGACTAGGCATTCCGCACAGCTAGAGGACAGGCTACCCCCTCGCGAGCGCGAATAGTCGACTTCGAAAGACCGGCACAGGGACCTGGGAGCAGACCACCACGAGGACGTGAACGCGTCGGTGCTCTATTGCCTCGGAGAGATGTCAGGTAGCGGGGTGCTGGTGCTGGAACTCGGCGCGGCGGCAACGGACCCTACTCGGTCTCCGCGCTCGCGGCCGGCGGGAACTGCAGCTTCTTCGTTGCCGTCTGACCGCCCGTGAGGGCCGGACCCACCGTGTTCCCGGATCATCGTATGCCTGGAAGCGCGTCTGAACAAGGTGGCGAACCTGGCGGAGGAGTTTCAGGAGCTGGCGCATCAGAAGACGATTGAGATTCGCGCGTCGTATGAGGCGTTGCTGCGGGTTGTTGGCTGAACTGGGCGTTTCTGTCTTTTGTTGGCTCTCTTCATGTCATTTCGATAACGGCGCGGACTTCGGCTATGTAGAGGTAGCTTGGATTGTACGGGGCCCTGCCCTTTTCTGGCGTCGTTGCGGGCTACAGGATCCGCCGGTATTCTCGCTGGAGATGCGGGTCCCGAAGCAGCTATTCATGGCCATCGTGCCGGTGTCGGTTTGGTTTAGCAGTCGGCCGTGGCTCAACTTCGCGACGCGGCCTTTGATGCGCGGGCTCGCGGCGGCAACGATGCGGGTGCGCAAGGCACAGCCTCAAACGACGGTCGAGGAGATCGGCGAGGAGTGGCAACGAATGTTTCCGTCGCGCAAGGGTGTTCCCATCACCAGCGTCGAAAACGACACGGTCTATGCCGAAATCCATATCACTTGCCCGCACCGCGGCACCGGCAACGTCGAAGGCTGCTACCGCATGATGGAGTACGACCGCAAGATGCTCGAGGGCATCGGTGGCCAGTTCGTCGTGCTTCGGTCCCAGGCGGAGCCCGGCGTGGAAGTCTGTCAGGTCGCGATGCGCAAGGCCGATGTTCCGGTGGACGACCTAGTGCCGGCTCATGTACGGGCTCGCCGGGGCAATCTGGAACCGTCCTAGCTGGCGAAATTGAGGAAGCGGAGCAGCTCGACCATGACCGCGGTGTCGTGCTCGCAGTAGGCGACGAGTGCGCAACTCTTGCCGTGAGTGGGCGATGACTCGGTATGACGAATCGAACCGACGAACCCGGAGCGGCGGGCGCCTCGCTCTCCAGGACCAGCTCGATCGGGCTGGCCTGAAGATGAACGGGCACGTGGAGGCGGCAGAAAGTCAAGATGACTAGTGCGCTAGTCATTGATTGACTAGCTCACTAGTCTATAATCATGAAGTCGAAGGACATCATCAAGCGCATCGAGAGACTGGGTGGGCGTGTGGTCGCCAAATCCGGCAAGGGCTCTCACACGAAGCTGGCCTGTCGATGCGGCACCTATAAGACAACTGTTCCCAAGGACGACAACGTGCACCCGAAGACCTGCAAGAGCATTGAGATTGCGCTGGCGCCCTGCTTTGGTGACGGCTGGCTGAAGGGGGGCCGGTGATGGACGATGACGGCCTGCTGCCCGGCAAGGGGAGCTACACGGCGGTTTACTCGCGCGAACCGGACGGCGCTTGGATTGTGTACGTGCGTGGGCATCGGCACGAGATTCATACGTTTGCGCGGTCGCTGCGGCGTGCGCGTGAGAACATCCGGGACGCTCTTTCGCTTTGGTACGACGATGCCGATACGGCAACGATTGTCGACCGCATTGAGCTTGCGCCGGCGCTCAAGGAGGAACTTGCGACGACTGAGGAGCTCGCGCGGCTCCATTCCAAGATGTCGCGGGAACTGGCGGCTAAACGGCGGCGGGCGGTTCGGGCACTTCAGAAGAGCGGCATGGGGACCAGGGACATCGCGGAGCTGCTAGAGCTGTCGCAGCAGCGGGTGAGTCAGATTGCGCGCGGGACGCGGTAGGGGCGTCGCTGGCGACTAGGCGACGAGCCGCCATGCGTCGTCCGCGCACTCGAAGCGCATCGGGACGTGTTCAGTGGTTTCGGAGAGGTCGGTTGCTAGGTGGTCGAGCGAGTAGTCTTGCGCGGGTGTTCCAACGGATACCGCGAGCCGCAGTAAGCGCTCCGCGGAGGCGCCCATTCGTTGGCCCGCTTCCCACCGAGAGACGGTTGCGGCGTCGACGCCCATGTGCCGAGCGAAGTCTACGCCCGACCAGCCGAGGGCTTTTCTGAGAAAGCGGATTTCTGCGCCGGAGAGCCGGCTGGGCTGTCGGATGAGCGCGTCGGCAAGGGCCTGGTTTAGCTGCACGATGAGAGGAATCTCGACTTCGAAATCGCCGCATGCGGCGCAGCGATGCACCGGGACGTTGACTAGGGTCGCCCCGATCCCCCCGCGGTCATACAGGTACGTCTCGCTCTTGGTCTTTGTTGCGGAACCGCAGTGCATGCATTTCATGTTCAGAACCTCCAAGCTGTGACGACAACGAGCGACGCCTCTGATCGAAAGGCCACGACAACCGCGGTGCGTTGAGCCTTCACGCAGTATCGCCAACTGCCGTTCTCAAACTCGCCGGGGCCCGGGAAGCCCCCGCGCAGCACGTTCACGATGTCTATCTCTGCCAAGTCGTCTTTCGCGATTTCCTCGAGGGCGTGCTTGCTAAAACGAACGGAGCCCTCAGACAGGATTCGCCGGATCAACCGCCGACAGTTCGGCGGGTCGAGTGGCTCATCGATGTCTTGATATATTATCATGAATTGATTAAATGGCAATCAGGGCTGACTGCTCGAAATCACGGCCTAAATGGGTTTGGGCTGTGATTTGCCGTGCATTGCGAAGCGGACACTCGAGCCGCTTATCGGACGGAGTGGCGAGACGGTGCGACAGCAGCCGGGTGGCTGGCGGGCGCCGGCGGAGTCTGGGCAATCCGGCGGTGGCGTGCGGCTAGGTGGTTGGAATGACTTGCGCGGTCGTTGGCACGCGGTGTGCTTTGTCAGAAGGTATGGACGCGAGTTTGGACGTAAGTGTTGGGCTGGTGGATGCGGCGGCGGTGCAGCGTGTTGGTAAGGGGCGACTGCTCGGGGACTTCGCTGCGCTCGTCAGCAAGGACCGAAGCTGTACAGCCGATTTGCTGGTTTACATTGGGGAGATTGATCGGCGGAAGCTGTACCTCGAGCATGCGTATCCTTCGATGTTTGCGTTTTGTACGAAGCGGTTTCGGATGTCGGAGGCTGTGGCTGCGAAGCGGATCCGGGCCGGCCGTGCGGCCTGTGCTTTTCCCTGCATTTTGGGGATGGTTCGGCGGGGGGAGCTGCATCTGAGTGGGGTGCATCAGCTGGCGGGGCACCTTACCGAAGAGAACCATCGGGAGGTGCTGCGGCGGGCGAAGCATCGGAGCATGCGGGAGATTGATGTGCTGATTGCGGAGATCGCTCCGAAGCCTGATGTGGCGGCTATGATCCGTGCGCTGCCTGGGCAGCGCGCGGACTGCGCCGGCAACACGACGCAACAACCGGCTGAGCGCTGCCGTAGCGCGACAGAGCGACGCGCGGACTTTCCCGGCAGCACGATACCGAAACGAGCGGTGGGCGAGCCTTTGAACAAACGAGCTCTTGATGCACCGGCTCGAAAGCCGAGGGGGCTGGCTACTCCTCTGTCTCCGCTTTCGCCGCGGCGCTACAAGTTACAGGTGACGATTGGGCAGGAGGCTCGGGACAAGCTTGCTGAGTTGCAGGCTCTGCTGAGTCATCGGATTCCTGATGGGGATGTTGCGGCGGTGATCGAGCAGGCGTTGGATGCGCTGTTGGTTGAGACCAAGAAGAGGAAGGCGGCGGTGACGGAGAGGCCGCGGTCCGAGGTGAGGACTGGGGGGAAGAAGACGCGGGCGATTCCGGCGCGGGTTCGGCGTGAGGTGTTTGAGCGGGATGAGGGGCAGTGTGCATTCGTGGATGGCGAGGGTCGGCGGTGCGGGTCGAGTTGGCAGGTGGAGTTTCATCACCGAGTTGCCTTTGCGAAAGGGGGCTTGCACGGGGTGGAGAATGTCGAGCTTCGGTGCCGGGGGCACAATCAATACGAAGCGGAGTTGGAGTACGGGCGGGAATTCATGGCGGTCAAGAGGCGGGGGGTTGGCTGACGGAGGACGGGCTGGTTGCGAGACGACGGGCTGACTGATTGCATTTGGTGCAGGCAGTGCCTATAGTGTGTGAATGCAGTATACGATTCGCAATCTCCCTGCGCGGCTGGATCAGTTGATTCGGAAGCGGGCTAAGGATGAGGGGAAGAGTCTCAATACGGTTGCGGTGGAGGCTTTGATGCAGGCGTTTGGGTTGCGAGGGAGCTTGGAACCGAATCGGGATGTGTCGGAGTTGGTGGGGACTTGGGTAGAGGATGCGGCGGTGGATGGGGCGCTCGAGGCGCAGCGTTGCATCGATGATGAGATGTGGCGGTGAAGCTGGCGCTCGATACGAATCGGTATGTGGACTTGATGCGGGGGGACGCGGAGGTGCGTGCGCTGGTGGAGGGTGCGCGCGTGGTGATGGTTCCGTTTGTGGTGTTGGCGGAGCTTCGGGCTGGGTTTGCGGTGGGGACGCAGGGGCGTGCGAACGAGCGGTTCCTCCAGCGGTTTTTGGCGACGGCTGGGGTTGAAGTGGTGTATGCGACGGATGCGACTACGCATCGCTATGCGACGCTTTATCGGCAGCTTCGGCAGCAGGGGACGCCTGTGCCGACCAACGACCTGTGGATTGCGGCGTTGGTGACCGAGCATGGGGCGAGGTTGTGTACGCGGGATGCGCACTTTGGGAAGTTGGCGCAGCTCGATGTGGTGTGAGGGGTGCGGCTAGACGGGCTTGGCGAGGCCTTTGGGGGCGGCTTGGGCGGTGTCGTAGGTCGCCCGTTACCGCTCGCGCCGCTTCAACGTTGAATCAATCGACTTCAGCGCTCGCGAGATGTCCTGAAGCGCGCGGGTGCTGTCTTGCGACTTCAGTGTTCTGGCGATCTCTTGGAGGGCGCGCGTGCTGTCTTGTGGGGGGTCTGCGCTGTACGCCCCGGCGAGCGCGGGGCCGATGCCCATTCCGATGAGTACACCGAGCGCGAGGGCGGTGGCGGTTCGTTTCATAGCGTCTCTCCTTTAATGGAACGACGCCAGTCTAGCGCCCTTCCCTCACAGTGGCGGGATCCTGATTTCGATGGGTGGGGACGAGTAGCCGCGCTCGGCGGCCTAGAGACGCGCCAGGCTTCTGGCGCTACACTGAGGCAATGCCCTTGACGAGACGAGCTTTTGGGCGCCGTGTGTTGGTGGGCCTGACCGCGACCACACTGGTGGGAAATGGCGGGTGCACCTCGAGCGATGTGAGCGCGACGGACGCGGGTGCGGGGGGTACGGGCGGCGGGGATGGCGGCAACGGCTGCATACTGTATCCGCAGCAAACCGAGGGGCCGTTCTACCTCGACCTAGACTCGCTCCGCCGGGACATCACCGAAGGCAAGGCGGGCATGCCGCTGAGCGTCATCGTGCGAGTGCAGAGCGAAAGCTGCGCGCCTCTCAAGGATGTGGCGGTTGACGTGTGGCATTGCGACGCCGATGGCGTGTACTCGGGCTTCGCGGGGCAGCTCGGCGGGCTCGACACGACTGGGGAGACGTTTCTGCGCGGGACGCAGGTCACGGATGCCGATGGCGTCGCGGAGTTCGAGAGCATTTACCCGGGCTGGTACCCGGGGCGGACGACGCATATCCACTTCAAGGTCCACACGTCGAGCACCAGCGAGGCTACGTCACAGCTGTACTTCCCCGAGGAGGTGACTGCTGGGATCTACGCGACGTCGCCCTACGACGCCCGCGGGCCGAAGGACACTCCGAACGCGGCGGATGGGATCGCCAACGCCAACCCGGCGCCACTCGCGATGGTTAGCGGGGATGAGGACTCGGGGTTTGTTGCGATGATTGCTGTGACGGTGGCGTAGGGGAAGAGGACCTCGATGGATACGTCGATGCGAACGAGTTCCTCGAGGAGCTCCTGGGGCCGCTCACCTTCGGGAACATGCTGTGGAGCATTCGCATGTGTGACGAGCTCAGCCAGACGGAGTTCGCCGAGATGCTGGGCGTCGGCCGCTCACACATCTGCGATGTCGAAAAGGGGCGGAAGGTCGTGAGCCCGGAGCGCGCTGCTGCTTGGGCGAAGATTCTTGGGTACAGCGACATCCAATTCGTCCGTCTCGCGCTTCAGGACCAGCTCGACAAGGCCGGGGTGAAGATGAGTGTGACGGTGGAGGCGGCGTAGCGCTGCCTAGACGACCTTGGCGACTTGGGTTGTCCCGAAGTTCTCGCAGGGAAACGTGCCACCGAAAAGCCTCATGCGAACCTTCACAGGTCTCCCGGCGCGGCGCGGGTCGAGGCATACTATCGGCTCGCGGCCGGATCGGTTAATCTGCCGCTGCTAGAGGTTTGCTCCTGGGGAAGGGACATCGCCATGACGTTCAAGCTGGTCTGCACCATCAACTCGGTACTCGCGTTCGGTTTCGGGATCGCATTCGTGATCGCGGCAGAGCCGACGATGGCCATGTATGCAACTGAGGGGGCACCCGGGCTGACACCCGCAGCATTGCTCATGGCGAACCTGCTCGGTGCGGCCTTCATCGGCTTTGGCGTGGTTAGCCTTCAAGCCCGAGACGCGGCCGACTCTGTCGCGCGCCGGGCGATCGCTCTCGGTTTCGTTGTGGGGAACGTGATCGCCGCCGTGGTGGCCATCCTCGGCGTCACCTCCGGTGCGGCGAACGCTCTTGGGTGGTCGACCGTCGCGATTTACGTGCTCCTGGCGGCGGGGTTTGGCATCACGGGCCTGGCCAAGTCCTCGGCCTGAGAGGGGTGCGGGTCAAGCGGCCCGCGGGCCGTCCTCGGATGATTCGATGCTCAACCGCAGGCCCAAGGCCTCGATGATCAAGCCGAGGCTCGAGAGGCGGGGGTTTCCGTTTTCGGAGAGGGTTCGGTAGAGGGTTTCGCGGTTGAGGCCGGTGGTGTTTGCGAGTTCAGCCATGCCGCCATGTGCCTCGACGACGTCGCGCAGGCCGAGGAGGAACACCTCGTCGGATTCCTCGAAGCAGGCGGTGAGGTAGCCGGCGGCTTCGGCGGGGTCTTGGAGCCGCGCGAGTAGTTGGTCACGATAGCGAACTGTTGGCATTTCTCGTGTCCTTGGGCAACTCGCGCAGGCGATGGCCGAGGAATGGGTTTGCGACGACCTCCCCTCGACTCTGATGACCTCACCGTGTACGTGTTGGAGGTGAATTCTCGTGACTACCGGAAGAAAAACTAGAGCTGCGCTGAAGAGCGACTTCGTTGCCGCAAGGGCTCGGCGACGGCTCTCGGTTGGGCAGTCGGTGCGCATCGCCCGCGAGCTCAATGACTTGAGCCAGAACGAGCTTGCCGAACGAAGCGGCATTGCTCAGTCGACGATCTCGGCAATCGAAACCAACCGTGTCAAGCTGGGTGGCGAGCGGGCCAAGACGCTTGCGCGCTCACTCCACGTGCATCCGGCGGTGTTGTTGTTTCCTGGGTGGCGGACCGAGGACGACAGCGCGGCGCAGTAGCTCGCCGGCTAGGGTTGGGTCGCTAAGCAGCGTTTGTCGCGGCTGTCAGCTGGCGTCAATGGCAGAGTTCAGCTCTTACCTGTTCTGCCGTGTCGAACTCATCAATTTGCCGCGCAAGCGCGTCTAGTTGAGCCAAACTTGCTGGGTTCCAGAATCGAACGATGCTGCGTTCTTTCAAAAGTTGCCGGATTCGCGGCCAATCGTCTAGTTGCATTGCGGCTGAGATCATCATGTGTTGATAAAGATCTTGCTGTGCATGGCTGGCTCCAAGCAGGCCAAACTCGTGTCGCAACGACAACAGCGAATCGAGAGCACGCTGAACTTGCCCTTGGGAACCAGCGACAACTGCTTCTGAAATCTGAGCCGCCAACAGGGCTCGCTGTGAACCAGACTGACCCTGCGCGTTCGCATAGTTGATCGTTTCGTCGACGGCAGAAACGCGTCCTGTACGCAGCAAAGGCCAGTACTTGGTGTACGGTAGTGAAACCAGACTGTGTTTTGGGTGAGCCGTTTGCAACGAACCTTGAGCTAAGCCGTTCCCAGCGTTCCATTCCTACCGAAACGCCCTGGGCCTCCAGTCGAAGCAGCAGCGATGCGCCATTTTGAATATCCAGGTAGAACGACGAGCTCGTAGGGTAGATTTCACGGTCTAGTAGTTCCAGCACCTCATCGAAGGCGCGTGACGAGTACTTGAAGATGGCCAAGTGCCACCACAAATGACCACGAAAAAGATTGTAGTCGTTTAAGAAGTTTGCGGACTCTTCCAGTAACGAGATGCCTTCTTGTGTACGTCCTTGCATTTCTAGGACGTGCGCCAGTGCATGCAGAGCCCACAAGTCCTGGGGTTGGCGACTCCAAAGCTTGTCTTGCTGCTCGCTCGGCCTCTGCGTAGTGACCGATTTCTTCCATCGCAAACGAGTAAGCGGATAGAAAGTGCGGACGGCCAGGAATCTCTGTCCCCCAGTGACTCGCAACACTTGCTGCTATTTGCGCCTGACGTCGTTTGCCGCCTAGCCAGAACAGTGTTCCCGTATGTTGCCTGAAGGCGAGAAGGTCTAAGGGCCATTTCGCTAGAATCTGCTCCCAAGCGAAACCGCAGGCTCGCCAGTCTTGAGCAATCCAGGCGCGCAAGGCCTCTTGATGTAAGCGCTCACGGGGAGTGGCGGGCAAAGCCTGGGCCATCTGCAAGTGCGTTGCGGCTTTGGCATGTGAGGTGGCAAGCCCCTCGGACATCAGTGAATAGCCTTTGAAGACATGGCCCATGCCAAAGGCCGGCTGTTCCAGTAAGAAGCTGTCTAACCGATCTTGTACGCCGAGCCTGTAGTAATACGAATCGTTGATAAACGACTCAAACGTTTCCGCTCCCTGAGCATCAACTCCAGTTAGGGCTAAACCTCTGGCGTCAGTCGTCTCGATAGTAGTCACGTGTCGGCACCTAAATTCGGTTGGTCTTGGTGATGTTAGCGCTGATTGCGGCGTTTGAAGTGCTTCGGCCTGCGCCGGCGATGACGCAGCGTTCGGTGGAGGACCGCTGTTCGTGGTCCTTGGGGGTGTCCTTGCTGCACGCGCCTGCAACCACGAGGCCAAACGCGCAGATCGGACGGAGCAACAGACTTCCTTGTGCTTTCGACATGGGCGGATAGTACCCTCAACCGCCGCGGGCGCGGGCTCGGGCTCGGGCTCGATATGAAAGGAAGCACGATGGGGAAGCATTTGATACTTGCTGGGACTTTATTCGCCTTGTTGTCGACTCCGAACGCCGGGGTTGCACAGGACGAAGAGGAGCGGGAGCCGGCTTGCGTGACAGCCGATAAGGAGCTCAACCGGGTCTACAAGAAGGTCCGCGTCACTTACAAAGACGACCCGCTGTTCCTCGCGAAGCTCAAGGTGGCGCAGCGCGCGTGGATCAAGTTCCGCGACGGGCATTTGGACTCGCGTTACCCGCATGATCCCCAGTCCTATGGGACGGCCTCCCGCCATTGCTGGTGTTGGGAGACTGCTGAGATCACCGAGGCGCGAACCAAGCAGCTCAAGAAGTGGCTCAAGGGGACCATGGAGGGGGACGATTGTTATGGGAGCTACAAGTGGGACCACCAGTTGAAGAAGTGAGAGTGGAGGTGGCTGCGCGTGTTTTCGGGCAAGGCGCGAGCTCTTCGGCGCTGTCCCGACGGTGGCGGACCGAGGACGAAAGCGCGGCGCAGTAGCTTGTGGCCCGGGCTGGGTCGCTAAGCAGCGGGGTAGGTTCGCTTGACCATGAGCGTGGCAACGTCAACGATTGTGCGGTCGACGGGGTGTGAGGAGGCACAGGTGTCGGGAGACAATGCCGGGAAGGCCTACGACGAGACATCGGTGTTCATTCCCGAGAACCTGTTGCGCGAAGCGCGCCGTCAGCGCGGGTTGGGCGATGAGCCCGTTCCGGACGTTTGCGTGCTCGACCCCGACGGCGACATCGTCCGCCACCTGCGGGCGACGGGCCAGGCAACGCGACATGACGATTGGGCCTGCTACCACACAGACCTCTGGCTCACCGCTGTCGACGGACGCCAGATCGGCATCGTGGACTGCGCGGTTGGTGCGCCATTTGCGGTGCTTGTTGCCGAAGAGCTCGCCGCGTCTGGCTGCTCGCTGGTCATCTCGGTTACCTCTGCCGGCGTCATCACGCCGCTCGGTGACACCCCTTACTTCATTCTCATCGAACGAGCGCTTCGTGACGAAGGCACCAGCCTGCACTATCTGCCACCCACGAAGTGGAGCCACCTTGCCGCACCGCTGCGGGCCGCTCTCGATGGCGCCTTCGAGGGACTCGATGAGCCAGTGCACACCGGCGTGTCATGGACCACGGATGCGCCGTTTCGAGAAACGGAGACTGCCATCGCGGCGGCACGAAGCGTCGGCGCGCACGCGGTCGAGATGGAAGCTGCGGCCCTTTACGCATACGCCACAGCCCGCGAGCGCGATGTGGTGTGCGTTGCCCACGTCACCAACTCGATGGCAGCCGCGGGGGACGACTTTGACAAAGGCGAAGCCGATGGCACCCACCGAATCCTCGACCTCGTCGACGCGATTGCCAAACGCCTTCGCCCGTGAGCTGACTCGGGCGGCGGCGGCTGGGCCTCGAGAGGTCGTGAGGATGGCGTTGTGGGTGTATTGTCTCGACGGAGTATGGCTGGGTTGCCGATTGCTGTGGTCGATGATGAGCGGTTCGATGGGCACCGTTCTATGGAGGGACATCCAGAGCGGCCCGAACGGCTCGTTGCGGCACGGGCCGGGTTGAAGCGGGCCGTCGGGGCTGAGCAATGGGCCCGCGTTGCGGCGCGACCCGTCAGCGAGGAGGAAGCGCTGCGGGTGCATTCGGAATCGTATCTCCGGCAGCTTCGCGATGCGTTGCGTGCGGGGTGGGGGCACATCGATGCAGACACCTTTTTCTGCCCCGAGACAGAAGAGGCGGCGTGGCTTGCAGC
>PVMK01130363.1_pt1 | contig 18553 bp, 23 predicted proteins | sample 1853481 | NCBI WGS metagenome assembly PVMK01 (sample SAMN08533507, study PRJNA380276) | Marine sediment metagenome, whole genome shotgun sequencing project. | reverse complement strand
AGATAGGATGAAAGTCCGTCAATGAAAGAATTTACGTATATATTTAACTCGTTTGTACTATCAATAATTTGTTGATTTTCTATGTATGTATAACTATTAATAGACCGACTATTGGGCGTGTTATAACACGCCCATTTGGCATACGATTGCGTGAAATACGCGCCATTTGGCGGCCTATTACGCCTATATCGCATGATAGGCAAAAATGGCGGCCTGTTTGCCGGAATCCTGTCTTGAGAGCTTCGCTTTTAAAGCGAGGATAAAAAGGCAGGTATCAATAAAATCAGATTAAGCACCGGGATGCACCGCCTTGTAGGCGGTGAGCATCACAATTCTGTTCGTAGTACTATTTGTAAAAATACCGCTTAAAACTTAAAATATAAAAGATGAGTGTTTATATATTAGTATTATATTTTTTTCTTAAAGTTCTTATATTAGCAATTCTTTTTAATTAAATTACTTTCAAATTATAATAATTTAAAATAATTATCAAGCAAATATTATGGAAAAGGAGGTAATATAATAGGAAATAGTACTTATTTCGAGAGATCTTATGTGGAAAGAGTGCTTTAAGGTAACCTTACTTTAGGTTGTTTGATCAAAACTTAAGGCTTGCTGTTTTTGAGGGGGAGGGATTATTTACCGCAGCATTTTTTATATTTTTTACTGCTTCCGCATGGGCATGGATCATTACGCCCGGCTTTTTTATCGGATATATTTGGCTGGGGCGGGTTTAATAATCTTTCCAGTTCAGTCATGTCTTCCGGTTTGTCAGGATCCAGTTCAATTGTATGGTGCCAGCCGTGTTCTTCAAACTGAGCCTTTACTTCTTCGGAGCGTTTTTCTGTTTGTACAGAGACTTGAGCAGGGTTTTTTTCAGTGCCAATTTTTGCTCTTTTGTTGCCGCTAAACATTTTATCTGTTAATTCGGTGCCTAATTTTGACATTTTTGTACCGCTGAATGCTCTTGGCATATTGCTACCGTTTTATAATTGATGCGTTTATGTTATCTCCGCAAAACAAGTTGTCAGGAACAAGATGGTGCGAAGGAAAAAAAAGAGGGTGGATGAAGGGTCTCGAACCCTCGGCCTCCAGGACCACAACCTAGCGCTCTAACCAACTGAGCTACACCCACCACAATTTTATTTTTCTTATTTATTGGTACGCCTGGAGGGATTCGAACCCCCGGCCTACGGATTAGAAGTCCGTTGCTCTATCCAGCTGAGCTACAGGCGCACAGTGAATAGAAAAATATAACATAATTAGATATTTTGTCAATCAAAGCCGTACCTTTTCTTCTGTTTTATATGAAGATTCCGTAAAACTCAAGACTTATTTTGTTTTATGAAGATTTCTGAAATATTTTGTGATAGAGTTCGAAAATATCAGGAATGAGGATTATTATCAGTGATAAACTTATAAAATAAGGAGAGTTTGTTGTGGATATAAAATCAGTTGAAATAACAATCCCTGAAGAAGCAAATATTATAATTGGCCAGTCACACTTTATCAAAACAGTAGAGGATCTTTATGAAATAATGGTGACCACTGTGCCAAATGTAAAGTTTGGTATTGCTTTTAATGAAGCTTCCGGGCCCTGTCTTATCCGGTCGGACGGGAATGATGATGACCTTATAAATGAGGCAATAAAAAACTGTGAAAAGATGAAGGCGGGACATGTATTTAATATACTAATGAAGGATGCGTATCCGATAAATTTTCTTGACCGCATCAAAAACTGTCAGGAAGTATGCAATATTTTTTGCGCAACCGCAAATCCGGTAGAAGCGATTATTGCGGAGACAGATCAGGGCTGCGGAGTGTTGGGCGTTGTAGACGGGTTTTCTCCAAAAGGGATTGAAACCCAGAGCGACAAAAAGGACAGGGTGGAGCTTCTAAGTAGTATTATAGGGTATAAGCGTTAAAAGATGAGCGCTGATACGTAGTTTGTAATAAACTGTAGAGAGATAAATTAATCACTGCAGCCCCGGCCGGCCGCAGTTTAGAAAGGTAGATAGTATGGATAAAGCATTTGTGGAGCAGATGCAGAGAAAAATAGAAAAGCAGCTTGTGCAGAAAGAGATAGAGGTTGTTGAATTCTGGCAGCAAGAGGTTGATAAACTTTTACATAAAAAAACAGAAAGTCTTTCAGCCTTACTTCAGGAGTTCGGAGAACTTTCAAAAAAGATGAAAAATCGTTTAGAAATTGTTAAACGTTCCGGTATCTAACGGCTTAGGTATTGTGGCATTAATTATAAGGTTGAAAAAATATGATCGTGCTTTGTCGTGTTGCAATGTTTTAATTTCTTACGTAGTGTAGTTAAATGTTATCGGCTCGTAACAAAGAAAAGATAAAGAACACTTTTTGGATGTTTTTGATTTTTGAAACCCGTTTTGTCCGAGCCGAAGTTTGAGGATTTATTTTGGGGACCTGTAGGCGGTGCATGTCTGAGTCTCGACGAATCGAGACGAGTTTGTGACGCCGACCGTAGTATCAAGCAAGGAAACTCCGATGTAATCGGAGCCGGACAAAGGGCGCCCTTTCTTTTGCATCGTTTTCTTTGGGCGAACAAAGAAATGATGAAAGATGTTGCGTTCATTAGGATAAGCCCTTTTGGGAACCAGCCTATGGTCACACGATTAGGTGCGAATACTTATAAAAATTTTTACGACTAAATTATTAAATTTTACTAAACTAATGCTATGGTTATGAAAAAAGAGACGCCGCTTCCATACAAGGGTACAGCGCTTATTGCTGATCCGATCTATAATTATATTCCGTTTACTGTGCATGATGATTCCGGTTCCGGCGAGAAAACGGAAAAAGACCTTATTGACAGTGCATGGATGCAGAGGCTGCGCCGGGTTCATCAGCTTCAAAATGCCATGTGGGTCTATCCTTCTGCCGAGCATACCCGGTTTCAGCATTCGCTTGGAACAATGCATATGGCAGGAAAATTTGCCCGCCAGCTTTATTCCAGTTTAAAAGAAGAGTGTCCGGATGTTCCGTCTGCTAACTATATTGAAGAACTGTTCAGGGTTGCGGGCCTTCTTCATGATGTGGGTCACGGCCCATACGGGCATTTCTTTGATGATAATTTTCTTAATAAATATAATCTTACCCATGAGATTCTGGGCCGGGAAATTATTGTTAAAAAGCTGGGAAAGATTATTGAAGGCATCAGAAGAAGTCCGGGCGGGCCTTTTTTAAAGGGTGAGAAGCTGGACGCGGATGATGTGGGATTTTTGATTAAAAAACCCCCGGAAATCAACAGCGATAAAAAGCCGAAATGGCTAAGGTTTATGCAGCAGCTTTTCTCCGGGATTTATACGGTGGATAACCTTGATTATGTGAGGCGTGATGCTTACATGACGGGATTTTCAATTGATATTGTTGATATTGACCGCATCCTGTTTTATTCGTTTTTCTCAAAACAGGGACTTACTCTTCATCAGGCAGGAGTTTCTGCTTTTACCCGCTTTGTAAACGCACGTCTTAACCTTTACAGCAATGTTTATTTTCACAGGTCCAGCAGGGCAATTGATTTTCATATGCAGGAAATATTTGAAGACACCATGAAAAGGGTTTTTCCCTACAATCCTAAAACCAATCTCAATAAATATCTTTATTTAAATGACTGGTCGCTTATCCAGGAAGTTGAAAAGTGGCAGCAGTCAACCGATGCTGAGGAGAAGAGACTGGGCCGGGAGTGGGAAAGAATAATTAACCGCAGGGTAAAGTGGAAAATGGCTTATTCAACGGAACTTACCATTGACCAGACCCAGAAATCGCTGCCGGTTTTCAGCAGACCGGAACAGCTTGAAAAAGCCATTCGCGAACAGCTGCCAAAGGGAAAGGCTAAGAAGGTTAAATTCAAGGTCGATCTCGCGACCCAGGATCCACGGCCGATAAATCCCATGGCAGAAAGCAACAAGCGAATAAATATTTATAATCCCCAGACCGGGAAAATATCTCCTGAACCTTTGAAAGATATCTTTAAATATATCCCGGCGCGTGTCGTGCATTTCAGGGTTTTTACCCTGGATAATAAATATGATTCAGAGCTTGCGAAAGCTTCGGAAAAGATTTTTTACGAGCTCCCGAAAGCATCGGAGCACGAAACAAACCTTTAGATCTGTTTAAATGGAAAAGTTTTATTAAATATGATGGAAAAAAATCCTTTTCCTAAGACCAGAGGGCGTGACCTGAATCATGTGGCATGGCTGTATGATCCAATCATTGAGAACCTTTCGTTTGGCAGGGAGAGACGGTTCAGGGAGCTGAGCATAAAACATATGTCCATTTCTCCTTCAGACCGTATTCTCGATGTGGGGTGCGGTACAGGCAGCCTGACTCTGCTGATTGACAGATGTCTTTCTTATCCGGGTGAGGTGATTGGAATTGATGCTGCGCCAAAAATGATTGATTTGGCAAGATTAAAAGCATCTGAATCTAAAAGCAATGCTAAGATTTGCCGTGGGGATTTCAGAAGCTCTTGACTTTGAGGGACAGTCAGTTTGATATGGTTGTGAATTCCATGTTTACGCATCATATTGATCATGAACTTAAAAAAATGACATTTAGTGAGATGTTAAGGGTGTTAAAACCTGGCGGCTCTCTGATCACCGCAGATATAGATTGTCCAACAAGTGCCTGGGGCTGGATAATGGGCTGGGGTGCACGCTATCTTCTTATCCAAAAGGAACTTGAAGACAACCTGAAAGGTCTCTTGCCAAAATTAATGGAACAGGCCGGTTTTACAAATGTCCGCAAAGTTGACCATGTTCACGGGCTGGTGTCTTTTTTTAGCGCTGTTAAGCCGGAATGACAGCTGTTTATCTATGGGGTAATGAATATTGTTCAGAGGGGAAGGCTTAACATTCTGCCGCAAGGAAGCCTAAATAGCGCTACTTAGGCTGCTCCTACATAATTATACTGGTTAGTTATTTTGTACACAAAAACAGTTACACTCTCATACTAAAAAATACATTAGATAACCTTAACTCCAAACTTCTAGTCTTTCATAGACATTTTAAATTTCTTTTAATTTATATGCATCTGAGTATGGGATAATTTCACCGGTATCCTTATTTTTCCAGATATCCTCATTATGGGCCGCACTATATATGGCACGTTTGTTTGGAAAAGTTTTAGCTATGTTATTCAGGATATTCAATTCCCGATCAGTTAGCGGTTCAGCATCAAGTTCACAGGAGGAAATAATATTGTCAACCAGTTCACGGTAATTGTTCAACTGCGGGCCATAGGGTAAGGCTGCGTAAGTTGCTCCGGTCATTCCTTTTCCTAAATCACGGAAAGCAACCATATCTGCATACCAGACATATTTAGCAGCATACAAAAGTTTGTCATTTTCAATGAGCAGATTTTTTTTGATACGTTTTTCACAGTATTTCAGAACAAGCTTTATCCTGGGAAGAGATAAGGTTCTTTTACCGGTCAAGCTATCTTTGCTTTCTTCATTCCAAAAAAGGGTGCGAAGTGCTTTGTCCATGCTTTTTGTCTGTATAAGGCCTCTCTCCCATCTTTTAATGCTTGCAATGCCAATTCTCAGCTGATCAGCAAGGTCTGATTGTGTTAACCCCATTCTTTTTCTGGCTGCGCGGATTTCCACGGAAGTAAGAAGCCCTGTTTTTTTTCGGTAAGCATCTGAAATTGTGCGCTGAATTTTGGCAGTTTGATCTGCGTTGCCAGCTTCAAGTCCACATTCGCTGCATTTATATAAATCAACTTTAATTGACAGATTCATGTCTCGGAATTCAACTTTTCGGTCAATTTTATTTGTTTTCATTGTTCCATGTCCATTTGGGCAGTTCATTGTTTTTCTCCTTTTTTCTTTCTGCTTTTATGAAGCGAAACCAGCCAAAGGCGATTATTTTTAAGGGCGAACTTTAAATATATTTTTGTTTTTAAAGTTTTACCCTGCCATTCAAATGCAAATAGTTCGCAATCGAGGATTTTTCTTTCATAGGAACGCTGTGGAGGTCTATGTCCGGCATAGTCAGCCGGTTTTAATTCATCAAGAAGCGCCGCCAGTACTGAGCGAAGGTCCTCTATCAAGTATTCTAATTCCAATGCGTCAACTGCCAGGCTAATCGGCTCGAGAATATCGAACTTCCCAGTTGCAGCCAGATTTTTTGCCTGTTTGATTTTATTGTTGATTTCTTTATCTGAAGGTCTAACCATAATATAGTATCAATTGATACCTTTTTCAAGGCTTTTTTATTCATTTTTTTATTCATTGTTTGCTAAATTCGAATTTCAATACTCCTAAGTCCTGCTTTGAGGTAGGTTTTGCCGATAGCAGAGAAGCGTAAATATATATGTTTAATATTTTTCAGCCATCTTTTCTATTTCATCTTTAAGCTCTTTTTTTAAAGAAGCGGGTTTAAGTACTGCAGCTTTTGAACCCCAGCTTAAGACCCACGTTTTTATTTCTTCTGTTATTGCAATTTCTGCTTCAAAGATGATAGAGCCGTCACCTTTTTCTATAATGTTTTGTGTTTCATGCCAGACTTTTTCTGTGATGTAGCCTGCAGCATTAGGGTCAAACCATATCCTGACTTTTTCCGGTTTTCCCTTGAATATGCCGAAGCTGGGCTTCATGAAATCTTCCAAATCAAAGTCATCAGGTACAGTAAAACTTTCATCTGTCATGCTTACTGATTTTATCCGGTCAAGGGCAAATATCCGGATCTCTTTACGCTGGTGACAATAGGCGATTAAATAGAAGGTCCCGTTAAAAAACCATATTCTGTACGGGTCGACTTTACGGACACTCTCTTTTTTATGACTCATTGAATAATAATTTATCTCAATGGATCTTTTTCTGATGGCTGCGTCATTCACCGTGTTTATACTTCCTTTTGCTTTGCCGTACTCTTTGTACTGTTTCTGGCTTACATAAAGAGTGTTCTGAACATTTTTCAAAAACTCTTCTGAGTCCGGTGGAAGAGTTGCTTTGATTTTTTTAAAAAGAGATTCAAGTGAATCGTAAAACACTGTGTCCTGAAGTGTCTTGACCAGGTCGCGGCTGAAATATAGGGCCATCAGTTCTGTAAGGGTAAAGGGTATGGGAATGCTCTGTTTAACTGTGTCTAGAAGTGACCAGAGGTTTTTACCGTCTTCTCTTTCATTGCATATAGGAAATCCCGCGATCTGAAGGGCTTCAAGGTCACGGTAGATTGTACGCAGATTGCATTCGAGCTCTTCAGACAGCTCTAAAGCGGACCTCCCTCTTTTTGAGGAAAGAAGGGTCTGTATTATTTGCCATTGCCTGCCGAGTTGGTCTCCTCGGGACATATTTTTCTCCTGAATAAGATTATTCTTGTAGCGTAAGGTAAGTACTCAACATTTCTTCATATTTTTGGCATGGAAATTGAATATTTTTATTTTGATACCCTAATTTATTTCTAATGACCTTATTAAAAAAGAAGAAAACAATAAAAATATTATAAATATATAACAATTTAATTTGATAAATAGCAACAATTTCTTGAAAAAATTGTTGCTGTTTTGACCTTATTTGACACATGGAGCGGTTATTATTTGTTTAAAATAATTGAAAAAGAAAGTTTGTCTGGAATTATAAAAAAAATAACACAACATGTTGCATATTTAAAAATATCTACTACAATATATAGTAGGTAGGCAAGGGAGGATACTATGAAACAAATACTTATCGTACTGGTTTTTATGGCATGCGCCTTAATTGAAAGTCCTGAAGATTATTCCTGGATAGACAGTGACCGTTCTGCCGAAATAGCGGCTGAATTTAACTCGGGACAAGAGTTCAGCTCTCGTGATGAGGCTGACTTTGGGTATAATATAGAGCATGATCATTTAGACGATAACCTGAATGATCTTGAAAATATGGTTTACAGTTTCTGACATTTAAGATTGTCATAAAAAGTAAATTTTTCCGGTAATTAAATTTGATATTATTTTTTATCCCCCGATTTCAATCGGGGTAAACGTTACCTCAAGCTACTGCGTTTCTTTACTATCTATCGAAGTTTCTGGTTAAGCCTCTTAAAAACTGTTTGATAACATCTCTTTCCCCAATTTTATTATCCTGGAATATTTCAAAAGCATAAGCCATATACCAGCTGTTTGTGTGAGGTTGACACCTGCATGAGTTTATTTTATATTGCTCTCAGGACTGAACATGTTTCGGGAGAAAGTTTTTGCAGCTTCCTATTGAAGATATAAAGATTAAAAAACGGATAAGAAAAGATCTTGGCGATTTAACGTCTTTGATCGATAGCTTGCGCAGTCATGGTCTCATGAATCCGGTAGTCGTAACCAAAAGCAATGAGCTTATTGCAGGGCACAGGAGAATAGAGTCTGCAAAGGTTCTGGGCTGGAAATCTATTGATGTTCTGGTGCTGGATAAAATATCTGAACTTGAAAAGCTTGAGCTTGAAATTGAAGAAAATGTGGTGCGAAAGGATTTTTCAGATGATGAACTTGAAGATGCCAGGGCGCGGCTTGCGGCCTTGAAAAATCCCGGTATTTTTAAAAGAATATTAAATGCGATTATCAGGGTGATAAACAGTCTGTTTGGGCTTGAAGAGAAATAAAAACCCTTGCCGCTTTTTTGTGCGCGGAGTTTTGTCTGTTTCATGTTATTGATTATTATCAGTCATTGAAAGTACAGTTCTCCACAGTCTTTCTTCTGGATCGATCTTTTTTCTCCTTGAAGTGGCAAGTTTTATCGGAACGTGGGTGTAGTTATGGTTCCAGTAACTAATCAGCATATCGGTTTTCCCTGTCATTCCCGCATGAACAGCATTTTGACCGATCTGAAGACAGAAAATAGAATCATTTGCGTTTGCGGGTTTACTCCGAATAATATAGCTGGGGTCAATATATTTGATGGTCGCAGGAAATCCGTTATCTTTAAAATATAATTTAATCTTGTCTTTTAAGAACACACCTATATCTTCGTGGCGGATGTTTCCTGAAGCATCCTTTCTTCTTTCTTTAATCAGTTCCTGCTCTTTTTCAATAAGATCCTGACCCGCTCCTTCTGCCACGACAATAACCGCGTGTTTTCGTTTTATCAGACGTTTCTTTAGAAGGGGAAGCAGACCGTTTTTGCCCGTAAGGGTAAATGGAACCTCGGGAATAAGACAGAAGTTTACATCAGCATTTGCAAGTGTTGCCTGTGCCGCGATAAAACCGGAATCTCTTCCCATCAGCTTTACCAGACCCACTCCCGTTTTCAGCCCCTTTTGATTCGATGTGTGCAGACTGAATTGCTGCCCGGGCTTCTTCAACTGCTGTCTCAAATCCAAAGGTCTGCTCAATATAAGAGATATCATTATCGATTGTTTTTGGTATGCCGATTACTGAAATATCCAGATTTCTTTCTTTTATTTTTGACGCGATATCTGATGCGCCCGCGAAGCGTTCCGTCTCCGCCGATGGCAAACAGAACAGAAATTTTAAGTTCCTGAAGATAGTCAACCATCTCATCCTTGCTTTGCGAGCCGCGTGATGACCCAAGCATGGTTCCGCCTTTTTCATGGATCTCATTTACCATGTCAGTATCTAAAACAATGGGTTTAATATGGTTCTCTTAACCATTCCCTGATAGCCGTATCTGAAGCCATACACTTTTTTAACTTTATACCTTGAGTATGATTCGTAAACAATTGCTCTTATTACATCGTTTATCCCGGGACAAAGTCCTCCACAGGTCACTATGGCGCAGTTTATTTTTTCAGAGTCAAAAAAGATCTTTTTTCTGGGGCCTGCCACTTCAAAACATGGAAGCGCCTTTCCCCTGTTCAATAAAGGAGCTGATTTCTTTAATATCTGCAGAATAAGTTATTTTTTGTGTTTCTTTAACAAAAAGTTCTTTTTCTTTTATTAAAGGAGATTTTTTTTCGGGTTTTCCAAGGTTAGATATGCTGAAATTCTCAGCAGAGAGTTTGTTGTCAAGCATTACGCCCCCAATTTTTGTTTGTATACTATCTGGTTATCATATTTAAATAATATTTGCTAAGATATTTAATATATTCTCACTTTATTGAAGAACAAAATTACATTATTATGAGAATTTAAGTTGGTGTGATTATGATTATGAATGATTTTTGTCAATAAGGTTTAACCTCTATACATAATACAACAAATTTGTATTTTAGTAGTGAAATAATATAAAAAAAACTTGCATTTTATTTCTAAAATATATAAAGTCCAAAAATATAGTCAGGGATATTATTATACCTGCTGTTTAAGTATGCAAGTCTGGTTGTTATTTTGTTGTACATTTGAAATTGTTTTTGCATCTTTTGCTATCCGGTTTCAAGTAAACAGTCAAAGTAGCCTCCTTACGAGCAGTATTAACATTTAATAAAGGAGCAAGAAAGAAATGACAGAAGGTACAGTTAAATGGTTTGACGCAAAAAAAGGTTATGGTTTTATTGAAACAGAAGAACAGGGAGATGTTTTTGTTCATTTTAGTGCGATTGAGACTGAAGGATACCGTACTTTAAATGAAGGAGAAAAGGTTTCTATTGAAATAGAGCAGGGACAGAAAGGTCCCCAGGCAAAGAAAGTTGTAAGACAGTAAAATTTGAAATGATTTTAAAAGGAGCTTCCAGCTGATTCGGAAGGAAAGCTCCTTTTCTTATATTTCTTTGTGTCTGAAGCAGGATGTTTATGTGATCGTTGACCATTCCGACAGCCTGCATGAAAGAGTAGCATATCGTAGGTCCTACGAAATTGAACCCCAGATTTTTCAGGGTTGAACTCATTTTTTTAGCCTCGGGGGATGTTGTGGGGGCTTCGCCGTCCTTTTTCCAGCAGTTTATAATCGGTTTGTAATCTACAAACTGCCAGATAAAATTATCAAAACTATTAAACTCTTTTTTGACTTCCAGAAATACTTTCGCATTTTTTACTGCGGATTCAATTTTCAACCTGTTTCTTATTATTCCAGGGTTTAAAAGAAGGCTGTTTGTCTTATTCGGGCTGTATTTTGCTATTTTTTCCGGGTTAAAGTTGTCAAAAGCCTTTCTGTAATTATCTCTTTTTTTCAGGACTGTTATCCAGCTCAGTCCTGCCTGAGCACCTTCCAGGATTAAGAACTCAAAGAGAAGTCTGTCATCATGAACTGGAACTCCCCATTCTCTGTCGTGGTACTCAATATAAAGCGGGTCATCGGTTACCCATCCGCAGCGGTTTTTCATCTTAATGTTCCTTTGCTTTTAATCTAATTTATATGTTTAACCCGAACAGTTTTTAGCGTTTCGGGGGAAATTTAATAATTACAAAAAATATTATTTACCTTACTTTCTTTGTTTGCTCCAAAGAAAGTAACAAAGAAAAGGCACCCTTTGCCCGGCCCCGTAAAACGGGGTTCCCTTGTAAAAGGTTTTTTTGCGGTCGGCGTCACAAACTCATCCCGATTTGTCGGGACTCAAACATGCGCCGCCTACAGGTCCCCAAAAAAACCTATTCCTTCGGCACGGTCAAGAAGGGGCCCCGATTTTTCATGGTCCCCTTTGGGGACCTTTATAAGGCCTCGCCCTATGGGCGAGACAAACCTTATTTATTGTTTAATATAACCGTATCTCCAATTTTAGATCCGGTCTCATTTGCTACTGCCGGGCATTTTACCTTAAAAAGAAAGAAAATATTTTTCTTAGTATCATTTAAAGTTTCAAAGTTTCCCTGACCTTTTGCAATAATCAGGTCTACTTTCATTAAAACAGCTATTAAACTCAGCTGAACATTCATCAAGGATTATTCCGGGCAGGTCTGTGCCGCTGTCAATTACCTTTACCATGGATGTGAGGCCCGGCTTTTTTTGCATCATCCATTAGCGCATCATTTAAAATTGGCAGGCCCCTGACACAAAAAGTTATTTTATTTTTTGGCAGTTCATCAATAAAGATTTTGTCAAAGATAATCTCTCCGGCATTGTCCCCGAGATATAGAATTTTATCTGCTTTTTCTATGTTCTTTTTTAAAAGTTTAAAAGATGCCGGATCAACTTGGTTGGAAAGGGTTTCATTAATGGTATCTGACATGATATCAGAGCTGAATTCTGTTGGTGTGGCAAAGTCAATGATGTTTCCGGCAATTGCAAGTTTTGCCGCAGTTAAAAAGCGGTCAGATGATTTTTCGACAATTTGTTTTAAGTTCAGGCTGAAGCTCAAGTGCAATTTCATTGCACTGTTTTTTAATCTCTAAACAGGGGTCAGTGTTTCCGGTTTCTTCAGTCACGATTCTGTGGATCAGCTGACCCATTTTAGGAGGCGGGGTATTCATGTCCATGGTTTTTGTCAAAACGATAGTTCTTTCAATAACAGTATTAATAATGTTATTGTCGCTGGTAGCTCTTTTTACGGTTTCAGTTGCCAGCCGGACTCAGGCAGGGGATGCACTCAGGAGAGGTTTTCATATTAAGGTTTCTTAACAAAATCTGTGGGTAAGTTTTTAATATTAATTTAAAAGTACAAAGTTAAAACAATTATTTATTAATATAAGTGCGCCGACTTTTCTTAGCTTTAATTTAATTAAGCTGGATTTTACCGCAAGACGCGAAGTACGCAAAGAACAACGTTTTGTTTATTAGCTTTTAACACCTGCTTTTCTCTGCGTGCTCAGCGACTCGAGCGAAGCGGGTGGTGATACCCACGTTAAAGAGTCTTTTTTTTGATCTGTCTGATAAACTTTTTCAGGTCGAGCTCATCCCGTATTCCAAAGCGGGTCAAGGCAAAGTCATAACGGACCGGATCTTTAGGATATAAATTTCTAAACCCGTCGGTTATTTCCATGGCGGTTTTAAGGTCAGCCTGTTTTCTGCGGGTAAAGCCAAGGGCTTTACCGATTTTATACATGTGGGTGTCAAGCGGAATGATCAACTTTGACGGTTCAATATCATCCCAGCCTCCGGGATCAACCCTGTCTTTTCGTACCATCCACCGGAGATAAAGGTTTGGGCGTTTACAGGCGCTTCCATTTTCAGGAGAAGGGAGTAGATTGCTTTCAATCTCGACTGCCTTCTCTTTTAAAATTGCGGTAAATTTTGTCAGGGCTGGAACTATTGTTTTGTCATCGGGTTTGGAGCAGGATGTGAAACATTTATAAAGTGAGCCGTATTTATTTATGACATGTCTTACTCCTAGAAGCAGGCTGCTTATTTCTTTACCATTAGTAAACCTGTGCTTAAAATCAGGAAATAGCTTTCTTATTTTAGCGGGCGAACTTTTCTTTAAGAAAACAGAAGGTTCCGGGGTTAATTGTTCAAGGATAATGTTTACGCTTTTCAGTATCTGGGTTACTTTCCCATAAGCAAGCAAAGATGCGATCAGCCCGGCGATTTCACGATCGTAAACATTGTCATAACTATATAGAAACTGAAGCGGATCCGGTGAGACAAAAGTTTTTTTATTATATTTCTTGTAAATATTTTCGAAAAAGTGTTTATCCACGGTGTTTTTTCATCTGCTTGTTTTATATAATGTGAATTAATTGTCCTGACTGATACTTAATCTGACAATCACTGTGCTTAAGTTATTTTAATCGGTCTATTTTTTAAACATGAGTCAAGAGCAGACTCGAATCCCTTTCTGACAAAAACAGAGCACAATGCGCACTCTACAGATGAAACACAAAACACAGTAAAAAATTATTCTTCTTTTTCAGGTTCTCTTATTTTGAGATATCCGGAGTTGCTGCGGGTTTTGCACGACCGGGTGACAAACACGTTGCCGTTCTCGGCACTCGGCGGCACCACAACTTTAATCCGGTTGTTTGCCCACATGAGAACAGTTCCGGCAATGTTGCCGGAAAAACTGACCTGGCCTTCCTGAGTACCGAAGCGTCGACCACGGATTGTAACTGTTTGTCCAACCTGGGCAACCCTTGGTTTGATTACTTTAATATAGGGGGTAGGGCAGGTGCTTTCCACGGCCCCTGGCTGATCAGCCGAAGTGCCTGTCTCCTGGGCCAACGTGTTGCCGGTTATTATAGCTGCAAGGAGTGCATTGTATACGATAATCCGTACAACTGTTTTTTTTGTCAAATTCCAGTTAAAACGAAAATATGTAGGTATCATAACATTCCTTTCTGTTGTTAAAAAATTTCTTCACTGTTGATGATGATGTTGATAGGTACATTTTGACCTCTGTAAGGTCAAGTTCAGATTTTTACAAACCAATATAGAACGGTTATTAATAATTATTGTCTCCGCCCAGTATCCCACCGAGCAGGCCGCCGCCTATGCCTGCAACTCCTTTTTGTTCACCTCTCTGCTGAAATCTTGACGCGGCAAATACCCTGTCTTTAAAAGGGTAGCCGAAGCTTTTTACAAAGCTGTCTGATTTTTAAACTTGTTATAAGGGCATTAAAATTATGCATTATACAAAATCAACAATAAATTCTATAGAGGTTTTTTCGTTTTTATTTTTTTATAAGTAGTTATAAGTTTATCATAAAAATATTTTCTCAAAATTGATAATTTGTTTTTTTGTAATAATTCGAATGATTTTTTGTGTGTGCCTAACATGTTGTAATTCCAGCAATATTTATTTTTTCTATAATTTGCCTTGATTTTGTATTAAAAACATAATAATTGAATAACTTTTCTAACTGTAAAATGCGATTTTATCTTATGAAAAAATACCATTTAAAAACAGTAACAATTATATGCTTCTGTGCAGCTATGTGCGTGGCTCTGAGCTGCAGCAGAGGGAAAAAACATTTTAAGGCCCCGAACATTAAGCTCATCACAAGAGAGAATGTCCAGGCTGTTGTGATGCCGGATCAAGATCATATCTGGATTGCAGGAAGTCACGGGATGATCTTTCATTCAAAAGATGGGGGTGAAAGCTGGGCCGAACAGGTATCAGGAGTAGAAGTTCTCCTCAGCGGCTTAAGTTTCATTGATGAAAAAACAGGCTGGGCCTGCGGTAATAAAGGCACAATTCTTAATACCAAAGACGGTGGTGTGAGCTGGAACAAACAGTTGTCAGGTCTGAAGACCCATATTCTTGATATCACCTTTCTTGATAAAGATCACGGGTGGGCTGTGGGAGCATTTGGGGCAGTTTTGCAGACAGCTGATGGAGGACAACATTGGATCAAGGCAATTGAGGAACAGGATATTGTTTATAATAATCTGTATTTTGTTGACAGGCAAAATGGATGGGTTGTCGGGGAAAGGGGAAGCATTCTTCATACTGCAGACGGAGGCAAAAGCTGGGAGAAACAGTTGCCCGAGTCCTTTAAAAGGGCAGATTTTGAGGAAAGTATCGATAACCCTGTGCCGGATCTTTTTGGTGTTTGTTTCACTGACCAAAACACTGGCTGGATTAGCGGTCTTTTTTCAACCATTATTCACACATCAGACGGTGGTAAGACCTGGAATGAACTTATCAGTTCCGGGGAAGATGCTCTCTACAGTATTTTTGTAAAGGGCAATCGGGGTTGGGCTGTGGGAAGCAGAGGAGGGTATTTCATGTCGCGGGATGGCGGCTTGTCCTGGGACTCAATGGATGATGCAATTAAGAGCAAGGTCTGGTTTGGTGGGGTACTGTTTTCCAGTTCTGAAAATGGCTGGATAGCAGGTGGAAATGGTACGGTTTTGCACTCGTCTGACGGCGGGGAGACCTGGAATTTTATTCGGGCCTCACCTATGAGTTTGAGGGGTTTGAATTACCGGAAATATTTGAAAAAAAGGTTTTCGAATAAAAGAAACAGACTGTCATGGAACGATTTGCAGATTTCATCATTGAAAAACGGATTTATTTCCTGGTTGTCATAATTGCGGGCACTGTTTTTTTTGGCTATTCACTCAAGGATTTAACGGTCAAGACTGTTTTTAAAGACCTTCTTCCCCAGCAGCATGAGTACATTACATTGCATAATGAAATACGCAATACGTTTGGCGGGGCAAATCAAGTTTTGATCCTGGTGCAGGTAAAAGATCCAAAAAAAGGCGGAAAATACAAGGATATCTTCAACACTGAAACTCTGACCAAAGTGAAATTCATTACCGAAGAACTTCTCAAATTTAATGCAGTTGACCGTTATAAAATTTCCTCCCTGGCACACCGGACAACAATGGATTTCAAGTCAACCAAGGAGTTCAAGCTCAGTCCAATAATGTTTCCGGATGTTCCCACAACAGAAAAGGGTCTGCATGATCTGCGGATGAGCTGTTACGGAAACGGGATGGTCTATCCGGGCATGATATCCCTTGACAGTAAAAGTGCTCTTATAACGGTTGATTTTTTTGAGGATGAAATTAATTATGAAACCTGTTTTAAGGAATTACAGGAATTACGCAGGAAAATGGAAGATGAAAACCACACAATAGCCATTGCAGGCGAGCCCATGCACCTTGGGTATGTTAACAGTTATGTTGGAAATGTGGTCAGGATTCTTACCTATACTTTAATTGCAATGATGGTGGTCTTCTTTCTCTATTTTCGCACGATCCGGGGCATGCTGCTTCCTGTTGCTGCTGCATGTATCAGTGCTGTCTGGGGTTTGGGATTTTTAAGCCTGCTTAAATTTACCCTTGATCCTCTTGTGCTGGTCTTTCCTTTTCTGATTGCAGCAAGGGCTGCTTCACATGCTATTCAGATTATAAAGCGTTATGAAGAAGAGGCAGTACTGAGTGCTGATTCAAAAGAGGTGTGTAAAAAAGTGATTCGAGGGCTCTTTATGCCGGGTTTCTGGGGTATTGTAACTGACGCACTGGGCATTATTATTATTGCCATTACTCCCCTAGCCATTCTCCAAAAAATCTGTATTTCCTGTGCATTCTGGGCAATTGCCACTGTGCTTATTTCCATGATCCTTATACCTGTCCTGCTTTCTTATATGCCAATTAAGACCTTTTACACAGGAGAAGGTTTGCTGGTGAAGAGTCTCAGTTATATTGGAAGATGGATAACACATTCTGGGAAATATGTTGTCCTGACTGTTACTACTTTGCTTCTGGTCTGGGGAAGCACCAATATGGATAAGGTAATTGTGGGCAATACTTTACCGGGCTCTGAAGTTCTCTGGCCTTTTCACCGTTACAATGTGGACAGTTTCCGTATACTTTTTTCTTCACCCAGACTTAACCCGCTGTATATTGTTTTTGATACAAAAAAACAAGGAGGTGCCACAAAAGCAGAGGCAATACGTGAAATAAATAAATTTTCACGCTATATGCAGGCAACCCCGGGTTGGAAAGTCATGTATGTTATGGCGATTCAGAACTTCGTTCCCAATAGCCACAGTGCTGTTGTCTGGAACACTAACCCGAAATGGATCTTTTTACCGAACAGCGACAGCCAGGTCGAGGTCCTCTCTCAAGGCATGCTTTATGGAGGTGGGCCCGGTCGTTGGGACAAGTTTATTGATAATGACAATCACAGCACAAATATAATAATTTTCTGCCGGGATAAAACAGCTGAAACAGTCAAAGAAGTTATTGGCAGAGTTAAAAAGTATATAAACGAGGTGTCTGAGTTGCCGGATGCCAAGGCAATTTACAGGCTGGCTGGCGGGGCTGTGGGGATTCAGGCTGCGATAAATGAAACATTAACAGATTATCAGATAAAAACCTTAGTGCTTGCGCTTATCTCAGTTTTTATCTGCTGTGCTATTCTGTTCCGCTCATTTATTGCAGGATTTTTTCTTTTGCTTTCTGTTTTCTTTGCTAACGCGCTAACCTTTACTTTTATGGCTTTGAGCTATCCTCCGATACCCCTTACAACAGCAACCCTGCCTGTAGCTGCGGTAGGTATCGGCGTAGGTGTTGACTTTGGAATTTATCTGGTAAGCCGTATAAAAGAAGAATATGAAAAAACCAGCGATCTTGAAGGTGCTGTCATTGCTTCCCTTGGAACAACCGGCAAAGCTATAGTCTGCATTGCTACAACACTTATCTGCGGTATCATTTTCTGGTTCTTCTCAAAAATGATGTTTCAGGCCGTAATGGGTCTCTTGCTGGCAGTTGTTTTACTGCTGAATATGCTCGGTGCCCTTTTAATTATTCCCAGTCTTATTGTATTCTTTAAGCCAAAGTTTATTGTGGGAACACCTGGTTTGGTTGGCTTAAACCATACTACCGTAAAGAACCGTGAGGCACAAAACGAGATGAATTAGACCGTAACTACGAAGCGCATAGAGTCTAAAAGATTACTAACGATTATTATGTTTTACGCTATGCTCGTATGCTATGACCTCGAACCCGTTCGGCTGAGCTCAAGGCCGTGGTTTAAACTTATAATAAATGGGTTATTAATAATTATTGTCTCCGCCCAGTATCCCACCGAGCAGGCCGCCGCCTATGCCTGCAACTCCTTTTTGTTCACCTCTCTGCTGAAATCTTGACGCGGCAAATACCCTGTCTTTAAAAGGGTAGCCGAAGCTTTTTACAAAGCTGTCTGATTTTTAAACTTGTTATAAGGGCATTAAAATTATGCATTATACAAAATCAACAATAAATTCTATAGAGGTTTTTTCGTTTTTATTTTTTTATAAGTAGTTATAAGTTTATCATAAAAATATTTTCTC
>PVMK01127819.1_pt1 | contig 18559 bp, 15 predicted proteins | sample 1853481 | NCBI WGS metagenome assembly PVMK01 (sample SAMN08533507, study PRJNA380276) | Marine sediment metagenome, whole genome shotgun sequencing project. | reverse complement strand
ACCCCATCATCAAGATCAATGATCTTGGCATCCACATCTGGGAAAGGCAAACCAATTGAGCCGATTTTATTTTCACCTAAATTAGGGTTGCAGTGCGTTGCAGTTGGCGTCTCAGATAAACCATATCCTTCAAATAAGAAACCTCCAGTTAATCTTTCAAAAGTTTCTTTGGTTTCCTTCAGCAGTGGTGCTGAACCGGAGATGCAGGCTTTAATAGCGCTTAGATCATATTTCCCCGCTCGGACATCAGCGTTATTATTGATAGCGTTATAAAGAGCCGGCACAGCCGGGAAGATGGATGTTTTGTACTTCTCTATATTACCCAGCAGGTCTTTGAGATCCCGGGGGTCCGGTACCATTACCAGGGTGCCGCCAATTGCCATACCATAAAGCATTCCTGCCACCATGCCGTAGACATGATAAAGCGGTATAGCCATCATAACTACTTCTTCCCCCTCCACTCCGGTAGTGATCCATTCCAGCATCTGGATGCTGTTGGCAACCAAGTTGCGGTGCAAACCAATAGCAGCCTTGGGAATACCGGTTGTACCTCCACTGTATTGGAAAATAGCCGTATCATCTGTGCTGACCTCTACATCAGGTCTGGGGGCATCAGTATATTTTTTTAGCAGATCCTGGAGCCAAAGATCATTATCACGCGTACTAACCTTGAATCCGCCCTTTTTTTCTTTCGCCAAAGTAAAGAGAACGCTTAACAATGGCGGCAGAGTTTCTTTGATGTTAGTAACGATGAGCTGCTTTATCCCAGTCTCAGCCTGGATACCTTTTACCAGCTCATAATAATTGCTCATCAGGATCATCAATTCCATCCCGGAGTCATTGGCCTGATGAGTGATCTCTCTACCAGTGTACTGGGGATTTGTGGCTACTACCACTCCACCGGCTTTTAGGATCGCAAAAAAAGCCATTACAAATTGTGGTGTATTGGGAATCAAAACTCCAACTCGATCCCCTTTCTTAACACCCAGATCAACCAGGGCAGCAGCCAGCTGGTCAGTGATCCTGCTCATCTCACTGTATGTGATTTCTGCCCCCTTAAAAATAGTGCAGGGTTTATCAGGATATTTTTTTGTTGATTCATCAAGAAAATGGAAGATCGGTACAGACGGATAAGAAAGACTGGTGGGAATACCTTCATCATAATAATCATGCCAGGGTCGGTGCTCCATCGAATTTCTCCTCCTTTGAAAGAATATTTCTTTGGCTGAATTCAGTATAACAAAAATATTACAGGAAATGTTGGATTTCGGTCAATATTTCCTCAAAAGGATCATCTGCGGCTGAAAACCATTTGATATTCTCATCGTTTTGTTTGAACCAGTTTGCCTGCTGCCGGACATATTTACGGGTTTTTGATCGAATCTGGCGTATTGCTTCATCAATTGAAATCTCCCCTGATAAATGAGTGGCTATCTGTTTGTATCCGATGGCGGACATCGAAGACAACTCACGTGAATGGCCTGCCTCAAGAAGAGTTTGAACCTCCTGGATAAGGCCTTCTTCAATCATCCGGTCAATCCTTATATCAATTCGTTGATAAAGTTCCTCCCTGGGACGGATTAATCCAATCTGTAATATCCGGAACATTGATCCCTTTTTTTTCTTTTGAGAGGAAAATTTTTTGCCTGAGCTCAAAATAACTTCCAAGGCACGAACCATACGCCGTAAATTGGGACCATCAATATTGGCTGCCGCATCAGGATCCAGGATTTCTAATCTGGATCTGATACCGTTTGTTCCGATTTCAGCTGCCCACTCAGAGAGGATCTGTCTCAGAAGTGGATCTGGCTTGATCACGGGAAGATCCCATCCTTCCACAACAGCCTGGACATATTGGCCTGTTCCACCTACCAGAAAGGGGATGTTTCCCACTAGCCAGGATATCATTAATAATATCCTGGGCGCGGGGTAGATATCTGGCCAAACTCCACTCATCATCAGGTTCGGCAATATTGATCAGGTGGTGAGAGACATCATCCATCTCAATCTGAGTAGGTTTTGCCGTACCGATATCCATGCCCCTGTAAAACAACCTCGAATCAGCGGATACAATTTCCCCGTCCAGCTTTTTTGCCAGACGGACAGATAATTCCGTTTTTCCAACAGCTGTTGGACCTACAATTACGATCAGTGGTTTAGTAATCTGGATCATTGGAAAATACTACATTTTCATAATGTTTTATATCAGGTGATTGATTTACTGATAATCGCTGTACTGCAATGACATCAACCCGCCAGTCATACTCATATTGAGGATGGCTATCCTGAAAATCATTTATTGTGCGCAGCAGGTGATCCCATTTTTTCCTGGTGATTGCCTGTTCTGGATATCCAAAGCTTTCGCTTGTCCGGGTTTTTACTTCTACAAAAACCAGAACCAATTCCTTACCTAAATCCTGAAGTGCCACCAGATCTATTTCACCAGATAATGTCCGGTAATTTCGTTCAAGAATTGAATATCTTCTATTTTCGAGAAAATCTGCAGCCAGATTTTCGCCCCACCTGCCTAACTCTTGTTTATAAGTTCCCATTCAGGTTTTATATCTGCCAAAAATATAAACAGCCCCCTATTTAGTTTAGCACACGGTAGGGTTCCTGAGCGTTCAGAAGCCTATAGAATTCCCGTTTTTTTTAGTTCACGGTAGAATGATTGCATGGACAGATTTCAAGACCAGCTTCCAGATCTAAATAAACTCAGCATTCTGGTCGCGACAATCCTGCTGGCATATTCTCTGGCTCAGTTTGTGTCCATACCCACCCAGGTAGTCGAATTTTCCATCCTGGGAATATTATTTCCCATCCACCTGAATTTTTCCACCCTGGTTTCCCTGCTGGTGGCAGGGCTGACAGCATCAGGATCCGCCTGGATGCTGGAATCTCATCCAGCTTCTAAATCTTACGGGTCAACAGCCGTCCATTGGCTGTTGCCTTCTCTGACCTCTCTGGTGCTCTTCCAGGCTATTGATCAGCTGCCGCTAGGTCAAATCTGGTGGTTGGCCGCGGGTGTCAGCGGATTGGTCCTGACCCTGGTATTGGTTTCAGAATATATTGTGTTGGACAGCACAAACCAATTATTCATGCTGGCAGAAATGGTCATCACTGCAATTGCCATCGTATTATTCTTGATTCTGGCAATCTCCCTTCACACCGCAGAGACAAGACTGTTTTCTCGGATCCCGTTATTAAGTTTTGCCGCTTTGCTGGTTTATCTGCGCGTGATCCATTTACGTCAAAATGGATACTGGGCATTTGTACAGGGTTCTGTTTCCTTTCTGCTGATAGGAGAAATTGCTGCCGGATTGCATTATTGGCCAGTGGGCTCAATTGGTTTTGGAATTGCATTAACAGGACCATTATATGCATTAATTGAAATCAGCGACCGTCTTCCACCCGCAGGATCAAAGATTGGAAGAAAAGAGTTATTCTGGCCCCTTGTGATTATCTTACTCTCCTGGATCAGCGCAATCTTTATCTGAATCGTTTCTTATGTAAAGAATCTGTGTTAATAAATTTGTGTGGACCAATATATTAAATTACTGGAGAATAAAAATCCCATGGCTTTAATAATTCTTGGCACATTTGTTATGAGCTACATCATTGGATCAATACCATTCGGTTATCTATTAGTGAAGGCATTTACCGGAAAAGATGTCCGTGAAGTAGAAAGCGGAAGAACCGGCGGCACCAATACCATGCGTGCTGCTGGTTTTTTATTGGGTTTCACAACATCACTGCTGGATATCATGAAAAGCGCCGGGGCAGTATGGATAGCCAGGTATTTATCACCCGAGGTTTTCTGGCTGCATGTTTTTGCGGGATTTCTCGCAGTAATGGGCCACAATTATTCAGTTTTCCTGATACGTAAAGAACCGGATGGAAAAATTAAAATTGGCGGTGGCGCAGGCGGAACTCCTGCTGTTGGCGCTATAGTAGGTTTGTGGTGGCCCAGCATATTCATCCTTGTACCGGCAGGATACTTAATAGTGATGGTTGTGGGATACGCTTCCCTTGCAACCTTAAGTCTACCAATTATTGGCGGCTTGATATTACTATTCCGTTTCATAAAATTTGATGAACCCTGGGAGTATATTTTTTCCGGGTTGCTGTCAGAGATTTTCATTGTCTGGGCTTTAAGACCCAATATAAAACGACTGTTCAATGGCACGGAGCGTCTGGTTGGTTTCAGAGCCAAGAAGAAAGATCAGGATAGAAAAAACCAGTAATAATAAAATACCCGGCAATGCCGGGAATTTTATGGTTTAGTAATCAATAATCTCAATTTAAGAATCGAATCTCTGTGGATCCTGCCCGTGAGCAACTTTATATAGATGCCTCAGATTTTGCTGATGGATCTCTTCAGCTGCGCCACCCAATAAAATCCGGCTTTTTCCACAGGTCTCAATATCCTTTTCTTTCAAATACTCTCCGGGAAATTCATCTTCAGCCGCTTCAATGACTATTTGTTGTATTTTATCCAGGTACTCAATCCTGTCAGTGATACTGCTGATTACTTCACCCCTCAGAATAACTTCACCATGCCCTTGGACAACATTTTCAATGACCATGGACTCAAGCTTCGTCAATGATTTCCGCATTATGTCTGGGTCTCCATCAACAATATGCGGGATTGGCATCCAAACATCACCAGCGAACAATACCTCATCTTCGACGACATAGACACCGATTCCATCAGAGCTATGCCCTGGTAATTCAATGAATCTTAATGTCTTCTCACCAATGGTCAGTTCGATCACACCTTCATCAAGAGTTATCTGGGGAAGAACGATCTGGGTTTTTTGAAATACTTTATCCATCGCTCTGGCACCTATCAGAGATTCTTTGCCAAATTCTGCCAACTTTTCCCTGCAGAGGGCGTGGCTGAGCACGTATGCTCCGGGGAAGAAGCAATTACCCCAACTGTGATCAGCGTGGTAATGGGTATTGATCACATAACGAACCTTGCGTTTCAGCTCCTCCTCAATAAATTCTCGAATTGCCAGGGTCTCATCTGGAAATGCCAGTGTATCGATGACTACAGCCCAATCGTTTCCGATTACAGCACCCGCATTCACCTGGGCATAAACATCGCTTTGAAATGTATAAACATCATCTGCAACTCGTTCCCGATGTATCATCAAAATCCACCTTCCAATAATAAATGTGGGTATTAACTACATTTCCCACCTGCCGACAACCCAAAGAATAGCATATTTCAAGGGTGAAAGTCAAGATTTTTTAAGATAACAATTTAACTATCTTTATATATAATAGGCATTGGACAATAATTCTCTCCTGAAAACATTTCAAGGGCTAGCGAATTCCCTATCCTGTTGACTTGAATTCTTAGTACGGGTATAATGCGGAAAATTGAACATTTGCCGATAATCGAGATTAAGTACAGGGTTGGTAGGCTGATAGAGACGGGAGGCCACTGGCTGAAATCCTCCCCCAGCGAATTCCCTGGAAAGTCCCTTGGTTGGTTTGTCGAAGAAATTTGAATTTTAAAGAGTAGAACGACACGGGGATGCCCGTTACAGCATGATCCTGGATCTTGTACAGGATACGAGTGTGTGCACTGTAAACTTGCACAAATTGAGGTGGTACCGCGGAAAGAAAATTGACCTTTTCGTCCTCATGGGATGGAAGGGTTTTTCTTATTAAGGAAAGGATACTGCAATTTCCCTAGCCCACATCGAACAACCGAATTGTTCGTTCTATTATTGAAGATTGGAGAAGAATATGCTCCCAAAAACATATGATTTCAAAGCCGCCGAAGCCAGATTATATAAATTCTGGGAGAAAAATGGGTATTTTAAGCCCACCAACGATCCCAATCTCCCGGGACATGATCCCACCAAAAAACCCTACGTAATCAGTATTCCTCCACCCAACGTTACCGGTATCCTGCATCTTGGGCATGTCTTGTTTGTGAGCCTGGAAGATCTGATGATCCGCCATCAGCGCATGAAAGGCGTCCCCACTCTCTGGGTTCCGGGAACAGACCATGCCGGGATCGCCACCCAGCTTGTGGTTGAAACGAAATTAAAGGAACAGGGAACCAGCCGCGAGGAAATCGGTAGAAACAGATTTCTGGAAGAAGCCTGGCAATGGAAAGAAGAACATGGGGGAGTTATTGTAGAGCAGATCCGCAGATTGGGCGCGTCTTGTGATTGGGACCGGGAGCGATTTACGCTCGATGAAGGATTATCCCGGGCTGTCAGAGAAGCCTTTGTTCATCTTTATGACAAAGGGTTAATTTACCGGGGACCGCGACTGGTAAACTGGTCCCCCACCCTGCAGACTGCGGTTTCAGACCTGGAAGTAGAACACACTGAGGAACAGGGCAAGTTGTACTATTTCAAGTATCAGATAGCGGATGATCCTGAGCAGTTCATTCCCGTAGCTACCACCCGGCCAGAAACCATCCTGGCAGATACAGCAGTAGCGGTCCATCCGGATGATGAACGTTATCAGGAATTCATCGGTAAGATGGCTCTGGTTCCTATCCTGGGCAGGGAAATTCCTGTCATCTCAGATGAATATGTCAGCCCAGAATTTGGAACCGGGGCTCTGAAAATAACACCCGGACATGATCCCAATGACTATGAGATAGGTTTAAGGCACAACCTTGAACCGCTTTCCATGCTTGATAAAAAAGCCCGGGTAACTGAGGTTGGCGGTCCCTACCAAGGTCAGGATCGATTTGAAGCTCGAAAGAATATCTGGCAAGATATGGAAAAAGCAGGTCTTGTGATCAAAGAAGAACCCTACCTCCACCAGGTCCCCCGGGCCCAACGCGGAGGAGAAATTATCGAACCGATGATCTCTACCCAGTGGTTCGTAAAGGTCGATACCCTGGCCGAACAAGCTCTCCAAGTTGTAAAGTCCGGGGAGATTGATGTCATTCCTGAACGCTTCAAGAAAGTATATTACAACTGGATGGAAAATATCCACGACTGGTGCATCAGCCGCCAATTGTGGTGGGGCCATCGGATTCCAGTCTGGTATTGTGATGACTGCGATAAATTAACAGTAACCAGGCAGGATCCGACTTCCTGCCAGGCTTGCGGAAGTAATAATATCCACCAGGATCCGGATGTACTGGATACCTGGTTCTCCTCAGGATTGTGGCCTTTTTCCACTCTGGGGTGGCCAGATCAAACACCAGACCTGGATTACTTTTTCCCCACAACAATGATGGAAACAGGCTACGATATTATATTTTTCTGGGTAGCCAAAATGATCATGTTGAGCCTGGAGCTGACAGGAAAAGTCCCTTTTTCAACTGTCTATTTACATGGATTGGTGATGGATGGAAACGGCCAAAAAATGAGCAAATCCAAGGGCAATGTGATTGACCCCATTGATGTCATGAACGACATGGGTACTGATGCGGTGCGGTTCACTATGTTGGTTGGCTCAACCCCCGGCCTCAACACCAATCTCAGCCTGCAGAAGGTAGAAGCCAATCGAAATTTTGCTAACAAAATTTGGAACGCCGGGCGCTTTGTGCTTGGGAACTTTGAAAACGCCCCCGAGAAACCAGTTTCAGACCCTGATTGGACTCTGGCAGATTCCTGGATCTGGGCCAGAATGCAAGATCTAATCCGCAATGTGGACCGGCTCTTTGATAACCACCAGTATGGAGAAGCTGGCCGTTACATTTATGATTTCTTCTGGGGTGAATTCGCAGATTGGTACCTGGAAATCGCCAAGGGGCAAATTTCAGAAGGAGGAGACCGGGCTTACTACACAATAGAAACTCTGATCAAGGTGCTTGATCAATGCTTGCGTCTTTTACACCCGTTTACCCCTTATGTTACCGAAGAGCTCTGGCAGCACCTCAGAGAAGCTGTTCTGAAATCCCCTTACCGGGAAAATATCAAGGATTGGGGTGAAGCATTGATAATTGCCTCCTGGCCGGAATCCCGGGACCCGGAGGGGTGGGAAGATTCCCGGGTAAAAGAGTTCCAGCTTCTTCAGGATATCACCAAGACTATCCGCAACTTAAGGTCAGAGAAGAATATCAAACCTGGCAAGTTAATTCCTGCCAACCTGGTAACCAGGGAGTATGCCGCTTTGCTCGAAAAGGAATTAGCCAGCCTGGCAGCTTTGGCCCAGCTGGATCCTGACCGGGTCACTGTCAATACCTCACAAAAAGAAAAACCCAAGGGTCAGATCGCACTGGTAGCCGGACCAGTAGAAATTTATTTACCTCTCAGCGGTTTGGTCGATCTCAACGAGGAAAGAGCCCGCATCTCCCAAGAAATAACTGATGTTAAGGAACAAATTCAGCGTCTGGAAAAATTATTAGCCAGTCCATTTGCTAATAAAGCACCTGAAAATGTGGTTAATAATGAAAAAGAAAAACTAGCCGGATTTATTGATAAAGCCAAAACGCTTGCGGCACAACTCGACAATCTCGAAGGGGAGGACTAAACCGAACAATAGCTATTTGCGATATCCTGATGACTAATGGTAAGGACGATCTAAGAGAGAAATCCATAATTCCTATCAAATAACAATAACCCCTGGATCCCAGGGGTTATTGTTTTCAAATTCGAATGGGATCAATCAAGTTCGGGGAGATTGGCTGCCAGCAGGTTTTTGCAGTGAAATTCTAACTGCTCCTGTGCTTTACGTATTATTCTTTCAGTGATTTTATGAATATCCCTACCCCCGCCAAGATCATCAAGGGTTAATGTTGGAGAAAAAGATAGATTTGGCGAGACCATCAATCTCCCGGGGGACATTAATTGGTACATTACCTGAAAAAATTCAGATAAGCGCTGTTTATTGACCCGTCCTTTTCTGAATATCGTCGAGGGATGGTTGATATATTTCGGTGATAATACCCCGCTGATCAGGGCAATTACCAATTTTGCCTGAGGGACATTCTTCAAGAACAGGCCCAGGCTTGAGGTCCAGCGGGTCAATTCTTCTTCCGACCCAGGCAAATAAGCCGGATCCGGTTCCAAGGTACCCCGGGCGAATACAAGCAGCGCACCACCATCCATTAAATGGCGAAGGGCTTTTCGGGCCACCCCCATACTGGTGTGGGGATCTTGGGCTTTAAAGATCATATGTTTGCTGGAATCAGGCAGTTTCTTAACAAAAGGAATATCCGAAGAGATGATCTTTACATCATCCCTGGGTATGCGGGATGTTATAACCAGGGAATCGTAAGCGCCAGGATGATTGGCAGCGACGATCAAGGGGCCTTTCGCCGGTAAATTTTCAACTCCAAGTTCCCTTACCGTGTCAACAAGATGAGATATAAACCAGGCGGATGCTTTCTGAAAACCTTCCTGGACAACCCGGTAATCAAAATGGGTTGCCAGCTCTGAAAAGCGCAGCATTGGCTTCCAGACCATGGGTTTCAAGATTGGTTGCAGAATACCATCTTTCCGAAACCCCAGGGATTTATTAAGCTCAACGACCAGATCATTGGCAAGAATTATGGTTTTCTTTTCCAGATCTATCATAAGCCATCACCTTTACTTGCATAGGGATACTATTCTCATTATAGAAGGTTTTTCTCCAAAATAATAGAACCGGATTTAAGCTGTTTATATTATCTTCTCTCTCCCGCATGAGAGTAAATTAGGAACAGATTGCTCCAGATTATGATGTAATTGAGATAGGATCGAAATTCGTTGAGTAGATAAGGAATCTTAGATTAAGTGGATATCGTTATTCAGTCCTATTGATTCCGATTAACTTAACTCCTGCTAGTTCAAGGAATTCTAGAGAACGGTCATCATGGTACTCATGATCATAAACTATCTCTGAAATTCCCGCGTTTATAATAGTTTTGGCACAGTTAAAACAAGGCTGGTGGGTGACATAGATTGTCGCCCCTTCCGTAATCACTCCATGTAAAGCAGCCTGGATGATCGCGTTTTGTTCGGCGTGAAGAGTGCGCACGCAATGTCCATTATCCATCAGGCAGCCAACTTCAGTGCAATGGGCAAGTCCCCGGGGGCTGCCGTTGTATCCGGTAGTCAGGATCCGTTTGTCCTTAACAATCACCGCACCCACCTTGGCTCGCTCACATGTACTGCGCTGGGCCACCTCACGGGCAATATTCAGAAAATATTCGTTCCAGGTTGGCCGGTTCATCTCATCAGACATAAAGGGCTCCTAATAACTTTCTGGAAATCATCCGGATCATTTTAATTTAAATCCAGATTCGAGGATTGTCTCTCTGAGATGTGGACGCGATGGTTTACTTGATCGTCTGGCTGTATGCTCCATCCAGCCATATAGATCAGGATCCTGGTCCTCAGATTCAATTTGTCGACCTCCATAAATCCCGGTCTCGATCATTTGCTGATCATATTTTTTCAGTTGGATCAGATCATCTTGACGGTAGCTTTCCCAATGCAGGACAGCTTCTAGGGGAAGCCTGGGGCGGATTAGAGGCGGATTCACCGGCCAACCAATCGTCATCCCGACTACCGGGTAAACTAGCTCTGGCAGGTCAAATATCTCCCTCACTGAACGAGGATCATTACGAAGGGCACCAATATAACAAAATCCCAATCCCAGTGATTCCGCAGCCAGGGCAGAATTCTGGCTGGCAATGGCCGCATCGACAGTCCCCACAATAAAGTTTTCTACATAACCGGCTTCAATCGCATAGCCTTGATGTTGGCACACTCTTTTTATCCGGCTGAAATCAGCACACCACAATAAAAATACTGGTGCTTCACTGATGTGTTTTTGGCCATTGCAAATTGCCTGGATTTTTTTCTTCTTATCCTTGTCTGTAGTGACGATCACACTGTATGTTTGCAGATTCGATGAAGTCGATGCTCTTTGTCCTGCTGCAACGATCTCTTTTACCATATCCCCTGTAACCGGGTCTGGTTGATAACTTCTAACCGATCGATGCTGATGCATCAGATCAATAGTTGGTGTAGACATATAGAACCTCCCGGTTAGCACAAACCAGGCAGATAAGATTCGATAAAACGATTTTCCATCAGGTGAATATCAGCTCAGCATTCACTGTAGCTGCAGGAATAACATTTTCGACAGCCCTCTTCATTTACCAGGGCAGCCTGACCGCATTCCGGGCACAAATCACCCACTTCCAGCCAGTTTTCTGCCTGGTTGATCTCCTGAAAGCTTTCCATTTCTTCGGGAGTTAGTTCCTGGAATTTCCATCCTGTATTTTCAAGGTACTCCTGAAGGGCCTGGGCAATTCCATCCGGCAGAGACCTGACCCGATTGGGTCCAAATCCAGTTGGCCTCCTGCCCCCTATACCGGAATACTGCTGGAAAACCTCTTCCAGCCGCTGGCGGGGAGGAATTGGAGAAGACATTCGCAGAATATAAGACAGGGATCGTCCAATGGCTTCCGACACAGCAGCTGTATCCGATCCAGCCTTGGCGGTGTTGATGAATACCTCAAAAGGCTGTCTATCCCCGTTTTCATTAATGGTCACGTAAGTCTTACCCAGGGGAGTTTGGATGCTGTAGGTATACCCTTCCAGATGACGTGGTCTGGGTTTTTTGGTAGCCTGCCATTTTGATAATTGAGTTTGAACTTCTGGTTGAACTGCAGAGATGTCTGATTTACCAGTCTCCAGGACAACTTTATCGCGTGAGCCTGTCACATAGACTGTTATTCCTTTGCAACCTGATTCCCAGGAAAGTATATAAGCCTGAGCCACATCCTCGGGAGCTGCATTGGAAGAAAAATTAATGGTTTTTGAAATGCTATTGTCGACAAATGCTTGCAGAGCTGCCTGTACCAGAATATGCTCCTCTGCCTTGATATCTCCAGAAACAACAAATGTGTCTCTGACATTATCAGGAATATCTTTGATTCCCTGACAAGTGCCTGATTCCAGAACAGATTTGATAATTTGCTCTTTTTTGTTTTCTGATATTCCGGATTTTTCCAGCGCCTCCATGAATAACGGGCTGGTATAAGTCAATGTAAGGTCACCACTACTTTCCACGACGTGTCGTGTATAAGCCAACGCAAAAACTGGTTCACATCCATAACCCTCACAGCTAGATACTGTAGCAATTGTCCCGGTAGGGGCAACAGTTGTCTGGGCAGCGTTGCGGATACCGTGTTTCTTAATACCCTTTAGCACCTTATCCCAATCAAGATCTGGCCGGGACCAATCAGTTTTAGTATTTAAGATCGATTTAGGTGCCTGCCATTTAATTTTATCTGGATCATAAATGCTGTCTTCGATTGCCGGGAACGGGCCTCTCTCTTCAGCAAGTTTTATACTGGCCAGCATAACATGATAACGCACGAATTCCATGATCTGGGCTGCAAATTCCTGACCCTGTTCTGAACCATACCGGACACCGGCATGGTACATCAAATCAGCTAAACCCATAATACCCAATCCAATTCGTCTGGCCTGGAGGGCTGCCTGTTCCAACTGGGGAACAGATGGTACGTAGGCGTTGGCATCAACAACATTGTCCAAGAAATGTGTGGCTGTATCTATGCTCTTACGCAATGATTTCCAATCCGGGTTTCCATCCTCAAGATAATGTAGACTTAAGTTTATTGAGCCTAAGCAGCAATTTTCATAAGGACCAAGAAATTGTTCTCCACAGGGGTTTGTCGCTTCTAGATCATACAAATGCGGAATGGGATTATCACGGTTGGCCTTGTCAAGGAACAATAATCCAGGCTCTCCATTATGATGAGCCTGATAAACGATTTTATTAAATAGATCTCTGGCCCGGATAGTTTCATGGACCAGAATGGGAATACCGGCCGCTTCAGCCTGTTCAAGGGTGCCATTAAAGGATCGATATTCCGGGTATTTTACATCTGGAAACCGTAGGTCCCACAGGTCATCATTAACAACAGCTTCCATAAAAGCATCTGTGATCCCCACCGAAATATTAAAATTTGTTATGGCAGTTTCATCATCCTTACAGGTGATGAAATTCTCAATATCCGGATGATCCACCCGCAGGACAGCCATATTTGCCCCTCGCCGGGTTCCTCCCTGGGCAATCTCGCCAAAGGCCTTATCATACACCTTCAAGAATCCTACCGGTCCCGTTGCATGCCCGGAAGAAGCTTTTATCAAAGAGTTAGTTGGCCGCAGCCTGGAAAATGAAAAACCGTTACCACCGCCTGTTTGTTGGATCAAAGCAGCATCCCGGAGAGATTGAAAGATCCCGTCGCTCCACTTTCCCATATCATCGCTGATTGGGATCACAAAACAGGCTGCCAGTTGTCCAAGAGGTGTTCCAGCTCCGGTAAAAGTCGGCGAATTGGGCAAAAATCTTTTGCTCGCCAGCAATTTGTAAAATTCAGCGGCGGTACTCGCTACATCTCCACCCCATTTTTCTTCTTGTCGGGCAATGCTGTAGGCTACTCTCCAGAAGGTGTCCTCTTTACTTTCAATGGGTTCACCATCTTCCCCCTTCCGCATATAACGGCGGCGAAAAACCTCAAACGCATTTTCAGAAAATTCTACTTCTGGCATTCCCGCAGGTACAGCAGGGATGAATTTGTTTTCTTCCACACGCTTATGAGGGGCGACACCTTTTCCCATTGAATACTCCAGAATTGAAAATTAAGAATAAAAACTCAAACAGGTATATTTTTCAAATTCGCAAATTACCCCCATATGTATGGGTAGTGAACAGTTATTCCCTTATATATCCGGTTGAGTGGTCGTATTCTAGCATACACAAACTGTTCTAGCAACCCAACTTATAGTGAGTCAACCTTAAACTTTTAACGGGTTAGTTTTTGTTAAGGTTAGAACTGATAGAATCTAATTTAATCGGCTAAACTAACTGATTACCAGGTCATATTTCAAGCATTAATATCGATTCAATATCACAATTTTTTTGTTCACAAACCGTAATAATATGACAACAAATACAGAGATCCACACCATTGACCTTAATTTCCTGAATTGCCCTCATGCGATTGCCAGCTACCTGATCCCATATAAAGAGGGTTTGATCCTGATAGAAAGCGGTCCGGGATCAACCCAAGAGCGGCTCACACAAACTATCACAACCCTTGGATATGAGCTGGAAGAGATCAGCCATGTCCTACTAACCCACATCCACCTGGATCATGCTGGAGCAGCCGGTTGGCTGGCCAATAAGGGTGCAAGGATTTTTGTGCATGAACGGGGTTATCCCCACTTGTTGGATCCGTCAAAATTAATTGCCAGTGCTGCACGTCTTTATCAGGATAGAATGGACTCACTTTGGGGTGAGATTCTGCCTGTTCCCGAAAAACAGTTAGTCTCATTGACGGACGGGACAGAAATACAAATCGGATCATTGGTGTTTCGATCCCTGGATACTCCCGGACATGCCAATCACCATCTGGCATATCTCCTGGATGACGTCTGCTTCAGTGGGGATGTTGGTGGGGTTCGGATCAACCCACCTGGGAAAAAGCACCTTCGCCTCCCCATGCCTCCCCCTGAATTTCATCCTCCCAGATGGAGAACATCAATTGAGCGGCTCAAGAAAGAAAAAATCTCCCATATCGCCCCAACCCATTTTGGAATGTTTGATGATGTAGAATGGCATCTGGATGCGGTGCTTTCAGAGTTAGATGCTGCTGAGAGTTGGATGGCAAAAGTAATGCCAAGAAATCTCAGCATTGAGGAACTGAGAAATGAGTTTGTCGCCTGGGTTAAGGATAAGTCCCTTATTCTGGGGGTCCAGGAGAAAACTCTGGATGCTTTTGAAAAGGCTAATCCATCTGGAATGTCAGCTGATGGAATGAAACGCTACTGGGATAAGTATATTAATATGTAATAAAAATGGTTCCTGTTCATGAATCTAACCGCCCTTCAGGGATGAAGGGCTTTTTGATGGATAGATAACGATGCAACTTATTTTTAACCATACCGTATATTTTCCAGATGAAGAATTCCCTATTGGAATTCTCATAATGCGGCTAAGGAGCAAATATGACCCATAAAAGACTTTTTCTACTTGTTATTATCCCTCTCTTCCTGATTTTCACAATTGGATTCGGGGTCACGGCCACAGCAAAAGCAGTTGAATTTGATGAAGACGGCATAATCGAGGCCGGTGAAACCATTGACGATGATCTTTTTATTAGTGGTGAAATTGTTGAGATCAATGGCACGGTTAATGGGGATGTTTTTGCAGGTGGATCCGTAGTTACAGTTAATGGCACTATCAACGGCAGCCTGGTAGCGGGACCTCAAGTTGTTCATATTAACGGTGAGGTGAATGGAAGTGTATATGCCGTATCCATGACGATAACGTTGGGACCTGAAGCAATAATTGGCCGGAATTTTTACTTCGCAGGATTAAATTTAAAAGCGGATCCAGGTTCCTTAGTCAGCAAGGATCTGGTCGTAGGCGCTTACCAGGCATTGCTTTCCGGTCAGATTGGCCGTGACGTCCATGCCGGGGTTGGAGCCCTGGAAATTGATGGTTCGATCGGAAATGATGTTTATGCAGAAATTGCCGGAACATCTGAAGGCCCGCCACCATATTTTCTTTTCAACCAACCCGATGTTGACTCTGTCATCCCATTTGGCTTACGAGTATCTGAAAATGCTGAGATCGGCGGCTCATTAAATTACAAAAGCTCAGAAAACCAAGCGGAGACAATATTGATCTCTCCTGCTGGAGGTATTGATTTTGAATACGTCCCACAGCTGAATGCCCAAGATTTCCAAGATGAAGCCACCCGGGTTGGACCGGCTGCCCTGGCTGGGGCGTGGGTTATTAAACGAATTCAAGAATTCATCACCCTCATGATCCTGGGGGGGTTAGTCGTCTGGCAGCTGCCCGGTTTACTGAATAAAGTCAGTGAGAAAGTCGAAAAGGAGTCCTTACCATCATTTGGTTGGGGTTTAGTTACTATATTGGTTGTTTACCTGGGAGCATTGATGGTATCAGGATTAATCATTGCCGGGGCGATCTTCTTTGGAATAATTACCCTGGGTGAATTATCCTGGGTTATCCTTTCAGTAGGTTTTTCCAGTCTGGGATTAATATTGACAGGCTTTGGGTTGCTATTATCCTACGGAAGCAAACTGGCAGTTGCCTACCTGGTTGGCAAACTACTCCTCAACTGGTTGGCTCCGAAATTTGGTGGCAGCGCGATCTGGCCCATGCTAATAGGTCTGCTGCTGTATACATTCCTGAGAGCAATTCCCTTTGGTTTTGGATTTGTGATTGGGGTGATCGTTACCTTAATCGGCCTGGGCGCGATGTGGTTATACTACCGTGATCATACTAAATCTGTTGGGGTAGGTAACTGAGAATTTGTTTGTCAGTAAAGGTAAAAGCCTGGAGAAATCTCCAGGCTTTTTTCATTGATAATTCATTTACTCACCCATAATTTGCACTACCATCTTTCTCTCTCTGGGCCGGTTATCAAAATCCACCAGGATGATCGATTGCCAGGTACCCAAAGTCATTTTACCTTCGACAATGGGAACCGTCAAAGAAGGTTTAATTAACCCTGCCCGGGTGTGGCTGTGCCCGTTTCCATCCCCCCACCGCTGATTATGGGCATAATCCTTCTCAGGCGGAATGATTTCATTAAAAAGCCTTTGTAAATCCTTCACACAACCAGGCTCAAATTCCAGGGTAGTAATTCCACTGGTTGCAGAAGGGGTAAAGATTGTGACAACTCCATCATTGATCCCACTGCTATTAATTTGATTCTGGATATCCTGAGTAAGATCCAGGATATCGCCGTCTCCTACCGTTTCTACGGGAATGTACCTGGTTTCAACAGCCATAGTAGTTACCTTCTCAATTCCATATATTTGTCATTTTCTGTTCTTCCCCGGGCGTAATCAGGCAAGTTCCAAATAACGGCTGATTTCCCAATCCGTTACTCTGGTCCGATACTCTTCAACTTCAGCCCATTTTGCTCTACTGAATACACTGCAAATGGTAGATCCCAGGGCTTTTTTGATCACGTCGTCAGCCTCAAATTCGTTCATGGCTTCTGCCAGTGATCCGGGCAGAGATTCTATACCTTTCTCTTTTCGCTCTTCTTCGCTCAGGTTCCAAATATTGAGGTTATTAAGCGGGTCAGGGCAGACAATATTTTTATCAATTCCTTCCAATCCGGCTGCCAGCATAGCAGCAAAAGCCAGATAAGGATTCGCTGAAGGATCCGGGCAGCGTAATTCCAACCGGACTGATTTGTTGCGGCCGGTAGTGTAGCGGGGCAACCGGATCAAAGCTGACCGGTTGATTTGAGCCCAACCAATATATACCGGTGCTTCATACCCCGGCACTAATCGTTTATAGCTATTGGCTGTGGGCGCAAGGACAGCAGACATACCCCTGGCGTGTTTGAGTTGCCCGGCCAGGAAATGATATGCCATCTCTGAAAGATGGTTCTCATCATCCTCGTCATAAAACAGGTTCTCACCTTCTTTACTGAAGATTGATTGATGTGTGTGCATCCCTGAACCATTAACACCAAATATAGGTTTGGGCATAAATGAGGCAATCAAATCATATTTGGCCGCAATCGCTTTGACTGTATATTTCATAGTGATCACATTATCGGCGGCACGCAGAGCTTCTCCATATCGAAAATCGATCTCATGCTGTCCTCTGGCTACCTCATGATGCCCCATTTCAACTTCCAAACCCATTTCATTCAACGCGTACATTAATTCATTTCTAACCAAGGTGGCTTGATCCCTGGCTGAGAAATCGAAATAGCCGCCAACGTCATATGGCACAGGATGAATGTCCTCTGCCCCGTTGCGTTTGAATAAGAAAAACTCTGGCTCGGGACCGATATTAAATACCCAGCCCTTCTGATCGATCTTCTTAAGCATTTGCTTCAGCACGCCCCTGGGGTCGCCTTCAAAGGCATTTCCATCCGGATTATAAATATCACAGAAGATTCTGGCTCTTCTGAACTCCTCCGGGCTCCAGGGCAGGACCGCATAAGTTTCTGGATCAAGCACCAACCGCATATCACTTTCCTGGACACGGGCAAATCCTTCCACAGATGAGCCATCAAACCAAACACCATCTTCCAGGGCAGTTACCAGGCGCTCGGGTGTGATATCGACACTTTTTACAGAACCCGTGACATCTGAAAACTGCAGGGAGATGAACTTAACTTCATCCTCTTTTACATGCGCGATTAGTTCCTTATTCTCCACATTTCCTCCTTATCTACTACCGAGCAACCAGGATGGTGATCAATCAATAACCATTGTAAACGATTAAAGAAAAACAGCACGCCCGGGCGTGCTGTTGTGTTATAGAAAGCTTTTCAGCAGGCCCTTCCCTGATCAATCCCACGAGTTACTCAGTTTACTAAACTCTGGGCCAATAAAGTGATTTTGTCCCATCTGTCACCAGATGGTTTTGGAGCACTTTTTTCCGGGAAGGATAAGTCAGCCCATGGCGGGGCTGGAGAGGAATCCGCTGATCATTCGATTTTCTCTGCAGTAAACTGCAGATTAGCATTCCCCTTGCGGGGAAGACCTCCACCTCGTCACCTCGATTATTGAGGCTCAGTCGCTATTCATCCTTCATTATTTAA
>PVMK01173269.1_pt1 | contig 18562 bp, 21 predicted proteins | sample 1853481 | NCBI WGS metagenome assembly PVMK01 (sample SAMN08533507, study PRJNA380276) | Marine sediment metagenome, whole genome shotgun sequencing project. | reverse complement strand
AGAGGCAAGCATTAAACCTTTCATCTCCTCCCAGGCAGTCAGCCCCCCCTGACTGCCTTTTTTTAAGTAGGGGCTTAGCATGCTAAGCCCCTACTACAAATCACGGTAAACGATCTTTCCAATTTTGATGTTTAACTAACTTATGATATGATGCTATTAAGTCGAAATATATAATTATAAAGACTTAACTATTACTATTTAATACATATTTTATGATTAAGAAATCAGACAATACAGGAGAGATATACAGCAGTAATTATCCATCAGTCCTTATAAAAACCTTTATTATTTTTTCATTTATCTCTGTAGTTGTAACTTTCATCCTTATTAATTACGGTTCTTACCGTCTTTTTGAGACATACAATATAAAAGAGGCTGAATATGATGCCATCAACATTAGTAAAACCCTTTTTGAGCATGAGCGAGAGATTTTAACTGGAAAGATGAAGAATGGCAATAATACTTTGAGAGTGTCCAAAGAAGATTTTGATACACTTGATATAAGAATGGGCAAATACCTTCATACTTTCAATATTGTCAAAATCAAGGTCTTCTCAATTGACGGTACTGTGGTTTACAGCACTGAAAGCTCAATAATCGGGCAAAGAAGCCTTAATTTCGAACTTAAAAGAGCGCTGAATGGTGAAGTAGTCTCAAAACTTGTTAACAAAGAGGAGGTAAGAGACCTGGCAGGAGAAAAACGTTTTAATGTTGATGTTGTTGAGTCCTACGTGCCGGTATTTAATGATGACGGAAATATTATAGGAAGCTTTGAGGTCTATCTGGACATCACCAGATATAGGGATTTAATACGGGAATTTCTACTGTCATCTCTTATTTTCACCGTTACTATCATGGCAATAATCTTTGGCTTTATTCTTATACTTCTGCTTAAAGGAACAGACAAACTTAAGATGGCACATGAACAGATGGAAAACCTTGCATCAATAGATGGTTTAACCAATTTATTTAACCGGAGAACCCTGATGTCACGCACAGATGAAGAGTTTGCCAGAATTAAAAGAATTGAGGATAGTGATACAGATATTGCAACAATCGGGTTATTACTCATTGACATCGATCATTTTAAAAATATTAATGATACTCATGGCCACCTTGTTGGAGATGAAATCCTAAAACAGCTTTCAAAGAGAATCTTAACTAATGTTCGACAATATGACATTGTTGGTCGTTATGGAGGAGAAGAGTTTCTTGTGATTATCCCGGGGTTAAACATAAATGGCTCTAATCAGACTGCAAATAAAATATGGAGCATAATCAGAGACACTCCTTTCATTATTAATGACAAATCAATCAATATTACTGTTAGTATCGGGGTGTCCTGCCTGACACCGGATGATGCAGATATAGATGATGCCATAAAAAGAGCTGATGACCAACTGTATAAAGCCAAAAATGACGGCAGAGACAGAATATCATCAATGAATAAACAAATCATATTGCACACATCTCTTTAACTCACCGCTAAATAACGTTTCAAAAAATGTTTTATGACGTAATAAATTTATTTTAGTAGACAGCCAGGGAATTCTTTGATATTAAATATTTCAGTATCTATAATCAAAGAGATCAATGAAAATAAGAGAAAACAAGCGAATTCCTTCAAACGTCACTGTTAATTTCCATTATGACAATACAATATACTCTGGAACAATTATGAATTATTCTGATAATGATATGTTTATAAAAATGGAAATGCCCTGCAAAATATCTTCAACACAAAAACAATTTGAAGTCCGCATACCTGTCAAGGACAAAATACTCCTGGCCATTGCCCGCATTAAGAGAATGGAAATGATTGGAAAAGAGTTCAATGGTATTGAAGTGGAACTGGAATATCCTATTGAGCTCGATAAATTATTAGATGAATAACATACAATAGCAAATTCATTTGACTCTACCTTCTTTTTCAACTTCATCAAGAATATTAATTAGATCAGTAATTCCAATAAAATATCATTAAATCATCAGGATAGACAGTAATCAATGCTTTTTATAATTAACTCTAATTTAGGAGTTGACAAAAACTATAATTGGGATTATAATCCCAATTATAGGAAATTGCTTTTCTGAAGTGCTATTTAATGATAACCAATAACATACATAGCAAAATATAAAAGGAGATAACCATGAAACCACTATTCTTTAAAAAACTGACATCAGATAGATCAAGCGCAGCATTTCTGGCAATGTTCCTCCTATTGCTGGGAGCATTTATGCTGTCAGCCTGTGGAAGTGACACTGGAAGCAATAACAGTGCTTCATCAGGTGGAAATCTGTACATCACTGATGATGTGACTGTCGATTTTCAGAGCGTGATAGTAACAATTTATAAAGTTGCGTTTGTGAAGACTTCAGACGGAAGTTCTTTAACTGTATTTGAAAGTGCACTGGGCGAAACATATGATCTGAGCTCACTTAATGGCATTTTGGCAAAATTGTCCGACACGCCCATTCCTGTTGGCAGCTATAACAGGATATTCATCACAATTGGTGAAGAGCTTGTTCTTGTAAATAGTTCAGGCGAAGAGGTCACGCCTAACCCAACTTTTGCAGAGAATCATTGGACAAGCTGCAGTGAAGGCAAATGCGCCATCGAGATCATGGGAGCAACAAACGTTGTGAACAATCAGAATGTAATTCTTGATTTTGACCTTAAGCAGTTTAACTATGATTTCGATACTAATACGGTTACAGCCAAAGTCGTTCTTGATGCAGACGGCTCACACCATAAAGATTATGTTGAGATGAAAGATGATGATTATGAGCTTAAGGGAATTATTAAGACCATTAATTCCGACAGCATTGAAATCAGAGTTATCAAGGCAAAGCATTTTGCAACTGACAGCAGTGTAATTACTATTCTGGTCGACAGCTCCACCCAATACGATTGTGATGACGATGACGGTCATCAAAACTGCGGGATTTCCTCCATTGATGACCTGGTTGTTGGAATGAAAGTGGAAGCACATGGATCCTGGAACGGCACAGAGTTTAATGCTATTAAAATAGAGGTTGATGATGACGATGATATTATCAAAACTTATGACTGCTCATCTACTGAAAGAAGCATTGCTGATTTCTCAAATCTATCAAGTAAGAGAGAATTAGAAGGCCCTCTCTCCTACTCAATAGACTCTGTGGAAAACTCAGTCACTGTTGGTGACAAAACAATTCTTATCACAGCCGAAACATTAATTAAGGATGAGACTGGCAATGGGGACAGAGTTATCTGTTCTGATACCATGCCCGAGAATGCTAATGAAATTGAAATCAAGTATTATGAAGGTCAGGATTCTGAAGGTGCATCGGCATTGATTGCCTATAAGATAGAATTTAAAAACTAGAAATAGCTATTTAAATACACAGGGGCGCTGATATCAGCGCCCCTATTCTACTGACACATTACTAATAATCGTAGAACCGTTGTCTCCTATTACATCCCCATTAATTATAGACATCCCGTTAATTGCTGAATAGTCACAGTCATGGCCACCATTTAGAGTTACCGATTTGTTAAGATCAAAATTTAAATCCCCGGTAAAAATAATATTATGGCTTTCAATAATATCTCCGTCATCTGCTATGTCATATGCATCCTGAATGGATGAATAGTAAGTTGGCGTAATACCGTAGACTCTTGCAGGTAATACTGAACAAATAGTCGAGACAAATCCCCTTCCAGGATTGTAAGCAATGCCCACTACTACATTATTGTTATTTATCCCTATGATAGTAGTATTGGTATGATTTGGAGACTCCAAAACAATAAAATTACCTTTGTTATAAACAAAGCCCTTTACTATTCCTTCTTCTGTTCCATACCCGGCAATTACACCACTGCTGTTGATAAATTCCGGTACTACATCTGTCCAGCCCGGAGGAGAAAGTTCATTATATGTACCATTGTGATAAACATACCCCTTCTCTATGCCGTTACCATCAACTCCTTCTCCTATGACCTGTCCTGAATCATTGAGATGATATGCGGTCGCGGATATCCAACCTGGAGGAAGAAGCTCTGTATAAATGCCACTGCTGTAGGTATAACCTTTTTCAATGCCATTGCCATCTGCACCCCACCCGGCAATTACTCCATTAATATTAACACCATAAGATGTCCCCCAAGACCAATTCGGAGGAAGCAGAATAGTATAAGAGCCGTTGCTGTAGAGAAAGCCTTTATTTGTGCTTCCATCAAGACCACCTCCAACCACATCACCTACTTCATTAATCCTGATGGCCCATGCCCAGATCCAGCCTGGCGGTAGCAACTCCGTATAAGCGCCATTGATATACAAAAAGCCTTTATCAAAACCATTAACAGTCCCGTAACCCACAATCTCCCCACTGTTATTAATTGTCAGAGCTGCTGCAGAGGACCATCCCAAAGGGATCAATTCAGTAAATATGCTACTGCTGTATAAAAAGCCCTTGGTTGTTGAGCTTACCCCTCCATAACCAACCATATCTCCATTGTCATTGATCCCATGAACATATGACCAAGACCAGCCCGGAGGATGGATTTCATCATAGGAGTATTGAACGGCCCAGGAACTGTCTTGATTACTGCCGCATGCAATTAAAAATAAAGCAGCCAGCATATTTATAATAATTAATAGTTTTGAATGACTCATTTAACCAAATCCCTGAATAAGATTATTTAGCTGGAGTAACAACTATTGAATATAATATTATGAACTGTTATTTGATCTTTATCAATAAATCTATGGATGCAAAGGTGGGCATAAATTATTCTTCTAAATGATTTTTCAATAATGCTTCCTTGATCATGATCCTGCCGCCCGAAGATTTTACCATGCCCTGTTTCTGAAACTTGCTAATGGTCCTGATACAGGTCTCAACAGTAGTTCCCACCATTTCAGAAATTTCCTGTCTTGTAAGGGGAAAATCAATCTTTCTGTATCCGTCGTCATCTACTCCAACTTTTTCTGACAGTTTAAGAAGCAGTGATGCTATCCTTCTCTCGACCCTTTCGGTTGCTATGTTCTTCAGCATCTCATGGGCATCCCTGAGTTTGTCACTGAAGTATTTAACAATCTCCAACTTTAATATGGGATATTCTTCCATAATCTGAAACAGCTTCTGACGGCTTATTCTTATTACTGAAGAAGTCTCCATTGTCTGCGCTGAAGCAGGATAGGGTTTATTATCAAGCACAGCAACTCCCCCGAACACATCTCCGGAAGACATGAGCTCAAGAATAATATCCTTGCCCATAACTGAATGCTTCATTATCTTCACATTGCCTTTTGCTAGTATATAAAATTTATCAGATGAATCACCTTCATGAAATACAGTCTCATTATTGTTGAATTCCAGCACTTCAAATAGCTCACTAATACTTTTCAGCTCGTCATCTTTAAGAGAAGAAAAAATAGCGCTTTTCTTAAGTGTCTCAACTATCATCCTGTCCGGACCCCTCATTCTCTTTCATTATCATTAATATATTTCTCGCTTTTTCAAGATCATCTTTTTTCACTAACAGCTTAACCTCCCCCATTTTACCTATATTGACAGGATAGGGGGTCACCTTCATGGAGTTAACAACTACCTGAATATTTTCCAACTCCAGCAGATCCTTAACAATCTCTGCTTCTACAATATCGTAGGTGAATAAAATTTCCTCCCATTCGTTCATAAGTATAAGATACTATTTATTATTTAAATGAAATTTCACTATTTTAAACATTTATCATATTTTTGTACAAATTATCACTTGGAGCCTTTTACTATCTGCGCATATCTGCGGCAGTGCAACACTTGGTATAAGGAGATTCTTGGGAAAGAATAAATAATATCTTTTAGTCTTATAATTTTGAGCGTCTAAAAAACTAGACGCTTTTTTTATTGACAAATATATGCAAATATTCTAATATTTGCATATGAAGGACCTCACCTCAAAAGTAGAAATAATTAAAACCATAGCTCACCCCGCCAGAATAGCCATCCTCGACGAACTGACGAAAGGGGTAAAATGTGTTAGCGATTTTCAGGATTTTCTTGAGATAAGCCAGCCCAATATTTCCCAGCACCTATCCACACTGAGACATGCAGGACTTATTGATTTCTTTGTTGATGGCAGGCTCAGATGTTACTTTCTAAAGAATCCAATAATACCTGATCTTCTGGAGGTATTAAAAAAAGATTATAATGGAGATCTTCCAGGGACCTGAATGCTGCCCTGTAACCAGGAAGGGTACATACCCCGGGAGATAGAAAAAATTGAAAAAGAAAAAGATCACCCTGATTCTCAACACTTCTCCCTTACAATTATGAAGACACCTATACTGCAATCAGGATCGCCGAAGCAGCGCTTGACAAGGGGTTGGAAACTCACCTGATTGCATCCACTGATGGAGTGTACAGTTTTCTTAAGGGACAAGTAGGTACGGGATTGCCAAACGCAGCCGGCAGTTTTGATTCACTTATGAAGAAAGGTCTGAAAGTCAGCCTTTGAACCGGATGCATAAACTTCCGCTGTAATGCGGAAGAAGCATATATCGAAGGTCCTGAAAGAGGCGGCTGTGTCGATGGTCAATGCAGCATAGACGAAGGCGCAAACAATGGCGCACTGGAGAAAGGCACCTTAAAAGGGCTTTTTTCAATCATGAAAGAATCTGACATCTTTATTAATCTTGGCACTTAATATATTTAATTAACTATTATGGATAAATTACTGGTAATACTGAGAAAGCCGCCATACGGAACTGCAAATGCCGCTGAAGCTGTCAGACATGCAGGTGGTGCTTCAGGGTTTAATTATAAAGCAACTCTTTACTTGATAGACAGTGGTGTATATTCAGCGAAAAAAAACCAGGCTGACGGTGACACAGGTTTCTCATCAGTCGGAGAAAGTCTTGAACTGCTTGCAGATGAAATGGAAGTTTATGCAAGCAAAGCTTCTTTAAGTGAATATGGTCTTAAAGAAAATGATCTCTTAGAATGTATCAAAGTAGATGATGGAACGGTTCTTAAGGAAGCTTTAGAGAACTCGCAATCAGTAATGATTTTTTGAAAATGATTGCACAGATTAACAGCATTGATTACACCGATAAAAAGATTGAAGAAATATCGGTGTAATCATTTTCAAATCTATGTAATCAAATTAACCGAGGGTTAATTATGTTATTTCTTTTTTCAAGTGCGCCTGACACAAAGGAGTTTAAAACGGCTTATAAAATGGCCAAAGATATGAACGCTGAAATATGCCTTCTTCAGAACGCTGTTTACGCTGCAGGCGATGCGGATAATCAGGCTCATTATGCGCTCAGCGATGACCTTGATCTTCGTGGAATTGATAAAAACACTGTTACGGCAAAGGTAATTGATTATAGTCAGCTTATAGATTTAATGACCGGGACAGATAAGGTGGTTGGACTTTTTTAATGACAATAACGGATTTTATAAAATCTTAGCGGGGGAGGGCTAAAATGAAATCACATTATCAAATACTAGTTGTCGGCGGAGGTAATGCCGGTCTTTCAGTAACAGCAAACCTTCTGCTAAAAAACCCCTCACTTGATATCGCAATACTGGAGCCTTCAGACAAACATTATTACCAACCGGGATGGACACTTGTGGGAGGGGGAGCCTTTGATATTAATGATACTGTCAGGAATGAAGCCGATTTCATACCGGATCAGGCTGAATGGATTAAAGACAGCGCTGACAAATTTGATCCTGAAAACAACAAGGTTATAACAGGGTCCGGTACGGAAATCACTTATGACTTCATGGTTGTCTGTGCAGGCATACAACTTAACTGGCACCTGATAAAAGGCCTGCCCGAGACTATTGGTAAAAACGGAGTCTGCTCCAATTATCAGTTTGATCTGGCACCATATACATATGAATGCCTGCAAAACTTTAAAGGAGGCAAGGCATTATTCACCCAGCCCGCATCGATGATAAAATGCGGGTGCAGCTCCCACAGAAAATAATGTATCTTGCTGCGGACAACTTCCGTAAAAGAGGGTTGCTTAGAGACTCTGATATTACATTTTATACAGGGAAGCCCGGCCTGCTCCGTGTCCCGGAAATAAATAAAGCCCTTTTGGAAATAACAAAGCGATACGGAATTAACCTCAGTTTCCAGTCTGAACTTATCGAAATCAATGGTGAATCGAAAGAGGCGATTATTGAGGTCTCAAAAGATGACAGCAAGGAGCAGATCACTGTGCAATTTGATATGATTCATGTTGCTCCTCCAATGTCAGCTCCTGATTTTATTAAAAACAGCCCTCTTGCCATGAAAGATGATCCTCTCGGCTGGGTTGATACAGACAAGGAAACTCTCCAGCATAATCAATACGGCAATATATTCAGTCTTGGTGATGTTGCAAACACAGGAGACACAAAAACAGGAGCTGCTATTCATAAACAGGTCCCTGTCCTGGTTAATAACCTTCTTGCAATGATGAAACGAAAGACCTCCCCGGGAGTGTCAAGATATGATGGATATACTGCTTGCCCCATTACAACCGGATACGGAAGCCTGATGCTGGCAGAGTTTGACCATACAAATAAACTCACTCCTACCTTTCCGCTTGATCCGACAAAAGAACGTTACAGCATGTGGCTTATGATTAAATACGCAATGCCCTGGTTGTACTGGAACAGAATATTGAAAGGAAAATTTTAACTTATGACATTCAGACATAGCTGGGGTTTTTATTTTATTTTAGTAACAGTCAGTGTAATCTTGTTAATATCCATTTTCACTCCTTCTATTTCATTTGCTGAAACTCTGGAACAGGCAATTGCAAAAACTCCTCATGGAATTGAAAAAGGCATGATCAATCCCGGGGCTCAGACAGGATTTCTTGGTATTCCGGGAGCGCCGGACGTAAATCTCCTGTGGGCTTTTCTCTGGGCTATGTGGGTAGGATGGATATTCTCTACAGTCGGTGCGTTCGGTGGTATCATGGCTGGTGTTGGTCATATAACTATTTTCGGACTTGGAGATTATGCAAAGAGTTTTAAAAATACAGGCCCTGTACTGAACAAACTTATGACTGACAGTATCAGGGTCTCAAACCAGTGGATGGTTGGTCTGAGCGCTTTAATCTCATCAATTAATTATTACAAAATGGGCAGGCTTGTTCTGCCGTTGGGAATCGCCCTTGCCCTTGGTTCTGTAACAGGCAGCATTATTGTTCCGATAATTACTGCTGGAAAGATCAAGCTCAGTTCATATATCGGCTATTTCGGATTATGTGTATTTGTAATCGGTGGGTTCCTTTTTTACGAAACTACAGAAAAGGGACAGTCAAAAAAGAAAAAAGCAAAGGCCGCATCAAAGGCTTTTGAAGAAGCACACATTAAACTTAAAAACAACGATGTAGTTGATGAATCGCAACATGGAGTTAAGATAGTAAAATGGAGTCTGTCAAAAGTAATATTTACATTCTATGGAGTAGAGTTCAGCTTTAATCCGGCAATCCCTGTTATAGGGGGTTTTTTTATAGCAGCACTTGCCTCATTTCTTGGTATAGGCGGCGGCTTTTTATTTGTTCCATTTTTAACCAGCATTGCAGGACTGCCAATGTTTCTGGTTGCCGGAACATCTGCTCTTACTGTGCTGGTTGGAATGATAGTCAGCATTTTTTCATATATGGTTTTAAAGGGAGTGGTAGTTTACTGGTCACTTATTGGTGTTGAACTGTTTGGAATATTTATCGGGTCAATGATAGGACCTAGAACTTCAAAATATATTCCTGATATCTGGCTGAAAAGAATTTTTGTGGTACTGGCCATTTATGTTGGAATCAGATATACGACCAAAGGCTTTCTTGGATACAGCATAGTACCGCCGTTTTAGATATTAGCAAAAGTAACATGAAAACTATTGATATAAATATTAATGACTGGATAAATCCCTCTTTGGCAAAGAGGGACTTAGGGAGATTTTATGATAAATATTATTCCGTAAAATCCCCCCTCTCCCCCCTTTGCCAAAGTGGGGAATAGCAAAATATAATTAATTTTCATTATGGATATTATTAATTATTTTCACAATATTACAGATAGCATCTTAATGTCATTCTTCAGGTTTCCGGACAACCCTGTGAATGGCTATTTTATGGGCACTGCAATACTGTCGACCATATGTGTAGCTGTGGGAGAACTATCAATCTATCTGGCGTTTCGCTTTAACAAAGATAAAATTGATCATACAAATAATGACATGGAACATTACCAGCACCTTTCCATTAAAGCATTAAAAGCCGGAAACAAAGATGCATTTAGAGCATGCAACAGCATTGCAAATGAAAGTTTTGGCAAATCTTTTTTTATGCAGATCACACTTGCTGCAGCATCGTTATGGCCCCTGCTCTTTGCTCTCGGCTGGATGCAGTACAAGTTTGCTGCCGTGGACTTTGCCGGGCAATTTTCTTTTCCCGGATCTGAATATGTATTTGGTTACTTTACAACCGTTGTTTTTTGTTATTTTATAGTCCGTACTATTTTCAATAAAATGAAATTCTATTTTTTAAAACATCGCTCTGTATAACGCTATTAATTATTAATCCAGTTTGAAACGCTAAAGGAACCACTATGATCAAATCTCTCGCTTTGACCAAGGGAATTATCCGGAAGAAGTATCCGCCTTTTGAGTACACCATTTTCAACGATACACATGTTACGCCATTATCCAAACCTTTAAATGAATGCAAAATGGCATTGATTACTACCGGAGGCCTTCACCTCAAGACTGATACTCCTTTTGATACTAAACACCTTGAGGGCGACTGTTCATACAGGTTGATCCCGGGTGATGTGACCCATGATGATATTATGGTGACACATGAATCATACGACCATAAGTTTATCAATGATGATCTTAACTGCGTATTTCCTATTGACAGGATGAAGGAATATGTCAGGGAGGGGAAGATTAAATCACTATCGGAAGAGCATTATAGTTTTATGGGGCATATCTACATCACGGGCCCGCTGATAGAGAATTCAAAACAGGTAGGAAAGCGTCTGAAGGAACTTGGGGTTGATATTGCCTTTCTGACCCCTACATGAGTTATCTGTAATCAGTCGGTCGGACTGATAGCAAGAGGGATAGAGGAGTCTGGTATCAGCACGGTATGCACAACATTTCGCAGGGACCTTATTGAACTTGCAAGGCCGCCAAGGACGCTTTCAATGAAATTTTCTCCCGGCAAGCCTCTCGGCAACCCCAATGATATAGACACTCAGAAAGGAATCATTGAGGCTGGTTTTGATCTCCTGCAAAAAGATATTGATGATATGACAATTATTGACCTGCCCTACAAGCTTAAAAAATTCGGTATCTTTTAATGAAGAAAAAAATACTCATTGTATCAGCCATAGTCGTCTTAATAGCTGCTTTCAGAATATTCCATGTTGAAGATTATCTTACGCTCACGTATATAAAGGAGTCTCAGGCAAGGTTTGAAGCACTGTATGCCACGCATCGTTTGGCCCTTATTGCCGGATTCATGCTGATGTATATAGTCGTTACCTCTCTGTCTCTACCGGGAGCTGCTGTGTTAGGTCTTGCAGCAGGAGCTCTGTTCGGTCTGGTAACAGGCACGATTGCCGTATCCTTTGCCAGTACCATTGGTGCAACTATCGCCTGTCTTGTTTCGAGGTTTATTCTCAGGGACTGGATACAAACTAAATTCGGGGACAAGCTGAAGACTGTCAATGAAGGCATTGAAAGAGAGGGCGCATTTTATCTCTTCACTCTCCGACTTATCCCGATATTCCCTTTCTGGCTGATAAACCTGGTTATGGGACTTACAAGAATACCTCTGCGAAAATATTATTGGGTTTCACAATTAGGCATGCTGCCGGGCACTATTGTATTCGTCAATGCAGGAAAGGAACTGGGAAAGATAGATTCTCTTGCCGGGATATTTTCGCCTGGACTTATTCTGTCTTTCGCACTTCTTGGTTTGTTTCCCATTGCAACAAAGAAGTTATTGACTTTGTATAAGTCAAAGAAAGAATACCAAATTATAAGGGGAGAATTATGAAAATAAAATTTATTGCTTCATTATTAATTGTAATTAATTTGTTTATATTCACGGGTAATAGTTTGGCTGATGATAAAACTGCGCAGCAGTTTATCGATGAAGCCACAGCGCAGGTTCAATCAGTATCTATTCATGATGTTAAGAAAATGATGGATGCCGAAGAAGATATAATTATCCTGGACATAAGAGACAAAGAGGAATTTGTGAAGGGACATATTCCAGGCGCCATACACATCTCCAGAGGATTGCTTGAGTTTATGGTTACAGACAAAATACCTGATAAAGATGCCAAAATAGTTGTCTACTGAATATACGAAAACAGGTCGCCGTTGGCGACTAAAAGACTTAATGAGCTGGGTTATAAAAATGCCATTCTCTTAAAGGATGGATTAAGCGCCTGGGAAAAGGCTGATTATCCTGTTGGAAAGGGCAAGAGCTGGTTTGATTTTTAACGGTTTAAATCCCATTCCCCACTAACAATAAAAAGAATTCTTGCTTATATAGTCCTCCAAATTTTATAATCTATCACTGTAATTTCGGCTGGAAAATTGCTGATTATCAAGAACTTAAAAGTAACGTTTCTATAGAAGACTATGATTCAGTTTACTGACGTCTCCAAATTCTACGAAGAGGATGTTGTACTTAAAGATATATCATTCACCATTAACAAAGGTGAACTCGCCTTTATAACCGGCCCCAGTGGAGTGGGAAAAACAACCCTGCTCAAGCTGATTTATGCCGGCGCAATCCCTGACGAAGGAAACATAACTGTTGCAGGCTGGGAAATCAGAAAGCTTAAACAGAAAACAATTCCCTATTTAAGACGTCATGTGGGAGTGGTTTTTCAGGATTTCCGTCTCCTTAATAATAAAACTGTTTTTGATAACGTGGCCCTTGCACTAAGAATACATAACATGCACCCAAAGGAAATCAAGGATGATGTCAACAATGTGCTAAAGGACGTAAAGCTCAAACACAAGGCTCATACCTTACCCCAGCATCTCTCTGGTGGTGAGCAGCAGAGAGTAGTAATTGCAAGAGCAATGGTAAGCAAGCCGACAGTTCTACTTGCTGATGAGCCTACGGGCAACCTTGATGCGGCAAACTCAGAAATAATCATGGGCCTCTTTAAGGAGATCAATGCCAGGGGCACAACGGTATTGATAGCTACCCATAATGAATTGCTGTTTCACGAATCAGGCAGGAGAATCATATATCTGAAAGACTCCTCAATTGAAAGGGAGGTATCTGGATGAGGGTACTTCTTTATTCTATTCAGTCAGCGCTGAAGAACCTCTGGGCGGAAAAATGGATAAATCTTCTCACCACTTTTTCAGTAGGAATCGGTCTTCTCATTCTAAGTACATTTGTTACGGTAACTCTTAATATGGATTCTGTTCTTAAAAAGTGGGGAACGAGCTTCGGAATTGTTGTCTATCTGGACGATTCGATTTCTGCGGAAACAACTGGAACTGTAAGGGAGCTTTTCAAGCAGGACCCTGACATCCTGGAGATTATTTATATAAGCGAGGAGGAGGCCTTAAAAGAACTCCGCACTATCCTTGGAGAAGATGCATCCATACTGGAAAACCTTGCAATCAATCCCCTGCCCTCCTCTTTTGAACTTAAACTAAAAAGAGACCTGCTGGAACCAATATTTGTAAAAAAGAAAGCAGAAGAGATAAAAAAGATGTCAGGTGTTGCAGAGGTCCAGTACGGTGAAAAATGGCTGACATCGTTAAACACTGTATCGAGGCTAATGAAAGCCAGTTCCATATTTCTGGGAGGAGCCATACTAATAGCAATAATTTTCATCACTTACAATACTATCAAGATCTTTTTCTACAGAAGAAAAGAAGAAATAGAAACGTTGAAGCTTTTGGGCGCTACAAAATCCTTTATAAGACTCCCCTTCCTGATAGAGGGACTTGTTATAGGCATTATTGGAGGAATCATAGGTTCACTTGCTCTTTTCGGAATCCATTCATTAATAGTAGCGAAAGGCTTTAATTTCATGCCTTCAGTCAAGGCAATTATCATTTCCATCCCGGTTGAGATTTTTCTTTCCATTCCTATTGTCGGTGCCCTTATGAGCATTACAGGCAGTTTCTTTGCCGTAGGCAAAATCAGGTACTAAGCATATGTTAAGGGTAACGCATAAGAAGTGGTTATGCAGGACATCACTTCTTATTTCAATATGTTTTGTCTTTCTTCTTATTTATCCGACAGTCTCACATTCTGCCAGTCCGAAAAAGAAACTGTCCCAGATTGAGAAGAAACTTAAAACCAAGAAGAAAAAGGTGAAGGATGTCATTAAAAAAGAAAAGTCCATCCTTTCTCGAATAGAAAAAATTAATAAAAATATCAAAATCAAGAAAAAAGAATTAAAGCAATATGACAGGCAGATATCAGAAACACAATCCAGGATCATGATCCTTTCAAAAGATATCAGCTTGCTTAAGGACAAACTGGACATCAGTAAAAATTACCTGGCCAATCGTGCAAGGGACATTTATACCCAGCAGTACGTGGACAGCGCTCTCATTCTATTAACTGCAAATGACTATCAAGAATTAATAACAAAGAGTAAATACCTCAGTCTCCTTGCCTACCAGGACAGTAAGGTCATAAAAAAATATAGAGCTGAAATCAATGATATTGACTTCAAGAAGCAGAGCATGGAGATTCTGCAAAATAAACTCGAAAAAAACAAGAAGATCTCAAAGGGCAAGAAAAAGGATCTTGAGACAGACAGGATAAAAAAGGACCGATTGCTGGCTACAGTCAGAAGTAAGCGAAGCATGTATGAAAAGACAATCAAGGAACTTGAGGCATCATCGAAAAAGCTCAGGAAAATGATGCAAAGGCTGAAAAAACAGCAAATTCCGAGATCAGTTACAGGCAAGGGGTTTACTGCTTATAGAGGTCACCTGCCCTGGCCGGTTAATGGAAAAATATTGATTCCATACGGAAATTACAAAGATCCGAAATTCAATATAACTGTATTTAAAAACGGTATTGAGATCAAGGCAAAAGACCGCGAAAAACCAAAGGCCGCGGCCGGAGGACGGGTAGTCTACTCGGACTGGTTCAAAGGATACGGCCTGTTATTGATAATAAATCATGGCAAAGGCTATCATAGTTTATATGGAAATCTCACAGAGACATTTCATAAAGCAGGTGATATAATTAATAAAGGTGCAGTGCTCGGGGTGACTGGCAAGTCCAGACTTCTAAATGTTCCCGCCCTGTATTTCGAGATACGATATAAAGGAAAGCCGATCAATCCAATGAAATGGTTAAAACGGCGAAGCAGAGCAAGGTAAAATTAATTTGATACTAAACTATCATATGCATGAAATAATGGAGGAATAATGTTCAGAAACAAAACAGCTTTCATATTACTACTGATGAGCACTGTTATATTCTCGGTCATGCTGTTAAGCAAGCCCAGTTTTTTAGATAGTGTTAATGCTGAAGAGGGTCAGAATTATAAACGAATTAAATCTTTTGCAGAGACACTTTCGCTTGTTAAAAAGAATTATGTGGAAGAAGTCGATGAGAAAGACCTTGTTTACGGAGCCATAAAAGGCATGCTAAATTCACTGGATCCTCATTCTTCCTTCATGCCGCCGGAGATATTTACAGAAATGCAGATCGATACCAGAGGTGAATTTGGAGGCCTGGGTATTCAAATTGGAATCAAGAACAGAGTGCTCACTATTATTGCACCTATTGATGACACCCCTGCTCACAAGGCAGGAGTTGAGGCAGGAGACAAAATAGTAAAGATCAATGATGAATCAACCAAGGATATAAGTCTGCATGATGCAGTATCAAAACTGAGAGGTCCAAAAGGCACTTCAGTGACAATATCAATTCTCAGGGAAGGCCTTGATGAAATCAAAGACATTACAATTGTAAGGGACATCATTAAACTGAAGAGTGTGAAATCCAGGATAATTGATGACCAAATCGGTTATGTAAAGCTCACACAGTTTCAGGAAAAGACTGCGGAAGACTTAAAAAAGGCACTGAAAGATTTATCCAAGAAGAACATTAACTCCATGATCATTGATCTCAGGAATAATCCGGGAGGTCTGTTGAAAGGTGCTGTTGATGTAACCAGCCAGTTTCTGCCACCTGGCAAGCTTGTTGTTTACATAAAAGGCAGGAGTGGTGATAAGACTGAATTTAATACAAAAAACGGAAATGACTATTTTGATTACCCAACGATTGTTCTGGTTAACGGGGGAAGCGCAAGCGCATCAGAGATAGTGGCTGGAGCTTTGCAGGACTGGGAAAAAGCCGTTATTCTTGGAACCCAGACATTTGGAAAGGGTTCTGTTCAGACTGTCATGCCTTTAAGTGACGGATCAGCTGTAAGGCTTACTACTGCCAGATACTATACTCCCAAAGGACGTTCCATCCAGACAACAGGTATTACCCCTGATATAGTTGTTAAGTTGGAGGCCAAGGAGGGCTCGAAGACCCATCCTGTCTTCAGGGAAAAGGATCTTGCTAAACACCTTAAGAACGATACAGCCAAAGAGACCGAAAATGAAGAAGGAAAAGATACTGACAAAGTGACAAAGAAGGATAAAAAAGAGGTTGAACAGGTTCCTAACAAGATAACCGAAGATAATGATACTCAACTCGACCGTGCAGTAGATCTCTTAAAGACATGGCGCGTATTCAAGAAACTTCCCGGGACCGGATAAGAAATTTCTCATTGAAATAATCCAGCCACTGATCCCATACGGTGTCAGTGGCTTTTTTTATGTCTATGGGATTTGATAAATAAAAAATGGCGTCCCCGACGCGATTCGAACACGTGGCCTACAGATTAGGAATCTGCCGCTCTATCCAGCTGAGCTACGGGGACAGCCAATAAGTTAATATAGCAATAAAATGGTCGGGGCGAGAGGATTTGAACCTCCGACTCCTGCGTCCCGAACGCAGTGCGCTACCGGACTGCGCTACGCCCCGGTTAATTATCAAGCTATGAATAATACCACATTTATGTTCTTTAATTCCGAGTCTACCTCAATTAGATAAGCATAGAGGGTTCCTGGCAATTCTCGTTAAGTCCAAATACTACTGCATTATATCTGGACCGATTTAAAGGGGACAGGTCAAGTAAAAAAAGGTGGCTGGATAATTCATTAATAATACTTCACTGAAAATTATTACTTATACTGCTGCCATCTATTGGACAGTAAGCCCTTCTGTTTTAAAATCACCAATAACAACTGTGACCTCATTGCCTGACTTGATAAACTTTCGAGGATTTGAAAAGAGGATAAAATATATTCTATCGGATTTTGCTTCTTTTGATCGCTGCCTGAGTGAGCCCACTTTGGGCAAGCTTGGTACCATGACCCTTTTCCCTGATGCATTATCTATTACATAAGGTTTAACCATAGGCTGAACCAATGAATTCGCTTTTTCAGCATCTAAAATCCTGTATCGGAAATGAAGCATATTCCCATCTGCAGTAGGCCTTATGCCCATTACTTTAATTCCCCATTTTTCCTCAATGCTTAAAGAGTTCTGTGCTTCAACATTGTCTGCAACTTCTTTCTTAGCGACAGTTGCACAGCCGAACATCAGAATGCTTATACTAATTAACAACAAAAAAAGAACTCGTGTCATTACGTTATAAAAGCCTACCATTTCATATAATTGTTTATTTAATGCTTTTTATACTGTTTTTTAGTTTACCATATTGCAAACGCAAAACCGCCCCGGACAACTCCTCTTTAAGAAAAGCCCTCCGGGCCAGAACAGGTCATTGTTCTATGTTCTTCTTTATTTCAGCGCTCCATGTTCACTGAGCTGCAAGGAGAAGCACACCCCTGCTCAGCGATGTGCTCCTCAATTTATTTAGTGAAACTCAACATGGAGTACGGGTGCGTCGGATGTGGAACCGTCATAGGACTCGGCAACACGCCTACCTGTACCGGTGATAATGATTACCAGAGAATTACCGCTTGCCCAACCATTACCACTGGCCACAATCTACTCGATTATGGACGCAATGTTCTGGGTCGTGTTTACCCTCACCTGACTACAATCCTAGCACCTCACGCATCACCGTCCAGTTATTGGCTCTACATGTTCATTCACGGCTGAGCTGTGTATTGAAAATCCACACTTGGCCAAGACGCACCTTGTCTATACCAGAGTGTTACATGAACCGTGCTTCCATCAGTGGGTAATCCATTAACTGTTGTAGATGTGTTAAGGCCCAAGCTGCCACTGTCATATATATCATTTCCTCCAATAGTCGTACCTATATACAGCCACCACTCATCAACCGATGTACCACCGGCTGTCCATGTAAACGTTTCTGTAGAACCTGTCAGTGTTGAGTTGGGCACAGGACTTGTTATCCCAAGTGTACCTCCACCCGGTAACTGACAATTGGCCTGACAGCCATCGCCATCTGCGGTATTGCTGTCATCACATTCCTCTCCGGATGTTGTATTAAGTACTCCATC
>PVMK01140594.1_pt1 | contig 18565 bp, 18 predicted proteins | sample 1853481 | NCBI WGS metagenome assembly PVMK01 (sample SAMN08533507, study PRJNA380276) | Marine sediment metagenome, whole genome shotgun sequencing project. | reverse complement strand
GCCGCCCTCTTTATTGATATCAATCGCAATGCGATCAAAACGGTGGGAGCTAATTGGGGGCGGACCAAGCTTGTAGATTGTGCAAACGTGATACGCGGGGATGCACTAACAATCCTGGAAAAGCCCGCAATCGGCCAATTTGACTATATCTATATAGCGCCACCGCAATATCAGGGTTTATGGAAAATTGCCCTGGAATTAGTGGATACCCACCGTGATTGGTTAGCCCCAAATTAGCTCCCACAGTTTTGATCGCATTGCGATTGATATCAATGAAGAGGGCGGCTTTCGCTCCCCTGCTCAAGGCTTCAATCCCAACACTCCCAGTGCCTGCAAATAAATCCAGAAAATTTGAATCCCGAATCTCTGGACCGATAATATTGAACAGAGATTCCTTGACCCGGTCCGTAACCGGGCGAGTCGAATCCCCAGGCACGGACCTTAATTTACGACCTCTTGCGCTTCCTGATATCACTCTCATAACGCAAACGGCGACCGAAGAGACCCGATCGCCGTTTAATATCACCTAGATCAATAACTCGATCACTTTTCGACGCTTTTCCGTGCTGCGATGATATTCCCCCGAGGGACGATAGTTGGCATCACGCACCCAGTTCCCAAAATCAATCCTCGCCCTCCCGATTGCTGGAAAGCATCCTCAGCTTCAATTATTATTTGTTCCGGTGTTCCCAAAACCATTGTTTCCTGACGGCGCAAACCCCCACACAAAGCACCGGAGAATTTCTTCTTTGCTTCAGCCAAAGAGGGAGGGGTTTCACGGTCGTGCCAATTGATCATCGCCACCGGGTAATCCATAAAGTGGTCGAACATAACTTGTACCCCATGCAAGTGGAGCATATTGAATTTAAATTCCTGGGCAGTTTCCAGGGCTTGCATGTCGAATGATCTGCCAAATTCTTCATACTCCTTTTCAGAAAACAAAGAGTACTGAGCGTGTTGTACCGCATAAAAAATCCCCGCGGCCCCCGTCTGTCGCACCCCCTCAATGAAGCGCTGGATGCTTTCTGCAATGATCCGCAGTCCAGTTTTTAATTCCTGGGGATATCGACGGAGATGAATGAATAGATTCTCAGCCCCGACCAGATTCTTAGCTTGTGCAAGTGGATTAAAAACCGTTTGGATGACAGGAACCTCTTGTCCTAATTCACCATTGATCATTCGCAAGGAATCTAGCTGAGCTGCAAGATATCCTTTTGTTGGATCTAGTATGGTGAGCTGCTCCCAATCAGCTGGATGTTGAACAACCCGGTGGGTATATTCACGTGTGCCTTCGGAAGCCCCATGCCACTCATCTTTCGCCCCCCAATCCTTTACACAAAATGAGGACGCTGGAGTCACTTTCACCAAATCGAAATCATAAGCCCGTTGAAATTCAATGGTCGCTTCCGCCAAGCTTGTTGGGGATTGATCATCCACGGGAAAATGTCGCCACAGTGCCACAGCTGGTCGATCAACAACCTCATTGGCGATGCATGCTTCAATCCGTTCATGGTGGTTCATTATTATAGATGCCAAATTTGATCCTCCAGATTCCAATCTCCTGTGGTCAACTCGTTAATATGACCAAGTGTAAGCCGGCGCATCATCTCGGATCGAGAGTGATCCTCAATCGTTCCCTGTTTAATTAATTCCATCGCCTTGTTAAATAACTCAACTGCTCCCTCTTTATTGCCTTGGGACTTCATCACCAATCCCAACGCATAATTTGCGTCCACTGATTCTGGTGAGTAAGATATGGCTCGACGAAAATCCGACTCCGCCTGATTCTGACTTCCCCGAGCATGGTGAGCCCAACCACGCTGCATAAAGCCATTGTAACCCGTCGGTTCCTTGAATTCATTTGGATCAATTGCTGTGGTCTCCTCTTTGTCGATGCTCTTTTTCTTGAAAGGATTCCATGATCTCATAGGCTATGTACTCCTGGAGGCAGTTATTGGTGAGGCATTAAGTATAGCAAATTTTAGAATTTTCTGGCCTTGATCCTCGTTGATCAGCACAAGGATTAACTGCTTCGACTGACCTTTTACCCGCTAAATACGGATAATTCGTTCACTCTGTTTCTGAGATCAAATTTGGTGTTCATCTTTCTCTATGATCGCCAATTAATCTTAGCAAGTAGAATTTGTTCAAGAAATCACATCTGTAATTGGATTTTCCACATGAGCATACACCACATTTCGATGGATGAACTCCGCCAAAACTTCGGTCGGTAATTGCAGTCGCTAAACCTTCAATCTTGATTGGTTTCAATAAAACAATTGATCTGCTGCTATGATTTCCACCTATTGTTAGGAGTGAGGCATCCCAACTAATTCTCAAGTTTCATCGAGCAGTTTCTTTATTCAGACACCATGTCTTTATCCAAAGATATTCGGACGCAGAGGCTGCATGAGTTGGCGCAGATGAACTCTGGTAGCCAAGCAGGTTTTCCCAGATGAGGTCTCATTCAAAATCATCATCCCTCACTGCGAAATCATCCAGTCGGGGCATCAATTCAGGCATGTCTTCAAGGACATCGACTGTTTCGTATTTCAATTCCGCCATTAACGGCGGTAATGGTACGACTGCGGGGGGGAGGAAACGGGGCGGTGCAGAAGGCGGAGTCTTATCTGGTTTTTGAAAATCATCCGCCCGACGCCGCAGAATACGATTGTCCGTATTTATCCAGCCAACATAACGTCCGTAAACGGAATAAACCTGGTTTATAGATGTCACCCACCCTATCCAATCACCAATCTGGTTGTATAAATAAGGATAGCTGATATATCCCCCGGTGTCACCTGATGTAGTGTAAATTGGGATTGGTTTTCTTGACTCTGCCATGTTTGAGAATTATACTGCCTTGATCCAATTATAATTTGATCTGTGATCACCTCAACTGCACATGGTACTTAGTCTAGTTGATGTCACTGTAAGTCCAGTAGCGATTAATAAAGAAATTCCAGAACATTACCACGATCACAGCAATTGCCAGGGCGAGGTTATTAGCTAAAAATCCTGCAGTTATGAATCCAATGGGAAGGAAATCAAACCCAGTGAATAACCGGTTGAAATATGGTTCAAGAATGGCTATTATAGGAGTGCGGATCAATAATCCCAATATGCTCACCACTGAAAATTGGATTAATTGCCGACTGAGAGGTTTCGACCTTGAATCCGGGTAAGTCCAGTAGCGATTCCAGATGAAGTTGCTGATAATAGCTGCCATGAACGAGAAGACACTTGCCACGACCGCTGTCAAACCAGCATAGGTCGTCAGCAAGTTAAAAGTTCCAAAATCAACCACCGCGCCGATGATCCCCACCGTCGCAAATCGTAAAAAGCGGGTTCTTTCACGTGGATTTGTAACGATCGAAGTGAGCGTCATGCCAGACCCATTTTCCCTCTGAAATAGCCCATTGTTTTCAGCAAGCCATCTTCAATGCTGATATTCGGTTCCCAGGCAAGAATATCCCTGGCCCGCGAGATATCCGGTCGCCGTCGTTGAGGATCACCCTCTCCCCGAGCGTCTTCCTTGAATACGATCCCAGCAGAGTTACCGGTAATTTTGTTGATTGTCTCAGCGAATTCAAGGATCGTCGTCTCCACTGGATTGCCGATATTCACTGGTGAATGTTCATCGGAAAGCAATAAGCGATAAATTCCATCGATGAGGTCATCCACATAACAAAAACTTCGGGTTTGCGAACCATCACCATAGACAGTAAGCGGTTGACTTTGTAATGCTTGCTGTAAAAAATTTGGCACCACCCGACCATCATCCAGGTGCATCCGAGGGCCAAAGGTGTTGAAAATCCTGACAATTCGGGTATCAACATCATGAAAACGATGATAAGCCATGGTTAAAGCTTCTGCAAATCTTTTCGCTTCGTCATACACCGATCTTGGTCCAATGGGATCGACATGACCCCAATATTCTTCAGTTTGAGGATGTTCTAGCGGGTCGCCGTATATCTCACTGGTGGATGCCAAGACGAATTTGGTGTTTTGAGACCGGGCGACACCGAGTGAGTTATGTGTACCTAAAGCGCCTGCTTTCAAAGTTTGGATGGGTAAATTTAAATAACCGAAAGGGGAATTTGGATTGGGACTGGCTGGGGAAGCGAAATGCATCACGGCATCAATCTTCCCAGGAACAAAGATAAAGCTAGAGACATCATGACGGATGAAAGAAAATTTTTCATTTCCAGTCAGATGAGCCAGATTTTCCGGGTTACCAGTGATGAAATTATCCATACCAATCACTTCGTGATTATCTGCAATGAGTAGATCACATAAATTCGAGCCAAGAAATCCTGCTGCACCTGTAATTAAAATTCTCATTAATATTCCTTATTTACGAAAGATTTTATTTCATTTTTCCCTTGCCAGATAAGGCCAGGGTGGCGGATCACTTCCAATCGATTCGGCTGGTTAAACCATCTCCAGTGATTTGCCAGGCTTCGCCTGTCAGGCTGTCCACAATCCACAAGTTATTCTGATATACCAAACCAATCGCTCGATTTCCAGAATCATCCAACTCCGCGGGCGACCAGACAACAGGCTGAGGTTCAAGACCTTCAACACCTTCAAATGGAAATAATAATTGCTTATTCGAACCATCGCGATCCATCACCATTAAATTATAGCGACTGGTTTCACTTTGGAAGGGGAACAACGCCTGTAGATAAGCTACTTGGTGGGCACGTTCCTCTGAAGGCAGTTTAGAGAGAGGCGACGAAATCGGATAAGCGAACATACCGACTTCTGGTGTGAGCACCTTTTGCTCCCCATCAGCCACCAGGATAACATCCAGGTCATATTCCTGTGAAATAGCAGGTGGTGAATGATCTACTCCGTATAAGATATCACTCTCCGGACCCCAGGAAATACTGGGAACCCAGGCCCAATCTCCAAAAGTCTGCACAGGAGTAAATTGCTTCAATGGTGACTGCTCGTTAGATTCGAGGTTCACCAATCCAACTTCATCGGGCCTGGCATAAGACAGGCTCAGTCCATCCGGCGACCAGCTGAAATCAGTGCCCCACCAACCATACAATCCCCCGGAATTGGTTTCCAAGATTTCCGGCAGCTCACGGATAAATCCGGAGGGGGAAAAACTAAGCATCTGTAAATCGTTGTTCGCCTGCCACCCTGGAGCCCCGGGGCGTGGTTCAACTGTTGAATAAGCGATAGTAAGATCAGAGTCAGGTTTCCAGTCTGCAAAATGGATGATATTACTCACTCCGAGATCGATCTCCTGACTCTCATCCTGGTCTATCGGGGCGACCCACAAAGTGTTTATCGTGTCCTCATCTTCCGCCGTCCGAGTGTACAACAGCCAGTCTCCATCAGGCGCGAGCGAAAAAACGCGACCATCAAGATCGCCTGATGAGATCAATTGCTGACGATTACCGGTCGTACCTTCCATGAACCAGGCATCCCCATCTAACAGGTATACCAGTCTGCCAGGAATGTCAAACGGTACAAACGATCTTTGCACACCCACCATCTTTATCTGCGGAATGGGCTCTTCCACAATGATTGACTTCACCGGGTTGCTAGAGACTTCTTCACCATCTTCGAACAATCGCCGGAATGTAATTTCGCGCAATCCGTTTTCGCCAAGTTGAAGCCAATATTCCTGCCCTTCTGGGAGAGATTCATTGCGCACAACTTGGCTCTCGAAGGGGATTACTTCCTGTTCAATGATAAATTCCTCTTCTACCCGCACAACCAGAACTTGAGATCCGTCTCCCAAAACAGTATAAAGAGGAGGATCGGTAATGTCCAGGGGGCCAAGAATGATCCCAGCAGCTCGCAAGGCACTGTCAACTGTATTTCCTGCCGGAACACTTACGTTTGTCTCTTCCCCATCGGCAGAGATTCCGACTGTGATCAGTCCTTCGGTAACTTGTGGGGCAGCACATGCAGCTAGGGATAAAGTGCAAACCCCCATCAAGATCAAGAGAAATCTAACAAAAGGGAAGCTATTTCCCATCCCAGTTTTTTATTTTGTGCCGTAAATCGTCATTTTCCCGTTCTCGATGACGATACTTTGAATATGCAAGTTAGGTGCCATGGATTGAACCTTATCCTGGAAAGCCTTATTTATCAACACCTCAACTTCAGAGATGAGCTCTCCAGGAACCGGAAATGGTCCAATACTCGAAGATATCACATGCAAGTTTGGGCGACCAGCAGGATCAACACTCACATCAACGATAACTTTCACTGGCGCTGTAATACCCTGGCTGTCAATATCTCCAAATATTTGGATTTGCCCATCCCGTAAATATGCTTGGAAATTTGTGATCTGATCGCCAATACGTTTCTCCAATTCACCTACCAGGAGAGAAGTCAGCTGGGCTTCCGAGACCTCAAGTACCATCATTCCGCCGGTCTCTTCACCCTGTATTGTCTCCTCAGCGGATCCACCCACACTTTCTTCTTCTTCTGATGCCAAGGGAATCAAAGGTTCTGGAGTTGCTTGCCTTCCAAAACTGAGGTTGCAAGCTAACGAACTTAGCACTAAAACGAATATAATAAGAGGTATCAACTTCAATTGTTTCATGGTAAGGTTTATTTTTTATTCCTAAGGAAGTGAAATTTACTCAAGGACTGATTATAGCATGTCCAACATTGATCGTATGGAAGACAATAGGGAATTGAAAGCCAGCCTGGAGGCACTCTTATTTGTCGCCCCTCTAGCCGTAACACCTTCCCAATTGGCGTCAGCATTGGAAATCCCCGAATCAGAAGTAGAAGCGGGATTGAAACTCCTGGCAGCTGACTTTCAGGAACGTGGGCTCCGCTTACAGCGGCATGCTGGCCGCGTCCAGCTGACGACTGCGCCCGAATTGAGCGAAGTGATAGAACGCTTTCTGGGCTTAGAAATCACCAGCCATCTCAGCCGGGCTGCATTAGAGACCCTGTCTATTGTCGCATATCAGCAGCCCGTGACCCGGCCCCAGGTGGACAGCATACGCGGCGTCAACAGCGATGGGGTGATGAAAAGTTTATTACATAAAGGGTTAATCCAGGATATTGGGAGAGCCGAAGGTCCTGGACGCCCGATCCTGTATGTCTCTTCAGCAGAATTTTTACAACATTTTGGTCTCGCTTCACTGGAAGAACTACCTCCCTTGGAAGTAGATCAAGATGGAGAACCTCACCAGGAGATCAAGGATTAGTTCGCGGTGCTCAAATCATTATTCTCTCGATTATAATATCGCCGGAGAAGGTGTATGGAAGAAAGATTACAAAAGATACTCGCTCGTACAGGATATGGCTCCCGGAGAGCTTGTGAAGAATTAATCGCCTCAGGTCGTGTGCGCCTCAATGGACAGGTAGCGACCTTGGGTATGAAAGCGGATCCTTTCAAAGATCGCATCGAATTCGATGGAAATCCAATTGCGGCGAGCGAGCCGCTGGTATACATCGCTCTTTACAAACCGCGTGGTATCATATCCGCCGCGAAATCACCTGAAGGGCGTCGCACAGTCCGTGATTTGGTGGATGAACCAGGTCGATTGTATCCTGTTGGTCGCTTAGACGCAGATAGTGAAGGATTAATCCTGCTAACCAACGACGGTGAATTGACCAATCAATTAACTCACCCCAGGTATGGTCACCAGAAAGAATATAAAGTATTAGTTGCAGTTCATCCAGAACAAGAGCAATTAACAACCTGGCGACGTGGAGTTGTACTGGAAGATGGCTACCGCACGGCGCCAGCAACTGTTCGACTGGCAGGCTTTAAAGGCAAGGGAGCCTGGTTGAGAGTCATCATGGGTGAAGGAAGAAAACGTCAGATACGGGAGATTGGATCTCGCGTCGGATTACCAGTGGTAAAGATCATTCGTGTGCGGATTGCCACTTTGCAGCTAGGAACGCTCAAACCAGGTCAATCGCGAAAATTAACTGCTAAAGAGATAGAAAGTCTCAAAAAGAAAAAGTGATCAATTCATTTGAGAGGCGTAAAGCGTCGGTCGTGCCGATATCACCAGTCCTTGGTGGGTATTATGATGCGAAGGAATACCGGGTGCTTGTCGCTCACCATCCTGATCAAGAACAACTAGAGACCTGGCGGCGTGGGGTAGTTCTGGACAATGGATACCACACTGCACCGGTAAAAGTTCGTTTGGAAAAATTCAAAGGCAAGGGGGCCTGGTTGAGAGTCAGCACAGGTGAGGGACGTCAGCGCCAGATACGGGAAATCGACTCGCGCCCCGGTCTCCCAGTCGTCAAGAGCAACCGTACCCGCATCAGCAGTCTGCAGCTTGGCTGTCTGCAACCCCGCCAGCGGCGAAAATTGGATCCAAAAGAGACTAAGGCCCTCAAGGGAACATATTTGCTCTTGGTTAAGCCGCATGTAATAGTTATCATACTGGCTGATACTTAATTAATCCTAACCTTAAGATGTTACACTGGGATACATATGGAATTCACTGAAGAAACTCATCTTGAAGAACAGGAAAGCTGGTTAGATCGCCCCCTTCTGGGGAATATCACTGTTAAATGGACCGTGGCGATCTTCATCGGGATCTTATTTATCGCGGTTATCTCTAGATCCTACATGCTCGGTACTCGTGTAATGAGTCACGATGAGACTTCGCATGTTTACTTCTCATGGCTGCTCGATCAAGGTCGCGGTTATTCGCACGATCCTGTCACCCACGGTCCTTTGCAGTTCCATCTCGTCGCCTTCTCCTATTTCTTATTCGGAGATAGCGACATCAGCGCTCGTCTGCCGTATGCGCTTGCCAGCATCTTGACAGTCTTGTTCCTGTGGAATTACCGCAGATATTTAGGGAAGGTTGGTTGGCTCGTCGCAGCAGTTCTCATGGTGATATCGCCCTACATGCTTTACTATGGGCGCTATGCACGAAATGAAGCCCTGGTGATTTTATTTGGCTTGGTCTCAATTTGGGCGCTGTTGAGATATTTAGAAACTGGGGCTGCACGGTATCTATTCTGGTTAACCGCTGCCACGGCCCTCCATTTCATCTCCAAAGAGACCGCTTATATTTACACTGCTCAAATGATGATTTTCCTGGCAATATTCCTCCTCGCCAGGATTTATCAAGCCACCTGGTCTCGGCCTGAACAGCGGAATCGATTCCTGGCAGCTGTATTGCTGGCAATGCTGGCTTTTGCCTTTGCAGGAGGCTGGTTGTTAATAGGCAAGGAAGGAGTACCCGCCACACCAGTTGAGACAGCTGCGCCGGCGATACCGGGTGAAACTCCCCCCACGACAGGTCTTGCAATCCCTCTACCTGCTCTCCTGGTCGCCCTGGTTGGGATCATCAGCCTGCTGGTAGCGATTTATTTCATCATCCGTGGTTACGGGTTAGCAAAAATACGGACAGAGAACTCCTTCGGATTGCTGATATTACTCGGCACTCTGGTCCTGCCGATGCTGGCTCCATTTCCGGTCAAACTGCTCGGATGGGATCCACTGGATTACACAAGTATTGGCATGTGGCGTACAGCACTCTTTATGATCCCTCTAGGGATTCTGGCTATCTTGGTGGGGGTTTGGTGGAAGGCGCGTGTATGGTTGTTAAATGCCGCCTTATTCTATGCGATTTACATAGTTTTTTATACGACCTTATTCACCAATGGCACCGGTTTTTTCACTGGTATGGTCGGATCTCTCGGATACTGGATGGCCCAGCAAGCTGTCGAACGCGGCAATCAGCCCTGGTATTATTACGCCTTTCTCCAAATCCCGATTTATGAATATCTACCCGCCTTAGGCAGCCTGCTTGCCTTGGGATTGGCTACTTTTGGAAAAAATGTATTTCCGGATGAAAAGACTACTTCAGATGATGAGCAGGTGACGAAACCCAATCCACAACGCCTGGCTATCACTCTTCTAGGCTTTTGGGCCATTACCAGCCTGTTTGCCTACACTTACGCTGGGGAGAAGATGCCGTGGTTAACGGTTCATATCGCGTTTCCGATGATTTTATTATCTGGCTGGGCAATTGGTTATTTAATTGAAACTACTGATTGGTCAGAGCTGCGAGCCAAGCGGGGGATCTTAGTCGTCATCCTTTTAGTGGTCTTCATCACCAGTTTGGCTGGTTTGTTAGGCTCTCTATTTGGTCCCAATCCCCCCTTCCAGGGAAAGGAATTAGCCCAACTCCAGGCATCCAGCACCTTCTTGCTGGCTTTCATTATGACAGGTGCCAGTGGAGTGGCAATTGGGTATCTAATGAAATCATGGTCATGGGGACAGATCACCCGCCTGGCTAGTTTAACTTTCCTGGGATTGATGGCCCTGCTGACCGCTCGAACTGCCTATACATCTTCTTTTATCAACTATGATTTTGTCAATGAATATCTTGTCTATGCGCATGCGGGACAGGGTCCGAAGCAAATTATGTCTCAGATAGATGAAATCTCTCGCCGCACTACCAATGGTCAAGAGATGGCAGTTGCCTACGACAATAAATCGACTTACCCATTTTGGTGGTACCTGCGAAATTATCCGAATACAAAATATTTCGCGGAAAATCCTACCCGAGACTTGCGTGATTCACCCGTGATCATTGTCGGCAGCGAAAACTACGGCAAGATAGAACCTATCGTCGGTCAGGCTTTCGATAGCTTTGAATATACCCGCATGTGGTGGCCCAATCAGGATTATTACAACCTGACATGGGAGCGGATCAGAAATGCAATCACCAATCCAGCAATGCGTTCGGCCATATTCCAAATCTGGTTGAACCGCGATTTCACCGAATACGGTCAGGTTGTCGAACGAGACATGAGCCTCCCCAATTGGCAGCCTGCAGAAATGATGAAGCTGTACATACGCAAGGACATTACCTCCCAGATCTGGAATTATGGCGTGGGTCCCAGTACAGAGGAGATCGTTGCCGATCCATACGAAGGCAAAGAAGAGACTCTCAATGCTGATCTGGTCTTTGGGACTGCGGGATCGGAACCCGGTCAATTCCAGCGACCGCGCGGGATTGCCATCGCACCGGATGGAACACTGTATGTTGCTGACACGGAAAATCACCGCATCCAGCATCTTGATCAAGATGGAACCCCTCTCCATGTTTGGGGCAGCTTTGCTGACCTTGCTCAAGGGGCAGCTCCCGGCGGTACTTTTTATGAGCCTTGGGGAATAGCAGTCGCACCAGATGGATCGATATATGTTGCTGATACCTGGAACCATCGCATCCAGAAGTTCTCCCCGGAAGGCGAATTTCTCACCATGTGGGGTTATTTCGGACAAGCCGAGAGATCTGATGCTTTCTGGGGACCGCGAGATGTGGTTGTCGATCAAGAAGGTCGAGTGATTGTCAGCGACACTGGGAACAAGCGGATTGCGATCTTCGGACCGGATGGTGAGTTCATAGCTGAATTTGGTGAAGAAGGATTTGCCTCAGGCCAATTTAACGAACCAGTTGGTCTGGCACTGGACACAGATGGCATCCTCTATGTCGCGGACACCTGGAATCAACGCATTCAATCGTTTAGTCCGGATGATCTTGGCAGCTTCCAACCGTTGAATTCTTGGGATGTTTTCGGCTGGTATGGTCAATCCCTGGATAATAAACCCTTTCTGGCCGCTGATGACCAAGTCCATCTCTTTGCAGCGGATCCCGAAGGTGTCCGGGTACTCGAATTCACAGGCGATGGCGAGATCGTCCGCTACTGGGGGGATTACAGCGAAGGGAATGATGGTTTCAGCCTGGTCGGTGCGATTGCGGTGGATGCCCAGGGAGATATGTGGGTTACAGATGCTGGAAACAGCCGCGTAATGCACTTCAGCTTGCCGTAAATTGAGGGTGGTATAATCCCGAAGCATTTCTAAACAGCTCACGCGAATAAATCTTTAATGGGGAGTCTTTCTGAATGAAATTACACGAGTATCGATCAAAGCAGATTTTCGCAAATTATGGAATCCCCATCCCCTCTGGACGTGTCGCTGCAAATGCAGCTGATGCAAAACAAATTGCCGAAGAATTGGGTGGTCATGTGGTAATTAAATCTCAGATCCTGGTTGGTGGACGTGGGAAAGCCGGCGGTATCCGCTTGGCCAAAAGTCCACAACAAGCTGAAGATTTGGCCACTAAAATCCTGGGGATGGAAATTAAAGGCCTACCTGTGCGCAAGATCTTAGTCGATGAAGCAGCAAGTATTGAAACCGAGATTTACCTGGGGATTACCAATGACCGGTCAGAACGAAAACCAGTTATGATGGCTTCTTCTGCGGGTGGAGTTGAAATTGAACAAATTGCCAAGGAGACGCCGGACAAAATCGTCAAAGTTCATATTGATCCTTTGCTGGGATTACGTGATTATCATGTTCGAGATATGGCTGCAGGCATCGACTTACCCCGTGAACACTGGCGAACTTTTGGTCAAATCGGGCGAGGCCTCTGGCAAGCATACCTCAAAAGTGATGCAACCTTAGCGGAGATTAATCCTTTGGTGATTACCTCTCAGAATCGGCTCCTGGCAGTTGACGGCAAGATGGTGCTCGACGACAATGCCCTTTTCAGACATCCGGATTTAGCTGAGATGCGCGATGTCGATGTTGAACCCAAAGCCGAAACAGAGGCCAGGAAATATAGCCTGTCATTCATTAAGTTGGATGGCTACATCGGCTGCATGGTTAATGGGGCTGGTTTAGCAATGGCAACTATGGATATTATCAAGCTGCATGGCGGGAAACCTGCAAATTTTCTAGACATTGGAGGTGGAGCAAGTTCGGAAAAAGTGGCAGCTGCCTTGCGGATAATCCTCTCTGATGCCAATGTGAAGGCAGTTCTATTCAATATTTTTGGTGGAATCACCCGGGGCGATGAAGTTGCCCGGGGTATCCTGGCAGCCCTCCAAGAAGTCAAAACCGATGTTCCCATGATTACTCGACTAGTCGGTACAAATGCCGAGGAAGGGCGGCAGATTCTCTCTGAGGCAAACATGATCACTGCCGAAACTTTGGTCGATGCTGCTAAGAAAGCCATCAGCGCTGCTCAGGGAGGTGAGCAAGTATGAGCATACTCGTAGACAAGAATACGCGCCTACTCGTTCAAGGTATCACGGGAAACGAAGGGCTATTTCATACTCAACATATGCTCGCTTATGGAACCAATGTTGTCGCCGGGGTTACCCCTGGCAAAGGGGGTGAATGGGTTCTTGAAGGAAAGGTACCAGTCTTTGATTCAGTCCGCATCGCACATGAAGCGACTGGAGTAAATACCAGTGTAATCTTCGTTCCCGCCCGATTTGCCGCGGATGCAATTTACGAAGCAGCTGATGCTGGGATTCTATTGATCGTTTGTATCACCGAGGGCATCCCAGTCCAGGATATGATGCGAGTGCGCAATTATCTGGATCAGAAAGGCATTCGCCTGGTTGGTCCGAATTGTCCAGGGTTGCTCACTCCCGGTGAAGCCAAGGTAGGGATTATCCCTGGTGAGATTTCAATGCCGGGGAACATTGGTGTGGTTTCCCGCTCTGGAACATTGACTTACGAAGTCCTGTACGCATTAAAGCTGGTTGGGCTGGGTACAACCACATGTATCGGGATCGGTGGAGATCCTGTCAACGGTACCAGCTTCATCGATGTCCTTGGAATGTTTGAGGCCGATCCACATACAGACAAAATTGTCTTAATTGGCGAAATCGGTGGAACAGATGAAGAGAAAGCAGCTGAATTCATTGCTGACCATCTCACAAAACCTGTCACCGCATTCATTGCAGGCCAGACCGCTCCACCAGGGAAACGTATGGGACACGCGGGTGCTATAGTCGAAAGCGGGTCAGGAACTGCGACTGATAAGATCAAAGCTTTACTGGATGTTGGTGTACAGGTCGCCTCCCATCCCGAGGAAATCGCCGAAATGCTGGCATTGTTTTAGATAAAAGAAAATCCTGGAGTGTAATTCTCCAGGACGAAAAGATAACCTATTGGATCTTTGAGGTTGGATCACAGATCCAACTCATTCAATTCATAATTCTTGGAAGTCTGATTAATCCATACGTGAGACAGTAATGGTTAGTCTTACAAAACCGCCCAATTTATTGCCTTGCATATTGATCGCCAACCGATCTCCAGCTGCATTTTCTCGCAGCATCGTACCAATAGAGCCAATCGCATTATCCGGTGGTCCGGCCATTTCCCATTCAAATTTAGGAAGCTCATCCTTATAAAATGCAACCACTTCATCAACAGAAGCATCAACCTGGTAAAGGACATTGTTGCCTGACCGAGTAGCCTGAAGCTGGTAAGCTCCATCCATCACTGGAACGTCATCCGGGACACCACCTGGGTCTTCAACAACGGGTGGAGGTTCTTCATCTGGATCGGGGTCAGCAGCTGGTTCTACTGGGTCTGCTGTTTCTTGTACTTCGGGGGTTTCTCCACCAGCGATGACACCATCATAATCATCCACCGCGACTCTACTCGGAGAACAAGCAGAAATAATCAATAATAATGCAGTAATCAGAATCGCCAGATTAAATAATTTGACCTTCTTCATCCCAATCGCCTCCTTCGTCAACACCCATTGTATCCTAAATTAACACAAGTTTTCCCAAATATAATTGGGATACTTTCGGTTGTCAATCAAATTCAATTAAAAGAAGTTAATGAAATAATAGGCGCGGTCATATCCGCGCCTATTAAAGAATGTAATCGATCCGCTAACTCAACATTTGATCGTTAATGTACTTGACCACATCTCCAACAGTGCTGATATTCTGCGCATCTTCATCTGAGATCTCCCCACCAAATTTGTCCTCAAAAGCCATGATCAATTCAACCAGATCGAGTGAATCTGCTTCGAGATCCTCACGAAACTTCGCTTCTGGTGTAATCTTACTTTCATCTACGTTCAGCAAATCTACAATGATTTCCTTGACTTGCTCAAAGGTGTCTGCCATTGAAAAACCTCCTTATAATTGATTTCGGTAATTGTATCCTCGCCGCCATATATGTCAAGTCCTAATAGACCATCAGGCCGGGCAATGATCGATAATATTGACAGGCATGATTCCGACTGGTAAGATACACTCAATTGACTGGAACACCGCTTAATGCCAAAAGTTACGCAAACCAGCTCCCGAAAAGCTGATCACATTCGGATAAATTTGGACGAAGACGTCAAGTCTGGTCTCACTTCAGGGTTGGAGCGTTATCACTTCACACATCAAGCCCTTCCTGAGCTCAATCTGGAAGAAGTTGATCTGAGCTTGCAAGTTTTTGAGCGCAGTCTGAGAGCTCCGCTCTTGATCTCATCAATGACCGGGGGGACTGAACAAGCTGGAAAGATCAATCGCAGATTAGCTGAAGCTGCCCAAGAAACCGGTATTGCCATGGGGCTTGGCTCACAGCGAGCGGCGATTGAAAACCCAGATCTACATTCCACTTTCCAGGTTCGCCAATCTGCACCAGATATATTGCTTTTTGCCAATCTGGGAGCCATCCAACTAAATTACGGCTATGGCGTAGAACAATGCCAACAGGCAGTGGAAATGATCGCTGCAGATGCCCTGATTCTACATCTCAATCCTTTGCAAGAGGCGGTTCAACCAGAAGGGGACACACGATTTGCGGGCCTGCTCGCTAAAATTGAAGCGATTTGCCAAAAGTTACCGGTACCCGTTATCGTTAAGGAAGTTGGTTGGGGTTTCTCTGAAAATACTGCCCGTCAATTAGCTGCAGCTGGCGTATCCGCAATCGATGTTGCCGGCGCTGGCGGGACTTCCTGGACCCAGGTTGAAATGCACCGGGCAGAAAACCCGGATCAGGCTCGCTTGGCTGCTGCTTTTATTGATTGGGGTATACCGACCTCTCAGGCGATATTAAACATTTGCGCAGGCGCGCCCCAGATGACCATTTTTGCCTCAGGAGGTCTGCGGAATGGGATCGACATTGCCAAGTGTGTCGCGCTCGGAGCATCCTTGGGTGGTATGGCAAGCCCATTCTTGAAAGCTGCCAATCATTCATTGGACAGCACAATTGAAACCATTCGTTTGATCCAACGCCAGATCCAAGTCGCCATGTTTGCCTCAGGTGTTGGCAACATTGATCAACTGCAAATAACTCCCCTTATCAAATCCTAAAATAATTTGTTCCCAACCCGATAATCCATGACAGATGACATAAACATCCAGGAATTGCTTGAGGTAATTGAAAACGAGCTTCACAAATCGCTTGACGATCAGGGCGATCCTGAGTTGAGGCAGTATTACGCTATGCTGACCTACCACCTTGGTTGGGAAGGAGAAGGTGCCGGGCCAGAGGCGCGCGGGAAGCGGGTGCGTCCATTATTGTTGCTCTTATCCTGCGCCGCAGCAGGTGGAGATTGGAAAACCGCCCTCCCCGCAGCTGCCGCAGTAGAACTGATCCATAATTTCTCGCTCATCCACGATGATATCCAGGATAACAGCCCTATCCGCCGCGGCCGGGAGACTGTTTGGAAACGCTGGGGAGTCGCTCAAGCGATTAATGCCGGTGATGCCATGTTCACCCTCGCCCACCTGTCCTTGTTACGCTTGGAAAGAACTACTTCCCCCACAATTACTACTCAGGCAGCAAATACGCTCCAGTTAGCGTGCTTGCAGCTCACTAAGGGGCAATACCTCGATTTAGAATTTGAATCACGAGCTCAATTGTCCTTGAAAGCTTATTGGCAAATGGTCGGTGGGAAAACGGCAGCTCTTTTAGGAGCATGTACAGAGTTGGGGGCGATTGTAGCGAACACAACCCAATCTCGCCGCGAATCTTTTCGAGATTTCGGCTATCGTCTCGGTTTGGCTTTCCAAGCTGAAGATGACATCTTAGGAATCTGGGGTGACGCAGCCCTGACTGGTAAATCTAACGAAAGCGATCTGATCGCTGGAAAGAAATCCTTGCCAGTAATTTATGGTCTTGAGCAAGAAGGTTCTTTTGCAGCCCGGTGGGCTCACGGTCCGATCCAACCCCAAGAAACGAAAGACCTGGCCGACCAGCTGATAAATGAAGGTGCGCGAACATACGCCCAGGATTCTGCCGGCCAGATGACAGAGCAAGCTCTGCAATCACTCGCGGAAGCCAATCCACAAGGACAAGCTGGCGAAATTCTTATTTCGCTCGCAAAGCGCTTAATGCGCCGCGAAGCCTAGACGCATTCAAATAAAACGTAGAAAAACCTGATTCCCCAATAATCGCCCCCGGGTGGTGAGCCTTAAATGATCGTTGGTCATTCGATCCCTTTCCAGCAACCCCACTTCTATTAAATCATCTATCTGCGTATCAAAAACATCTTCAAGTGTGATGCCAAAACGAGCCTGGAATTCTTTTTGTGAAATCCCCTCCTCAGTCAGGCGTAATCCCATCATCATCGTTTCTTTGATCTCTTCACTTCGGTCGATGGTCACTACAGAAGCGGTCGCTGGAGTCATCGGAAACGAAAGATTATTTTGATTGTCCTTCTCATCCCTGGTCAGTAATTTCTGGGTATATACACTTGGAGAGCGCACATTGGCCGTGCGTTTTCCATCGGCATACCCATGGGCACCCGCTCCTAAACCTAAATAGGGGAAATTCCGCCAGTACTGCAAATTGTGCTGGCAGCTTAACAAACCATTCACCTCGTCTCTTCTAGCCCAATTTGAAATCTCATATTGTTCGAAACCACGCTCATTCAAGAATTCTGAAGCCCATTCATACATCTCAGCGGATAGATCTTGATCTGGCTCCGACAACAAACCCCTGGTTACCCAATTTTCAAAAGGTGTACCAGGTTCAATGGTGAGCGAATATAACGAGAGATGATCCGGCCCGAGTGATAAACCAAGTTCAAGACTCAATTTCCAGCTCTCCAATGTCTGATAAGGGATTCCGAAGATCAAGTCAAGGTTATAATTCTTAAATCCAGCCTTTCTAACCAGACTGACGGCGTTTGCGATCTGATGAAATTCGTGCTGGCGTTCCAACAGCTGCAGTTCACCAGGGTTGGCAGATTGCATCCCCAAACTAATACGGTTTATCCCCAACTCGTACAACGATTTTAAGTAATCATATGTTAGCCGTCCAGGATTGGCTTCCATTGTGATTTCAATCCCCTCAAGGATATTGAAATCCTGGTTTAGCTGATTAATTATCTTCTCTATTTCACCTGCAGGGAGGATAGAAGGTGTACCACCCCCAAGGAATATTGTGTGAATGGGTGGTTTACGTCCCAAATTCTCAGCGAGATACCGAATTTCATGACAAAGAGCCTGAACGTAGGCTGGGATCAAGTCATCTAGACCAGCATAAGTATTAAAATCACAATAACCACAACGATGACGGCAGAAAGGGATATGGAGATAGATACTATGGGGTTGCATCTCCGCCGCAGTATACCACGCCCATATATCAACTCCATTCACTAAAGTTGTTAGAGCAACTTGCGATTGAAGTTTAGAGTTTACTTACTCTATGAGAATTTTTGCACAAGGGAAATAAAAGGCTGGTATAATCCCCGCTGCCAGGGAAATCCTGGCATAATACTGCCTATGACATCTGAAACCCCATCTAAACCGACAAAATTATGTCCCACATGCGGTA
>PVMK01151750.1_pt1 | contig 18580 bp, 20 predicted proteins | sample 1853481 | NCBI WGS metagenome assembly PVMK01 (sample SAMN08533507, study PRJNA380276) | Marine sediment metagenome, whole genome shotgun sequencing project. | reverse complement strand
GGTTCACTTCTTCGCCCGTTCGCGCTATATGAGCCTTCGAACGGAATGCGCACGCTTGTCTTAGACCAGGGCTATCAGCCCCACCGGATCATCAGTTGGCAACGCGCTGTCTGCATGATTTTCGATGGCAAGGTCGAGGTCGTCGAGGAGTACGACGAAGACATTCGTTCCGTCACCATCTGCATCAAGATGCCCGCTGTGGTGCGATTGCTTCGGAACATCGTCGGCCGCAAACGCGCGATCAAGTTCTCTCGCATCAACGTCGCCATGCGGGACGACTTCAAGTGCCAGTATTGCGGCGTCCGCCATCGCTTGCGCGGATTGACCTACGATCACGTGGTGCCGAAGTCGCAAGGCGGGAAGACCAATTGGGAGAACATCGTCATGGCCTGCTACGGCTGTAACGAAAAGAAGAGCAACCGAGCGCACCACCAAGCGGGCCTCCGTTTGCGACGCCCACCCGTCAAGCCCAAGTGGCTGCCCATCGTGGCGTTTCACGTCGACCCGGCAAGCTCTATCCCCGCAGCCTGGGCCAACTGGGTTTACTGGCACGGCCGCCTGGAGAGCGATCCCTAAGCCGCCAAGTCAACTTGCGCGCAGGACGCGCCTCATTCGATCGCCGATGAACTCTCGCACCACGGGATCCGCAGACTCGAGGAAGGCATCTGGGGCACCGGTGGCCGCCACCACGCCGTCGTGGATGAGAGCGAGGCGATCGCTGATCGCAAACGCGGCCTTGAGGTTGTGTGTCACGACGACCGATGTGACATTCAGGCTCTTCTGCAACCCGAGGAGCAAGCGGTTCACGCGCGTGACGTTGATCGGGTCTAGTCCCTCGGCAGGCTCGTCGTAGAAAACGACCTCGGGACGAACCGCCACGGCGCGAGCCAGTGCGACGCGTTTACGCATGCCGCCCGAGAGATCCGATGGTGCCATGGTCTCGATCCCCGGAAGACCAACCAGCGCCAACGTCTCGCCGACCCGCGTTGCGATCTCTTCCTCGGTCATCGTCGTCTGCTCGCGCAGCGCATACGCGACGTTCTCGTACACGTCGAGGGAGTCGAAGAGGGCGGATTCCTGGAACAGCATGCCGATTCGGCGGCGCGTCTGCATCCACTGTTGCTCCGTCTGTCCCGCCACGTCCTCTCCGTCGAAGCGAATGGTGCCCTCATCGATGTCGAGGAGGCCCATCATCGCTTTGAGCAGGATGCTCTTGCCGGAGCCCGACTCGCCGATGATTGTGATGACCTCACCGGCGAAGATGTCGATATCGAGCCCGTTCAGGACTACCTGTCGCCCAAAGGCCTTCCGCAGGCCACGCACTTCGAATAACGCCATGAGGTCAGAGACTCAGCCCTTCGCCGCCCAAGAATTGCAGTACCCCAGAGGATGAATCGGACCTCTGACGAGGGTGCATTGTCCGCATTGATTCTTGCCGCCTGCTGCGTAGAAAGCGCAGTTCCCGCAGTTCTTCTGCTCGCCGTGAGCGGACCGGTCCTGGTACTCGAGCGCGTTCCGAAGCTCCAGATCGGCCTTGCCGACGTTGCTCACGTCTTGGCAGTGGAACTCTGGTTGCGTGCACGCATGGAGAAGGACCGGCATCGAGCCGATCACGGCCAAATGCACCGTCCGCCCAAGCATCTCACGTCTTGAAAGGGTGCTCTTCTTCATTCCCGTAGCTCCTCGGCGGAGGCTAGCACGGCGGCGCGCAAATCAGCGAACGGCGCCCATCATTTCGAGGAACTCGTCGGGTTCCACGAGACCGGTAACCCGTCCTGCCTCAGAGCCATCGCTGTGATGGAGCACCACCAGCGGCAGGCCGGGTTGCTTGTAGTCCTTGAGCAGTGCCCATTCGTCGTCGGTGGCCTTGTCCGTGCTGAGGTCGACCCGAACCGTCACGAACCGCCGCGCCTCGGCGACGACCCGCGGATCGCTCAGAACCTCGCGCTCGAGCTCCTGGCACGCGCCGCACCAATCCGCGCCGAAGTCCACGAGCATGGGACGCTCTTCCGCGAGCGCTTGGGTCTTACCAGCCTCGAAGTTCTCGACCCAGCCGATATGCGCGCCCGGCGGGAGAGCCTCGGCCCAGCCCACGATTCCGAGGACACCTGCGACGCTCGCGGTGACACCGATCGCCTTGCGAATTCGCGCTCCCCAGGCGTCACTCTTGAAGGACAAATGAATGGCGCCCACGATGATGCCGCCTGCCAGCAATCCGAATGCCGCGGCGAGCCACACCTCGTCCCGCACCGCTGGACGAGGGTAGGGCAACACACCACGCAGGTAATAGAACGCAAGTGCGAGCATCGCGATGCCGAAGGCGCTCTTGCTCCACTCGACCCATCGCCCCGACTTCGGAAGCGTCACGGCGAACGTGCCCACGAACCAGAACAGCACGCCGATGCCGATCGCGTAGATGAACAGGGCAAGCGCACCGAACGCGACATTGCCGGTCGTAGCCACCCAAGTCAGCAGGACGGCGAGGACAGGTCCGGTGCACGGAGCCGCGATGAGCCCGTTGACGAAGCCGAGGACGAATGCGCCCCTCAAGCCGAACCCGCCCGCTTGCGCGAGCCGATTCTGCAACGCGGCAGGTAGGGCGAGGTCGAACAGGCCGAACATGCTGAATGCCATCACAGCAAACAAGGCCGACAGCGTTCCAACAACCCAGGGGCTCGCCAAGGCGCTGCCAAACACGCTTCCGGTCAACGCGGAAACCACGCCTAGGGGAGTGAACAGCGCCGCAATCCCCAACACGAATGCAGTCGAGAGGAGCGCCGCCCTGGCGCGGCTTTCCGCCTTTCTCGCGCCGAACACGCTGACGGTGATCGCGATCATCGGATACACGCACGGAGTCAACGAGGTGGCCAAGCCTGCTACGAAGATCAGACCCAGCGCACCCACGTAGCTTCCGCCTTCGAGCGCGGTCGCGAACGGGACAGTGAGCTCGGTCAGTGTGTCGGCAGACGCGTGCACCTCCGGCATGAAAGCCGCCACAAACCCCCCCAAACCGACCCACGCACCCTTGCGCATACTCGAACTATGGTGCTCGTTTGGTTGACCGTCCACGAACCGGGGACGTAGCCTCTCTTTGGGGAACACTTTGCCGCTACTTTTCCTGCTGTTCATCGCTATTGCCACGGGCGCTCTCTCGGCCCATGCCGGCCTCGACGAGGTCGCCACAGCGCAGACCCCGTGTGGCGCATGGAGGCCTTCCTTGCCTTCGCGCTCTTCGTTGGCTTCGTCCTCGTGCCAACAGCTATTTACTTCTACGTCTTTCACGGCGACTGGTTTCTCTTCTATTGGGTCGACACGGGGCACGCTCCCTGGGCATGGGGCCTGCTCGTGGTCTTGCTCCTGCTCGGTTCCGCGTCCCTGGGCTTCGTGCTCGGCGCGACCTTTTGCCGGGCTTCGCGCAATGTGGCTGCCCGCCGCATCGCCATTGGCGCGCTTGTCATTGCGCTCGCCGTGTGGCCGCTTGCATGGGAGCGACTTTCCGTCGTCGGGTCCTACCGACAGTTCACGCGCGACTACGGGCTCGTCCCGTTCTTCGCGAGCCCCGCCTTCTATTCGGGGCTGGCCATGCTCATCGTCATCGGGGTCGCCTTTGGTTCGGCGGTCTACCGGATCGACCGGCACACACGCGACAGCGGCTAGCGAGGAGAGAGCAGCCCCATGTGCTCACGCAGGTGCATCGCCGCGGGGGATGCCCAGAACTTCAGCGCTTCAGCGTACGCCGGATGAGTATCGAACGTTTCCCCTTCGGCTCTCCGCTCGGGCGCGATTCGGCTTCCCACATCTTGCACGAGCGGGTCGAGGTCATCGCAGACGAGAAGTGCCGCCCGGAGGGCGGTTCGTTGTGCGGCCTTGACCCATCGGTCGAACTTCACTCGTTTCGCTTGCGAGTAGGCGAGGGCGGCGTCGCGGACGAGCTTGCGGTCGCGCCGCGGGATCGCGCGTTGCAGGCGTCGCGTTTGCTCGTTCAGGAACTCTTCGCTGGTTAGGCCGGAGCCAAAGTCTGGTTTCACGGTCCGCGCTGCGGATGCCAGCAGGACATCCAGCTCCCGCGGAGTGAGCTTTTCGACTGCGTGATAGCCGCGCGCAATGTGCGTCATCGGTTGGGCCAACAAGAACGCCTGCGTGGACGGGTCCCGCTCCATGATGCTCGCAGGCACGAGCACCGCCGGGTGAGTGCCGAACTCGATCGTGATGCCTCGGTTTCGGACGCGGTGCAGGAATAGATCGAAATTGCGCACGTCGAGCGCGGCTGCGATTCGGTTCGCGATCTCGCGGAGCGGATGGTTGGCTTCGGTTGGGAGGCGATCTCGCGTCGCGAGCCCGTAGCTTTCGAGCTCCGGCGGGTACAGCTTGGCGAGAGCCGGGCTCAGTGCGGCCAGTAGCGCGCCGGCTGCCGTGTCTTCCGCGCGCGGCGTCCCGAGTTGGTCGAGCACCGATCCTCGAAGCGACCTCGGTCGGACGCGAGCCGGCCAAGGCTCGACCGACGCGATCCTCGCCCGATCCTCTTCGTCATCCGCGCCGATCGCGAGCAGGGGCAGAGTCACCAGTCGCGCCTCTCGCAAGCGGTTGCAGGTTTGATAGGTGACCCCCAGCTCGCGCCAGACGTCCTGCCGAAGTGGGTCTTGTGAGAGCGCCGTTTGGAGCTGCTCGACAGCCGCCGCCTGCTCGCCGCGCGCACGCAAGCGGACCGCCAGCTCTCGCCGAAGGTCGGCGTTGTCCGCCCCCTCCTCGAGACCGCTTCGAAGCGCCGCGACCGCCGCGTGCTCATCGCGACAGTGGTCGGACAAGATCCGCGCGACTTCGAGTGCGGTGGTCACACGCCCCGCCTCGTCGGTGGCGCGATGGTTGCCCAGAGCCTCAGCATAGCCGCGCCAGTCGTCTGGAGTTTCGCACAAGTCTTCGAGCGTGCGCGCCGCGTGGCTGTCCGGCCCCTCGAGCACAACGGCGCGGCGGAGAGCGTTCTTGGCGTTATCCCCGTCGCCGGCGGCGTGTTCGAGTTGCCCGAGGCGAACGAGCGCGTCCCCACGTTCCTGGCCGTCGCTCACATCGAGCAGATGGCGCGCGACCTGCAAGGCCTCCGGCAATTGTCCGAGTGCTTCGTGCACTAGCGAAAGCTCTTGCAGCGCCCCCGAATGCGCTGGCTCCGATGCGAGGGCGGCTTCGACGTGCCGCAGTGCCCGGTCCGGCATGTTCAGTCGCTCGCGGTACAGGCGGGCAAGTCCGAGCAAGACCCGCCGCACGCGGTTGTTCTCGGGCGCCGCGGCAAGCAGTTGTTCCATCGTCGCGGCCGCCTCATGCCACGACTGATTGGCTTCGAAGTGACGCGCCAACCGTTCCAATGCATCGAGATGACGAGGCTCTACTTTCAGGACGCGTTGGAGCGTTCGTATCGCCGCCGGTAGCTCACCGAGCTCCTCACTCTGCACCCGCGCCACCACAAGCCAAAGCGCGCTCGCCCTGTCGACGGAGCGAGCCCCTGACGCGGCCTGCGAGAGCCGATCGACGAGGGGCGACCAGCCTGCGTCGATCGTGAGCACGTCGGTGAGGCCGTCCGCCGCTCCAACAGAGTCCGGCCACAGTTCGAGCGCCTGCTCGAAATCCCTTCGGGCGCCATCGTGGTCCCCGATGCGTTCCAGACGAACCACCGCGCTTTGCACGAAGAGCTCGGACGCGGCTTTCGCGTCACGCTCGGCTTCCGCTTCACGCCGAAGTGCGTCGACGAGCGCGGCGGGGTCATCGGTCTCCTGGGCGACTCGCGTGAGCCCGCGCGCCGCACCGATATGATACGGGTCGGCGATCGCCGCCGCGCGGAACTGCTCGATTGCCTCGGCGTCTTCTTCACCCTCCACCAGCTCGGCTAGACGCGTGCGATGCGCCGCCGCGACGGCCGGATCGTGGGCGGACTTCGCAACCAAGGTGTCGATCTCCTGCAGGAGACCGGCATCTCGCTGACCCGTCGCCAATCGCTCGAGCTCGAGCAGGGCCCCCAGGTCCGTGGGGACCACCTCGAGGATGCGCCGGTACGCCTCGACGATGTCGTCGTATTCTCCGAGTCCCTGATGCTCCAACAGGCGCGCGAGCTCGTAGAGCGCCGAAACACGGCCGGCCGGGTCTTCCAGCACTTCGGATTGCGTCGAGTACACGGCGCACAACGACTCCCACGCGCCGACCTGTCGATGGAGTTGTTCGAGCGCCAGCAGAGCGCCGAGATGCTTCGAGTCGACTGCAAGCACATCTTCCCATGCCTGGATCGCTTGACGGTGCTTGTCCTGCCGCTCCAGCACCTGTGCCTTTCGCGCAAACAAGGCAAGGCGCTGCGTAGGCTCCTCGGTCAGTTTTACTTCGCGTTCGAGATCGGCGAGGAGATGGGTCCAGTCGTGCTCTTCGGCCCGCACGCGGGCGAGCGCGTCGATGGCGGGTCGATAGCTCGTGTCTGCCGAAACCGCAGCCTCGTATGACGCCACCGCTTTGGTTCGATCATCGAGGTGCTCCTCGTATACCTGCCCCCAGGAGAAACGCGGCACGCGCGCGGAGTCGAGGAGCTCCCGAGCTGCGAAGCTGGAGCTCCAAGACGTCGACCAACTCTTCCCAATCGCCTCGCTCCCGCAGTTGCCGCGCGAGCTCCTGAAGTGACGGCGCGTGGCCCGCGTCGACTTTGATCGCCTCGCGGTGATACCGAAGCGCATCCTCGTCGCTCCCGAGGCGGTCCCGCGAGATTTCGGCCATCTTCTGCAATAGGGCGACTCGTCGACTCTTGGCGGAGGTGAGCTTCAACTCCTGTCCGTAGATGTCGAGCAGGTCGTTCCAACGCCCCGCCGCGTAGTACAGGCGCCCTAGGCTCGAGAGCGTCGGCACATGACGGGGGTCCTTGTCGAGGGCGCGACGATACCGGCCGATCGCTTCGTCGCGGTCGTCCAACTGCTCATCGAGCACTTCTCCGGCCCGGTGCAGGAGCGCGACGAGCCGGTCCCGCTCAACAGTCAGCTCAATCTCGTAGTCGAGCGCTTCGAGGAGCTCTCGAGGCCGGTGCGCGCGCGCTGCAGAGCGCTGCCACGCGTGGACTGCGGCAAGGTGTCCGGAGTCCTGCTGCAATACGCGCTTGTACGTTTGGGCCGCGAGCCCATGCTCCCCGAGCACATCCTCGTAGAGCTGTGCGATCTTGAGCAAATACGACACCGCTCGTGTTCCCGTCGTCCGGTCCAAGGCGTTCTCATAGAGTTGAACGAGCTCCTTGGGCTTGTTCACGTCAGAAAGCAGGCGCGTGAGCGCCTTGAACGCCGTGGGGTGGTCGGGCATCGCGTTGAGCGAGCGATGGTAGTGATCGATCGCATCCTCGATGGCGTCCAACCTGGTTTCGTAGATCTCGGCCGCGCGGGAGTGGGAGTCGGCGCGGCGCTGTGCATCGGTCGTGTAGCGCGCCTCTTGAAGGCACATGCCGATCAGCTTTGGCCAGGCGCCACGAACCCGGTAGAGCAGGCTCAGGGCTTGCAAGCTCGAAAGCGAGGTGGGATCGAGCTCGATGGCCCTCTCGTGCCAGTGGATCGCCTGGTCCACATCGCGCAGCTCCTCTTCATACAGACGAGCGATGCGTTGCGTGTGGGTGAGCTTCTCCGCTTCGTCCTCGCTGGCGTCGGTCAGCGCTTCGAGGGTCTCGACCAAGGCTTGCAGCCGCTGGCCTGCCTCATAGTGCCGCGCTAGCTCGCCGAGAATCAACGGGTCCGTGGGACGCCGGCTCCCCGCCTGTTCGAGGACGCGGATGGCCTCGTCTCGATTCCCGCGGTGCTCCGCATGAATGCGCGCGGCGCGATACAGCGAGGAAGCCTTCGAAGACGCCTCGGTCGCCAACTGGGCCTCCGCTTCGAGCGTTCGGATCAAATCACGCCAACGACGTTGCCCGTAGTACAGGCGTTTCAAAGCCTGGACCGCGATGACTGCGGTCGGATCGAGCTGCAGCGCCGTCTCGTAAAGCTCGGCCGCTTGTTCGGGACGTTGCTGCCGGCTTTCGAGCAACTGAGCTCGGCGGATGATCAACGCCGCGCGGTGCCCGTCGTCCGCCGCCGCCGAATTCGCAAGCTCGGCAAGGTTCCGGTCCACATCGGGCCAGCTCTGCTGGGCAAACGAGCGCTGTTCCGTGGCGCGCAGGATCGCGGCGTGCGAACGATCCAGCGCCCTCGCAGTGTGATAGGCCTCTCCGGCCGCCTCGCGATTGCCGAGCACGTCTTCGAGCAGGCGTCCCTTCAACAGAAACAGCGTGGCCTTGTCGCGCGGTTGCCGTGTCACACGCGCTTCCGCGTCGAACAGCGCGAGCGCTTCGGTAAACATGCGCGCTCCAAGAAGAAGTCGGCGCGCGGCGCGTATCGCCGGCACATAGTCCGGCGACCGCTCCAGAGTCGCTTGGTAGTACTGAAGCGCTCGGCGCGTGTCCTTCAGCGGGCCTTCGCAGATGCGCGCCATTTCGAAGTACAACCTTGCCGCGCGGCGAACGTCCGGCTGGTCGCGCAACTCTTGCTCGCACTCCTCGACCCAGTCGCGCGCTCGGCGTGTCCGGTCGACTTTGGCGTGCGCGGGCTTGGGCGGCGCACCCGACGCGCGGCCAGGCACAGCGGGCGGCCTCGCGGCATCGGGCTCTTCGACGAGATCGTCTTGCCCTAGCTCCTGCATCCCATCTCGGCGCAGCAGCGTGATGTCCCCTTCCTCGAACGCCATCTGGCCTACATGCTACCCCGGCTCCACGAAGATCGCACCGGGCCCTTGGAAAGTAATGAAAAGTAGCGCGCGGGTAAGGGGACCCCCTACATTTGAACAGGTAGGCTAGGCCGCAGGGGCGAGGTCTTTCAGCTCTTCAGCAAGCTTCTTTTTCGCTCTCGCTTCGAGCTGGCGGGCGCGCTCGCGGCTGACGCCGAGCTCCCGGCCGAGGGAGGCCAGTGATGCCGAGTCGTCACTCAAGATGCGCTTCTCGACGATGAGCCGCTCGCGATCGTCGAGGATTGACAGCGCGCCTTCGAGCCGTAACTCGATGCCGCTCTGCCGCCTTTGTCGCTCGACGACCACGTCCTGGGGCTCCGAGGTTCCAGGGAGCATTTCGACGAGCGTGGAGTCCGAGTCGTGGTAGGCGGGTCCGTCGAGCGATATTTCGCGTTGGTCGAGCCGGCGCAGTAGCCCGCTCATCTTCTCAGGGGTTGTGTCGAAGTCGGAGGCGAGCTTCGCAATCAGCTCCTCGGGATCGGCGATGAGATTCGACAGTCGCGCCCGCTCTCGGCGCAAGCGAAAGAATAGCTTCGATCGGAACGGCCCGGAGCCGGCGCCGATCATCGTGCTCGAACGAACCACCGCTTCGAGCACGAACGCGCGAATCCAATACCCCGCGTAGGTCACGAATCGCGTGCCACGATGCGGATCAAACTTGCGAACCGCCGTCACCAAGCCGACGCTGCCTTCGGCGATCAGGTCGCCGAGCGTCACGCCGTACCGCCGGTACTGAAGCCCAATGGCAATCACGTATCGCAGGTTGGCTTCGACGAGCCGGTCCGCGGCGTCTTGGTCCCCCTCGCGCGCGCGGATGGCGAGCTTGTGCTCTTCCTCGCGCGATAATTTGGGGATCGCGCGAACTTGCTGAATGTACCGGTCGAGGGAGGCGGATGACTGCATTGTGGTAACCCTTATGCGTATCCTATGGTTACGTTACGTCACCCCAGTCTGTCAAGTGGAGCCGCCGCAGCGCAGCCAAGTGCAACCAAGCGCCCGGCGCTGGCCTCTTCACTGAAATGATTGATGAATTAGGTGGCGAAGCTCGAGCCACATCCGCAGGTTTGTTTGGCCTGCGGATTTACGAACTTGAACCCAGCGCCCTGCAGGCCCTCGACGTAATCGATCTCGGTGCCTTCCACATACTGCGCACTCATCATGTCCACGTAGATGGAAATGCCGTGCGAGGTGAAGGTCTGGTCCATGTCCGTGGTCTCGTCCTCGAAGAACAGATCGTACGAAAAACCCGCACAACCACCACCAATTACCCGCACGCGGAGGCCTTGCTCGATGAGGCTCTCGTCGGCGTCTCGGATCTCTTTGACTTTCTCGGCGGCTCGGTCGGTGAGGGTCAGCATGGTGCTCCTTTGATGGCCACTATAAGGTCGAGCCTCGGTTTACGCCAGCAGACATCATTCCGTTTCGTCAGGTAGGTGGAGAACACACCGCTGGGCCCTCTTCCACCGGGCCGATCGCTTGGGCGGGCGCACCGCCGATTGTGAAGCCCTCCGGCCCTTCCGCCTGGTGGCCACGCTTGAGAAAGCCCATGGCCGACACCCCGTCTCGTCCTGGCACGGCCGAGGTGATTTCGCCGACGACGGTGCCCGCCAACAGGATCGGCGCTTTCGCCTCTGGCGGCTCGGTGCTTTCGACGGTCCAGCGCCACAGGACCTTGGGCGGTTTTCCCCGGTTTTCGAGCATGACCACCGTCTCCTGACCGATGTAGCAACCCTTGTTGAACGAGACCGCCACGGGACTTAGCCCACTCTCCTGGGGGTAGGTCTGCTCGCCGAAGTCGACGCCGAACCGTGGTCGCCCGCGAACGACATGAGCGTGGTTCCACGCTTGGTCGCTCAACCAGCCGCCCCCGAGCTCGCGACTGCGCACGGTCAATCGTTCGAGCTCCGACTCGAGCTCGTCGCTCGGGACCACCCATTGCCGGCCGCCGACTCCGAGCCGATCGGCAGGCCAGCCACCTTCTGCCACCTGGCTTGCGCTGGGCCCCTGTGCCGCGATCAGGTGCAGGTCCTCTCGGACCTCGAGGTCGACGTCCTCCATGATGATGTACCGGTCGAGGCGTTCGAGCAGGGCGCTAACCTGCGCCGCCGGCACATCGAGCCACACGTCGTCCTCGCGAACGAGCGCATAGACATCGGCTAGGATCCGTCCTTTGAGGGTGAGCACGAACGCGTACAAGGAGCCTCCGGGCTCGACGCCTTCGAGTTGATTGGTGAGCTGTCCCTGCAACCACTCGCGAGCATCGTCACCACTGACCGAGATGATCGCGCGGTCGCTGAGCGACAGCACGCCCACAGAGCGTTGTAGCCACTTGAGCTCGCGTGCGTGCGCCACAGGACACTTCTGGTGCGCAATCCACGTGCAGGCAAGTGCAGCGCTCAGCGCGCCATCGGCTCGATATGCGCCGCATGAAGGGAGACCACGCCAGCGTCCGTTCGTACGCGCGCCGCCCCGTCCGGGCCGATGCCGTCAAACACCCCGTCGCCGTCCTCCCAGCGAACCTGCTCCCCCACCAGCGCCAAGGCTGGCCTCAGGGCATCCACCACAACCGCTGCGCCGCCCTGGGCGAAGCGCGTCACCCATCGCTCGATATGAGAGAGGAGGGCGGCCAGCACGTCGGCCCGGTCGAACGGTTCTTCGCCGTCGCGCTCGACTCGTAGTGACGTCGCCGCGCCTGCCAGCTCGGGCGGCCACTGCGTGCGGTTCACGTTCAGGCCCACTCCGATGATGACCGTGTCGATGCGCATGCCCACCGTTCGGCTCTCGACGAGAACGCCGGCGCACTTGCGGCGCTCGATCCAGATGTCATTGGGCCACTTCACCAGGACGGAGCGGCCAGGCAGGAGGCTCGCAACCGCGTCGCGAACCCCGAGCCCCGTCGCGAGGGTGATGAGCGCCGTCGAAGCGGGCTCGACCACCGGGCGCGTAACCACGGAGAGGTAGAGGTCGGAGCCGGGGGGTGATAGCCACTGCCGACCATGCGCGCCTCGCCCTCGCGTCTGCTGGTCGGCCAACACCAGGTGTCCGTCCTTCGCACCTTCAGCAGCAGCGGCGGAGGCATCGTCCATCGTTGACGCGGTGCTCTCGTGCACCGTCAACGAGCTCCCCCAGTTTCCGGTGAAGCGTTTGCGGAGCCTGTCGGGTTTCAGGTCCTCGATCACGGCCTAGCTCCAGTCGAGCCCGAGATCGCATGAAGGCGACGAGTGGGTGAGCGCCCCGACGCTAATCACGTCGACTCCCAACGCGCCGAGCGCAGCCACACGTTCGAGCGTGATCCCGCCCGACACTTCGACGATGGCGCGGCCGTCGACCAGTGCGAGCGCGTCGCGCACATCTTCGTCGGTGAAGTTGTCGAGCATGACGATGTCGGCCTCGGCCGTGAGCGCTTCTTGCAGTTGGGCGAGCGTATCGACTTCGCATTCGATGCGGCAGGTGTGCGGGGCATACGCGCGCGCGCGCTCGATCGCCTGGGCACACCCGCCCGCAGCGGCGATGTGGTTGTCTTTGATCAGGATGGCCGCGCCCAAGTCCTCGCGGTGGTTGTAGCCGCCGCCACATCGCACCGCGTAGCGCTCGAAGGCTCGCAATCCCGGTGTCGTCTTGCGGGTGTCCGTGATCCTCGTCGCGGAGCCGTCTGGCAAGGCATCGGCGAAAAGCCTCGTCATGGTCGCGACCCCGGTAAGCCGCTGCAGGAAATTGAGCGCGACACGCTCGCCGAGCAGGATTGACGTTGCCGGTCCGGAGAGCGTTGCGAGGGAGGTTCCTGCCTCGACGAGGTCGCCATCCTGTACATGGATGTCGACATCCACCATGAGGTCGATCTGCGCGAACACCTCTTCGAGGACTGGCAGCCCGCACACCACGACGCGTTCACGGGCGTTCAGCGTCGCCGTGCCAACCGCGGTAGGCTCGACGCACGCTTCGGTGGTGATGTCCCCCCGGTCGATGTCTTCGGACAGCGCGCGACGAACGGTTTCCGCGAGAATGGTGGGAGCCGGCGGAGTGGCCTGCATGACTGGGTTATAGCCAACTCCGGGCCAGAATCTCGGAATAAAGATTGCTCATCGCGTGGAGGGTGAGGGCGGCGCCGATCCCGCCACGCCACGCTCGGGTCCATCCGAACAGAAGGGCCGGGAAAAAGACGGCGAGACGGGCCGGGTGGGGTTCGACCAGGAAGTGAACCGCCGCGAACAGAGCGGCCTGGAGCACCCACGCGCCGAGCGCCAGCTCCACTCGGAACAGACGCCGCCGCCTCTTGGTGAGGTCGGTCAGCGCGGTCTGCAAGTAGCCACGAAAGAAACGCTTCCTCAGGCAGCGCGACGACGACGAGCTGCGCGAGGACAAAGCTCGCGACGTTGGGAGGGAGTGCCAGCGAGAAAGTTTCCCGCCGGCTCGTTCCACCAGTAGAAGCCGAGGGCGTAAAGGGGAAACACGACCGCCCCGATTCCGATCGCTACGCCCGAGCTCTCTAACCGCCGACGGGAAGCGCCTTTCGAATCGCGCGGCCGAGGTCGAAGAGTCCGAGCGGGCCTACGGGCCGATCGTCGGTCGGCAGGTTCCAGCAGCCCACCCAGGGCTACGCCGTAGTGCGCAGCATCGCCACGCGTGAGCCGGATCGCCGTCAGTAGAAAGACAGCTGCGACCGCAAGATGGATGTATGGCCCCACGATGGCGAGCGATTCGAGTCGGGTCACCGCGAAGACAGCCACACACACCAGCGCGTACACCCGGAGAATCTGTTGCAGCGAAGGGCGCGTGGGAGCCATCGCGCCACAACTACAGCGGCAGGGCGGCGCTTGCCAAGAAGCAGGGTGAAGTCTACACTTCGCTCACTTCACAGGGACGGCGAGCACGGGTGAGACGCAGCGGTGATTTCTGAAGACAAGATTGCTGAGATCCGCGACCGCGCCCCCATTGCAGATCTCATCGGCAACTACGTCGTGCTCAAGAAGTCCGGCAACAGCCTCCGGGGTCTTTGCCCGTTTCACAACGAAAAGACCCCGTCCTTTTACGTGCACCCGAATCGCGGCTTTTACCACTGCTTCGGGTGCAAGGCGTCGGGCGACGTCTTCTCGTTCTTGATGCACGTCGAGGGCAAGACCTTTCCCCGAGATCGCTCGCGACCTCGCCGAGCAAACCGGCGTGCAGTTGCCCGTGTACGACGCACAGCGCGAGGCCGAGTTCCAACGCAACAAGAGCAGTCAGACCGCCTTGCGGATTTGGTCGAGAAGGCCACCAGCTTCTACTGCGAACAGCTTTACGAGCACCCGGACGGCGGCATTGCTCGCAACGAATTTCTCGACCGCGGCATCTCTGAAGAGTCCGCGCGCAAGTTTCGCCTCGGCTATGCGCCTCACGGGTGGGAGTCGCTCGCGCACTTCCTAGATCGAACTGGCGCGTCGCCCGAAGACGCCGAAGCGGTGGGGCTCATCGTTCCGCGCCGCTCGGGCCGCGGTCACTACGATCGATTCCGTCATCGGTTGATGTTCCCGATTGCTGACGTGCACGGCAGGGTCGTTGCGTTCAGCGGCCGCGCGTTGTCGCCCGCGCCATCGATGGAAGAGCAGAAGGAACCGCCGGCGAAAATACCTCAACAGTCCCGAGAATCCGCTCTACCACAAAGGAGAGGTGCTCTACGGGTTGCACGAAGGTCGCGTCGAGATTCGGCGCGAGGACGCCACCGTCTTGTGTGAAGGCAACTTCGACCTGGTCGCGCTTCACCAGGCTGGGTTTCAAAATGCGGTTGCTCCCATGGGCACCGCGTTTACGGAGGCTCACGCGAGGTTGATCAAGCGCTTCGCGCAGAAGGTCGTGCTGCTCTTCGACGGCGACAAGGCCGGCCGCAAAGCGGTTCGCGAGGCGTACACGACGGTGAACAAAGTAGGACTCTCTGCGCATGTCGTGTCGCTGCCGCAGGGCGCCGACCCGGACAGCTTCCTGAGAGAGCAGGGCGCGGAGTCTTTGCGCACTCGAATCGTGAGCGCGCCCACCATAATCGAATATTTAATTGACGATTCTGCGGCGTCCGTAGAGCCAAACCCACACGCGAAGGCCGATGCGATCGGGAAATCTTGGTCCGATTCTTGCCAAGGTCGAAAGCCCGATCGAACGAGGCCTCTACGTAGAACGCGTTGCGCGCAAATTCGGGATCACAGACGTGGGATTAGTGCGTCGCGAGTTGCGTCGGGGGTTGGGTCGCCGAAGCGATCGCCCCGCGCCCCCTCGTGACGCAGTGCGGCAGCCGATTGCAACACCAGTGTCGGAGTTACAGTCGAAGTTGATTTCACTTCTGATCGATCAGCCAACGCTAATCCACGACGAAGGCGCGCGGAAGCTGCCGAAGCTTTTGACGAGCCCTGATCTTCGCGCCATCTTTGATTCTATCTTGCGGATGGTGGATAGGCAGGGATCGCTCGACGTTACGGCGTTGCTCGACGAATTGAACGACAGTCAACTCAGGCCGTGGTTGGAGGCCAAGTTGGCTGTGCAGGAACACGACCTCGAAGAGGGCGCGCCAAATTCTTGACGAAGGCGTTCCCATGCTTGAACAGAAAAACATCGAACATGAGCTGCCCCGTTTGCAACAACGCATCGTTGAAGCGCGGCGAGTCGGCGACGACGCGTTGGCAGCGGGGCTCACTCGAGAGTTCGTGGAGCTGACCCGCAGCGCACACAAGCTCAAATCGAACATGAGGCAGAGGTAAAGATGGCGACCAAGAGCTCAGTGCGTGACCAGTCGACGGGAACGAAGTTCAAAGCCGAACCCGTCTCGCGCGTGGTGCCCAAGATCAAGGGCCGCGAACGCAAAGAGGTGCAGCTGCTCCTCGAACGCGGCCGCATGCAAGGTCACCTGACATACGACGAGCTCAACGAAGCGCTGCCGCCGGACATGGTCACGTCCGATCAAATCGATGACCTCATGCGGTGGCTCAAGAGCGAAGACATCGACGTCGTCGACGGTGCGCCTGAAGGCCAAAGCCGAACGAGCCAGGCTCCTGTTGCCGCGACGCGAAGCTCGGTCCGGCGCTCCGCCACGATCCCTCCACCCGCGGACGACAGCTACGCGCAGAAGTCGAACGACCCGGTGCGCATGTACCTCCGAAAGATGGGGTCCGTTTCCCTCCTTACCCGCGAGGGTGAGGTGGAAATCGCCAAGCGCATCGAAGAGGGTGAAGACCTCATTTTCAACGTGATTTTGAACTCGGTCATCGGGGTCTCCGAGATTCTGGAAATCGGCGAGAGCCCTCCGAAAGGGCAAGCTGCGCGTCAAAGACGTCGTTCGCGACCTCGACAAAGAGGAAGAGGTCGATTTCGAGGCCGCCAAGGTCCGCGCCCTCAAGCTCTTCGACAAGGTCAAGCGCATCGAGTCGGCGATGGCCAAGGTGCAGAGCGAGATCGAGAGCAAGCGACGGGTCTCGGACCGGGGCAAGAAGCAGTATAGCCGCGCAGCTCGACAAGCATCTCGACGATCGAGTCTCTCTCTTGCGCGAGCTCAACCTCACTAGGAAGCAGAGTCGACCGGGTGGTTGCCCGGCATCAAGGGGTACACCCGCCGCGTCGAACGCGCAGAGCGCGAGGTTGGCGAAGCCGAGGCGCGCGTGGGTGGCCTCAAGTTCAAAGACATGAAGCGCATCCTTCGCGACATGCAAGAGAGCAAGGCCGTCGAGAAGAGAGTTCACCGGAAGTACGGCTCCGAAGAGCAGATCCTTCTTTCGGAGGAGCACATCCGCGACGCGCACAAGGCGATTGTCGATGTCGAAGAAGACATGGGGCAGCCGGTCGATCAGTTGCGAGACACCTACCGGGCGCTCGCGCGGGGCGAGCGGCGGTCCGAGCGCGCCAAGGCAGAGCTCGTCGAAGCCAACCTTCGTCTCGTCGTTTCGATCGCCAAGAAGTACACCAACCGCGGCCTGCAGTTCCTCGATCTGATTCAGGAGGGCAACATCGGCCTGATGAAGGCGGTCGACAAGTTCGAGTACCGCCGCGGCTACAAGTTCTCCACGTACGCCACGTGGTGGATTCGTCAGGCCATCACCCGCGCAATCGCGGACCAGGCCCGCACGATCCGAATTCCGGTCCACATGATCGAAACGATCAACAAATTGATCCGCACGTCGCGCTACTTGGTCCAAGAGCTCGGCCGCGAGCCTGATCCCGAAGAGATCGCCGAGCGCATGGAGATGCCGCTCGAGAAGGTCCGCAAGGTCCTCAAAATCGCCAAAGAGCCCATCAGCCTCGAGACCCCGATCGGCGAAGAAGAAGACAGCCACCTCGGCGACTTCATCGAGGACAAGAACGCAGTGTCCCCCGTCGAGGCCGTAATCGACGGCAACCTCGAAGACCAAACCCGCCGCGTCCTCAAAACCCTGACCCCCCGAGAAGAAAAAGTCCTCCGCATGCGCTTCGGCATAGGCGAAAAGAGCGACCACACCCTCGAAGAGGTCGGCCAAGACTTCGAAGTAACGAGAGAACGCATCCGCCAAATCGAAGCCAAGGCCCTCCGCAAGCTCCGCCACCCAAGCCGTTCCAAGCAACTCCGCTCCTTCATGGACAACTAGACCGGGGTCGCATCAACGTCGACGTGCGGAGGGGTGCGGCGGAGCGTGATGCGGGGTTTCGGCGGCGTGTGAGTGCCAAGTGGCCATGCGAGCAACCACCGCCAGTTGGCGCGAGCTCCGAGGGGCGGCTTGCGTGGCCCCCGTCCTCAGTTCTTCCGGCCACTCTTGCAAGCCGCCCCGTCCGTTGAAACCCCGTGTCGCGCTCCGCCGTGCCCCGGTATTTCATTCGCGTTTCATTCGCGCTTAGCTCCCGATCACGCTAGAAGTCCCCCAAGGGCCCATAGCTCAATTGGTTAGAGCCCCCGGCTCATAACCGGGTTGTTCCTGGTTCGAGTCCAGGTGGGCCTACCGAGCAAAACCGAAATGCGGTTTTGCTCGAGCCCCCTGGGCGCCGCGCGAGCGCCAGGTTTACGGTGCCGTGCGGGTTTGCCGTCTTGCGTCCCATGTAAAGGCACGCTACAGCCCCGCCAGCTTTGGCAAACCACGGAGGCGATCCTTGCGCGAAGAGCTGTTAGCGCTGGCTAAACTTGCTGAAATGGACGACTCGGCACGTGACATCGACGCCGAGCTCAAGCAGATCCCGCAGAGCTTGGAAGAGCTACGGGAGAACGTACAAACGCTGGAGACGATGCTCGCCCAAGAGCGCCAGCAGCTCGATGAGGCCGAGCAGCTCAAAGTGCAACAGAGCACCGAGCTCAAGGAGCGCAACGAAGGGCTGCAGCGGGCTCGCAAGAAGGCAGCGCAAGCGTCCAGCATTCGCGAAGCAGACGCCGGCGAGCGAGAGGTCGAAGCCAATCGTCGCTCGATGAGAGAGCGCGAAGAGGAGCTCGGCCGCATCGGTCAAGCCATCGAAGCGAAAACCGCATCGCTCGCCGAGCGCGAGAAGGACTTCGAAGAAGCGAAGGGCGTCCTGCAGTCGCAGGCGGAGTCCTCTAAGGCCCGCATCACCGAGCTCGAAGAGCAACGCGCCCAGATGCTCAACGGCCGTGACGACCTCGCCGCCAAAGTTCCCAAGTCGATCGTCAAGCGCTACGAGCGCCTCAAGACCGGCATCACCAACGTCGTCCTCATCATCAAAGACGGCACCTGCACTGGCTGCCGCATGGCGCTGCCACCGCAGCTGACGATCGAGCTACAGCGCGCAAACGAGCTCCACCAGTGCCCCCACTGCCGCCGCATCATCATCCACAAGAGTGTGGTTGAGGACTAGGTTTAGTTACACCGCCCGCCCACCCCCGCCC
>PVMK01128482.1_pt1 | contig 18580 bp, 14 predicted proteins | sample 1853481 | NCBI WGS metagenome assembly PVMK01 (sample SAMN08533507, study PRJNA380276) | Marine sediment metagenome, whole genome shotgun sequencing project. | reverse complement strand
GCGGCCGGGACGACGCCTCGATAGTTGATACACGTCAATTTACCTGTGGAAAAGGTGTCGGAAAAGGTGTCAGGTTTATTTGTTTCGTCGAAAAATAAACCTGACACCTTTTTCATGATTGGTCATCAGGCAGTACCCATTTACCTGTATGGACAGTGCGTCCTTCGCCTCCCGGAGATTGTTCAGATAGTACCGGCAGACTTCGGTTTGCACGAAGACAGGCTGGCGATCGTGTCCACGTTGCACAACGTGTAGTGGCATGTCCGGTAAGAACAAACAAGGATAACGCGGCATAATGCCAGACCATTCAGTTGGAGAAGCAACTTATTTGGCCAGACCACCGAGCTCATTTCCTGCGTCTAATCTGGGCATTATCGGTGCAAATAAACCTGACACCTTATTCTGGAGGCGAATTACGGTGCCGATCGCGTGTCGGGTGCCACTTATTTTTAGTAGTAAAATTAACGATATACACTAACTTCTTCGTCTTGTTTCTAATGCTAAAAAGGTGTCAGGTTTATTCGTTACCACTTGGCCTTGCCAAATAATAAACCTGACACGTTTTTCAAGTTGATTCGATCAGGCACCACAGTCAAACTGGCAGACCTGCCGGCGATGAGGTCTTCGTTAGAAGGCTGGAAGTTTTGACAGGTCGTAAGTTGTGGCCTTCAAAGCCAGGTCGAAAGAGAAATAGGTGAACTGTCCCCGGAATTCCGGGCGACAGGACGTCGCCGGCCAACCAATCCAGTTCGATCAACTCAACAGGAATGGATTGCTTCGCTCCTTGCAATGGCGTGTTTTCAGAACGGCCCGTTGACCATTGTCGGCGCGTTCCAAAATGCCGACCACACGTCCTCGTTCTGGATGTAAAACACCGTGTCATCGTGGATGAATGCGCGGTTGCGCTCGGGATTCCAGAACAGCGGCCTGGTCGGATCTGCCGGCGGCGCGATCGCGCCAATGCTCAAGAGGCTCGCCAGGTTCGGCATCGTCTTGTTGTGGACCTCGAAGAGATACAGCGAGGTCTGGTACTGCGGGGCAATGCCGTTGTCCGTATACACGTTCGCGGGGATCGTGAAGCGATCGACTCCGTTCACATCTGATTGATACGTGAACGCGTGCCGGTCGTAGGTGGCTTCACTATACGAGCCCCGCTCGCCCAGCGTGAGCTGGCCACGGGAGAGCGGATCGGCGATGTCGGAGACGTCGAAGAGCTCGACCTTGATGCCGCCGTTACCCGCCGTGCCGAGACCGAGCAGCAGATCATCCGTCACCGGATGCAGGAAGTCGGAGAACCCCGTGACTTGTAACTCGCCCGCGATGAACGGGTCGGTGGCATCTGCGAGGTCCAGGACATAGAGCGGATCGATGCGCTCGAAGGTCACGGCATAGGCGCGATCATCCAGGAACCTGACGCCGTAGAGGTCCTCGTTCGGCTTGCCGATCTCCTCCGGGCGATTGGCGTTCGGCAGCTCGGAGACGATTTCGAGCTCGGGCCGTGCCGGGTCTTCCCGCAGAATGAAGAGCTTGTGGTCAACGAAATCGGGCGTCGTCCAGTCGTAGTCCGAGGCGAGCACTCTTAAGTTGTCGCCGGACTCGCTCATGCGGAAATCCGCCTGTCCCCCGCGCCACACCTGGCCGTCTATGTCGACCGAACCGCGATAATCGAGGCCTGTCCCTGAGAATGCGAACTTGTGGATGCGCGTCGACGTCTCCTGTGCGTCCCACTTGATCTGTGTGAAGTAGATCGCGTTCTCGGAGACATAGGCGCCGTAGGCTTCCTCGTTGTAGCAGGTGGTCCTGAAATTAGTGGGATTGTCGATCGGCACGGCCGTGATGCTCGTAATAACGGGATACCCAACATCCGCCGCGGTGGTCGGCAGGTAACAGAGCGTGGGATCAACCAGCGACGACGTGTTGCCGTTGATCGTGATCGTCGGCAGGAGCTCATCGAGCGTGACGCCCTGCAGGATCGCGTCGTTATTCGCCTGATCAGCGACCGTCGTGACGTTGTAGACCAGGTTGTTGATGAACGGCGTGTAGCGGCTCACGATGTAAACGGTGTTGCCGATGCGCCGACTCTCGACGATTACGCCGTCGATCGAGACGTCGGCCTCGATCACGGGCGCCGCGGGATCGCTCACGTCGTAGACGCGATAGCCAAATTGCTCGGGTGCCCATATCGCGACATCGGCCCAGAAGTCGCCGTACCGACCGTAAAACGACTCGGCGGTCAGCGCGAACAGGCGATCCTGCTCCTTGTACATGCCCTGCACCGAGATGCCCTGCTCTAACGGGATCGAGCCGACCTCGCTTGCCGTGCCGCCGGCAGGATCGGTCGCCAGGATGCGGATCGAGGCCACCGGGTCGGAGCCGGTATTCACTGCGCCATCGGCCTCGGCCGGCAGCGCGATGAAGCAGCAATAGAGATATCGCCTGGGTGCGATAAAGAGGTGTGAGCCGTCGTAGCGCACCGCGTCGAACTCGTCGACGTTGGCCTCTTGTGTATAGGTGCCGGTGAAGTTGCCGGATTGGGTGTCCGCACCCGGCGCCGCGGCCGGTGCGCCGAGCGCGAGTGCCTGCGTGCCTTCTGCCTCCGGAACCGTCGTGAGGCCTGCCTTGATCGACTGCTCGAGGTCTGCCGGATCGCTCACGAGCGAGAGCATGCCTTGAGGCTGCGGCACGGGTCCGTTGCCGTCCGCGGAGCTGCCGCCACAGCCGCTCACGGCCAGAAGAGTCACACTGACCATAATCCAGAGTAAGTTGCGTTCCATCTTGCTATCTCCAGTGCTGGCTATGAGCTTCAATCTACGCCGGAACGCGTTCTCAGTCTGTGCAGAAAGTTCCACAACAATGTCGAAATTTGTAACGGCGCCGGTTTACATTTTTCGACAAATTTCATACACCTTTGATCACCGCACGGTTACGCGCTGCTGCGACAATGTTGCCCAAGCAGTGTACATATATAAGGTGTCCGCAGTGCGGCACCGTGGCGGACCGGAGGCGACATGAATCGAACGATTGTTTTGCTCACGCTGATCCTCGCAGCATCGCTGCCAGCAGCCCCTGCCCTGGCCCAGGAGTCCCCGTGGCGCTTAGGGATAGCACTGGGCTATGGGGAAAAGAGCAACCCGCTGATCCTGTCGGACGATATCCCGATCGTCGTCGACCTCGACATCGCTTATTTCGGCAAGCGGTTTTTCTTCGACAACGGCGATTTAGGTCTGACGGTCGCCGACAACGAGTGGCTCACCGGCAGCCTCATGGCCCGGGTGAACTCCGATCGCGTCTTCTTCGGCAAGACGAACACCGACTTCATCAGCATCGGTCTGGACGGCGCACCGCTTTCAACCGCCGTTGAGGTCGTGGTGCCGGATCGAGACTATGCCATCGAGGCGGGATTCGAGGTGCTCTCCGATGGGTCATGGGGTTACCTGCAGCTCGCCGCCTTCCACGACGTAAGCGGCACGCACGACGGCTACGAGGTGGCCTTAAGCTACGGCATCGGCTGGCGCAGCCAGCGCTGGTACTTCGACCCGTCGATCGGCGTGAGCTACAAGAGCGCCGCGATGAACGACTACTACTGGGGCGTGCGCCCGGGTGAGTCGAGCGCCGTGTTACCGGCCTACGAGGCCGGCGCCGGCATCAACGTGCTCGGGAGGCTCACCGTGAGCTATTTCTTTTCGCGCAACTGGGCGTTCACGCTAGCCGCACAGTACGAGCGCATGAACGACGAGGCGGCAGCAAGCCCGATCGTCGAAGACCAAAACGTCCTTGGCTGGTTCGGAGGCCTTCAGTTCAGGTTCCAATGATCCGTTTCCTCGCAATGCTCGCCCTGCTCCTGCCGCTCGACGCGCTGGCAGACGATACGGCGGACGACGACCAGGTCGAGCTGTCGGTCAAGCCGGTCTTGTGTATCGTCGACCAGCGCACACCCTCTTGCGATATGGCATTCCATGTCGCGTGGCAGAGCCAACGAGAAGGGTATTATTGCGTCACTTGCGACCTCGACGGCGAGCCGCTGCGCTGCTGGTCCGAAGAGCGCGCGGGCGAGCTCGATGACAAGCGCAGCGTGCTGGAGGACTTCAGCTACATGATCAACGAAGGCGACGGTCAGCCACCGCTCGATGCCGTCACGGTCGAGGTTGTGCGCATGGACAGCGACGACCGAAGGCGAAGGCGACGGACCCGCCATGTCTGGGACATAACTTGAGCGACGTCGATATCCTGCTGGTCGAGGACGACCTGCGCCTCGCCGACCTCACGGCCGAGTATTTCCGCCAGAACGGCCTCTCCGTCGCGGTGGAATCACGTGGCGACCGCGCGATCGCGAGATTCCAGGACGTAAGGCCCCGCGTCATCCTCTTGGATCTCAATCTGCCTGGCACCGACGGGCTGACGCTGTGCCGCCAGTTCCGGGAAATATTCTCAGGCCCGATCCTGATCTTCACGGCCAGGGATTCCGACATCGAACAGGTCATCGGGCTCGAGGCCGGCGCCGACGACTACGTCGCGAAACCCGTCGACCCCATGGTCCTGCTCGCACGCACCCGGGCGCTCTTGAGACGCGTCGAGCAGTCGGCCACTCCGGCCGCAGCCATTGAAGACTTCGTCATCGGGGCCTTGCGCATCTCCGGCTCCTCCCAGCAGGTGTGGCTCGGCGAGGAGCCCATAGACCTCACTACTCATGAGTTCGAGCTCTTGAGCCTGCTTGCACGAAACGGGGGGCAGGTGTTGAGTCGAAAGGAGATATTCCGAAGCATGCGCGGCATCGAGTACGACGGGCTCGACCGCTCCATTGACGGCAGAATTTCCAAGCTCAGGAAGAAGCTCGGTGACGACACGGCCAAGCCCACCCGCATCAAGACCGTGTGGGGCAAGGGCTACCTGCTCGTGCCGGACGCCTGGGGCAAGGCGTGAGGACGACGCGCTTCGGACAACACCGCACGCTGCTTTTCCGCGCGTACCTGTTCTTGGTTGCCGGGCTCCTGATCGTCGCCGCCGTGCTCGATCTCGGTTTCGGCTACCTGCAGTCCGAACTCGGCGCCCGGAACGATCCCTGGCTCGATTCAAGCCTCAAGCTTATCGAAACCCAACTGGCTGAAGCCGCGCCCGAGCAACGCGACCAGGTCGCACAGGAACTGAGCGAGGCCAGCGGCATCGACATCAAACTCCTCGGCCGGGACGATATCGCAGTCACGACGGACTCGGAAGGACCCATCAACACTCTCGTCGATGCCGACGGCAACGAGACCTGGCTTTATGATGCCCCGCAGATCGACGCCCTGATCTATCTCGACCCCCCGGATGCACCAAATGAGAGCCTCGTCCTCAATCTTTTGCCGCCGCTCTTCTATCTCTCGATCTTCGTCGTTGTTGGCATCTGGTTGAGCCCCCTGCTAAAAGACCTGAACCTGATCACGTCCGCCGCGGACCGCTTCGCTGCGGACTACCGCGAACCGCTCGCGACCGCAGACAAGACAACCCAGCTCACAAGCTTGGCCAGGAACCTTGACGACATGTCAACAAGGCTCTCCGGGCTGATCCAGAGCCAGAAAGAGCTGATCGCGGCACTGTCACACGAAATGCGCACGCCGCTCGCGCGAATCCGCTTCGCCCTCGCCGTCATCGGCAATGACGGCAACGAGGAACTGAAGAAACAGCTCGACGAAATGAACAACGATGTCCAGGAGATCGACGACCTCATCGCCACGATTCTCTCGTATGCCCGCCTCGACCACCCCGACCTCAGCATGAACTGGCAGGACGTGCCTGTAGAGGCCTGGCTCAGGGAACTCAAAGACAAGATCCACCTGCCGGGCAAGACGCTCGAGATCGATTGCAAAGTGAACACCATCAGAATGGACCCGAATCTCATGGGGCTGGCACTGAACAACCTCCTCAGTAACGCAGGCCGCTACGCCGATAACAAGATCATGTGCCTTATAAAGAGCGATAACGGCTCGCAATGCATCGCGGTCCACGACGACGGCAAGGGCATCCCGGAGGAAGAGCGAAGGACTGTGTTCAAGGCGTTCACGCGCCTCGATGACAGCCGCAACCGGGAAACGGGCGGTTACGGCTTAGGCCTGGCGATCGTTTCACGCATCGCCGAACTACACGGCGGCGCCGTCACCGCTGACAGCTCGGCCAAGCTCGGCGGTGCCAAATTCACGCTCAGCTGGCCGCGGGCCGCAATGAGTCTTCGACCCGTACCCGACAAAGAAAAGAAGAGAAAAAAGGACACCCACAATTGATTAGACCGTTTCTTTGGTTTTTGCTTGTTTTGAGCCACAGTTAATTGTGGGTGTCCTTTTTGTCCTTTTTTGTTCGGGCCTCAAATCCGATAACCGTCCATCGTTAATTAATAGCTAACTGGCACTATCATTTGGGGCAACTCAGCTTCATCGTACTGCTGGCACTGGCGCCGACTGCGGTCCTCGCGCAAGAAGCTGACACGGTCTACGTCAACGGGATCGTCCATAGCGAGCTTACGATGTCACCTACGATTGCGCCTGGCATGGCAAGCTACGAATTCTTCGCCGTTTTGTCGATCAGTCTTATTTCGTCGTTCGTGCATACCCATATTCGCGTTGCCACCTTGCTGATAACCGGCCACTCCGCTGTTGAAGAACCGGACTTCACATGGACCTTTGGAGGATCAACCTCGTACAGGAACGACCGTCTATCGTGCTTGAGTTGTCTGAACATCAATACCGGCAGACCAGATGCGTAAATACTGTTTTTAGACTTTTCGACATTCGGCGTTGAAACGGGAAAAGGTGTCAGGTTTATTTTTCGACGAAACAAATAGACTTGACACTTTTTACTCTATACAAATAAACCTGACACCTTTTTTCCGCCTGGGTTTCAAAACTCCACAACCAAAATAGGCGGGACAGCAGCAGGTTCGACCCGTTTTTGTTGTCGCCGAGCAAACGCATTGCTTTGTGCAGGCACAAACAGAAGACACGACGACCGGTCGGGACATCGTGTCTACGCCACCTGCTCCATTTCTATTCGCTGCCCTCTTCTGGAATTTGAAAAAGCGCCCCGAGATTGATGCTGCCGTGATTTGCCGGATCCTGCGGGTCGTCGCTGAGGGGGTTGCCAGGATTCAGGTTCGATGCGGTATCGTCAGGTGGAAACAATACAAGCGTCTGCAGAAAATCCAGAATCATGCCGCGGCTGTTCTCATCCATCCGCACATAGGCGGTGGCAGCCCGACTTGCCTCTCCGCCGTGCCGACGGATGACCGCATCCAGATTAATGCTGCGACCATCATGACCATAGGGCGCAGTGCTTCCCACACCCCAGAGCGGTTCGGTGACATGCTCCTCGATCTTGCTGCCATCAAAGTCTCGCTCGTGGAACGTGGGCCCGAGGTCGTGTCGTTTCAAGTCGCTGAAGATATTTCGTACTACAAATGATTCTTCCTCCGGAAGCACCAGTGGATATTGGTTGCCGTCATTTACGACCTGGAAGCGTGTAGTTGCCTCGGCGAACAGATCATTGAATATGCCGCGTTGTGCATCAAAAGTGGTTTCCACATCCGCCACGCGTCGGTCCCGCTGGATCGTCAAATTTCGCGTGTGACACGAGGTGCAACCGATGGAATCCATCAGGTCCCGGCCTATGGCTGCACGACGACTGACCCGATATTGACCGGGCTTGAAGTAATTTAGCAGGTAAAACTCCATGTGATCTACCAGGGCCGGGTCAATCTCGTTGCTCGTGCCATCACCATCAGGATCGCTGGCGTTATTGCATGCAGACGGTCGGCTGTAGTTATCCGTTAACGGGTCAAACACGAAACCGGCAGGGCTGATCATAAGTTGTGGACTGACCGGATCCGTAACGCTGCACAGAACCGGATCCGACGCCTGCAGGCCCATCTCATCGTTAAGCGCGCCCATAATGAACTCCCTGATGGTAATGGTCTGGCCGTGATGAAAAAACGGTTTTACACGAAGATCTGCATCCACGCCCTCGATTGCCGACGTATCAACCGTTCCATCCGGATTTGCCGTAATTTTTCCAAAACTGACGCCCTTGGTCAGCAACCGGCGCGTGACGGAGCCATCGTTATTCGAGCCTGAGTGGCCTGTCGGTCGTCTGAAAAAGTTTCGGAATCTCCGGTGAATGCCGGGTGAGGTTGTTGTACCGTTCTCAGCCTCATCAATGGCGGATTGTCTGATCAATCGTAGATCTGCCGTCATTTCATCGGCAAGCATCTCTACGAGACCGAGGCCAAATAGATGCGGGGCGTCCCGGCTGTCAGGTCGAGTGACGACATCGCCCCCGAATCCCGCAGCGCCGCGCGGACGACCATGACAAGCGGCGCAACTGTCAGCGAGGCCCGCGCCGAGAGCACGCGACGTTACGATGTCACCGCTTGATGAAGCGTTAACTCTCGGCCCAAGACCCTCGTCGTCGGTGAATTTGCGCTGGAATAATTGTCGGCCACGGCGGATAGCGCGCGCTGGATCTCGTTTGATCAAATAGACAGCCGAACCTGCAGTCCATTCATCACCATGACCTGCACCAATCTGGTCCTGAAGTGATCTGTTAATACAGCCGTTAGGCGCGGCCTGGACAACAGAATCTCCTCCGATTTGATCGCACGCGGCGAGCTGGGTATTACCGATTATCGGAAAGCAAACCAATACGAAAAAACCAGTAATTATCCTGGCAATGCGGCTGCAATGAAAATTTATATGTCTCACGACTTTTCTCCCGGGAAAGGTCGTCAGAGATATCCAGTAAGCTTGGTACTGCCGCTTGAGCATCAAACCGAATCGCAACTATCAAAAACACTAACGGCAACCAGGTTCGCGCCCGTACCAACGTGCAGCTCCGCTGTCCTGAAATCCCTCTAGGACCGTAAGCTTTGCGTCCCCGCCTCTCAGCGGGTTTGCCCTCTATCAGCAACTAACAAGTCAGAGCACCGTACACCCGAGATGGATACCGTCAATCTGTCTCCGAACAGAGACACAGCGAAATTCAGAAGAATACTTGGTCATACAGGCGGCAAAACACATTGAAACTCACTGACTGTATTGGTTTGCATCACGCGAAGAAAAACCGCGGCTTTCAGGTTTCGATTGAAATCGATTTGCTCGGATCGGTTTATGTCAAACTGCAATGCGAGCGCATTGCTTCGGTCAGACACAAGCAACAAAGAAATGCGAATATTTGCGGCGAGGATTACTGTCTTGGCTCCGCGAAAAAAGGGTCGAACCGATTATCTGAAAGTCGCTTCGACCACTTAATTGGTCACATCCTTCAGTAGCGAAAAGGTGTCAGGTTTATTTTCTCGGTCTATTTTTTGACGCTCGGCCTTCCTGGTCCATGAGTGGAAATACGTCGGCCAATACGCTCTCCTATCGCGTCACAAAATCGCTTGGAGCCGGTTGGTTGATTTCGTTGCAGCGCAGTACGGACCACCGCAAGCTCACTTTCGTCCGAGTCCATAGCAACAAATGCCCGATACGCCTGGGTTCTCTCAGTATTAGTTTTGCCCAATGCCCGGTAGGCGGAGCTTGGGTCCAATAGTTGATCATCAGAAGTACCTACATGGCTGCGGTAGCTTGACCAACTATATTCATCAGGCGATGCCACCATTGCCGCCCGAACCGGGTTGAGATCCACATAGCGACAACATGCGAGTAGATAAGATGTCGTGTCAATAAGGCTCGCTTTGAAGCGGCCTTCCCACAACGTACCTGTTCGACTCTCCAGTTTGTTGACGTAGCGTGTTTGACGTGCGGCAAGCAATCGCATGAGTTTGGATATGTTTTCGGTCTCTGTTTTTGGTGTGAGAATCAGATGAACATGATTGATCATCAGGCAGTACCCATTCACATGTATGGACAGTGCGTCCTTCGCCTCCCGGAGATTGTCCAGATAGTACCGGTAATCTGCGGTTTGCACGAAGACAGGCTGGCGATCGTGTCCACGTTGCACAACGTGTATTGGCATGTCCGGTAAGAACAAACGAGGATAACGCGGCATGCTGCCAGACCATTCAGTTGGAGAAGCAACTTATTTGGCCAGACCACCGAGCTCATTTCCAGCGTCTAATCTGGGCATTATCGGTGCAAATAAACCTGACACCTTATTCGCGTTGCAAAAGATGGTGCCCTACCAATAGGACGGCCATGCCAATCGAAAAAGCGAACGTGATACTTGTACGGTGGATTAGTTCGCGAAGCGAATTAAGACGGCGAAGCCATTCGAAAGGTGTAGGTCGGCCCGAGTATGGCAACGCGAGTATTGGTCAGAACAAAAGGGGTCGAACCGAATAAATTGCGGTACGTTAATTCGGCTCGACCCCTTTTTGTTTGGGACAGTTCGGAGACGTGGACGTCGCTAATACGGCGGCGCCAACCGCCGAAAACCGTGGATCAGCACAATGACAAGAAAAAAGAGATTCCGAAGCAGAACACCCGGCCAAAAGTAACGGGTACTCGCTGTTTCTGGCGCCTCTTTGTCGAGGGCTCGCGCAGTCGCAAGCCCCAACCGCTGCACCCAGCCCACTGTCCGCGGCCATTCGATGATGTCGCTGATCCATTCTGCCGGAATGCATCCCCTCCCGGCCCTGGCACCGACAATCCCGCCGAATATTGCACCCGCGGTGTCTGTGTCGCCGCCAGCCTCGACGATTTCCTGCAATCCCTGCTCGAAATCATCACCTAGCCGAAACCATACCTGCAACACGCAAGGCACGGTGTGATAGCTGTAACCGGAGATGCCGTTCTTCGAGCCAATGCTTTCTGTAAATACCGAAACTGATTCATTCCTTGCTGCTGAAATCGCTGCCTGCATCGCAAGTTCACGAAACTCCCTCGCGCCCTCTTCCGGCATAAGATGCTTCAACGACTGCAGGTAGTCGTCCTGCCACGGCGTATCGTCCGCGCAAACGATATCAAAGCTGGCGGTCGCCACGGCCAGCGCCGCATAGTAAGCCTTAGGATCCGAGTGCGTGATCTCGGTGGAAGCTTTGACGTATTGCTTTAGCTTCTCCCTGTCGTGACCGAAAGCGACGCCCAGGATCGGGCTGCGCATCGCTGGCCCGTTGCCAGCGGAGAACACACCGCTTTTCTTCGGCGAGAATCCGATCCACAGTTTTACAATGGCTCTTGCCGTCGCGAAACCCACGCCTGCGGGCAATGCGAGCAACCACCAGCGCAATGATCGTGCGAGGTGTTTCTGAAATTCGTCGACATCGCCGTTCGATCGGATGATGGCCTGGGCGACGAAGCAGGCATGTTCAGTGTCGTCGGAGACCATGCCCTTGCCGAAGAAGAAGTGGTGTTTGGTTGTGTTGGGGAAGAGTTTCTTGGCGCGACGTGGAGAGAGGCCTTCGTAAGGGAGGCCGAGGGAATCGCCGACGGCGGTGCCGAGGAGGCAGCCGATGAATGCATCATCATTCATGAATATCGCGGCAAGATGCCGCTCCTACGACAAGCAGGGCCTTTTGTGGTGCCGTGGAGAGAGTGAGTTCTGCGCCGGAGTTGAACTCCAGGTAATCGGCTTCCACGCCGTCTGAGAAGATGATGCCGTTGGAGGCCATGTGTGAGGTGACCTTCAGTGGTGTCTTATTCGTAAAATCCCCGTGCACGATGGTGGCCTGAGTTGCGATGCTCGGGAACGGTTCTCGCACACTATACATAAGGTGCTCCGACTCCCAGTTCAGGCGTCCGCCGTTCGGTGGCGGGATCACCTTGCCGCCCAGCGCTTCGACCACGCCGGCCGCGCCTGCGTACACCGACTGCAGCCAGCCAGTCGAGCCCGCGCCGGTCGAGACGATGATGCCGCTCGAAGACTGCGTCTCTTCCCGTTCGCCGATTTCGATCTTGTATCTTGCGGAAACGTGCGATCGTGCGCCGATAAAGAAATCATTAAACGCTAATAAGCTTTGGCCATTTTTGAGTTCTGCCTTCGCCAGTGTGACTTTCTTCGCCCGCAGCTCGCCATACAGCGTGGTGTAGAGCTGCTCTTCGAGAGTTTCCGCCGTGAACGGCAGCAGGATGCCATCGAAGCGTTCCGGGTCGGGGTTGACGGCGAGGATCGGCTGCCCTGTGAGGTATTTCGCGGTGTTGGAGACGAGGCCGTCTTGGCCAACGGTCACCACCAGGTCCGCCCCACCGAAAGTGAATCTCGGCACCAGTTCGCGGTCGATTGTCTGGCTCTTGAGCGTTGTTGGAACAGCCTTCCTGACTTTCGTCAGCACATGCTGGTGTTTGGCGTGTGCAACCTCAATTCTTTCGAACGACTGGCCAGCCTGCTCCAGGTAGAACTTGGCCTGCGCCTTTGTATTGAAGCGCGCCACGAGATCATCGAGCTCGGTTTTCCGAGTCACGATGATCACGTTTTCGTATTGCGGCTTAGGCATGGCCCTTACTTGCGGTTTTCCGACACGAAGGACACTACCTTGCTCAACAGGTCGGGCGTGATGGTCAGGTTGTCGATCATGCCGGCATTGCCTGCCCATTCCTTCAGCGCCAGGCCAATGAGTGCCTGTGGCGGCAGTTCACCGTAAGGTGCGAGTTTCAGCTCTTCGGCCTTGGCTTCGGCCTCGGCCAGCGCCAGGCTGTTGCGCGCCTGCGTATCAACCAGGTCCTTGCGCCGGTTTTCGAGCTCAACGTCCGTGTTCATCTCGGACTCGCGGATCTTGCGTTCCTCGTCCACCGCCGATTTCCGGCGGTCATAGATGGCCTGGTCTTCACGTTTGTGCAGGCTCTCGCGATAGTCGGCCTCAAGCGCCTTTTGCATCTCGGGCGTGGCTTTCACTGCCGTGAAATGCAGGCCCTCCAGCACGATGCCTAAGCTTGTGAGCTCGGGTGCGTTCGCCACTTCCTCGAACACGACCGAGGAAAGATCCTTCACCTCACTCAATGCTGCTTCGAGTGAGCGCTCCATGACTTCGCTGCGGGTGTGCGCCTGCACGCTGTTGACGACGCGCTGTACCAGTTGCAGCGGGTCCTCACTCTTGTGCCGGTGGGTCTTCGGGGACACGGTGAAGTCGAGGCGCTTGGCCAGCTCAATGGGATCGCTCAGGCGATAGGTCAATGAGCCCTGGATCGAGACTTCCTGGAAGTTCGCCGTCGTCTCATTGAAGATGAACTGGCTTTCCTGGCTGGCCAGCGGGACGATGGCGAGCGTGGTGGTCAGCGGCATGTAATAGAAATTGATACCGGCGCCGTGTTGCGCGAGCTTGCCGTTCCGATGGCTCAGGACATAGCTGTTGGGTTCACCTTTGTAGTAGTTGATTAACATGATGCACCTCCTTGGCACTACTTGATGACGTCGACCCGCCCGGGGTCAATGACGCGATAGAGTTTCGCCGGCCGGTGTGCGCCTGCTTTGCGCTCCTTGCCGGTTTCCTTGATGAGATTGAGACTCAGGATTCGTTTCCTGAAATTGCGCTTGTCGACAGACTCTCTCAAAATCAGCTCGTAGACCTGCTGCAGTTCCGTGAGCGTGAATGCTTTCGGCATGAACTGGAACGCGATGGTTGAGTAGTCAAGCTTAGCGGCCAGGCGCTTGTGCGCGGCCTGCAGGATCTGTTCGTGGTCAAACGCGAGCTCGGGGATCTCTTCCATGCCGAACCAGCTGACACCCTCGGCGTCGGTGGCGGCGCGGATCTCGATCTTGTCAGAAGGAATTAACGCGTAATAAGCGACGGTGATGACGCGCTCGCGCGGGTCACGATCCGGCTGCCCGAAAGTGTAAAGCTGCTCGAGGTAGACACCCGAGACACCGGTCTCTTCCTCCAGCTCGCGGCGGGCACCCTTCTCCAGGCTCTCGTCGAGATCTATGAAGCCGCCCGGCAACGCCCACTCGCCCTGGAACGGCGGCAGCGCTCTCTTAATAAGGAGTACTTTGAGCTCGTCCTGGCGAATCGTGAAAATCACGATATCGGTAGTGACGGCCGGGTGTGGGTATTCATAGGTGTGGGGCATGGTTGTTGACTTCGTGTGAACTTAACACAAACTATAGTGTAAAAATGACACTAAGTCAACAGGAGGTGCGCTGGCGGACGCCAGGCGTGTGTTTACGGGGGCAGGGGGAGATTGGTGGGCTGTTATGTGAAGCGACTGAAAAGGTGTCAGGTCAATATTTGCCCCCTAATAATAAACCTGACACCTTTTTCGATGAAAAATCGGTTCGACCCCTATTTCTGCTAGTGTTTCGACCACAAAACAAAAACAAGGAAAAATCATGAAAAAGTTCGTCGTTGCCGTGTCGGCATTACTCATTATTCTCATCGCACCGCAGAGCGTCGTTGCCGATAATCACAAATCAATCCTCGTAACCGGCGCAAGCACAGGTATCGGCCGAAATCTCACCGAAACCCTCGCCGAGAGTGGCTATCACGTCTATGCGGGTGCCCGGAAGGATGCTGACCTCGCGGCGCTGAACGCTATCGACAATGTCACGGCAGTCCAACTCGACGTGACAAAGCAGGACCAGATTGATGCTGTGGTCGCAATGATCAAGGAGAGAGGCACCGGTCTCTGGGGCCTGGTCAACAATGCCGGCGTTGGTAGCGGCGGATTGGTAGTAGACAATCCGATTCATGACCAGACTTTCGTTTACACCGTTAATGTCGAGGGCGTTTACCGCACATCCAAAGCATTCGCGCCCCTGGTCATGGAATCAAAGGGTCGTATTGTCACGACGGGATCGATTGCGGGCACCGTCTCATCATTCCCCGGATTCAGTTCCTACAGCGGCAGCAAGCACTGGATCGAGGCATTCACGGATTCGTTCGCCACGGAGATGGCGCCACACGGCGTATGGGTCAGTGTCGTGGAACCCGGCAACTACAAATCGAACATTCGTCGCAGCGGCGCGATGCGCAGAATGGAATTGGCAAAAGCTGCCGGTGTCGAAATAACGGAAGAAATGCGCAAGGAATACGAAGCAACTGCCGAGCGTGAATTGTCTTACAAGGAGCCGGATGAAGTATCTGCAGCATTCATGCACGCACTTTTTGACGATGCGCCATTGCGTCGTTACGTCGTTGTTCCCAATGAGGAAGAACAGGCGTTCACGATTCGTACGAAGGTCAACGAGCTGATCCAGCTAAACACATGGGGCCCTTACAGCTACAGTCGTGATGAATTGATCGAGATGGTTGAGCTGGCATACGACGGCGAATTGACCATGGAGCCGTTACGGTAGATCAAACGGGGTCGAACCGAATTAACAGGCAAAATCGGTTCGACCCCTATTTCCCCGACTTTTGGTGCCACACCAGGGAATAATCGTGATACCACACACGCCGATGAAAATCGTCTCATCGCTGCTCAGCATCATGCTGCTCGTCGCCTGCGGCCCGGCGCAGGACACGCAGCAGCCCCCGGCCGGGACTCGTAACGTCATTCTTTTCGTCGGTGACGGTTTCGGCCCCACCCAAACGTCGCTCGGCGTCCTGTACGCACGACTAATCGAGAAGCGCGAACTCAACATCGAGTCACTCATGCGCGACGGAAACACCGGCTACGCGCTGGCGCTGCCGTTCGAAAGCATTGGCATCGACTCTGCTGCCGCTGCGACGCAGTTCGCGACCGGTCAGGCAGTCCGGAACGAGACCCTGGGTCTGAATCCTGACGGCTATCCGATCGAGACGATCCTGGAGTGGGCTCACGAACGCGGCCTCGGGACCGGGCTGGTCACGAACATGCGAATCACACATGCGACCCCTGCTGCCTTCGCCGTACATCAAGGCTCACGCTACAACGGCGAGCAGACGCTGATGGACGACCTATTGCGGGAAGGTGACGTCGACGTTTTTCTCGGCGGAGGAGCGCGGGCCCTGGTACCCGCCGGAACGCGGGTCTCTGAGGCTTTTCCGGGCATTCCCGAGGAGCTGAATGGCGAATCGATTCGCGACGACGAAGTAAACCGGGTCGAGGAATTGGCCGGTCAGGACTATGTCATCGTTTCAGATTCTCCGTCATTGCATGAGGCTGCCACTCACGCGACGAAACTCCTTGGCATGTTCTCTGCCAATCACCTCCCTTATGTGCTGGATCGTCGACAGATGAATCTTGCAACCGTTCCGACCCTGGCCGAGATGACGAGCGCGGCGCTCGATGTCCTCTCGCGGCATGATCAAGGTTTTTTCATGCTTGTGGAAGGAGGACGTATCGACTGGGCCGGGCATGCGAACGACGCCGGCTCATTGCTGCACGAGGTACTGGACTTCGACGAAGCAGTTGGCGAGGGCCTGGCGTTTCAGCGCAGCCATCCCGATACCCTCGTTCTTGTCACCGGGGATCATGCTACCGGCGGTTTTTCATTCTCCGACGCCTATTTTGGACCAACCGAAAAGGTTACGCTCGATAGCGGTATCGTTTTTCAGCCGAGCGGTCAGTACCCCCCCAAGGACATGCTCGAAATTCTTTTCCAGCAGACTGCGTCCTACCCTTATATTCTGCAGCAAGCTGGCATGGATCCGGAAAAACTTGTCGAACTCGTTCTCGCACACACCGGCCTCGAGATGACGATGGATGAGGCCAGCGAGGCCCTGGTCAGAGACGACCAGGGGATCGCCCGGACGAAAGACTTTGGTCCTTACTACAGTGATCCCGATGACAGTGCCGCTGCGCTGATCGGGCGGGCCCTGTCACGGCATACCTTTGTTGTGTGGTCGACGGGAGAGCACACGAGCGACCTCATCCCGACCTACGGTCGTGGACCGGGCGCCGAAAAACTGAGGGGAATCTATCCGAACACTCACATCTATTCAGTGATGCGTGAAACGCTGGAATGGGAGTGAAAAGGTGCCAGGACTATTTGTTTCAGTCGAAAAATAAACCTGACACCACTGCTGTCTCACGAACAAAAATTCGGCGTCAAAATGATGTGCCTGATTCCGGCATTTCATCCTGCAACCGATTCTGAGTTTAGCCGTAATTCACGGTTCAATGTAAATTCTCATGTATATGCTATACCTATATGTTTTGACACACTTTTATCGCTAACCCTACTCGCAATAATGGCAATACGACGAGATAAGCTGCCACCGCTTTTTTCCTATAAGTAAACTGTCCCCGGAATCGAAGCATTTTGTGAATATCAGGAGAACAACATGCGATCACTGTCATTCGTCCTCACAGCCGTTGTCCTGTTGGCCATATCCAGTAAAACAACCGCTGAAGTCCAGGACGCGTTCCTGCAGTGGCCGCTGCCACCCGGCGCCGAACAGTACGCCGACATCGACGGACGTCGCATGCTCCAGGACGTCGAGGCACAGGTCGAGATCTCACGTCAGTATCGTGACGAAGTACACCCAAAGTACTGGGGTCGCATCATCGGCACCTCATCTGATGCAAAAAGTGCAGACTGGCTGCAAGCCAGGTACGAGGCAATCGGCCTGTCCGACATTCACATCCAGCCCTTCGACCTGGCACCGCAATGGAGGCCGCAGACCTACGAAGTCACCGTAACGGCAGGCGACACGACGATCGAGTTGACGTCCGCGCAACCAGTCTATCGTTCACTCGGCACCCCGCCAGGGGGCCTGGAACTCGAGGCGGCTTACGTCGGATTGGGGAACGAGGCCGATTTTCTCGGACGCAACGTTGCAGGCAAAGCCGTGTTCAGTTACAGCATGTTCGGGCTGGGTAATAACGGCGCTTTAGCGCGCGCCGATGCAAAAGGGGCCGCCGCCATCTTCGATTCGCACATGCTGCCAGGAAACATGCGTTACCAGGCCTATCCCAAGGGAACGAGCGTCCCGACTTTTACTTTGGGCGGTGACGACGGCATCGCCGTACAGGAGTTGATCGCAAATGCACCCGAGGGGCAGCCCGTGCGCGTGAACGTGCATCTCAGTATCGATATCGTCCCGGACCTCAAGACCGGCATCGTATGGGGCACCCTCCCCGGCGCAACGGATGAGACCATCTACATCATCGCGCACCGCGATGGCTGGTTTGATGCCGCCGGCGACAACGCATCCGGTGTCGCATCAATGATCGGCCTCGCCGAGCATTTCGCAAAGATCCCGCTGGCCGAGCGCCGCCGCACGCTCGTCTTCTTGGGGATAGACGGTCATCACAACTCTGGCGAGGGCATGGGCATTGGCCGGCAGTGGCTTCTCGATAACCGCGCGGACCTCTTCGACAAAACGGCACTGATGATCAACGTCGAACACCCCTCAACCGTACTCACCGTCGCCCGACCCCGCTACGCAAAAAGATTGACCCGCGGCTTTGACTACGGCCAAGGCATTTACTGGGCCAATACCTACACCGGCCAGCAATGGTACGCAGGTGGCGCCCAGCGACCGGAGTTACGCGAGATCGCGGCGAATGCGTTTCGTGAGTTTGGCGTTAGTACGTACCTCGAACCCCTTGCGGCTGCACCGGCCGGTGACTTAAGCCGGCTCTTTCGGGTGGTACCCGGTCTGGCCACAAGTGATTTCAATCACTACTTTCACTCGGACATGGAAACGCCAGAAACGGTGCCCTGGACTGGTCTTGAGGCTTCAACGCGCGCCTATGCACGGATTATCGACGAGGTGAACAAACATGACCTAAGCGTTTTTCAGCGGCCGGAGGAG
>PVMK01139306.1_pt1 | contig 18582 bp, 15 predicted proteins | sample 1853481 | NCBI WGS metagenome assembly PVMK01 (sample SAMN08533507, study PRJNA380276) | Marine sediment metagenome, whole genome shotgun sequencing project. | reverse complement strand
TGCGGGTACTGTCATCGGCGGCGTTCAGGTGTTTAAAGATGTTTCGGATCGCAAGCGATTGGAAGATGATCTCACGCTTTCCGAAAGCAAATATCGGCGTATTTTCGAAGGTTCCAAAGACATGATCTTTATCACTTCCAAAGACGGCGTCATAAAAGATGTGAACCAGGCCGCAGTGGATTTACTGGGCTACGGCAGCAAGGAAGAATTGTTATCACTATTTTCCGTAGAGGAAACATATCATAACCCCATGCACTGGCAGGTGTTTAAAAAACAGATAGATCGCCACGGGTTTGTGAAGGATTTTGAGGCCGGTTTTAAGAGAAAGGACGGGACCCGCATGCATTGTTTGTTAAGCGGCAATGCCGTCAGAACGGAAAATGAGGAGATTATTGGGTACGAAGGTATCGTCAAAGATATCACAGCCAGAATGGATGCCATTCGAGACCTGCAAAAGCATCACCGGGAATTGTCACTTTTAAACGCTGTGGCTCTGGTCATGAATGCTACTCAAGACTTAGACGATATCCTTATGACTGCTCTCAAAAATGTCCTGGAGGTTTTAAATCTCACATCCGGAGGTATCTTCCTGATCGACCATGAAAAGTCTACTTTTTCACTCAGGGTTCAACAGGGTTTGTTTGAGCGCATGAGCACGAATACATACCAGGTGCGCTTGCATGATCAGGGCCTCATGAAATCGTTGCTCAAAAAGAACCTCTCTCTTGAACCCAAACCCAGCTTTCCCCCTTTTGTCGTCAGTTTGAAGGGTCCTGAGCTTGGCTGCTCTGTTCAGCTCATCTGTTTTTTAATCACTGCAAAAGAAAAAGCTTCCGGTTTCCTGGCCCTGGATGTCCCATCAAATAAAGATCTCACTGAGCAGGACGTACACCTGCTGGGATCACTCGGAAATTTCCTGGGAGGAGCTGTTGAAAACACCCGGTTACATATGACCATACATAAGCATCGCGAAGAGCTTAAAGGGCTGACTGCCAGGCTGTTTCAGTCTCAGGAACTGGAGCGCCGGCGAATTGCGCGAGAACTACACGACGAGGTGGGCCAGGCCCTTACGGGGATCAATTTTACTTTGGAAACTATCGGCAAGAATCTGTCGGCAGAATCCGATTCCACTAAGAGGCTTATTTACGATGTCAAAAAACAGATCAATCGCACGTATCAGGAAATGCGCCGCCTATCTTATAGGCTGCATCCTGCCCTTTTAAGTGACCTGGGACTGGAACCGGCCCTGGATTCCTATTTGACACGTATCGCCAAACACTCTGAACTGAACATTGATTTCAAAATGGTGGGTTTTAAAGAGCGCTTGGATCCGGAGATCGAAACCGTGCTCTACAGACTCTCCCAGGAGACGCTCACCAATACATTGAAACACTCTAATGCCAGGCATTTTCGCCTTTCCATAATCAAAAGTTTCCCCCACATCATTTTCGCGGCTGAAGACGACGGGGTGGGATTTAATTCTGCCGAATTCACCGAGCATAAAGATGCATTGGGCCTGTTGTCCATGAGGGAACGGGCATCCATGTTGGGGGGGAGCTTCTCTTTGCGTTCCTCAAGAGGGAAAGGTACACGAATTCGTATTGAAATTCCCATCAACGAGTGTACCAATGCACAATAAGGCCATCACCATTGTTCTCGCAGATGACCATACGATCGTTCGGCAGGGTCTGGCCAAACTCTTGGAGGGCGAATCCAATCTCCGGGTAGTGGGTGAGGCAGAAAACGGGCGTGAAGCGGTCGAAAAGGTGGAGGAGTTGAAACCGGATATCGTTTTGATGGACATTGCGATGCCCATGTTAAATGGTATCGAGGCCACCCGGCAAATCAGGAAAGCCTTCCCCCAAACCAAAGTCATAATACTTTCCATGCACTCCCATGACCGTTACATCAGTGAACTTTTCGCTCTCGGCGCCTCAGGGTATTTACTCAAGAGCTCGAGTGGCACAGACATCATCACGGCCATCCACGCGGCCCTCAAGGGTGAGACCTACCTGAGTCCATCCATATCGCACAAGGTCATTGAAGATTACATTTCCTTAAAGAAGACGTCACCACAGGAGGATCTCTATAACAGGCTTTCCAATCGCGAGAGAGAGGTCTTTCAGATGATTGCCGAGGGCCGTTCCACCAAGGAGATCTCTCAAATTCTTTACGTCAGTCCGAGCACAATTAAGACCCACCGCTCTAACATCATGGAAAAGCTCAAGATGGACAATATTTCGCAATTGATTCAATTTGCCATTCACCTGGGAATTGTGGAAATCCAGATCTGAGAGTCTTTTTCGCCGGGATCTTATGCAAAATAGTCCCCTATCCCCTCAAAATCATCCTTTGGACTATAGCATTCTCCTTGAATGTTGTTTATCATGCCAAACAAAACAACAAAACAACCCGTGTAAGGTATTTACTAAAGCCACAGCGATTCGGCCTGCCTCGGGATTCCAACTTCGCTAAATCTCACCTGTCCCGGGCGAATCGAACTCCTAAGACTCAGGCAAAACTGTTTGATGAATGGCACGAGGTTTAGTACCTATTTATTGAAATCACATCATGTTTGCACATGATTTATGCCATAGCCAGATTGAATATTTAAGGAATTCTACCCGTCGAGAGCCTCCCTTCGAGAGCCTCGGGGTCGAACGATCGATTTTAATAGAAAAGACAGAGCGACGCGATACCACAAATCTTCAATATTCAATTCCGGCTTGTCCGGGTTGGGAATTATCAGAAACCTTAAAATAAGACGGAGGGCAACAGATGTTTCATTTTGATACCGAACAAAAGGTGTGTGAAGTGGGAGGAGTGAAGTTTGGTGGACAGCCAGGTGCTTATCCGACCGTGGTCTGTCCCTCCATCTTCCAAAAAGGAGATCAAGTATTCGAAGGGAAGCGAAAGGAGGGATTTAACGAGAAACGGGCCGAGGAACTTCTCAAAGCCCAGGACAAACTCTGGTCAGAAACCGGTGTGCCTGGAATGGCGGACATTGTGGGCAATACTGGTAAGGAACTCAAATTGTACATTGATTTTGTAACTTCTGTTTCAGATATGCCCTTTTGCGTGGACGCCTGGAAGATGAAGCCCAAGTTGGAAGGGGCCGCCTATTGCGCGGAAAAAGGACTTCTTGACCGTATGTTTTACAACAGCATTACAGTCTGGGAAGAGGACCTGGAAACAGAGATCCGGGAGATCGCCCAGATTGGTGTCAAGCATGTTCTGCTTGTTGCCTTTGATATGGCGGATCAGATGCCAAGCGGGAGAATTGCCGGCACCCAGAAGCTGCTGGATGCGATTGATAAGGTCGGAGCCAAATTTGAGAGTATTTTTGTTGATACATCTGTTATGAACGGTCCGGCCACGGCCTTTTGCGGCATTGCAAATCGCATGATAAAGGAGAAATGGGGGTTTCCGGGGGCCAGCGCACCGAGCAATGGCTCTTATATGTGGAAACAGGCCAGAGAGATGTGGGGATACAAGGGATGGTCGGCTGCTGATGCGGGCTTAGAATCCTTGGCCGCTTTCCTGTATCACGATATGATCTTCGCCGGCCCCATGGCCGGGGCCACTAGAATTTTTCCGGCTGTGGCTATGGCCGATGCATTCTTGGCTGCAGCGGCATTTACTGAAACCAAGAAATTGCCCGAGGATCAGAATCACCCACTTTACAAGCTGTTCCCCGACTTTGTTGAACAGCTCAAGACGATAGAATAGGCAAAAACTAAAGATCGTAAATCAAAACATCCTAAGAAAGGAGAATTTTTATGGCAGAACTTACCCCCAAAGAGAGAGTAACACGGCTTTTTAAGCGAGAAGCAGTCGATACCATGCCTTGTTTCAGCGGGATGGGTATGGTCAACATCCAGGCCATCAAGGAGATGGGCATCCGGTTTGCACAGGTCCACACCTCTGCTGAGAACCTTGCCGGATCAGCCATCAAAAGCGCTGAACTGTACGGTTTTGATTCAGTGGTCATCCCCTATGACATGGGGACCGTTGCTGAGGCATTGGGCAGGGGTATCAGTCTATATGATCAATCAGAGGATATACTGTATCCCACAGTGCCTGAAAAGTGGGGTGATTTGGATGAGGTAGAAGTTCCCGACAACTACCTCAGCAATGCGAGGATGCCCATGGTGGATGAGGGATTCGGAATTCTGAATTCCAAGTCCAACAACGGCCAATTCGCCGTGGGTGCATGGGTGCTGGGTCCTTTCACCTTTGCCGGTCAGGTCATAGAACTGGATCTTTTGCTGAAGGGCGTAAAGAAGGACAAGGAAAGGGTTGAGGCCTTTCTCACAAAAATGACGGATCTGACCATCGAAGTTGCCAGGCATTATCAAAGTCTCGGAATTGACTACATGACCGTTCGGGAGATGGGCTCAGGTACGGATCTTCTTTCACCCCGGATGTGGAAAACACTTATAAAACCTAACCTGGAAAGAATATTTGCTGCCCTTGAGTCCCCCACAATCAATCACATCTGCGGTTCAACAGACATGATCATTGAGATGATGAACGATTGCGGGGCGGATGCGGTGAGTGTGGATCAGAAAAACAATGTGGCCGAAACCAGAAAGAAACTTGGGAATGATGCCATAATTCTTGGCAATTTTGATCCATACGGGACCTTATGCCAGATGGAAGCATCTGGAGTGGAAGCCGTGATTAAAAAATGCATCGATGATGGCGTGGACGCGGTCTGGCCCGGTTGTGATCTCTGGCCCGATGTGAAGGAGGACAACGTAAAGGCTTATGTACGCACCGTAAAGGAATACGGCAAAAAGGCCTCACCGGCCGTTGGTCGACTAACCTAAATCCAAAATTGGAAAAGGAGATAAACAAATGGCAAGCAAGGAAGAAATTTTCAAGGAACTGGCCGAAGGTGTGGTGGAATATGAGGAAGACCAGGTCAGGGAGGCAGCACAAAAGGCATTGGACGCAGGGATTGATGCTTTAGATGCTATTATGGACGGACTGGCCGCCGGCATGGAGGAGGTTGGACGGCTCTATGACACAAACGAATATTTTGTCCCTGAGGTACTCATGTGCGCGGACGCCCTCTACGCGGGCCTGGACATTCTAAGGCCGCATGTACCGGAAAAAGACAGTGCCGGCAAGGGTCAGGTCGTCATTGGCACTGTCCAGGGCGATGTGCACGACATCGGCAAGAACCTGGTAAAAATGATGTTCGACGTGGGAGGGTTCATGGTTCACGATCTGGGCAGAGACGTACCCTTGGAGAAATTCGTGGAGGAACAACTGCGGACCGACTCGGAAATTGTGGCCATGTCCGCCATGATGACCACCACCATGTTGGGAATGAAGAAGGTGATTGCGATGATCAAAGAAAAGAATCCCGATGTGGCCATCATGTTAGGCGGAGCGCCCGTGACAAAGGACGTGGCCGATCTCTTCGGAGCGGACGGCTATGCAGAGTCAGCCGGAAATGCGGTCTCAGAAGGCATTAAAATGATAGGCCGGTTGAGAGAACTGCGACAAAAGGAGAAACAGGGTTAGAAAAGGAGGAACAACGGGAATGAGTGATAACAAAGTGAAGGTAATTTTTCAACCCTCAGGGAGCAGGGGAGAAGTGCCAAAAGGGGTCACCTTGATCGAGGCCTCAAGGCTGTTAGGTGTGGATATTGAAAGCCTGTGCGGAGAAAAGAAGGTCTGTGGAAAATGCAAGGTCCGCATCGAAGAAGGTTATTTTCAGAAATTCGGCATCGATTCAAAGGCCTCTCACGTGAGTCCCTGGCAGGAGGAGGAGGATAAGTTCGTCAACGACGAAGAGCGGGAATCCGGTTACCGGTTAGGTTGCGTCACCAAAGTAGAAGGGGATGTTTTGGTCTTTGTGCCCGAGGAGTCCAGAGCAGGCAAGCAGGTGGTGAGCAAGGCCGCCAGAGACATCCATATCGAACATGACCCGGCCGTGAAGATTTACTATTTAGAGGTGGATCCACCGACTTTTGAGGATCCCACAGGCGATTTTGAACGGATCTGCAGCGAACTAGAAAAAGAATATGGACTCAAGGACCTCAATATTGACATACACGCGTTACGGCAACTCCCCGGGGTCTTACGCGACGGGAACTGGAAGGTAACGGTCAGCGTATGGATGGATAAAGAGGTCCTCCGTGTGCGGCCTGGTAAATTGGAAAACAGCTATGGCATTGCCATAGATGTCGGGACTACAACAGTGGCCGGGTACTTCACCAATCTCAGCACCATGGAGGTCGTTGATACGGTCACCCTTATGAACCCACAGTGCAAGTACGGTGAAGACGTGATGGCCCGCATCACTTTTCACATGACCACCCCGGATGGGCTTAAGCGGATGAGCGATGATATTATCGAAGGGCTCAACTGGTTAATCGACCAGGCTATTCAGGGCACCTACCCGCCCAAGAAAAAAAAGAAGGATGAGAACGGAAAGGTGGTTAAGGGCGAAGACGGTAAGCCGGTAATGGTGGAGGCCCCGGAAGAGGAGAAGACCTATCTCCGGCTCTCCCGTGAAGATATCGAAGATATAACCCTTGTGGGCAACACGGCCATGCACCACATCCTTCTCAATATCAATCCCGAATATGTGGGTCTCGCCCCCTTCCCACCGGCGATTCACCACAGCCTGGACATCAAGGCCCGGGATCTGGGCATTAAGGCCAATCCTTCGGCGTATGTGTTTGTACTGCCCAACGAGGCAGGGTTCGTGGGTGCGGATAACGTGGGCGTGTTGTTAGCAGAAGCGCCTTACAAATCAGATGAACTCCAGCTCATTATTGATATTGGAACCAATGGTGAACTGGTCCTGGGTAACAAAGAAAAGCTCATATCATCCTCGTGTGCTACCGGCCCTGCCTTAGAGGGGGCACAACTTGCGTTCGGCATGCGGGCAGCACCCGGCGCCATAGAGCGGATCAACATCGATCCCGAGACTCACGAGGTGGATTACAAGGTCATCGGCCGGGATGCCTGGCGCAAGTATTCTGAACCCAAAGATATGAAGGCCAAGGGTATTTGCGGCTCAGGGATCTTAGACGTTTTGGCCGAACTTTATAGATCCGGTGTTATCACCAAGACCGGTGTGTTCAACAAGAAGAATCAGAAGTCTAACCGTTTCCGCAAGAACCCGGATACAAAGCAGCCGGAATTTGTTCTTGCCTGGGCTGAGGAGTCCAGCATCGATAAAGACATTGTAATTACCCAGAAGGACGTCCGTCAGATCCAGTTAGCCAAGGGTGCCCTCTATTGCGGCTGCAAGCTCATGATGCGTCGTATGGGCATGGAAAAAATTGACAAGGTTAAAATAGCTGGGGCCTTTGGCACTCATGTTGATCGGGAGAAAGCCCTGGTCATGGGACTATTCCCGGACTGTGAAATCGACAAAATCATCGGTGTGGGTAATGCCGCCGGGGACGGGGCAAGGTCTGCGCTTTTGAACCGTGAAAAAAGGAATGAGGCCAACTGGGTCTCCCGCAATGTGGAATATGTTGAACTGACTGTGGAGGAAAATTTCCAGCAGGAATTCATGGAAGCCATGCAGATACCCCACATGAAGGATCAGTTTGCGCATCTGGAAGGGGTGGTGCCGGAGGAAATTTTACATCAAAAATAGTACCGTACGCCCTCTCACTGTCCGATTGAATTTAACCCCTCCCCTTTTGGGGAGGGGAAATCGGAGGAAAGGATGAGTCAGGAATCGCCGTTCATATCGGAGCGGGTATTTGCGTCCTTATTGTAGAGTTAGGAATGGCTTTAAAATAAGGATGCTAAGATTGCATTTCAAAGTGACCACCAGGTAGCAAACGATGCAGAATAACCCCAAAAATGTCTATTTCATAGAAAATAACCGAAAAGAAAAGGATATTATCGCAGAGCTTGGGAAATTAGGAAAGAGATACAATATCAATGAGATCATTCCCTTAAACACCGGTGATATTTGTGTGGCCCCATGGGTGCGTTTGAAATGCAAATACGGTTGTAATAAGTATGGCAAAAGTTGGTGTTGTCCTCCCGAAACACCAACTCCTGAAAAGATGCAGGCTATTTTAAAAGAGTACCGGAAGGCATTATTACTTTGTGGGGTCCTAAGAAATGGTGACTTTTATAAAGATAATCAAAGAAAACGACGTATTCAAGTAAATACCTGGAAAGGAACCCTTGCACTGGAGCGGCGGCTTTTTTTGGCCGGATATTACAAGGTTTTTGGTTTGGTTTCGGAAAATTGCGCTCTGTGTAAAACGTGTACTTATCCCCAAGAGTGTAAATTCCCCCAAGATAGACGCCCTTCTGTCGAGTCCTGTTCAATTGATATATTCCAGACATTGGGAAATATCAATAAACAATTCCAAATTGCACAAAATGTGACTGCTGAATATAATTGTTACAGCATCATCTTATTAGAGTAAACTGCTTTAAATTTAAAAAACAGACTGTCGGTCAAAGGGATTCAAAATGGCAGTGTTGGGTGTTATAACCTGTGAAATATTAGAACTTGAATTTGCCCACCTGTTCTCAAAAGATAGGGACATTGACGGAATCACGGTTCTGGCAGATCGTTACTCTTTAGGAATGATAGAGGCTCTGGAGTCACAAGATTTAATTCCAAGAAGGGTACTTATTCTAAGAGATTTCGATGATAGCTGTCCTGATCGATTCGAGGTGCTGGTTCGCGTGATGGAGCTGGCCTTGCACAATCGCAAACGCAATCTTCAGGATGGGCTTGTTAAAGCAGCCAAGGATATGGGACGTCATGTGGACGCCATTGTCTTGGGATATGGTCTGTGCGGCAATGCCCTTCAAAAACCGCATGAACTGCTGGCTGATGCCGGCATTCCCATATTTATTCCGATGGATCAGGATCATCCCGTTGACGATTGCGTGGGCCTCGTGATCGGCGGACGCGAGCATTATTATGGGGAGCAATGCCGTGTTGCAGGAACTTTTTTCATGATCCCGGGATGGACCCGACACTGGAAACAGGTATTCGAAAAGGAATATGGCGGTTTTGGTGTGGAGTTTACCAGACGTATATTCGGAATGGCCAACTACGAGAGATCTCTGCTTATCCCGAACCCTGTATTATCGGAAAACGAAATGAGGGAAAACATAAAGGAATTCAATCAACTATTCGGCTTTCGTACAGAGGTACGCCAGGGGACCTTGAATATCTTAGATAAGACATGGAAATCAGCAAAAAAATATCTTCTTACAGACAAAGGCAGAAAATGAAATCAGAAGCTCAACTGGCCGCGAACAAAATACGCGAGATAGTCTTCGATAACGGCGATTTTTTTGATCAAGGGAAAATGATCAATAAATTGGACCTTTTGATCCATGCTTGGGGAAAGGAGTTGGTTCAAAAGGGTTACGCAGATCAAATCCCTCTCTCTGATGATGAATGGTTCCGATTTCTGGATATGGAGATCTACTGGGGAGATCTCAACGACCAATGGGACCATTATATCGTGGGATGCCTGATCTTTTTTGTGATGCTACGGGCAGACATACAAAGGGATTTCTTGCTCCAGCCGGATTACATACGTGGACATAGGCTCAGCCGATGGTTAGGTAAACTCCGACATTACATGAATCCGTTATTAAGGCATATTGTTACGGAATTCTGCCTCTGTTACAGCATGATCCTGGAAAGAAAACCCATAAAAGTACGATATATCGAATTTATGAATGCGTAAACGATATTTGAAAGAGTCTTGGAATTTATTCTAACATAGAAAACCTGGTCCTCTGGGCCAGGTCAGAGCCGATAGGATCCGCCGTAAAAAATCGATAGAATTCCTTAGCTTGCGGTTAGTCCCCCTCTGGGGGCAGCAAGCCAAAAGCCGGCCCCTCTGGGATCGGATTTTTACTACACCATTGTTGTCGATTATCCTTTTAAACACCAATAGGCGCTTGAGGAAGGTCAAATGGGCAGGAAGGCCATCAAAAAGCATCTCCGTGATAAAGAAGCCACTTTAAAATTTAAAGAAAATAAGATCAAAGAACTGCAAGGTTTATTGAATGATAAAAACAAAGAAGTTAAAGAGCTTCGAAAAACAGTTAATAGTAAAGCAGTAGGTCTTGAACGAAAAACTACTGATGAAGTAAATTGGGAAGAAAAAATACAGATTAAAGAGGAAGAACTCAAATCCATAAGAATCACTTTAGGTGAGAAAGAGCAGGAGGTTGATAAAGCTTTAAAAAACAAAGAAAAAGAATTCAAAGATAGAATAACACAAAAAGATATGGAAATTAACGAAATCAAGTCCCAGTTGGAGCAAAAAACGACTGCTGAAGATAATTATAAAAATAAGTTAAAATCCCTGAAGGAAGAACTCAAATCCAATAAAATGGCTTTAAGTGATAAAGAACAAGAGATCAATAAATTTAATAAAGTCTTGAGAAACAAAGAAGACGAATTAAAAAACAAAATATCGAAAAAAAACAATGAGATTTATGAGATCAAAACCCAGCTGGAACAAAAAACGATAAATGAAGAAAATTATCAACACAAATTACAGGCCTTGGAGGAAGAACTCAAATCCTCAAAAATCGCTTTAAGTGAGAAAGATAACGAGTTCGATAAGCTCAATAATTTATTGAGGGCCAAAGAGGATGAGCTCAACAACAAAATTGCCGAAAAGAATGCTGAAATCGCCGAAATCCAAACCAATTTAGCCGATAGAGCAAAAGAATTGGAAATAATCAAAAATCGAGGCTTCTGGCAACGACTGAGGGTCTGTTTTCAGGCACACTAAAATGACAAGAAGGAAATATTTTTATATTGATTTTAACAACTCAAATTAGTAGAAAAGTTTTAAATCTGAGCTAACAGTAGCGTAAAACCGGTTTCAAACGTCCAGCCTACCCTATTCCCTTCGCTTGGAGCAATTATGAACCATAAATTCATAAAATAACTTTCACCCGGACATGAAGATCATTTACCACCATTCTATTATTCCGTGATCGAGGAAAAAACTCGAACCTAATTATATCTGTCGGATCTATTTGGCAAATTGAGCGTATTGCGTACTGAAGATATAACTTTCGTAAGCAGTAGGTTCTTCCAACCACCTTTCCAGTATAGTCTCGTTGGCTTTCCGTTCTGGATTTTCTCTCCACTTGAGCCAATTCTCCATGTCCTGCCACATGCTAATCACTAATATTTCCCGAGGATTATCATGGTTCATCAGTGTTTCGCCGGTGATGTAGCCTTTCTGATTCATGGCATCAGAACGGAATTTGTTTAACAGGGCAAACACTTCTCGGGCTTTACCCTCCTTGATTTTTCTTTTAATCATAACTTTCACGATCATGATTTCCTCCTTTGGAGAGATTTCATTATTTGTGGTTTTCCCAGTGTATAAAACAAGGTTTAAAGAAAACTCTAATCTATCTTAACTGAGCAAATAATTAGAAAGTGCAGTACAATTCATTCAGAATGTATGCGAAGAAGGAAAAATCAGGTGCAGAGCACAATTCCGATGAAAGGCTCACTGGTCGTGGGAGCGATATATATTTGCATTAAATTACTTTAAAATAGCTTTATTTGTCAAGTAAAATCCATCAGGACAAAAGTCAATTTGAAATCGTCCGGCACGATACCGGGCTATAAAAAATCATAGTTGTCAAATAGCTTAAATTTCTGTTAAGTTAAGATTACGAATCATAATCTCACCAAAAATTTTCAGCTATATTAGCGCGCACCGAGTTAAAATCAGAAAGGAAAATCATTATGAAAGAAGTTAATACGAATGGCTTTAAGTCCGATGTATTAGGGAGCACCGTACCTGTCGTTGTTGTTATTTGGGGGGTAGGATGAGGTTTTTGTCGAGCTTTAAAGCCTCAGGTAGAGGCCTTTGCTGAAGAGTTGGCGGGCAGGGTCAACTTTTATAGAATGGAGATAGGTCCTAATCGGGAATTACTCATTGAACTAAATGTGAGTGGCTTGCCCACCTTCCTTTTTTACAAAAAGGGACAAAAGTCAAGTATTTTGGCAGGTGTGAATACATTTTTAGATGAAATCAAAGATCATTCAGAAAGATTATTGATTTAATGTATCGCAATGGTCGTTTTAAAAGGGATTTTTTACCAGGACCCCACGCAGGATAAAAATCTTGTGTTAACTATATATTCGGGCCATTCCGGTAACAACCCCGTGGCAGCGGCACGCTGTGCTTACAAGAAGATTGCTTCCGGCCTGCTTAACCCGGTCCAAGAGTTCAAACAGCATGACAGGACGGTATCCCCCGATGCCAGGCCCCAACTGGTGGCTCCGGATGACCAGTGACTGAAATGCAGGCATTTTTATATCAGCGAGTACCTCGAACATGTTCCGTTTTCTGGGTTTTTGGGTAACTGTACAGACATCACGGGGTTCAGCACAATCGGCTGGGCATCTGAAATCGGCATGGCTTACGTAAATGTCTCCCTTGTGTCCCTCCATGGGGTTGGGAAGAAGCTGCTTGATTTCGGCCGGTAATATAACCCGGCTAAACCCTTCGGGTTTCTGTCTGACTAAACACCACTCAGCGGCAAGGTGGATGGGCACTGCAGGAATAATCCAGCCCGGCTCCCGATCGGTGTGCAGGTTCCGTTCCAGGAAGACCACCCCGTCTGCCAATTCGAGGCTCCGATTGGGGCCTGCAGCTTGCATGAGATTCGCCTCAACCGCATCCACTAAAACGAATTGGATGTCCTTATTTTTCTGCGACAAATATCGAACAGCATGCAATCCGAATTGGCCTAGACCGATAATCCAGATATTTTTCATACGGTAACCATTTTGAATAAAAAAGGATAACTCCAAAAAAATGCTATAGCCGAGTGCAAACAGCTAAGATCTGCAAGCCCGTCAGCTTCAGCTGTTAGGTTGAGCTTTGTTTGTTAAGCATTGCGATAGGTTTTGACATGTTTAATATGTGAGTATGAATTTTTTCCAACTGGTCACCAGGAATCCCCAGCATAAGATGGCATGGATCAATGGCCGATTTCATCCTGCAGCCCAATCCCAAAAATGTAATATTAGGGACCCCTTTTAGTAAGGGTAATGCCGTAATATCTGAGCAACCCCCTAACGCTCCCCCCGATTGAGGCAGATTCATCTTACCCCCAATTTCGTAATTCAAGGCATAGAGAAGCCACATGACCTGCTCACTGTTTGCTGTGAATATCACAACCTGTGGCCTTTGTTGGAATTCGGACAATGGGGCGATAAAAGCAGCTTGGGTTTTGCCTTTTTCCAGATAGATTGAGTTTAGTATCGTATCAGCGGAAGCTTCCTCAGAACCAAAGAGTCCAACGCCGTACTTTTCTAATACACCATCATCTAAATAGGCCTCCATATCCTTATCCTTTTCAAATCCTAATACTGAGGTGCCGAGTTTGCACCCCATTTGTTCTTTTCTGAGAAGAAGGACTTCACCTTCACCGGCTAACATCAGTGCCTGGCAATAGCTTTTTAATTCCTTTTGGGTGAATGGAATGTCAGAAGTCGAAGAGTCGGTATCTTGGTAAAGAGTTACCCCAACAGGTTCATATTGAAGGGATAGGCTGTCAACTAGATCTTGAGAAATGCTTTGGTATAGGTTCATAGTACACTCCTTCAATAGGCAATATTCAATTCCGGTTTATCCGGATCAGGCCTTAAAATGCTTATCTTTTAGATCCGCTCGTCTAAGGCCGGCTGATAGGTGTGGCGACCAGCTTTGAGTCCAGGAGTACGTCCTGTGCCAGCAGTCGATCCTGTAAGATATGGTAATCCACAGAGCCCACGTCGCCGTACGCTTGAGCCGCTGCGAGAGCCGCGGCAGTGCCAGCAGCTTCACCTGTGACGACACAAGGTGGGATGGCACGCAGCACGTCCCAGGCTGTGTTGTCAACGGAGATGCAGCGACCGGCAACAAGAAGATTGCTGGTCTGGACGCCACGCAGGCAACTATAAGGGATGGCATAAACCGGTCCCGATCGTCGCCAGTCACCGGTCAGGCCAATCGTATCGTCAAACCATTGATGCACGTGCTTTTCCGCAAGCGTGAAGCGGCCGACCAGGCGACGTGTCATGCGAAAGCAGGCAGTCGTAGCCGGCATCAGCAACTGCACGTCGTCCGCAGTGTGTTCGGCGCGCACAATGCGAAGCCTCTCCCGGACTTTCTTACGTGTCTGCAGAATGTGTGCTGTTACCTGTTCGGCGTCGTCTCCACCGAAAAACGGGGCCTGTCCCCCCTCGATGCTGGCAACAGGGCAGTACGCATTGCTCAGATGATGCAACTTCAGCTCGCCCGCCCTGAGCGTATAAAACCAGCCGGCAGGAACATTGGATTCAAGTGACAGAGTACTCTCCCCGGCGGCAACGCAGACATCCGCATCCCCGGTCGTATCAATGACCACGCCACACGCGAGGGCGGAGCGTCCGCCCTTGTTCTCGACAATGACATGCGATACGCGCACGCCTTCACGGCGAACCGAGCAAAACCGTGTGTCATAAAACAGCTTTACTCCTGCCTTGACAACCAGTTCTTCAATGGCAAGCATGTAGGCGGCCGGATTGAAGTCCGCCTGATACCGCATCTGGGTGCGTTCCTGACGATTCCCCCCGGGCTGCCAACAGGCCGGCACACCTCTGAACTGGGCTGACGGGTTGTCTTGCTTTAGATCGGCAACGGACAGCTTTAGAAGTTCCTCGCCCAAACCGGCTATGACCTGATTGCCCATGCCGTCACACAGCGGGAGCCACATCGTAACGTTGCCAAGGGTGGCCAGCCCGCCCAGTCCACAGTATCTCTCGATCAGACACACGCGGACTGAATTGCGGGCTGCGGCAACCGCAGCTGCCACACCGGCAATGCCACCGCCAATAACGATGACATCGAATTTCCCGGACACCGCGATCTCTCGAGAAGGTTCCTGAATAGTGTTAGTATTACACATTGTGTTCCTCCATTCTGCCGGCCAACAGGTGATTATACGGATCTGGATTTCATTACCGTTGAAATGTCACCGTCCTTAAATTCCATAGGTAATCGCACCATAAAACCAAATATTATCAAAGTACCGATGTATTGAGATCTAACATTGAGAGAGATTTGTGATATTTGCTGATTCTAACCGTAATTTGAGCCTTTACGAAATGTCAGCTAATTATACAGTACATGAAATAGATAATTTTTTTAGTTAGTTACATCGATCGTATATCACAGAGTTTCAGAATCTTCAAAAATGCAGCTTTACAGTTATGATCTAATTGACCTCGATCGGCAAATTTTTTAAGGATATTGCAGATATGGAAAGGCTATCGATCGTTTACCTCAGTTGTTTTGCAAATGTCAAACCTTAAAACCAAAAGGAGGTAGCACAGGTTTCACTCCAGATTCCATCCATCACCCCAATATATTGTATAGCCATACAAATAGAAAAGCACGCATTCCATATTTCTTAATCCTGAGCCTTTCTTGCTATTCTCTATTTTTTACAGTATAGGTAGATTGAGGGTTAGGTTTCGTATAGAACTGAACCATCAATGAAATGGGGCTGAAATGGATTGATCATCCAGGCCAGATACCTTCATTGCGACACGAAGTTACATGTTTCAACTGTTCAGTTGTAGTAGTCTATAATCGCTTGAACTCAGCATCCCGTTACCGAGGACCTATGGGAGCATGCATTCTTGGTGCATCCATCATGATGGGTTTCCTTTTCGGGTTTTGGAGAACGATTTGAACGCTATTGCAAGATGCCGAACGAATAAAATAAAAGCAGGAGGTGACGAGATGAAATCATTGGTTGTCTATTCGAGTATGACAGGGAACACAAAAAAACTCGCAGAAGCTGTTTACGAGACGCTGCCGGATGAGAAGGAGATTTTTGAACTGAGTGAAGCGCCGGATCCCTCAGGGTACGATCTGGTGGCAGCGGGGTTCTGGTTCAAATCAGGGAAACCCAATCCAGAGACATTGGAATACCTGCCTAAACTGTCGGGCAAATCCCTTTTTATTTTCGCCACACACGGGGCTCCCGCCGAATTTGATCACGTGACCAATGGGATAGAAGAGGCCAAAAAGCTTGCGGAAGGCGCAAAGGTCATTGGGAGTTTCACCTGCATGGGGGCGGTCAACCCAAAGGTGCTGGAGAAGGTCCGGTCCATGGAGAAGAAGAAACAGCCGGTGTGGATCGAAAGGGCGGAGGAGGCCGTAGGCCATCCCGATAAAAGCGATATCCAGGGATTAAAGGAGGCTGTCGCCGCTGCGCTGAATGCCCTCTCTTAAAAGGGACGTAACGTATCGACATATAGTATTTTTTTAACGAAGAATATAGACCTCCCCTATTGTAGGTCCTGTAATGGCTCGTTGACGTTTCACGTTCGTGCGTAATGAACGCCTCTCAGGACAACTTAAGGTTGTGATATCTGATTACTCAGAAACAATATCTAAACTCGAATATCAAATGACCAAAACATTACCAGTAGTTATATTCTGTTCCCGCCGGGTGCCGCAGCATCTTCCCGTCTCAGGACCAGCAAAATGAAAAAAGCTGGGGCGATTGCAGGCAGGACCAAAAAACCGGAGGGGCCGGCTACCTGCATGGAAACGCTGCAGAAGAGGGGCCCCACGACCATGCCGGCGGTATAGGCCATCACGAACATGGAGCTTGCCGCAGTCAGATTGCTGCCTTTGAAACATTGCCCCACATTGAGCATGCCGAGTGTGTAGTAGCCGCCAACCGAACCGCCCCAGACAAAGAGCAACGATCCGGTCAAGATCGGGAAGTGCAAATAGAAGGGAAGGAACGGCACAACGAGGGACGAGACAGTAGCGACGAAAATCGCGATGGTTTTAAAGGTGACCTTATCGGCGATCCAGCCGATAAACGGCTGGATCGCAAAGCTGCCGACGGCAAAAAGAGAAACGAGTATTAGGGCATATGCGGTTTCGATTCCGCTGTGAAGGCCGTAAACCGGCAGCAAAGCCAAAACGATCGTTTCCAGAAAGCCGCTGAAAAATCCCGCACCCATGGCGACGGGCGCGATATAGACCATCCGGAGGACCAGGTGGCGCGCGGGGGCGATGTGGTTGTTTTCGATCTTCGGCACAACCAGCAAGGGCAGCGCGGCACAGGCCATGAGACACCCGCTCACGATAAAGGGAAGTGCGCCGTCTACACCGATGAATTTCAATATGAGGGGACCGGCGGCGATCCCCATGCTCCAGATAGTGGTGTAGGCACCGACGATGCGCCCCCTGTGTTGTTCTGGGGCCATCTCGTTGATCCAGGCTTCGCTCCCCACCCAGTGCATGCCGCCGGAAAAGCCCATACAAAACCGAAGCGGAAACCAGAGCCACAGCGAATCATCCAGGGAAAGGCCGATGACGAATACACCGGACAAGAGCGCCCCTGCAAACATGGATTTTAGCAAGCCGATCCGGTGAATGATGGCGGGCAGAAACGGACCTGTCAGCAGAACGGCCAGCGAATAGACCGTTGCATTGATGCCGATGGCGATGATCGACATGCCCCGTTGCACCAGCACGATGGATGTCAGGGGGATGATCAGGCCGATGCTCAAACCGACCGAACCCGCACTGGCGATGACCGGGAAGAGAAGACGCGAATAGGTGGAAGAGGGCCGCATTACCTTTTTTCCTGTTTCCTGTGTTTTTAAATGAATGGGGTTCATGTCAGGCGGTAAGACCGCAAAACAAGGTCAGAAAGCGACAAACGAATCGATCCTAATCCCAACATTTTTTCAACTCAAAAGTTTTGTAAATGTCCGAACTTTTAGATTCTTTTCGCAGTGTGTGGATTGCACTTTCAAATCTACAAAAAAATTGAACCAGGATATTTTAAGTTTACTGAACTAACCAATTTCTGTGAACTATAGATTTCATGATTAATCCCCTATGATGTACCGGTTTTAGATTTTCGTGCCTTAATTTAAACTTGAATGTTTGAGGATATTGGTATGGATTAGGATTGGCAATATCAATGATTTAAAAAAACACGGTACTAAAATTTAAAATATTTAGATATTTTCTAAACGTAAAATATGAACATTACCATTTACCTCTACGGCAACAATGCTTTTTCCATTCGGGGTAAAAAAACATACTCCAATTCTACTTTCACCGATAAATGAAGCAATTTCTTTCACAGATTCGAGATCCCAGACCTTCAAGGAGGTGTCATCTGAGCCGGAGACCGCATATTTGCCATCGGGGCTGATCGCGACTGCAAAGACAGAATCGCTGTGGCCTTTCAGCGTACCGATCAGATCTGCTGATTCAAGATCCCACACCTTCAGCGTGTGGTCCCATGAACCGGAGACCACATATTTGCCATCGGGGGTGATCGCGACTGCCCTGACAGAATCGCTGTGGCCTTCCAGTGTGCAGATCAGATCTGCTGATTCAAGATCCCACACCTTCAGCGTGTGGTCCCGTGAGCCGGAGACCACTAATTTGCCATCGGGGCTGATCGCGACTGCAAAGACAGAATCGCTGTGGCCTTCCAGCGTGCAGGTGAGATCTGCTGATTCAAGATCCCAGACCTTCAGCGTGTGGTCATTTGAACCGG
>PVMK01122581.1_pt1 | contig 18582 bp, 22 predicted proteins | sample 1853481 | NCBI WGS metagenome assembly PVMK01 (sample SAMN08533507, study PRJNA380276) | Marine sediment metagenome, whole genome shotgun sequencing project. | reverse complement strand
GAGGAGGCAGCGATGGCAAACAAGGACAAGGGTGGACGAAGTAGCAAGAAGGCCGCGTCCAAGAGTCTGAAGGAGAAGCGCCAGGCCAAGAAGGTCAAGAGGGCGGCCAAGGCCAACGAACCCAAACCGCTGTAACGCGCCTTACGGCCTCTTGATCTGGCCAGCTCCGGGGATTCCGAAAGAACCAAGTGGCGTCGACCACGTCTTCCAGGCTTAACTGGGGCGCCAGCACACGAAGGGTGCACCTGATGGCAACCGGAACCGTGAAGTGGTTCAACTCGCAGAAGGGCTACGGCTTCATCTCTCGCGAGGAGGGCGACGACGTTTTCGTCCACCGCTCGAACATCGCAGCGGGCGGAGACGACGCGACGCTCGAGGAAGGCCAAACCGTCGAGTTCGACGTCGGCCCCGGCCGCAAGGGCGAAGAAGCAAGCAACGTCCGTCCAGTCTGATGTGAAGGTGCAGGCGGTCGAGCGACCTTTCATGCGGACTGTGTGGCTGGCACGGGCGCGCGCTCAAACCCCGTGCTGCTCATCCGGTTCACTGGTACGAACCCGAGCTGACCACGACCCAAGCTCCTGTCCAATGCGCCCATACGTGCCGTCATGGGCCGGCAGGTGTCCCTCTGTTGGAGGCCTCGTTCTCTTTGTAATTTGTCTCGTCCCGTAAAGGACGTCGCCCTCCAAGTCTTCAAACGAACGGCATGCCGAACGTGAGTGGGGATGGGAGACCAACGGCATCGAGTGGGCCTTCGGCTCGCCGGTCCAACGCATCGATTTCCGCACCCATGGCGGATGTCCACTTCGGGGGCGAGGTCCGATGACCGATACACCAGATATGAGCGACACTTTCGCAGGGGACCACCGCCTTCCTTGCCACCTCATGGCAGGGTGAAACCCCTTTTCCTCACGAGGAATCTCGCCGTGTGGGGGGGTAACTAGGTGGATTGGCCCCAATCTAACTACGCTAAGCAGTGGATATGTACTCTGCGTGGTCGAAGAACGACGACCAGGATGGTGACAAGGACCTCGACTGGGACGACGTCGAGCTGGCCTACCCGGGCGGGGTAGCGGCCCTGTGGGAGCCGTTCTGCTCGATCCCGATCAACGAGGCCGGCATCTTCCCCCTCCGGATCATGGTCAACAGCTCCGGCGATAAAGACCAGCGGGGCCTCAACCGGTAGTGGATGCGAGCCTTCACCTCAGGCGGGCCGGCACCCAGGGTCTACGGCCTCGGCGACATGGCGATCTTCGTGAACGTCGACGGCACGACCGGCAACACCGAGTTCCACCTCTCCGAGGTGCTGGAGGTGCATGCCGGCAAAACCCTCGTCGTCGAACTGTTTGATCCAGGCGACGCCAAGGGCAAACACTCGGTGGAGATCCGGGACCCCTCCGGCGTCGCCCCGGCGTGCACATGGACAGCCAAGCAGGACAGCGGTTCGAAAAGCGAGTCCGGCACGGAATCCAGCTGTGTCATCGATACCAGCAAAGGCGGTGGCGGGAGTAGGTTCAACAACTGGCTGGTGACCATCCGGATCGAGCTGCCGGCCGGGTACACGTGCTCCGCCGACTGTTGGTGGAAGGTCTACTACAACTACCCCGGGACGACCTCAGACACAACGACCTGGTCGGCCCACATCGAAGGGAACCCCGTCCGCCTCGTCGAGTGACCACCGCGCGGTTCCGCGCCCGGTCAGCCTTGTCTCCACAGGTCGAGGTGCGTGCAGAGGAATTGGCTCCCGAAAACGGCTCCCACGTCAAGAAGGATGATCCCGTCCTCCACCCAAGCCTCGGGTAGCTATCCATGCGTCAGATCCCACTTCCGGAGGGTGTGCCGGGGTCGCAGATGCGGGTGAGCTGGGGGACCCGCGCGATCCGTATGCGGATTTCAACGGAGACGGGAAGGCATCGAATAGTGATGACCAGGATGGTGACGGCGATCTCGACTGGGACGACGTCGAGCTGGCGTATCCGGGAGGGGTAGACGCCCTATGGGAGCCGTTTTGCACCATCCCGATCAACGAGGCCGGCATCTTCCCACTCCGCATCATGCTCACCGACCCCGGCGGTGCCAACCACCGGACCTTCAACCGGTGGTCGATTCGCGCGTTCACCTCGGGCGGTCCCGCGCCCAGGGTCTATGGGATCGGCGATATGTCGATCTACGCCAACGTCGACGGCACGACCGGCGACACCGAGTTCCATCTCGCTGAAGTCAAAGAGGTGCATGCCGGCAAGACCTTCGTCGTCGAGCTGTGGGATCCAGGCGACGCCTCGGGCGACCACTCGGTGGAGATCCGGGACCCCTCCGGCACCGCCCCCCCATGCGAGTGGGAGGCCGTAGAAGACCAGACCGGCGCAAGCATATCGGACAGCGAATCAAGCTGTGTCGTCGTTACCAGCAAACCCGGTGGCGGGGGTAGGTTCAACAACTGGCTGGTGACCATCCGGATCGAGCTGCCAGCCGGATACACGTGCTCCGCTGACTGTTGGTGGAAGGTCTACTACAACTACCCCGGCCAGACGACCGACACCTCGACCTGGTCGGCCTACATCGAAGGGAACCCCGTCCGTCTCGTCGAGTGACCACCGCGCGGTTCCGCGCCCGGTCAGCCTTGTCTCCACAGGTCGAGGTGCGTGCAGAGGAATTGGCTCCCGAAAGCGGCTCCCACGTCAAGAAGGATGATCCCGTCCTCCACCCAAGCCTCGGGTAGCTATCCATGCGTCAGATCCCACTTCCGGAGGGTGTGCCGGGCCTTGCCCAAATCCAAGTAGGTGCATCGGAAAACAGCCTGTGCCTCATAGGTTTCTCTCCATAGCCCACCACGCGAACTGGTCTGAACGTTGATTAGGGGCAATGGCCTCTGGTCGTCGATGAGCGGTGGAGGGATCATCGAGAGGTCATGCCAATGAACCTCATCCTGCAAACCCGTTTCCTCGCTCCGGAGGTGAAGTACTTCCGTATCGAGGCGCCCAAGGTCGCCAGAAGGTGCCGGGCGGGCCAGTTCCTCATCGTTCGTGTCACCGGCAAGGGAGAGCGGATCCCACTCACCATCGCCGCCGCCGATCCCAACGCCGGTTGGATTGCCGTCATCGTCCAGGGCGTGGGTAGGACCACCCGCACCCTCAACCTCCTCGAAGCCGGCGACACCATCCACGACCTGGTCGGGCCCCTCGGCATGCCGTCCGAGATCCACGAGTACGGCACCGCGGTGGTGGTCGGGGGAGGTGTCGGCACCGCAATCGCCTACCCGACCGCCGCTGCCTTGGCCAAGGTCGGCAACGATGTGATCGCAATCATCGGTGGAAAGAGCCGCGAGTTCGTGATCCTCGAGGAGGAGATGCGCGCAGTATGCACCGAGGTTCATCCCACCACCGACGACGGCAGTTACGGATACCACGGCCTCGTGACCGACAAGCTGGGAGAGCTGATCACCGCAGGACGCAGTATCGACCACGTCATGGCGGCCGGGCCGGTGCCGATGATGCGAGCTGTAGCCGAGGTGACCCGGCCCCATGGCATCGAGACCGTGGTGAGCCTCAACCCGATCATGGTGGACGGCACCGGGATGTGTGGCGGTTGTCGGGTGTCGATAGGGGGAGCAACCAGGTTCGCTTGCGTCGATGGCCCCGAATTCGATGCCCACCTCGTTGATTTCGAGTTGCTACAAAGACGCAACACGACATATGGGGCGTTCGAGCATTACCGCAACGAGGAATTCACCGCCGAAAACTGCAATGTTCGTGTCGACCTGCCGGGAGCCGGCTGATGGTGCGTGACCTCTCTCAACGAGAGCGATTGAGGCTGCCCGGCCAGAACATGCCGGAGCAGCAGCCACAGGCACGGGCCGTCAACTTCGACGAGGTGAACCTCGGCTACACGCCGGAGCAAGCGGTCGCCGAGGCGGACCGCTGCTTGCTGTGTGCACACCCCACCTGCATCGAGGGCTGCCCAGTAGGCATCGACATTCGCGAGTTTGTACGTCTGGTCGCCGAGGAACGGTTCCAGGACGCCGCCGACGTCATCAAGCGGGACAACTTCCTACCGGCGATCTGCGGGAGGGTGTGCCCCCAGGAGGACCAGTGCGAGGGTGCCTGCGTGCTCGCCAGGAAGTACACGCCGGTTGCCATCGGCAACCTGGAACGCTTCGTCGCCGACTACGAGCGAGAGCATGGGGGACAAGTCGCCACCGTGACGCTTCCCAAAACCGGCAAACGGGTGGCCGTCGTGGGGAGCGGGCCTGCCGGGCTCGCCTGCGCTGCGGACCTGATCAAGGCCGGGCACGACGTGACGGTGTTCGAGGCATTACATGAGCTCGGCGGCGTCCTTGTCTACGGGATCCCCGAGTTCCGCCTCCCGAAAGAGATCGTTCGAGCCGAGGTGGACCGGCTCGCCGATCTCGGTGTGCGCTTCGAGACCAACGCCGTGATAGGAATGATCGAAACCATCGACGAGCTCCTCGACGACGACTACAAAGCGGTGTTCCTCGGCGTGGGGGCCGGGCTCCCGAAGTTTCTGGGGGTGCCGGGGGAAAACCTCATCGGTGTGTACTCGGCCAACGAGTTTCTCACCCGCGTCAACCTCATGCGTGCTTACGCAGAGGGTGCGGAGACCCCTTTGCTCGACTTGCACCAGAAGACGGTTGCCGTCTTCGGGGGCGGCAACACCGCGATGGATGCGGTACGCACTGCCAGGAGGCTGGGAGCGGCTCCCGCCAGGATCCTCTACCGTCGGAGCGAGGCCGAGATGCCGGCCCGCGCCGAGGAAATGGCACACGCCAAGGTTGAGGGCATCGAGTTCGAGACGCTGGTGATGCCGACCGCAATGCTGGGAGACGAGGAGGGTTGGCTGACCGGGGTCCGGCTCCAGCGAATGGAGCTCGGCGAGCCCGACGAGAGCGGCAGGCAGCGACCCAAGCCGATTCCGGGCGATGAGTACGAGATCGGCATCGACGTGGCAGTGGTGGCGATCGGCAACGACCCGAACCCGCTCATTCACAAGACGACGCCCGACCTCGAGCAGACCACGTGGGGTACCCTCGTCGCCGACCCGCAAACCGGCCGCACCTCGAAAGTCGGGGTGTTCGCCGGCGGCGACATCGTCACCGGCGGCGCCACCGTGATCCTGGCGATGGGAGCAGGGAGGCGGGCAGCGGCTTCGATCGACGAGTATCTCGACACCGGGGCGTGGCAGGTCGCGACCGAATGTGGAGGCGGTCTCACCGACGAACCCCTCACTCTGCTGGCCACGACCGCACATACCACGTAACCAACCCTGGTCGTGACTACCGGCGGACAAGGCTCTCATCGAGGTCGGCAAGAGAGGTGGCACCACACAACGCCATCGAACGGGCAATCTCCTCCCTCAGCTGCTCGAGCAAACCGGTCACGCCGGCGGGGCCCTCAACGGCAAGCGCCCACAGCAACGGGCGTCCGACCAGCACTCCGGTGGCACCCATTGCCAGCGCCTTGACGATGTCGGTACCGTTGCGCAGCCCACCATCGACCAAGACCGGCACCCTCCCGTCCACGGCTGCCACGACCTCAGGCAAAGCGAACGCGGTGGGGACCACCGTGTCCAGTTGGCGGCCACCATGGTTGGAGACGATCACCGCGGCAGCTCCGGCCCGCACCGCGGTGTCTCCGTCGTCCCCCCTGAGAACGCCCTTGACCACGACGGGCAGCCCCGAGATCTCGTGCAGCCACTCGATGTCGGCGGGCGTGAGCGCAGGATCGAGGCTGCTATCTGCGTACGCCTCGAGCGCCGATCCTGCCCCACCGTGCCTCCCAATGCCGAGGTTGGCGAGTTCCATCCCTTCGGGGAGGTCGAACTGGTTACGAACGTCTCGCTTGCGTTGAGATAGCACGGGAAGGTCGACCGTGAACACCAGCGCCGCGTAGCCGGCGTCGCCGGCCCGCTCGACGAGGTCCTTGGTCAGATCACGATCCGTATGGACATAGATCTGAAACCATCGAGGAAACTTGGGCTCGGCCGCGGCGACCTCCTCTAGGGACATCGTCGCCATGGTGGAAACGCACATCACCGCGCCGGCGGCGGCCGCTCCTTCGGCCATCGCCACTTCGCCGCGATCATGCGCCAACCGCATGTAACCCAAAGGGGGCACCAGCACCGGGGTGCGCAACTCCGAGCCGAACAGTGTTGTCGCCGTCGACACGTGAGATACATCGCGCAGAACGTGAGGACGGAGGCGGAGCGAGGCCCAGGCTGTGACGTTCTCGCTGACGGTGATCTCTTCGCCCGCACCCCCCACGAAGTAGTCGAACGCGGCACAGTCCATGACAGCCTGCGCCTGGTTCTGGAGGTCGTCGATGTCGTACACGGGCGATGCCTCGTCCCTAGGTCGGCCCGACCCTATCTCCTCGGCGAAGCGCTGGCGACGGATGCGAAACCCGCGGCTCGGATCCGCAAACAGAACGCCTCGAATTTGCTCACGGCACGGTCCTTTTGGGCGGGCTAGAGGCCCTGGGCTTCGAGGGCAGCATCGAGGCGCGGGTAGACGCGTCGGGCGTTCAGCTCGAAGACCTGGCGCTGGTCGGACTCGGGTAGGTCGAGCTGGTCGATATAGCGCTTCGTATCGTCGAAATGGAACCCGGTCTCAGGATCGATGCTTGTCACCGCACCGATCATCTCCGAGCCGAAAAGGATGTTGTCGACGTCGATGACGCGGAATATCGCGTTGGATTTGCACCGTTGATGTGTCTACCCGCTGCCCACCAAGGGTGCGACCCATCCCACTCCCGGCCACCCAACTCGCACCGCACCTTGACATAGAGAATCAATGAATCGACCACACCCTTTATGGTCCAACCAACTCCGCCCGACGCCAGCCCCACAGCGAGTTGAAGGTGGCCAGTTCGTGTGCGTCGGGCAGAGAGGAGACCGGAATCGATTCTTCGCGAAGGTCACCGCCCTCAATCAGCTCAGCTCGGTAAGTCCCAGGCAGGCAGCCGTCCCCGATTGGTGGCGTGAGCCAATCGTCACCAAATCGGGCGGCGAGGTTGGCCCGAGTCGTCTCAGTGACGAGGTCATGCTCATTGACGAGCATCACATCGTCGGCGGTCGGGTGCCGTTTGGCAGCGTCCTCGTAGGTGGCGCGGTGGGTGGTCTTGTGGAACAGGAACAGGTCCTGTGAATCGACCCGATGGGTGTCGAGGGCCAGGCTGACCGGCTGCTCGGAGATAATGAGTGGTGAGACCTCAACCACTACCCGTCCGTCGCGGCCGACCAGGAGCCGAACTCGCTGCAGGTCGTCGCCGGCGACAGCATCCAGCTCGGTGTTGATGGCGGCGGCCGGGAATGGCAGCCCGAAGTAGTCGGCTGAGGCTCTGAGGCGTTCGAGGTGGCGGCGGCGCCGGACGATCCCATCGGCGGGACTCCAGCGCATGGTCTCCAACAGAGAGAAATCGGGGGTCGAATGGGTGAGAATCCTGGCCTTCACGAGCGCTTCGTCGAATTCTGCGGCGGCCACCGAATCCCAGGTGATCCCTCCCCCGGTGCCGTACTCGGCGGTGGCGTTAGTCGCGTCGATTACGACGGTCCGTATCGCCACGTTGAACTGGGCACGGGGCTCGCCGCTCCCGGGCGGGGCGAGCACACCGACGGCGCCGCAGTACACGCCGCGGGGCGAAGTCTCTAGCTCGCGGATGATCTCCATCGTCCGTGCCTTGGGAGCACCTGTTACCGACCCCGACGGAAATAGGCCGGCGAGCACGTCAGCCAGTCTGACGTCGGAACGGGGTTGCCCCCGAATGGTGGATGTCATCTGCCATACGGTCTCGTACCGCTCGATGGCAAACAGGTCGGTCACCTCCACCGAGCCGTATTCGGCGATGCGGCCCAGGTCGTTGCGCAACAGGTCCACGATCATGAGGTTTTCGGCCCGGTCCTTCTCCGACGCTGCCAGCCTCATCCGTTGCTGCTCGTCTTCGCCCGGCCAGCGACCCCGGCCGATGGTGCCCTTCATGGGACGGGTGGTGATACCGTTCCCGTCCCACCGGAAGAACAGTTCGGGGCTTGCCGACAGCACCTGGAGGTCCCCGAGGTCGAAGAACGCGCCGAATCCACCTGATTGCGCCAGGATCAGGTCGCAATAGGCGCTCAGCGGATCACCCGAGAACCGGCCTGCCAGTCGCAGTGTGTAGTTCACCTGATAGGTGTCGCCGGCGCCGATGTAGCGCTGGATGGCATCGAGACCTGCCTCGTGACTGGCGCGATCGAGGTCCGGTTCCCACTCTCCAAGCTGATGGGGGAGCCGGTCCGGCCACGGGGGATCGTCATGGCGGTTCGAGAAGACTCCGAACCATGCCAGAGGGATCCGGGGACTGGGCGGGTGGGTGGTTAGGACCGGATCCAGCCCGGAGGCCGCTTCGTAGGAGAGAAACCCAGGCACCCACCTTCCAGCGGCCGCCCTCTCCTCGGCGACGGCGATGATATCTGACACTTCGGCCGGAGAATCGGTGACCAGAATCTCTTCCGGTTGGCTGAACTCGAAGCTTCGCTGGTGGTGCGGCCGCAGGTCATCGAAGCGGACGTGCATACCCGGCACAGCGTAGCCCGGGCCCGCACCGGCTATGTCGTGCTTAGCCCCACTGCGACACCCGCATCCGTGGCACATAAGGGGCTTGTTCGAGGTCATAGGTGACCGAGACCGACTGCAACACGCTGGGGTCCACCGTCAACTCGACATTGGCTCCGCCTCTCACATCGATTCGCGTAAACGAGCCGACCTCGCGGGTCTCCGTGACGAGATCTCTGGAACCCTGCAATCTGTCCACTCCGAAGAATCCGAACCGAGAAAAATCCTGCGGCAGCAGCGCAGCGAGCCCGATCAACACCAGCACCACTCCCCAGAAGACCGGTGACCCCCAGCTGACATACCTGACTTCCCGGATCGTCTCACGTTCTGGATCACTCACTTCGACCTTCTTTTGATGGGTGCCTCCCTATCATCAACCTTCAAGAAGTGTTGCCATCGCCCAGATAGACGCTTTGAGAAATCCACCCCGTTGATCCCGACGTCAACCCATCGATTGATGCGGGGGCCAGGAGCAGCCCAGACAGGTTCTCCGAGAGCGGCGCTATGACCACAAGACCGATTGCTGGGGAATTCGGCGAAGAGATCTCCCTGGATGAGCTGCATGAACGCGGTTGTGTCTGCGTTGAGGTAGTCGGCGCCTGTGGTATGGAAGTTGGGGTTGCTCATGACGCGACTGTCCTTCCAGAGCTGTCGACGCGGTTCCCGGACTGAGAAGGTCATCGTGATCCCTCGGCGGCAAGTACCAGTGGGCAGTCCCGGAACGGGTGATCGACTACCACCATCCGCTGGGCATAGACCTCAGAGAGGAGAGCTTCCTGGAGCACCTCGCGTGGTCGTCCGCCCGCCACAACTTCGCTCTGGTTCATGAGGACGATTCGGTCGGCGTGCACGGCCGCCGCGTTGAGGTCGTGGAGAACCACGACGACTGCTCGTTGTTCTCGGGAGAGGCGGACGGTCTCACCCATGATCCGCTCTTGATGGGCGACGTCAAGAGCAGTTGTGGGCTCATCGAGCAACACGATCGGCGTCTTCTGCGCGAACACTCTGGCCAACGAAACGCGGGTGCGCTCTCCCCCGGACAGGGTTGCATACACGCGGCCGGCGAACCGAGATGTGTCGGTGCGGTCCATGGCTTCGACGACTGCCGCAGAGTCACGCTCGGCGCTGTTGGCTTCGTCTCGGCGATGCGGAAAACGTCCCATGTTGACGACCTGCGCCGCGGTGTATGGGATGTCGACCGGGGTTCGCTGAGTGAGCATCGAGCGCACCAACGCGAGGTCCCCTGGCAAAGCATCTGCGATGTCGACGCTGTCGAGGACAACCTGTCCCTCGCTGGGTTGCAGGTCCCCCGACAGCAGATTGAGCAGGGTGGATTTTCCGGCTCCGTTTGGCCCGATTACGGCGACCAGCTCGCCTCTTGCTGCTGCGAAGTCGACGTTGGAAACCAGGGTGGCGTCGCCGACGCGGTAAGTGAGCGAGGTCGCCGCGACCGCGGGTTCAGGCATCGTGTCGCCTCGTGAGGAGCCACAAGAACACCGGTCCGCCGATCGCGGCAGTTACCAGGCCAACGGGGATCTCGACCGGTTCGAGGGCCAGGCGAGCAACGAGATCCGCAGCGGCGACGAACAACGCTCCGGTGGCGATGGCCGCCAGCAACAGGTGGCGGTGTGACGGCCCGGTCACGCCGCGGAGGGCGAAGGGCACCAGGAGTCCGACGAACGCGATGACCCCGACAGCGCCCACGGTGGCACCGACGGCGGCCCCGGCGGCGATGAGGAGGACCGTACGAACCAGATCGACGTCGATACCGAGATGTCTGGCGTCGGCCTCGCCCAGCGCTATGACGTCGAGAAGGCGTGCCGACGCCAACATGGCGATCGCGGTGATGAGCAGGAATCCGATGGCGGTGCCGAGTGCCCGCCAGGTCGACCCGGTCAAGCTCCCGAGCAGCCAGAACTCCATCGGGGGCATAGTCGCTCGGTCAGCCGTAAAGACCACGAAGCCCACCCACGCGAACAGGGCGGCACCGAGCGCGACGCCGGAAAGAATGATCCTCGTCGGGTCGATCGTCGCTCGCCTCGACATTCTCCTTATGGCAAACGCGGTGATGACGCCGGCAGCCACCCCACCGGCGATGGCGCCCTGGATACCTCCTGCCGCCGATCCGATCGCGGCGCCGATGGCGGCACCGGGGCCGATCCCGAGGAGGTGGGGATCGGCGAGGTCGTTTCGCAACAGACCCTGAAGAACACCGCCGACCAGCCCCAGCGAAGCCCCTACTGCGAAGGCGAGGAGTAATCGCGGCATCCGAATGCCCCATACGACTCCCTCGGCCTGGCGCGACGGCTCGGCAAAGGCATCCAGTCCGATCTTGCGGGCCAGCACACCCAACACCTCGTCGAAAGGCACCGAAACGGCCCCGAACGACAGTGCCGCCCAGGCCGTGACCAGGAGACCCATTCCGACCACCGGTGCCACCCAGCGTCGTCGCCACGCAAACGGGTCGATTGTCTGCGCGGGTTCCTGTTGGTCGGTCAACCGCCGATTTCGGGATATAGGTCGCGGACGAACTCGTCGAGCGCCTGCCCGGCGCGGGGACCGAGATTGAAGAAGTAGGCCTCGTCGTAATCGAGGAAAGCGTCGTTCTGGGCAGCCGGTGTCTCGGCGACACCGGGAAGCTCGAGGAACGCTTCGATCCCGCCTAGGGCCGCCAGGCCCGCCTCGGGCAGCACGATCAAATCCGGGGCTGCCGCTACCAGCGCCTCCGGGGTCAACGGTGCCGGTCCGAACACCCCCGCCTCGGCTCCTGCATCGATGGCTCCGGCACCTTCGATCATTCCCTGCGTCGGCATTCCCGCGCCGAACAGGAACACGACCTGTGGTCCCCGCACGTACACGTACGCGATCGTGGGGTCGGAGTCGTCGGTTGCGGCCAAGGCGCGAGCGGCGTCGATCTCACCCATCACCCGCTCCGCCAACTCGCTTCCTTCGTCAGGCACCCCCAGGATTTCAGCCACCTCGAGGATCTTGGTCTCGACACCATCGAGCGTGGTCTGGGTCTCCAGGATCACGACGGGAATCCCCGCGCCGCGCAGCTGCTCGAGCACCTCCGGAGGCGCCACCTGCTGATCGCCGATCACCAGTGTCGGCTCAAACCGGAGCACCGCCTCCGCGGCGAGTTGCTGGGCGAACCCGACCGTTTGACCTTGATCATTCAAGGCCGCTGCCTCCGGGGGGAACGTCGTGGTGACATCCACGCCGACAACATTTTCCCCGAAACCGAGCTCGAAGATGATCTCGGTGAGATCGCCGTTGAGCGACACGATCCGTGACACGTCGCCGATCGTGGTCTCAACCCCGTCGGCGCCCATAAACGTTCGTTGGTCGGACGGGATCGTCGTAGTCGCCTGGGTTGTCGTGACGGTGGTGGTCGAAGACGATGTGGTTGGCTGATCGGCAGTGGTCGTCGTGCTTGTTCCGCTGCTGCAGGCAGCGGCCACGACCGCCAAACCGACGGCGAGCGTCATCAAGCTGTTTCTTTGTTTCACGGAGTCACCTCTGGTCGTTGTAGGGGCGCAGCCGTTTGCTTCTGCGCCCAATGGATCGAGATCACCCGATCCCCTGAGATGGCCCGGTAGCCGGCCCAAATCAGCAGGAGCCCTATCAGCTCCATGACATATAGGACCTCGATGGTTCCGGCGCGAGCAAAGCCGCCGCCGATGCCGGGCAGAATCGCTCCGACTGCGATCAAAATATTCCCGAGCACCCGCGACGAGGCATCGCCGACGCGCCAGTACCGCCATGCCGACCAGATCGCCCCACCGATCAAGAACACGACGGCATACAGATTGATAAGAGGCGAGAAGAGACGCACCCATTGCCACGCCATCACCTCTCCTGACAACCGGTTCGGTTCTACGAGCTCGGAGATGATCGGAGTCGCCACCACGAATGCCGCGGCGATGGCGACGTAGGTGACGAGAGCTACCGCCAGTCGATCGGCGATCTGCCTCGGCAGCAGCAGGTAAACGGTGCCCTGGGCCAGCGGCGCCCCACCAAGCAACGCGCCTGCGATGTACCAGGTACGGAAGATGGGTTCCTGCCAGCCGAAAATGGTGGTCAACGCCTCGGTGAGCGTTCCCAACCCGAACAGGCCAACGCCGATCATCCACCACATCACGTACCTTGCGGATGGATTGCGTCGCCAGTGAAGCCACAACACGCGGAAGAACGCGGCGGCGACAGCCGTCGTGATCACCGGCAAATAGTGGATCAAATTGGTCGACAAATCGCCCTCCGGCCCTGCTGGTTGGGATAAGTGAAACCGGTCGGCGGCCCGACACAAAGTCGGATATCACCGGACACAAGTCGTTTGTAGGCCGACCGGTTATCCCCGAGCGTCCAACTCTGCGAGCCGCTGTTCCAGGAGGGCTCGGTCTGAGTCGTTCATTTCGGCGGCAAGCGCACGGTGCAGACTTCCGCTGGCCCCTTCGGTCTGGCCAAGACGCTGTTGCAGGTCAGAGCGAGCCACCCACAGGTAATGCCAATCCGACTCCACATCATCCAGCAAGATCAGCGCAGCCTCCGGGCCGTACACTTCCGCCTCTGCGATCGCCCGGTTGACCCGCACCACCACCGTCGGCTGCATTGCCTCCAAGGTGCGGTATAGCTCGCTGATCTCCTGCCAGTTGGTCTCTGCGTAGCTGGGAGCCATGCCATGGAGAACGGCAATCGCCGCCTGTATCTGAAACGGTCCTGCAAGGCGGCGACTCTGCTGCCGATCGATGATCTCATGGGCTTCGGTGATGGCGGCATGATCCCAGCGGCTGCGGTCCTGATCGGCGAGGAGCACCATGTCGCCCGATTCATCGAGCCGCCCACCGCGGCGGGCGTTGGTCGCCAAGGTCAACGCCAGCAGTCCCCAGCACTCCGGTTCATCCGGCATGAGCTCGGTGAGCAGCCTGGCCAGGCGAATTCCCTCATCGGCCAGATCCACCCTGGCGTCGAACCTGCCGGTCGGGGCGTGGTGACCCGCGGTGAACACCGCGTACACCGTCACCAGCACGGGTACCAGCCGCTCCGGCAGCTCGTGGTCGGGCGGTACTCGGTACGCGATGTGGGCATCGGCGATCTTGGCCTTGGTGCGGCTGATCCGCTGCGCCATCGTCGGGGTCTTCACCAGGAAGACGCGGGCAATCTCGTCGGTGGAGAGGCCACAGATGGTTCGGAGCGCCAGCGCAATCTGCGAGACCGGTGCAATCGCCGGATGACAACAGGTGAACAGCAGTCGGAGACGGTCGTCGCGATCGTCGGGTGGCGGGGGCGCTTCATCCAAGAGCCGCATAGCCTCTTCCTCCTTGGCGGAGCGCTTCGCCTCACGGCGAAGACGGTCGAGTGCCTTGTTCCTTGCGGTAGTCATCAGCCAGGCGCCCGGATTTGGCGGGAGATCGTCGTCGCTCCAGCGTTCCAGCGCTACGACGGTGGCCTCCTGGAGGGCGTCTTCTGCAAGGTGGAAGTCACCGGTGTAACGGATGAGGGTGGCCAGGATTCGGCCACCCTCTATCCGCAACGTCTCGGCGAGGTTCACATCTCCTCGTCGAACTCCATGATGGGTCGCACCTCGATGTGGCCGTACCAAGCGCCGGGGATCTGCGAGGCCCACTTGATGGCGTCGTCGAGATCGGCGGCCTCGAGCAGGTAGAAACCGCCGAGGGCTTCCTTGGTCTCGGCGAATGGACCATCGGTGGTCATGATCTCCCCACCCTTGCCCCCTTCGACATGGACCGTGGTCGCGGTGCTCGTGTCGTGGAGCGCTTCGCCGCCGAGGATGACCTTGGCGGCCTCGCCCTTCTCGCCCCATTCCCTGTAATCGGCAATGACTTGGCCAAACTCCGCGTCGGTGGGCGGTGACGTCGGCTCCTCTCCGTAGATGAGGGCTGCATATCGTGGCATCTGTCTCCCTTTCGCTTGGGATGCCTTACATCAATATGACGAATGGGCAGGGCCCATTTCGACATCGAGCACCAGAAACCTGGTGTTCTCTGCGCACCATTATCACCAGGGTTGGCGCCGTATCACCCGGGCTGGTGTGGTGCCATACCTTCAGGCGTGCCGTCCGGGAAGAAGGCCCCGGTGCCTACAGATCCCGAGCATGAAGTTCTCGCCATCCGCTGTTCGACCGTCTGAGCGTCGGTCGAACCGCAGCTTGGCGCTTCCTAGCCGTCTGTCGTCTTGTCGGTGCCCCCGATCTCGAGCAGCCGACGTGCGGACGTCTCCCGATCGTCTCGATCCATTGTCGCCAGCAGGTAGTCGGCCGCTACTCGCCGCGCTCCCGAGGTCTCCTCGTCGCTGAGGAGCATATCGGTGGCGACTTCCAGCGCACGCTCGAGACGACTGCGACGCACTCTGTCCGCCTCTCTCTCCTGACGGAGTGCCGGTGCTACCCACCACCAGCCTCCCGCGGCAAGGACGAGCCAGGGGATGAGAGCCACCGCCATGGCGAGAACCATCGGGGTAGTCGCCACCAACAGCACCGCAGACGCCATCAGCGCACCCGAGGCGTACAGCAGGGCGTTGAGCGGAGCCTCGCGGTCGGGATCGGCGGCACGAATCGCCCGTCGGACCGTTTCTGCGTCGTATCGGTCATCGGGGAAGAGGTTTGGCATCAGCCGGTTTCGTCGCACCTGGTAGCCAAGATAGTCGAGGGGTCCACCGCGGAAACCATCCTCACCAGAGTCGTTGTCGATCCAGGAGGAACATGAACGAGACCGCGGAGCAACAGAGGACCTTTGGGTTGGATCACATTCGCATCGGCATTCATCCTGGTCGGAAGCCTCTCCGACATCGCTGCGTCAGCCAACCAGAGCGATGACCGCTCCCAGCGCCAGCCCGACCCCAAGGAGCTGAAGGCGGGTGGGGCGCTCGCGTAAGACCAACATCGCCATCCCAGCCGTTACCGCCGGGTACAGCGAGACAAGCACGGCCGTTACCCCGGCTGGTCCCCGTTGCAGGGCGAGTGCGCCGGCAATATTCGCCGCCATGTCCAGGTTCCCGGCGACAGCCACGATGCCGAGAAGCTCAGACCGAGGTGGAGCGACGACACCACGGCTCGCCGCCATTGCAAACGCGATCGGGACCGAGATCGCTCTCGCCGTCACCAGGGGCCACAACCCCGACGCCGGATCGGTTTGGGAGAACGCCACAAAGAACACGCCGAACAGGGCGCCGGCGACGACCGCATACAGCAGCGATCGTCGATCCAGCCGACCACGGCTGTGCTCCAGTCCAACGAGGAGAATCGCGCCAAGTGCCAGCCCGACACCAAACCACTGCCGGGTGGTCAGGCCGGTCCCGGCGATGACGTCCACCAGCACGGGGATCACTGCGGCCACCGCACCGGAGATAGGAGCGGCGATCGTCATCGACCCTCTGGCGAGAGCCAGATACAGCAGCGCCAGCCCGATCAGACCGGCGAGGCCGGCCCCGGCTCCCCACAGGAGGTCCGCTCGGGTGACCGCCGACGCCGGAACCACCACCACACCCACCGCAAGCAGCCCCAATCCCAACAACTGACCCCAAGCGATGACCGTCCACACCGAGAGGCGCCGCGTGGCGTATCCGCCGGCAAAGTCGGCGAATCCGTAGAAGAGGGCGGCGACAATCGCTAGCGAGCTGCTCATCGGGCTGCGAGGCTACCCGGCACGCCCGCACGGTCGTGGCCAACCCCTCACCGCTCCGAATACGGCGTCCGCCGCTACCCTGCCCAAACGATGGCCGACCCCCGCTCCGCCCCGGCTCCCGAGACATATGTCCCCCATCTCGGGGAATCGCGTCAGTATCTCCGCGACGTCATCCTCGGCGTGAATGACGGATTGGTGTCGACCTTCCTGCTGGTCGCCGGAGTGGTCGGGGCCGGTCTAAGCGCAACAGTGGTGCTGCTCACCGGTATTGCCGGGGCCGTGGCCGGCCTGGTCTCGATGGGGGCCGGTGAGTACATCGCCACCAAGTCCCAGGAGGAGGTGTTCGAGGCCGAGATGGCGCTCGAGGTCGATCACCTGGCCAACCATCGGGAGTACGAGCGCGCCGAGCTGAGAGAGATGTTCGGCGACATGGGCCTCGACGGCGAAGACCTCGAAACCTTGGTCGGCATCATCGACGGGAACGACGACGTGATGCTCGGCGTCATGGCTGGGCTCGAGTTCGGCGTGGTCGACACCGAGCGCCGAAGCCCCTGGCTGGCCGCGGCCACCTCAGCGGTGCTGTTCCTGGCGCATTTCCCTCCGTCCTCCCGTTTGCCTTGACCGACGACACCAGGACCGCTCTGTGCGCCGCCGCCGTGCTCAGCGGCATCGGACTGCTGATCGTGGGCGTCGGCAAGACGGTGATGACCAAAACCAATCCCTTCGTATCAGGCGTCGAGAATCTCCTCATCGGGCTCGTCGGCGGGTCGTCAGCTTCACCATCGGCCGAATCGTCCAGGGTTCATCAGCTCCTAGACGCGCCCTGATCGGGACGACCACGACCCGTCCTTCATCCTCTTCGACCCGTACCGTTGCGCCGTAGTGGCGGTCGATCAGCTCCGGGGTGAGCACGTCTCCTGGAGCGCCGTCTGCGACGACTCGGCCCCCGGACACCAGGACGATCCGTTCGGTGAACTGACCGGCGACGTTCAGGTCGTGCATCGCACTGAGCACCGTCAACTCCCGCTGGCTTCGGAGCCGGTCGATCAGTTCCATGACCTCCTGCTGGGCGCCGATATCGAGTGCTGTGGTCGGCTCGTCGAGGAGGAGAATTGGTGTGTCCTGAGCGAGAGCGCGGGCAATAGCCACTCGTTGCAGCTCCCCGCCGGAGAGGGTGGCAACGTCCCGATCGGCGAAACGTTCGAGGTCAAGAGTCTCCAACACCTGCCCGACCAGGAGCAGATCGTGCTCGGACTCAGATGTCATAGAGCCTCGGTGGGGCGTGCGGCCGAGAAGCACGTAGTCGACGACGCGCATCCCTTCGGGGAGCGTCGGATGCTGCGGAACGATCGCCACCATCCTCGCCACCTCTCTCACTTGCATCTCAGCCACAGCAGCGGATCCGATCTGCACCGTGCCCTGGTACGGCACCGCGCCGGTGATGCAGCGCAGCACCGTGGTCTTGCCGGCGCCGTTTGGTCCGATCATCGACACCCAGGATCCGGCCGAGATATCCAAGGACAGATGATCGAGGATGGTTGTGCCTCCCAGCCGCACCGAGACGCCGTCAAGGGCTACAGGAGCACTCATACCCCGGCTCCCCTGCTGGAGCGGAGAACGAAGGCAAGGAAAGGAGCCCCTAAGAACGCGGTCACCACACCAATGGGCAGCTCGGCGGGCGCCACGATGGTGCGGGCGATGAGATCGGCGATGATGAGGAAGGCCGCTCCGTACAGGATCGAAAGCGGCAGCAGCACCCGATACGACGTTCCAAAGACGATCCTGACTGCGTGAGGGACGATGATGCCGACGAAGCCGATCAGCCCGGCGACCGAAACCACAGCGGCGGTCCCGAGAGTCGCCGCCAGCACCATCACCAGCCGCACCCTTGGAGCATCGACTCCCAGGGCATACGCCTCCTCATCCCCCACGCTCAAAACGTCGAGCCGCCGCCGTCCCGCAATAACCACGACCCCTGTGACCACGACATAGGGCAGGATCAGCAGCACCTCCGACCACCCGACCGTGCTCAGGCGCCCCAGGATCCACCCGTAGACCTGACGTAGTGTCTCGGCCTCCCGTTGCAGGAGATATGTCTGTGCCGCAGTGAGAAAGGCCGCAACCGCGACCCCACCCAGGATCAGCGTCACCGAGGTCCGGCCCGCCCGCGTCGAGTAGCCGACGAGATACGCGAGCGCAACACCTACCAACCCTCCGATGAACGCGAGCACTGGCAGCGGGTCTATCGGCCACATCGTCGTGCTCGGCGCATAGGCGATCGCCAGCGTGGCGCCGAGCCCGGCGCCGGCGGCGACGCCGAGCAGGTAGGGATCGGCCAGCGGA
>PVMK01119629.1_pt1 | contig 18583 bp, 13 predicted proteins | sample 1853481 | NCBI WGS metagenome assembly PVMK01 (sample SAMN08533507, study PRJNA380276) | Marine sediment metagenome, whole genome shotgun sequencing project. | reverse complement strand
TTGATGATTTACGTCCAGGCGAGACAAGAACGTGGATCGAGTACGTCAAGGGCGTCGCGGCGGGACTGGAACATGCGGGTATTACGTTGCGCGGTGCGGAGCTGTCGATCGATAGCGATATTCCGCTCGGAGCAGGACTGAGTTCGTCGGCCTCGCTGGAGTTGGCCGTTGCCAAAGCATTGCTGGGTATTGCAGGTGAAAGTGTAGAAGATGTAGATCTTGCGCTGCTGTGTCAGCAGGCGGAACACAACTACGCAGGTGTGCCATGCGGCATTATGGATCAATACTCCCTGGCCTGTGCGCAGTTCGGCGACGCGCTGTTGCTCGATTGTCGATCCTTACAGACGCAGCAAGTGCGATTGCCCGCGGGCATCGCTCTTATCCTGACCGATAGTGGCGTGCGCCACAGCCTGACGGATGGCGAGTACAATAATCGTGCAGAAGAATGTGCGACAGCTGTTGAATTGCTCGCTAAATCGGTACCGGGTTTGGAATCACTTCGTGAGCTGAGTCTTGAGAGTCTGGAAGAGAACAGAGCGGCTTTGACTGAAACCTTGTATCGCCGCTGCCGACATGTCGTTACCGAGATTCAACGAGTTCAGGATACCTTCGAGGCGCTCAAGGCTAACGAATTGCAAGAAGTGGGTTCATTATTAAGTGCCTGCCACGAAAGCCTGCGTGACGATTACGCTGTCAGCTGCACCGAGCTGGATGCGCTGGTCGAGTGTGCCGATAGCAGCGATCTGACTCTTGGCTCACGCATGGTGGGTGCCGGGTTTGGCGGTTGCGTACTGTCAGTGTGTGCCAAAGACGATGCAGTTGCGGCCGCTGCAGATATTCGGACGAGCTATGCGGCAATTAGCGGCAGTAGTCCATGGCAGCATTTGGTAGCGTCGGCACATCCGGCCAGAGTGGAAAATGAATAATTCAGATCACTCACATGCACGCCGCAACGCCTTAACCGGCGAGTGGGTTCTGGTTTCGCCGCGTCGTCTGCGCAGACCCTGGCAGGGCCAGTTCGAGACGACCGATGTCGAGGCATTGCCAGCCTATGATGCCGAGTGCTATCTGTGTCCGGGCAATGAACGGGCGAACGGCAGTACGAATCCCACTTACACCGGCGCGTTTGCTTTCGACAATGATTTTGCAGCCCTAACTACAGTCAGCGAAATTGAGCGGCCGGCGCATCCGCTGTTTGAGTCTCGCGCCGAGTCCGGTTGCTGCCGCGTACTTTGCTACACCGAGCGACACGATTTGCGGCTTGCGACAATGGACAGCGCAGGATTGACTGCGGCTCTTGAAGCCATGATCGCCGAATTTTCCGAACTCGATACACGTGACGACATTGGCTACGTCCAGGTGTTTGAGAATCGCGGCAACATGATGGGTTGCAGCAATCCGCACCCGCATGCGCAGGTCTGGGCAACGTCGAATATTCCGTCCGAACCGGCGAAGGAGTTGACCTCGCAGCTGAAGTATTGGGACGAGAACAACTCTGTATTATTGGATGACTATCTGCAGGCAGAGCTTGCCGATGGCGCGCGGGTCGTTGTGACCAGCAAATACAGTGCAGCGTTGGTGCCGTACTGGGCGGTTTGGCCTTTTGAAACGCTGCTGCTGCCGCGACGTGTCGTTGCGACGCCAACAGAGCTGACCGTAGAAGAGGTTGCAGATTTGGCGGCTACCTTGGGTAAAGTTCTGGCCAGCTACGATAGTCTTTTTGGTGTGGCAGCGCCTTACTCGCTTGGATTGCATCCGCGGCCATCAGACGGAAAACCACACCCAGAATGGCAATTTCATATCCACGTCTATCCACCCTTGTTGCGTTCTGCGACGATCCGCAAACATCTCGTCGGTTTCGAAATGCTCGGCATGCCGCAGCGAGATTTGACGCCGGAAGTTGCTGCGGAAAAACTCCGTCAATCTCTACAAAGGTAAGCTCAGGAATGAACAGACCAATCAAACTCACCTTACTACTCATGTGCATTGTGGGCTGCAGTAGTGAAGGCGGCCGACCCCATTGGAATAATATCGATGTCATTCGTGAGAATGTCGAAGCGCCGCGCGCACATTTCGTCGCCTACGCGACGTCGGCCGAAGCGCTCACAGGGGATCTGGCTGCCAATTCTCGCTATCGGTCTTTGAATGGCGATTGGAAATTCAACTACTCTGAATCGCCGGCCACTCGGCCAGCGGCTTTCTACAGGAACGACTACGACGTTTCCGCGTGGGACGAAATTCCGGTGCCATCCAATTGGGAGCGGCAAGGTTACGGATATGCAATCTACGTCAACGTTCCGTACCCGTTTGAAATTGACGAGCCGAATGTTCCGACTGAGAAAAACCCGGTTGGGTCTTACCGGCGCAATTTTGATGTGCCAGAAGGCTGGTCTGGCGACGAGGTGTTCCTGGAGTTCGGTGCGGTCAGTTCGGCGTTTTACGCTTGGATAAATGGCGAGTATGTCGGCTATAGCGAAGGCAGCAAGACGCCATCCGAATTCAACGTTACTGACTTCGTCAACAGTGGCGAGAACACCGTTGCGGTAGAAGTGTATCGCTGGAGCACGGGCAGCTATCTCGAGGATCAGGATTTCTGGTCCCTGTCGGGTATCCAGAGAGGCGTCCGGCTGTACGCACGACCGACGACCAGGGTTCGCGACTATTTCGTACATGCCGATTTACAAAACGATTATCAGGACGGTTTGCTCACGCTGGAGATCGAGTTCGCCAACGAAAGCGAAGCCGTGGTTAAGAAAAAGGTCCGGGTTGAAGTTCGGGACGGCGATGAAATTGTGCAAATTACGAACGCGACGGTGCAGGCGACACCCGGTGCCTCGACGGCCGAAGTGGTGATGTCGTTTGAGAATGTCAAAGTTTGGTCTGCCGAAATACCGAACCTTTACACCTTGTTAATCGACGTTGAGGACAGCGAGGCAATTTCTCAGTCAATCGGCTTTCGCAGCTCTGAGATTATCAATGGCCGCTATCGGATCAACGGCAAGCTCGTGAAGCTGAAGGGCGTTAACTTGCACGAGCACCATGATGACAAGGGTCACGTCGTTGATAAAGAGACCATGCTGACCGATATCCGGCTGATGCAGGGCGCAAACCTTAATGCAGTACGCAACTCGCATTATCCGCAACCCGAGCGATGGTATGAGTTGACCAGCGAGCATGGGCTGTACATGATTGATGAGGCAAACATCGAGAGCCATGGCTACGGCTACGACCATGACAAGACGCTCGGCAATAAGCCGCACTGGATGGCGCATCATCTTGACCGTACGCAACGTATGTTGGAGCGCAGTAAGAATTACCCCTCGGTCGTAATCTGGTCACTCGGTAACGAAGCGGGCGATGGCGTGAACCTGGGCGCAACCTATGATTGGATTAAGTCACGTGACTTGTCCCGCCCCGTGCAATACGAGACGGAAGGCAACATCGAAGAAGTCGGCGAGCGCCATTCCGATTTTCATTCCAGCATGTACTGGCGTCATTGGGATCTGGAACGGTATTCGGAAGAACCGAATGACCGACCATTTGTTCTTATCGAGTACTCGCATGCCATGGGCAATTCCTCGGGAAATCTCTCCGACTATTGGGATGTGATCAATCGCTACGACAACCAGGCGGGCGGCTTCATCTGGGACTGGGTAGATCAGGGACTGCTCGAACATAACGAGGACGGTGTGCCCTATTGGACCTATGGGGGCGACTACGGTCCGGCGGGTGTGCCGTCGAGCGGTAATTTCAATTTCAATGGCCTGGTATTTCCGGATCGGCGGATTCAGCCGGCGTACTGGGAAGTTAAGCGTGTTTATCAACACGTGGATTTCGAGCTGCTCGATTTCGATCGCGGAACAGTAAAGATAAGCAATAACTACGACTTCATCGACTTGTCTGAATTCGAACTCGAGTGGGAGGTAACGGCGGATGGCAGGCCCGTGCAGGTGGTGCGGTGCGTGCTCTGGACATCGATTCGGAAAGCTATGGCACTGTGCAATTGCAGTACAACCCCCGTACCTTGCGCGCGGGACCCGAGTATCACCTTGACTTGCGGCTGGTTGCGCCGGAGGCACGTGGCCTGATGCCGGCACAACACATTTACGCGACTGCGCAATTCGAATTGCCGCCGCAAGGTTCTGAGTTCTTCGCCTCGACCGATGAGTTGGGTGCTGCGACGGTGAAAGTGACTGAGTCGGACGCTCAGATTATTGGTGATAACTGGCTGCGACGATCAATCGTGACAGCGGATTGCTGTCGTCATATCAGTGGTCGGGTAAAGAGCTGTTACTAAGCCCGCTAACACCAAATTTGTGGCGTGCACCGACCGACAATGATTTTGGCAACTACATGCCGGAGTGGGCTGCTGTTTGGGAGCAGGCTGGCAGCACGCGCAAACTGGAGTCAGTGCGACAGGTGCTTGGCCTGCAAGACAAGATAGCCTTTGTCGCAAGTTTCAGTTTTGCAGATGGCAATGGTGACGGGGCGGCGGTCGCGACCTGGGAAACGGCGTACACCTTTAGCAATGACGGGCGACTGCATGTTGAGAATCGCTTTGTGCGCAACGACGGTACGCCGCTCACTCCACGCATTGGCATGAACGTGGAACTGATCCGTGAGCTGGATAATGTGCAATGGTTTGGTCGCGGGCCGTTCGAGAACTACTCCGACCGTAAGTTGGCAGCGAATGTCGGTCGATACAAAAATGTCGTGGCTGATCATTATGTGCCGTACATGCGGCCGCAGGAAAACGGTTACAAGACAGACACGCGCTGGTTATCCCTGGATAACGGCAACGATGTCGGTGTTCTGCTTGTCGCCGATGAGAAAGTCGGTTTCAGCGTGCACCACAATCGAATGTCAGATTTCGTGCCGCCGGTGAAAATCGCGATCACAAGTGAGGACGGTCCGGGTGCCAGGGACAACGACCAACGAGTCAATGTTCACGTCAGCGATGTGGTCGCAAGAGACATCGTTTCGCTCAATATCGATTACGGACAGATGGGGGTCGGCGGCGACGACTCGTGGGGTAAGCACACGCTGTCTAAGTATTCGCTAACTGAAATGGAGTACAGCTACGGTTTCACATTGATTCCTTATGTTCCAAGCGATGGCCGTCTGGATGCACTGACTAGCCGCTAGGCAAAACCAAAAAGAGAATAGCCATGCACTTAGCAACTCTGGATTTCACCATCGTCGCCATCTACGCAGCAGTCCTGTTGTTCATTGCGCAATGGGTGTCGCGCGAAAAGGCGGGCCACCAAAAAGATACCAAGGACTACTTTCTAGCTGGCAGGGCATTGCCGTGGTGGGCAATTGGTGCATCGCTGATCGCGGCCAATATCTCCGCGGAACAAATCATCGGTATGTCGGGGCAAGGTTTTGTCGTCGGCATGGCCATTGCCTCATACGAATGGATGTCTGCGCTGACGCTGGTAATTGTCGGCAAGTATCTGCTACCCGTTTTCCTAAAGCATGAGATCTATACGATGCCGCAGTTTCTGGAGCAGCGTTACGATCATCGTGTACGCATGGTGCTGGCTACCTTTTGGTTAGGCGTCTATGTGTTCGTGAATCTAACCTCCATTCTTTGGCTCGGTGCTCTCGCCATCAACGCTATTACTGGTCTGGATCTGAATTACGCAATCATTTTGCTGGCGGCATTTGCTGCAGCCTATTCGCTTTACGGTGGCTTAAAAGCCGTCGCTCTGACCGACATTATTCAAGTTGTGCTGCTGGTCCTTGGCGGATTGTTGATCGCCTATATTTCGATGAACAGAATTTCCGGTGGGCAGGGAGCGTTGGTCGGATTCCAAATGGTGCTTGAACAGGTGCCAGAGAAATTCGACATGATCCTCGCGAAAGATAGTCCGCATTACATGAGCCTGCCAGGCATATCAGTGCTGGTCGGGGGTATGTGGATAATGAACCTGTCGTACTGGGGCTTTAATCAATACATTATTCAACGCGCGTTGGCGGCTAAAAGTAATCGCGAAGCGCAGAAGGGTATTGCCTTTGCGGCGTTTCTGAAAATGTTGATGCCGGTCTTGGTTGTGCTGCCAGGCATTGCGGCAGTAATTCTTTCTCCGGATCTGAGCGAGTCGGATAAGGCTTACCCGGAAGTCATGAAGTTGCTGCCGGTCGGTATCAAAGGGCTGGTATTTGCGGCACTTATTGCAGCGATCGTGTCGTCGCTAGCGTCAATGATGAACAGCATTTCGACGATCTTCACGATGGATATTGTGGCTCATCATGGAGATCGATCAGAACAACAGTTGGTCACAATCGGACGTATCACCAGCCTTACAGCGCTGATTATCGCCGTGATAATCGCGCGGCCGCTGCTAGGAAATTTCGAATCAGCCTTTCAATATATCCAGGAATTCACGGGCCTGTTTACCCCCGGCATTGTCGCTATATTCCTGCTGGCGTTTTTCTGGAAACGAACGACAGCAAACGGAGCATTGGTTGCCGCTATAGGATCTGCTGTATTTTCGGTCGCCTGCTTACTTTACTGGCCATCGTTGCCGTTCATGGATCGCGTTGGACTCGCGTTCATCCTTTGCATGGTGCTGGGCATGTTGGTGTCGCAGCTGGAAGGTAAGGGCGATCATCCGAATGCGATCGACTATGCATCCGTTGATACCTCGACCAGCACCGGCTTCAATTGGGCTACACTCGTCATCATCTTGATGTTGACGGGTATTTACGCGACATGGTGGTAAGAAGCTCTGCCTTATTTTGGCTAATCTGCGTTGTTTTTCTAAGCTCGTCCAACGCCTTTGCTCAGAGCGATGCGTTGGATACGGAATTCACGATTTTTGGCGCTCTGCGTGCCGGTGGTGAGATAAGCGTGGAGGAGTCCGACGCCGTATATAAGGCAAAGGACTCTTCAAGCTACGGCCTGATCTGGAATACACGGCACCAACGCAATACCGAATGGGAAGTCTATTTTTTCCCGGCAACAAACTGAGGTGGAGCTTAGCGATCCCTTTTTCATTCTTCCGGGCATCGACGTTGACATCTATACCTTGCAGCTAGGCGGTACGTATTTGTTTGACGGTAAAGGTGTACGCCCTTATCTCGCGATGACTCTGGGCGGGACCCATGTGAAGGAAGATTCAGACAGTGGCGACAGTGATACGTTTTTTTCCGGTTCGCTCGGGTTTGGGCTCAAATTCAGAGAGGGCGAGCGTTTAGGCTTTCGCCTCGAGGGCAGGGTACATGGCGTTTTTGTATCGAGCAACAGCAAACTGTTTTGTCGCACGGGCCCGGATGAAAATATCTGTGTCGTGCAGATAGAGGGCAGTTTGTTCTCTCAGTTCGAAGCGTTTGCCGGTGTTACTTTTCGATTCTGATCAGGAGTAAATCCAGTCAGGCCTAGTCGATCATCAACAAGCGGTCAAGATAGTCGAACGCTGCTTCCGATTCCGATTGCGCCATCCAGAATACAGCTTCCTCACGTATATCCATGTGTGCGTCGGATTCGACGATATCGATCAGAATCCGCACTGCGCGACTGCCTTCGTGCATGGATATCGCGGCGAGCGCGTCTGAGCTGAGATCGGTACGTTCGCCAGTGTGCTGCTGCAACCAGTCGATACTCGTGTCGGTATCCAGCAATCCGAGATCCATGGCCTCCGCGTGCTTTTTGTCTGAGCGCTTCCAGCTGTTGCACCAGTGGCCGACAATCTCAATTTCCTTCGGCTTGCCGGACTTGAGCAGCACGTAAAACTGCTCTTCGTCGTACTCGCCGGCCGATGCGATACGCCATGTGTACCAGCCATCGGCATCGAAGCTGAGCGTTTCCGCCGCTCGGATTTCACTACCGGCGCCGGCGGCAAGCAGTAGTACAAGCAGCGACAGGCTGGCAATTCGATACAGCCGTGCCATTACTGGTCCCCTGCCAGCGCCGAGTCGATTACCTCCATGGCCAGATCGCTGTCCATGATGACCAGCGCTTGGAGCAACTCACCTTTTTCCCTGGCGCTGGTGCTTGCACGGTACAAGTCGAGAATGGCCTGGTCGTGATCGCCGATAAACAGACCTTCAATCGCGGCCTCACGTACATCTTCATCATCTGACCCTTTGTAGATCTCAAGCAGGACGGCTTCTGCATTCGGCCCGTCAACAATTCCGAGTGCTTCGATTGCTTCAACTTGCAAGTCGGGGTCAGTGCCGTCTCTCGCGAGTTTTTCCAGCTCTTCATGATTGTCCGAGATGATGTAGGCATCGATCAACGCTTCAGATGAGCCTTTTGCCTCACGCAATTGCGCGAGTTGCTCATGCGCATCCATTACGGCAAGCATTTCAACGGCATCTTCATAGTCATCTTCATCGGTCGCGTTCATCGCTATGGTAAAGACGCCATCGATGTCGTCCGCGATCATGTACGCCTCCAATACCGCCTCGCGAACATCTTCGTCGCCACTCGCGTAAATCTCAGGCAACGCAGCCAGCGCCGCTTCATTACCGTTGATGCCGATCATGCGAATCGCCTCTGCTTGTACATCGCCGCTGCCGGTCTTGGCGTAGGAAAGTAATGCAGGAGCGGCGTCCGGGTGCTCCATCTGGCTAAGTACAAACAACGCGCTTTCCTTGAGCTCGTCGCTGCCATCACCGTCAAGCACCTGAAGTACTATGGGGAGAGCGCGGTCATGCATATGAATCAGTGCTTCGAGTGCAATCATCTGCAGTTCTTCTTTATCCCTTGCAGAGTTGCCGTCCTGTGCAAATACTGAGCCCGCCACAAACGTGGCCAGTACAATAAAAATAAGTATTAAACGGTTATGCATTTTCTTGTGCCTCAAATTAGGTCGAAGTTGTATCTTTGGATGTATCGCGCTCGAGTTTGGTTAGCATTACGCGAAGTTCAAAAGCGAGTTGCTCACGCAGTGCAGTCGCATCTTCAGGCGCAATGTCACTAGCCGCCAGTTGCAACAAGATCGGTTCGAATGCGCGCAGTACGCGTGCCAGGCTGTCGGCGTCGTTTTGCTCTGCAGCTATCTCAAAGAGCCTGTTCTGCTGAATGATTTGTAAGACCAACGTCGTGCGATCTTCGGGCGTGTCAATCGGCATGTTGGCGATGTCATCTTGCGTATCGCGTAAATGAACTTGCAAGACGCGGCCAAATGCTCCTGCTCGATCCTGAACAATATATTCATTGGGTTCGATCGATTCCGGGCCGCCAGAAAGAATAACGCCTATACCGATACCAATCGCAAGTGCGGTGGTCACGGCGGCGCCCCAGAAGAACGACGTGAAGTTGAATGCTCGCGCCGATTTTTTCTGCTCGCGCGACTCACGCTGCGCTGCAAGGTCGATGCTGTCGTGCCAGCGTTGCCGCATATGTGACGGGGCCGCGATCTCTCTGTCCAGACCGAGGTCCTCAAATTCTCTTAATTCGTCATCTACTCTCATAATGCTTCTCTTTGCAGGCTTGCCATGCGCACGCGTAATTTTTTTACGGCGCGAAATATCGCCTGCTTGACTGTGCCAACGTTGCTGCCGATTTCTTCGGCAATCTCTTTAAGTCGCCATTGCTCCAGGTGTTTCAGAACAAAGCAGACCCGCTCGACTTCACTCAGGTTTTGCATCGCCTCTGCCAGGTCTCGTCCCAGCTCTTCGTCGGCGCGCACCTGCTCTGGTGTCGGTGATGGGCCTTCTACGTCTTCTTCCAGCGCCTCGAACACACCCGGACGGCTCTTGCGTAACAGCTGCAACGCTGCGTTTATGGCGATTCGATGTATCCAGGTGTCGAGTCGGGCCGAGCGATCAAATTGATGGCGCTTATTCCATGCGTTCAACAGCGCATCCTGTACGGCGTCTTCAGCCAGATCGCGGTTACGTGTGATTTTCAGGCACGCCGAATACCAACGATCGGAACGGTTGGATATTGCCTCGTGGAACTCCGCTTGCGTCGGCGCGCCCGAACTTGTCATTACTGCCACCATCCCATATTGGATGCGACCCGGGAAAAATTGGTTAGCTTCTTATCCCTAAAATGTAAGGGAAAATTTCGCGCCCCCGCCTTCATTCGGCATTACGCGAATAAAACCGCCGTGCGCCGTCATGACTTGGCGGGCCAGGGCGAGGCCGACGCCCGAGCCGCCTTCCTTGGTGGTGAAGAACGGGACGAATATCTTGCTGGCGAGCTCCTCGGAAACGCCCGGGCCGTTGTCGCACACTTCGATCACCGTATTGCCGCGGCGGTTCAGCCTGCCGTGCAACTCGATGCGTGGCTCATCGACTTCAAGTGTAGCGTGCGAGGCGTTGCGCAGGAGATTGAGCAGCACGGGTTCTAACAGGTCCCGATCGACAAATACGTCAAGACCGGCAGGCTCTACATGCTGCTGCAGGGCGACGTTCCGGTCGGGCCATTCGGTGGCAGCGAGTCTGCCGACGGACTCAAACAATTCGCCGATCTGCATCCGTTTTTTCTCGGGAGGTGAGAGTCGTGTTAGCTGGCGGTAACTGTTCACGAATTGCATCAGGCTGTCTGAGCGCCGTGCGACAGTGCCGATTGCGTCGCGCAGATCAGAAAGGTCGTTCGCGACAGGAGATTCGGCATCTGTTTTATCGATCATGTCGTCGACAACTTCAACGGCGGTTGTAGCCAGAGAAGTAACCGGCGTAATCGAGTTCATAATCTCGTGCGTCAGTACGCGCACTAAATCTTGCCATGCCTGCGCCTGAGTGAGATCGAGCTCGGATTGAATGTCTTGCAGCGATATCAGTCGATCATTGCTGCCAGCAACCATAAGCTCGGTGGTGGCCAGGGTCAGTTGGTATTCGATTTCCTCAACAGAAAAAGTAACCAGTTCGCGATTGCCCGGTACGGACTCCGCGATCGCACGATGGAAGCCCGACCCAAACTTTTTGAGGTCGCCGAGCCGTGTGACTGCGATTGCGCCGAAGAGCCGTCGCGAAGCATTGTTTTGTAAGGTAATAGAGTCGTCGCTGTGCAAGGTCAACAACGGTACCGGTATATGTTCGATTAGCGCGTTGAGTCGACGTACTTCCAATTCCCGACCCTCGCGTTCACGACGCATCCGCTCAAGAATGTCCGTAAAGGCGGCCCCGAGCTCACCAAAACCGGTGCCGATCTCATCAAAGTTGAAACGCTGCGAGAAATCAGCGTAACGTGCCGAGTCGAGAAATCGTGCGATCTCTCTATTGGTACGACTGACAAAACGCCACAGCTCTGCTGAAAACAGGAGCAGCAATGAACCGGCAACAAAGGACGCGCCGTGGTAACCGGGCTTAAGAAGCAACCACATGGTGGCCGCAATCGCGAGTCCCACCAGCACGACACGTACCGCGAGAAAAAATGTAAATCGCCTAAAGACCATGTTTTTCCATGCGGCGGTAAAGGGAAGCACGAGTGAGCCCCAATTCCTTCGCTGCGTGCGAGATGTTGAAACCGTGATTACGCAATGCGGTGGCTATCGTTTCCTTTTCAACCTCTTCGAGATTCAATGCCGACGGGCGTCGCTCGGTACCTGCCACGGCGAAGTCTTGTTGCAGCTGTAGATCATCTGCTTGGATTACGTCGCCGCTGCTAAGAATTACGGCACGTTCGATGGCGTGCCGCAAGGCACGTACGTTGCCTGGCCATTCATAGGCGGTCAGCGCGGACTCGGCACTTGGCGAGAAGGATTTTTCGGAGTGACCGTACTTTCGCGAATAAATAGACAGAAAATGATGGGCGATTGGCAGAATGTCATCGCGACGTTCGCGCAACGGCGGGACAGTTATCTCGACAGTGTTCAGTCGGAACAACAAGTCCTGACGAAAATGGTCTTTATCACGCAACGAAGTCAAAGCAGTATTGGTCGCAGCAATGATGCGTACGTCGATTGCCTGCGCCTTGTCGGAACCGACTGAAGTCACCATTCGCTCTTCGAGGACGCGCAGCAATTTAGCTTGCAGCCCCAAAGCGAGGTTGCCAATCTCGTCGAGAAATATCGTGCCGCCATGCGCTGCTTGAAAACGTCCCGTGCGGTCTTCGTCGGCACCCGTGAATGAGCCTTTCTTGTGACCGAACAATTCGGATTCGAACAATGACTCACTTATCGAACCCATGTCGACAGTGAGGAAAGTCTGATCGGATCTTTGCGACTGACGATGCAGCTCGCGGGCGATGAGTTCTTTGCCGGTACCATTCTCACCGAGGATTAACACGTTCGCTTCAGTCGGTGCGGCGCGCTCGACGATGGACAGCACATGTCGCATCTGAACAGACGATCCTACGATTGCGTTGCCGCGGGGGGCAGCGGCTTCGAACAGCGCGCGATTGGCCTGGCGCAGAGAGTGTGCCTCTATGCGACTTCTGTGTAGTTGTATTCCGCTGGATACGGTGGCAACGATTTTCTCGTTTTGCCATGGTTTGGCGACAAAGTCTGTCGCGCCACGACGCATCGCTTCGACCGCAGTATCGACGCTGCCGTGTGCCGTTATCATCACCACGACCAGCGTCGGGTCGACCTGGAGAATTTTCTCGAGCCACTCAAGACCCTGTTGTCCCGATGATTCGCCGGGTCCAAAGTTCATGTCGAGCAAAACAACATCAAAGCTGTGCTGATCGAGTAACCCGGGAATTTGTGACGGTTTGCCACAAGTGACGACTTCGTCAAATTTGCGCCGCAGCAATAAACGTCCTGCCGTCAGGATGTCTTCGTCGTCATCGACCACCAGAATGCTGCCGCTCGTGTTTTTGCTAGCCAAACGAATCTCCTCAACTGTCCGGAATCGTACACTGAGTGTCCGAATACGTACAGTCTCCTGGTCCTATGATTGACAGTTCTCGGAGACAATCCTCTAATTATCAAGTACTTATGAACTTGGCATGGGACTTGCTATATAAGCAACTAGAGAACCAGAGGAACACTAAAATCGTGAGAGACATCAGCAAAATCGCCAAGCCAACAGTGGAAGGACCCGTCAACATTTCAGGACAAGGTATGGATCGGCATGTCGAGAAGCGGACGCCGCTTGGCCGCAAGATCGGCTACGGCGCCGTCGCGATACTGATCATCGCATTTGTCTGGTGGCTGGCTGGCATGCTGCTGGGCGGCCGCAGCTTAAGCGTCAACTCGCAGCGCATCATCGTGTCGCCGGTCACGGTCGGTACTTTCGAAGATTTTATTCCGCTGCGCGGCCGGCTTGTTCCCCGGAGTACGGTCTATCTCGATGCCATTGAAGGCGGCCGCGTTGAACGGGTGCTGATCGAAGACGGTGCCATAGTCAGTGCCGGTGATCCGATCGCCGTGCTTTCGAATACCACTCTGCAGCTTGAGGTGCTTGGCCGGGAAGCTGCGGTGACTGAGCAGCTCAACAATATGCGTACGATTGAATTGCAGCTTGAGCAAAACCGCCTTTCGCACAAAAGCAATCTGGTTGAGATCGACTACCAAATCGTTCGACTTAATCGAGCGATTGAGCGTCAGCGCGAATTGGCATCGAGAGACTTGGTATCACAGTCTGCGATTGATGAGCTTGAGGATGAACTGACCTACTACCGCAATCGCCTTGAGGTGACGCTCGAGAGTCAGGAAACCGACGCGCGTATGCAGGTGCAACAGCTGCAACAACTACGTGATGCCGGAGAACAACTACTGACAGGGTTAAATTTTGCGCGCCAAAATCTCGATGATCTCAACGTGCGTGCACCCGTTGACGGCAAGCTTTCGGGTTTCAATATTGAAGTCGGCCAATCCATCGCCCGTGGCGGTCGCTTGGGTCAGGTCGATGATCCCGACGGCTACAAATTGAATGTAAGTATCGACGAGTACTACCTGGGGCGTGTTGATTTGCAGCAAATTGCTACCGTCGAACTGGGTGGTCGAGATGTCGATCTGCAAGTTTCGAAGATTTATCCGCAAGTAAACAATGGTCAGTTCGAAGTCGACATGGTTTTCGGCGGTGAGCCGGTCGGCTTACGCCGCGGACAAACACTGCAACTCAAATTGACGCTTGGTGATAACAGCGACGCCTTGCTGATTCCCAACGGTTCCTTCTATCAGGAAACGGGTGGTAACTGGGTGTTCGTGGTTGCTGCCGACGGCACTGAAGCTGTGCGGCGCAGTGTACGACTCGGGCGCCGCAACATCGACTTTATTGAGGTACTCGACGGGCTGGAGCCCGGCGAGCGAGTAGTGACTTCACCATACACAAGCTATGTCGGCATGGACCGACTCACGATCAACTAGAGGAAAGAAAATGCTGAAACTGCATAACATGTACAAGATCTACCGCACCGATGAAGTTGAGACCGTGGCGTTGAACGGCGTCAATCTTGAAATCGATCAGGGCGATTTTGTCGCGATCATGGGGCCTTCAGGTTGTGGAAAGTCCACACTGCTCAACATTATTGGCTTGCTCGATAATCCGAGCGACGGCGATTATTTTTTCTTCGATGAGAACGTCGCGAAATATACGGAGTCGCAGCGCAGTGTGATTCGCAAGAAAAACATCGGCTTCATTTTTCAGAATTTCAATTTGATTGATGAGCTCAACGTTGCCGAAAACATCGAGCTCGCGCTGTTGTATCACGATATGCCCGCAGCACAACGTAAGCAGCGTGTTGCTGATGTCATGGATCGAATGGGTATTGCACACCGCGCAAAACATATGCCGGGACAGTTATCGGGCGGTCAACAACAGCGTGTCGCTGTAGCCCGTGCTGTCGTTGGCGACCAGCCGCTGATTCTCGCAGATGAGCCAACCGGCAACCTTGATTCGGTACATGGTCAGGAAGTCATGGAACTGCTGCGCTCGCTGAATGCAGAGGGCACGACGATCGTCATGGTTACGCACTCGCCAGCGCATGCGGACTATGCGCGGCGCACTGTAAATCTTTTTGATGGTCACGTGGTAACCGACAAACTTCGCGCAGCGTAAGCCGCCGGCGACAACAAAACATAGGTGGGACAAGCAATGCTTTGGAACAACATCAAGATTTCCCTCAGAAACCTGCGCAAAAACAAGGGTTTCGCGACTATCAATATCGCCGGCCTGGCGATTGGCATGACGATCTACGTGTTTGGCGGACTGCTGGTCGAGTACGAGGATACGCATGACGCGTTTTTTGAAAACAGCGACAGGACTTACACGGTGGGTTCCTATTTTGCGCCCGAGATGAACATCGGTATTGACCAGCTAAATACGGCGTGGTCGGCGATCGGTCCGATTATTGAGAGTGAGCTTTCTGATGTAGAGGCGGTGGCCCGCACCGTAGGGTTCGAGTACCTGATATCGATGGATGAAGATAGCTACTACCAGATGATTCGTTTTACGGATCCGGCTCTGTTACAGATCTTCGATCTCAAGTACATCCATGGAGACAGTAATGCGCTAAATGATCCGTCCGGCGTCATTATCAGTGAGACGGTCGCGATCAAGTATTTCGGCGATACCGACGTGCTTGGCAAAGTGGTGACGCTCGACAATGAATTTGACTTTCGGATCGCGGCAGTTTTCGAAGATATACCGCAAAACTCTCACTTCAACTCAATGCCAATCATGGAGACACCGTTCGACCTGTTAGCGCCAATTGCGTCATTGAGTCGCATGCGGGACTTTGATGAGGCGGGCGAGTGGGACAATATTTCGATGGGCAATATGACCTACGTAATGTTGCCCGCGGCGCTCGATGGTTCCTGGCTGGGCAGCCAGATCGATAGTATCTACGAGCGTTTGGTACCGGAGCCAAGAAAGGAAGTTATTTCCGGCATGTTCGTCACCCCGCTGCAAAACGCAAACCTGGCACTGTGGGACTCGATGGGCATGCCTGTTGTCAAGGTCATACAGTTGTTGAGCCTGCTAGTGTTGATTGTCGCTTGCGTCAACTACACCAATCTCGCGACGGCCCAGGCACTGGGCCGAAGCCGCGAGGTCGGCATGCGTAAGACCATGGGAGCAACGCAGAGTCAGCTGCTGACGCAGTTCCTCGTCGAAAGCCTGGTGATCGCAACCATCGCCATGGTCATTGCCATTGCCATTCTCGAAGTCATTGTGCCGCTATTCAACAATGTATCGGGCAAGGTGATGGTGCTCGACTATATGCGCACGCTGCCTTGGCTGCTTGCAACGACGGCGCTGGTCGGCCTGTTGGCTGGCTTGTATCCGGCATGGTTGATTACCCGGGCCAGTCCGATCGACGCACTGCGCGACCTCGCGCGCAAGGGCAAAAAAGGGTCGGCGATGCGCTCGGTCATGATCGGTGTGCAGTTCGGCATTTCGGCATTCATGCTGGCGATCGTCGCGATCGTGTACATGCAAAACGAGAAGGTTGAGGAGTCCAGTTACATATTTCCAAGATCCGAAATTTACGGGCTTAATAGAATTGAAGTCGACAGCATTCGTGATCGACTCGACACGTTGCGCTACGAACTGGAGGCGCTACCCAATGTTGATAGCGTTGCCTATTCGTCCCAAGTGCCATACGAGCAAACAAATTCGTCGACCAACGTAGCTGCCCAACCCGGTGACGAGGCTGGTAAGTTTCAAATACAGCTGTTGCGCATGACGCCGGAATTTCTGTCTACTTACGATATTCCACTGCTCGCCGGCAGAAACCTGAGCAGGGATATCGCCAATGACCTCTACACATATGAAGAATCGGAAGTCATTAATGTGCTGGTTAATGAATTGGTACTTGAGCAGCTTGGAATTGCGTCGCCAGAGGACGCGATCAACCAGCGACTCTACGCCGTTGGGGAAGAAGTAGAGGGCGAGGACGAAAGTCTGCTGCGCGAGATGGTGATAGTGGGTGTGGTGCCTACACAGAACATCATGGGGCTGTTCAATCAGGAAAAGCCGTGGTTCTACACCTATCAACCTGAAACATTCCGGGTTGCTTCGATTCGAATCACGGGTGGCAGCATGATTACGACCGTCGCGGAGATCGAAGACGTATGGAAGCGCGTTATTCCCGAGTATCCGATGCAGGGCCGATTCCTTGATGAGGTGTTCGACGACGTTTACAACATTCTCAAGTTCATGAATATGGCGCTCGCGGGCTTTGCACTGGTCGCCTTAATGCTCGCACTGATCGGTTTGTTCGGGCTCGCGGCCTTCATGGCAGCGCAGCGCACCAAGGAAATTGGCGTGCGCAAGGTGCTGGGCGCAAGTTCCGCGCAGATTGCACGCTTGCTGGTCTGGCAGTTTTCCAAGCCGGTCGCCTGGGCGCTGCTTATCGCCTTGCCACTTGCCTATCTGGGATCAAGCCAATATCTGAATTTCTTCGCAGATCGGATCGAGTCACCGATTCCTATCCTTCTTGCGGCTGGAATCATCGCGGTTCTTCTGGCGTGGAGTACCGTGGCAGGACATGCCATACGCATTGCTCGTTCAAACCCCGTCTTGGCACTGCGCTACGAATGATTCCGAGAAATGCCAGCGGCGGTTGTCCTCACTACTAAAGTCATCTGCATTGAGGCTGCCACCGCGTTTCTTGAACCAGTTCACCAGCAGGTCGCGATTCAGGCGCGGATCTTCTGCGTATTTGAAGCCACCTTTCGGCATACCCGGCGTCAAGATGCCATCGCCTTGTGTCGCCAGAAAATCATTGGTTGAGATGCGCACTCGGTCATCATCAGCAATCTCGTGGCCGTTGTTCAAAACCATCTTTAAGCGGATAGTTCCCTGTTCACAATCAACAAACACGCGCATGCCGGAAAAACCGGCGCGGTGGGTGGTTCTACGTGCCTGCGCTTCGATGATACGGCGCAGGTCTGCGCCGGATACGTCCAGAACGACGACGCGGTTATCAAACGGAGAAACCTCGTAAACCCGGCCAAACGTCACTTCGCCGGCTGGCAAGATTGCCCGAATGCCGCCGGACGTGTTGTGAATTGAGATATCGGCATCGACGTCCTCGAGGATCGCATCGGTAAAAAGCCTGGCTAACGGTGATTCCGGAGTGTCGTCCAGCATAAATTCCGTTTCCAGCGTCACGCCGAGGGATTTAGACTTGATTGCTGCGGTATACGCCCGAACGCGCGCGGCTATGGCTTCAAGTTCTGCCGTTGCACGCACTGTTCGGCCTTCGTACACAGGCAGTCGTACGATATCCGGATTCGTCTCTGTCCATTCGCACCCGTCCGATTTTCGGTTATAGGCTGGGCAATTCATTTGTGGCGGATATACCTTACGTTCCATAACTTGACCAGTAGAACGGTCGACCATGAAGTCAACACGATCAAAGCCCATGGTTCTGGAAAATGCGGAGGTAACAGCAATGCCGTTAACAATGTGCGCCATTCCATTATGTGCGTGGCCGGCAATGATGTGGTCTATCAAGCCTGGTCGCAGCGCGTTCGCCACGCCCATTATTTCGTAGTCGGATCTGCAGGAAGACAGATCATTTGGGTCGTCGAACTCTTCGCAGTTGCCGCCCGCGTGCGCTGTAACGATAACGATTTGCGCACCAGCCGCGCGTAGAGTCGTTGCCTCACGATTGATAGCTTCAGCTAACGGCGCGATCTCAAGTCCGACAGTGTTTGCCCAAGCGGTTACTTGCAAAGCCTCCTCTGTGATTATGCCAATAATCCCAACTTTGACGCCGGCAGCCTCGACC